>OIWP01000850.1_pt1 | contig 43158 bp, 42 predicted proteins | sample 1587661 | NCBI WGS metagenome assembly OIWP01 (sample SAMEA3888899, study PRJEB22519) | human gut metagenome | biome: human gut; feature: human-associated habitat; material: faeces | place: Denmark | collected 2010 | reverse complement strand
ATCTTGGTACCTTTCTTTTCCATTAGAGTGATTTACCTCCTCAAGTTTTGGTTCTTTTATGGTACCGTTTTTTGATCTGATTGTCAAGATTTCACCAACGCAAATTCAAACGGGAATTTGAACAAATTATGAACTGGCGTTTTGGCTGTTTCTCCAAACCTTTCATCTTCTTTCACTTTCTTTATGCAAAAGGCTATTATATTTGCAGGAAATATATAAATATTGCGTTAATTTTTCAAATTATCTTAACAGCTTCTTAGCGGGCTTTCCGTGCGTTCTGCGCCGGATGTCATTTAATTACTGTGTTAATTGTTTTTGTTATACCGTTTTTTCTGTGCAGAACCACAGGAGCTGTTCCTTCGTGCCCTGAACGGCATCCCTATTCCGGCAGGAGAAGCAGCGGACGTTCCGCAGCTTCCATTTCCTGGAAGCCGCGGTATTATTTGTGCGTTTCCGGGAAACATATATGATAAAAAAGCAGACAGATGAAGGACAATGTATAAGGAATCCGAATAATGCATCCGCTAAAAAGTGTTGCATTTTTTCTGGCTTGTATTATAATATGGCCATACCCGTAGTCATATCAGGCAAATACAGACAAGAAGGTGATCAATTATGGAACTTCAGATTCAGGATCTTGTTTCTTCCATCAAAAAGGACGGCATTGACAGTGCAAATCAGCAGGCCGCCGCGATCCTGGCCGACGCCCGGAAGCAGGCGGACGCCATCGTCGCCGAGGCAAAGAGCCAAGCGGATAAGCTGCGGGACGACGCCAAGGCGGAGATCGACGTGTTCAAAACCAGCGCCCAGCTCAGCGCCCAGCAGGCCAAGCGTGACGCGGTCCTGGCCTTCCGCCAGGAAATCCAGAAGGAATTCGAGAAAATTCTCGCCGCCGATGTGGGCCAGGCTCTGGACCAGCAGACGCTGGCCAGGCTCATCCAGGCCGCCGTGCAGGGAGAGGACGTTTCCGGCTACGCCGTGGAGGTGGGCCAGGTGACGGACGGCATCCGCCAGCAGCTGGCCCAGGAGCTGAAAAACGGCCTGGAGATCCGCCCCTCCAAGAAGGTGGGCGCGGGCTTCCGCCTGGACGCCAAGGACGGCTCCGGCTATTTTGACTGCTCCGACCAGGAGATCGCGGAGATGCTCATGCCCTTCTTCCGGGATATGCACCTGTAAGGGGGTGGCCCCATGGCTTCCTATTACTATCTGATCTCCAGCCTCCCCATGCTGAAGACCCAGGGCGAGCCGCCTATGGACTATGCCGCGTTTCTGGCCATGTGCAAGTCGGCGGTAAGCAGCGGGGTGTATCAAACGCTGGAGGAGCTGACGGCGGCGTCGGACAAGGGGCCGCTGCTGTCGGAGTGGGCCGGGTTTTACAAGGCCCTGTGCCGGGAGCTGACCTATCAGCGGAACGTGAAGCTGGGCCGGCCCTGCGCCATCCCCTCGGACCGGGACGCCGGCATCGTCCAGACGGTGACGGCGGCGGTAAACGCCGAGAATCCGCTGGAGGGCGAGCGTCTGCTGCTGGACCTGGAATTCCGCCGTCTGGACGGGATGATCGGCCTGCACAACTTCGACGACCACGCGCTGTTCGGCTATGCCATGAAGCTCCAGCTGCTGGAGCGGCAGCGCACCTTCCGGTATGAGGCTGGCAAGCGGGCCTTCGACGAGCTTATGGCCGGCATCCGCCAGCAGGTTTCCAGCTTATAACGAAACAGGAGAAACGAAATGGACAAAGTGACAGGATATGTGACCGGAGTAAACGGGAATCTGGTGGCAGCCACCTTTTCCGGCTCCGTCCGAAAAAATGAAGTGGGCTATGTCCAGGTGGGCGATGACCGGCTCAAGGGCGAGGTCATCCGCGTCAACGGCGACACAGCCAGTATGCAGATTTATGAAATGACCAACGGCATCCAGGTGGGCGACCGGGTGGAGCTCTCCGGCGAGCTGATGAGCGTGGAGCTGGGGCCGGGCCTGCTGACCCAGGTGTTCGACGGGCTGCAGAACCCCCTGCCGGAGCTGGCGCAGCAGTGCGGCTTCTTCCTGCAGCGGGGCGTGTATCTGGACCCCATCCCCAACAAGGACTGGGAGTTTACCCCCCTGGTGAAGCCCGGCGACCACGTCACCGCAGGCGACGCCGTGGGCAGCGTGCCCGAGGGGCTGTTCACCCACCTGATCATGGTGCCCTTCGGCCTGAAGGACGAAGGCTGGCGGGTGAAATCCGTCCGGGAAAAGGGCGTGTACAACGTCCGGGACACCGTGGCGGTGCTGGAAAACGACAACGGCGAGGAGAAGGAGCTGACCATGGTGTTCTCCTGGCCCGTGAAGCAGCCTATCCGCTGCTATGAGGAGCGTCTGCGCCCGGACGAGACCCTGGTGACCAAGCTCCGCTCCATCGACACGTTTCTGCCGGTGGCCAAGGGCGGCACCTTCTGCGTGCCCGGCCCCTTCGGCGCCGGCAAGACGGTGCTGCAGCACATGGAGGCCAAGAACGCCGATGTGGACATCGTCATCGTGGCCGCCTGCGGCGAGCGGGCCGGCGAGGTGGTGGAGGTGCTGAAGGAGTTCCCCGAGCTGGTGGACCCCCGCACCGGACGCTCCCTGATGGAGCGCACCATCATCATCTGCAACACCTCCTCCATGCCCGTGGCCGCCCGTGAGGCGTCGGTGTACACCGCCGTCACCATGGCGGAGTATTACCGCCAGATGGGCCTGGATGTGCTGCTGCTGGCAGACTCCACCAGCCGCTGGGCCCAGGCCATGCGTGAGATGAGCGGCCGTCTGGAGGAGATTCCCGGCGAGGAGGCCTTCCCCGCCTATCTGGAGTCCGTCATTGCCTCCTTCTATGAGCGGGCCGGCAAGGTCCGCCTGAAGAGCGGCAAGATCGCCTCCGTCACCATCGGCGGCACCGTGTCTCCCGCCGGCGGCAACTTCGAGGAGCCTGTGACCCAGGCCACCCTGAAGGTGGTGGGCGCGTTCCACGGCCTGTCCCGCGAGCGGTCCGACGCCCGCAAGTATCCGGCCATCCACCCCATCGACTCCTGGTCCAAATACCGGGGCGTGGTGGATATGGACCGGGTGGAGCAGGCCCGCGCCATCCTCAAGCGCAGCAACGAGATCAACCAGATGATGAAGGTCATCGGTGAGGAGGGTACCTCCGCCGAGGACTATATCGTCTATCAGAAGGGCGAGCTGCTGGACGCGGTGTATCTGCAGCAGAACTCCTTCGATCCCATCGACGCGGCCTGCGATCCCGACCGTCAGATCCATGAGTTCAACGTGCTGTATGACGTGCTGACCCGGGATTTCGCACTCAGCGACAAAAAAGAGATCCGCGCCTTTTTCAACCAGGTCCGGCAGGAGTTCCTGGACTGGCACAACACCGTGTTCCGCACCCCGGAATTTGAGGCCCAGGAAAAGCGGCTGAAGGACTTTTACCTGAGCAAGGCCGCGGATTGAGAGGGGAGTCAATATGCAGAAAGTTTACACGAAAATTGAGTCCATCGTGGGCAACGTGGTCACGGTCCGGGCCGATGGCGTCCGCAACGGCGACCTGGCCCTGGTGGGCGACAGCTACGCCAACGTCATCAAGCTGGACAGGGACCTGGTAACGCTCCAGGTGTTCAGCGGCACCCAGGGCGTCAGCACCACGGACCCGGTCCGGTTCCTGGGCCGTCCCATGATGGTGTCCTTCTCCGACCACCTGCTGGGCCGCATTTTCGACGGCGCCGGCGTACCCCGGGACAACGGTCCCGCCCTGACGGAGAATATGATCCCCATCGGCGGCCCCTCCGTGAACCCGTCCAGGCGTATCGTGCCCAACAAGCTGATCCGCACCGGTATCCCCATGATCGACGTGTTCAACACCCTGGTGGAAAGCCAGAAGCTGCCCATCTTCTCCGTGTCCGGCGAGCCGTATAACCAGCTGCTCTCCCGCATCGCCATGCAGGCCCAGGTGGACATCATCGTCCTGGGCGGCATGGGCCTGAAGTACGACGACTATCTGTACTTCCGGGACACCCTGGAAAAGAGCGGCGCCATGGGCCGCACGGTGATGTTCATCCACACCGCCTCCGACCCCACCGTGGAATGCACCCTGGTGCCGGATATGGCCCTGGCCGTGGCGGAGCAGTTCGCTCTGGCCGGCAAGCGGGTGCTGGTGCTGCTGACGGATATGACCAACTACGCCGACGCGCAGAAGGAAATGGCCATCACCATGGAGCAGGTGCCCTCCAACCGGGGCTATCCGGGCGATCTGTACAGCTGCCTGGCCGCCCGCTATGAAAAGGCTGTGGACTTCGAGGGCGCGGGCTCCATCACCATTCTGGGCGTCACCACCATGCCCGGCGACGACGTGACCCATCCGGTGCCCGACAACACCGGCTATATCACCGAGGGCCAGTATTACCTGAAAAACGGCCACATCGAGCCCTTCGGCTCCCTGTCCCGTCTGAAGCAGAACGTCAACGACAAGACCAGAAGCGACCACCGGGCCCTGATGGACGGCATGATCCGGCTGTACAGCGCCTATAAGGAGAGCCTGGAAAAGAAGTCCATGGGCTTCATGATGTCTGAGTGGGACGAAAAGCTGCTGAAATACGGCCACCTGTTTGAAACGAAGCTGATGGACCTGAGCGTGAATATCCCGCTGGAGGAGGCGCTGGACCTGGGCTGGGAGATCCTGGCCGAGTGCTTCGAGCCCAATGAAACCGGCCTGAAAACGAGCCTCATCCAGGAGAGATGGCCCAAGCGGTCCGCCGTGGAATGAGGGTGCGCCTATGGCTGTCAAACTTACCAAAAATGAATTGAAGGTGCAGAAGGACCGCCTGAAGCAGTTCCAGCGGTATCTGCCCACCCTCCAGCTGAAAAAGCAGCAGCTGCAATCCGTGGTGATGCAGGTCAACGCCCAGCTGGAGCAGGTGGAGCGGGAGCGCCGGGCCGCCGTGGACGGGCTGGACGACTGGGTGGCCGTTTTCGCGGAAAACGACAGCTTCCCGGTGGACAAGCGCCTGGACACCCTGGTCCGCCCCCACCATGTGGAGTGCGGAGAGGAGAACATCGCCGGCGTCACCGTGCCGGTGTTCCGGGAGCTGAGCTTTGAGGACATCTGCTACGACGTGGCGGACTACCCCCTGTGGGTGGACACTGCGGCGGTGCGTCTGCGGGAGATCGCCCGGCTGGACGCTCTGGAAAAGACCCTCCGCCGCCAGGTGGAGCTTCTGGAGCAGGAGCTGCGGTCCACGGCCCAGCGGGTGAACCTGTTCGAGAAGGTGAAGATCCCCGAGGCCAAGGAGAATATCCGAGTCATCGGCATCTATCTGGGCGACCAGCAGACCTCCGCCGTGGTGCGGGGCAAGATCGCCAAGAAAAAGCTGCAGGAGGTGAGCCGATGATCGAAAAAATGAAGGTTGTCCACATTGTGGCGGCCGCGTCGGAGAAAACCGCCCTGCTGGACCGGCTGCGCGCCCTGGGCATCGTCCACTTCGGCGAAAAGGCCAGCGCCGACCAGCGGCATCTGGAGCGCTTCGCGGAGCTGTCCAGGATGGAGATGCTTCTCCAGGAATACACGGGACAGGAGCCGGAAAAAAAGCTGCTGTCCGACAAGGAATTTGAGGTCTTTTACAAGGACCTGGCCGCCTGCATAGACCGGCACAAGGCCCTGCAGGAGCAAAAGACCGCCGTCCATGCGGCTGCGGAGCGGCTGTCCGAATGGGGAGCCTTCTCCCCGGCGGAGCTGCGGTCGCTGGGGGACCAGGGTCTGGATATCCACATTTACCGCACGGACAAAAAGACTGCGGCCGCCCTGGCGGCGGACCCGGATGTGCGTGTGATCCGGTTGGCCCCGGTGGGAAAGATGCCCACCCTGGCCTCCATCGGGCCCCTGCCCGCCCCGTATCCCGTCACCGAGTTCCCCATCCCCGAAAAGGGCCTGGAGGAGCTGAACCGGGAGTGGGAGGACTGCGACCGGGGCATCCGGGCCTGTGAGGCGGAGCTGCACGACGCCGCCCGGCACCTGCCCAGCATCCACGACCAGATGCTCAAGACCCAGAACGCCGCGGAGTATTCCGCCGTCAGCAACACGTCCCAGAGCCAGGATGGCCTGGTGTGGCTGACGGGCTATATCCCGGCAGCGGAGGTGGAGGGCTTCAAAAAGGCCGCCGCCCAGGCGCACTGGGCCTGGGCCATGGAGGACCCCGCCGCCGATGACGACAAGGTCCCCACCAAGGTCAAGTACAACAAGGTCACCCGCCTGATGATCCCGGTGTTCGACATTCTGGGCGTGGTTCCCGGCTACCGGGAGTATGACATTTCCTTCTGGTTTCTGGGCTTCTTCACCCTGTTCTTTGCCATGATCATCGGCGACGCCGGATACGGCTGCCTGTTCCTGCTGGCGGCCCTGGTCATGACCCTGAAGAATAAGAAGGCGTCCACCGCCGTGCAGCTGCTGTGGCTGCTGTCCATCGCCACCATTGTGTGGGGCGCGCTGACAGGCACCTGGTTCGGCCTGGAGCAGGCCATGGACGTGCCGCTTCTCAAGAGCCTGGTGATCCCCACCTTCGCCAACTATCCCGCCCACTTCGGTGTGGAATCCACCACCCAGCAGAACACCATCATGAAGTTCTGCTTCATCCTGGGCACGGTGCAGCTGTCGCTGGCCTGCGTCATGAACATCCGGCGCAAGCTGGGGGAGAAGGACCTGAGCTGGCTGGCGGACCTGGGGTGGCTGGCCGCCATCGACGCCCTGTATTTCGTGGTGCTGTACCTGGTCATCGGCCAGCAGGTAAACCTGATGCCTGTGGCCTGCGTGGTCATTGCGGGCTTCCTGCTGGTGGTGCTGTTCGGCGGCATGTCCCCGGACAAGACCTTCGGCCAAGGACTCAAGGCAGGCCTGGGCGACGCGTTCACGGTGTTCCTGAACACCATCAGCGCCTTCGGCAACATCATGAGCTACATCCGCCTGTTTGCCGTGGGCATGGCGTCTCTGGCCATCGCCCAGAGCTTCAACAACATGGCCTTCGGCTTCAAGGGGCCCCTGGTCATCGCCGCCATCCTGATCCTGCTGATCGGTCACGGGCTGAACATCGTCATGGGTCTGCTGTCTGTAGTGGTCCACGGTGTCCGCCTGAACCTGTTGGAGTTTTCCGGTCAGCTGGGGATGGAGTGGGCCGGTATTGCTTACGATCCCTTTAAGAAACGCGATAAAATCAAAAAATAAACGGATAGGAGATCAACTATGAATATCGAATTTATTGGTATGGCGTGCGCTCTGGGCCTGTCCGCCATGGGCTCTGCGTTCGGTTCCGGCTTTGCGGCTCAGGCCTCCGTGGGTGCGTGGAAAAAGTGCTACGCCAACGGCAAGCCCGCCCCCTTCATCATGGTGGCCTTCTCCGGCGCGCCGCTGACCCAGACCATTTATGGCTTCCTGCTGATGAACTTCATCCGCAGCGCCGTGGAGGGCGGCTGTGACGCGGCCCTGGCCATGTTCACCGGCATCTTCGCGGGCCTGGCCATCGGCCTGTCTGCCTTCTTCCAGGGCAAGGTGGCCGCCGCCTCTGCCGACGCGCTGGGCGAGACCGGAAAGGGCACGGCAAACTTCTTCATTGTCATCGGTATTATCGAAACGGTGGCACTGTTCACCCTGGTGTTCAGCCTGCTGCTGCTCCAGTAATCCTCATAAAGCGCAAAAAAATCAGGGCCTCGGGGCCCTGATTTTTTTACTCAGTTTTCCGGGTTCTCCGGGCCCGGCGTGGGCTCCGGGGCGGGTTCCGGATCGGGGTCCGGCGCAGGCTCTGGAGTCGGGTCCGGCGCAGGCTCCGGAGTCGGGTCCGGCGTGGGCTCGGGCTGGGGCTTCTGCTTGCCCACCTCCACGATCTTGTCCCGGCTGTCGTAATTGCTCTCCGCCTCGAAATTGCTGGAGATCAGATTCCCGTTGCCGTCATACACATTCCGCCAGGTCTGCACGGTAAACCCGGTGATGGGATACTGGGTCACCCGCTCCACGCCGGGAGCCAGATTGTCCACTTCCTTATAGATGGTTTTCCACGGGGTGGTGGACACGGTCTTGCTGGTGATCTTCACGAAGCTGCTGTCGGTTTTGGTGCCGAAGATCTTCACCGTGACGTTGTTGTTGTACCAATATGTCACGATCTTGATGGGATAGTCGGTGTTGTTCTGGAGCACAAAGTCCAGATACGGCCAGAACACCGTGGCGTCGCATCCGGAGGGTACGTAGTCCTGGGCATACATGTGGCAGGCCCGGGACACGATTTTCAGATTGGCCAGCAGCGCCGAATAGTACAGGGTGGACGACACCTGGCACACGCCGCCGCCATAGGAGGGCACGGCCTTGCCGCCCACATAGGCGGTGCCGATCTTGAACCCGGCCTCCTTGGTGGTGGGGCCCACAGCGTCGTTATAGCTGAAATTTTCGCCGCTGTTGACCACGGAGCCGCTGATGTTCCCGGCGGCCTTCCGAACGTTGAAAATACGGTCGCTGGTGCCGGAGACATAGGAGGTGTACTGCCCCAGCACGTCCCGGAACAGCACCTTTTCCAGCCCCGCCTTGGTAACGGTGGGATAGGTGATCCGGGCGGGGATCACGAGCTCCTGCCCGGGCTGGGCCTGCTCCACCAGCTTTTCGGCCGCCGCCACGTCAAAGCTAACGCCCACGCGCCCCTCCACCACCTGACCGGTGGCCCGGTCATAGGAAGCGTTCTTCCCCTCACCGCCGATCTCCCGCTCCACTGCCGCCAGATCCAGGGCCTTGCCCTGGGTCACGGTGCTGACGCATTCGATGGGGTCCAGACACCGGGTGGTCACGGCCTGATGCAGGGCCCGGGCCAGCTTATCCCGGTCAATGGTGCGTCCGTCGGCGGGCTTGGTGACGTAGAAGCCGTCGCCCTTGCCCTCCTCCATACGGTATGCACCGTCCACCGGGTCACGGCTCAGCTCCCGGCTCAGGCTCTCCGCCCGCTGGGACAGCTGCGCCGCGTCCAGATCCCACCGGACTGCCGCCTGAGTCTCCCCAAACCAGCTGCGGATCAGGTGATACCCGTTGACGAAGAAATTTCCCCCATGGGCCGCGTTCCAGGCAGCCTGGGCCGCCTCCTGCGGCGTAACGGATACCCCAAGCTCCGACAGGCTCACCTGTCCGATGGTCTCCTCTCCCAGGGTCAGGTGGATGACCTCGCCGCTGCACGCATCGGCTCCGTCCCGCTGCCATTTATCCCGAACCTCCTGGGCGGTAAGTCCGCCCACGTCCACGCCCAGCACCTGGGTACGGTGCAGGGTGGTCCTTCCCGCAGCGGCCGCGATGCACACCGCCAGGTATGCCGCCGCCAGAACGCCCACGGCGATACCCGCCGCCATCCCGGCGATCCGGCCCGCCGAACGGGTCCGCTTTTCCTTCTGCAAGGGCTTCTGGTCTGTCTTTTCCATCATGGCCCCTCCTCATCATTCTGTTGCCGCGCTGTTGCGCGTTCGTATAGTATACTACATCTCCTTCCAAAAAAGGTTACAATCCGGTAACAATCGCCGGTTCTTCAACACACTGTTGATTTATGTACGGGCCCGCTTGGGGATCCGGATGGTCAGCAGGATCTCCTGCTCCGTGTCCCGCCGGTCCCACCCGGCGTCCACCCCGGCCTGACGCATCAGGTGCAGTCCCCGGTCCACGCTGTTGAGAAACAGCCGCACATCCTTGATGATGTAGGTGCTGCGCCCCCGGGGCGGCGTGGTCCGGTCCTCCTGCAGAAGCTTTTCCACATGGGCCTCCGCCTGGGCCACGTTCATCTGCCGCCGCACCATGTCCCCGGCGGCCCGGCGCTGGATCTCCGGGTCCTGGAGCCGCAGCAGCGCCCGGGCATGCCGCTCCGTCAGCCCGTTTTCCCGCAGAAGATTCCGCACATCCTCCGGCAGCCGCAGAAGCCGCAGCTTGTTGGCCACCGTGGGCTGGGCCCGGCCCAGGCGCCGGGCGGCCTCCTCCTGGCTGAGCCCATACCGGGAGATCAGCCGCGCAATGGCCGCCGCCTCCTCCCAGCAGTCCAGGTCCCGCCGCTGAAGATTTTCCATCAGAGCCAGCAGGGCGGAATCCTCCTCGCCCACCTGGGCCACCAGGCACGGCACCTCCCGCAGTCCGGCGATCCGGGCCGCCCGCAGCCGCCGCTCCCCGGCCACCAGCTCATACCCGTCTCCGGCCCGGCGAACCGTCAGCGGCTGTAAAATGCCGCAGGAGCGGATGCTGGCGGCCAGCTCCGCCAGTCCCACCTCGTCAAAGCCCTGCCGGGGCTGCTGGGGATTGGGCCGGATGCGGCCCAGGGGGATGTACTGGACCCGTGTGGACAGAAATTCACCCTTTCGCTGCAATTTCATGGTGCTCGCCCTCCTTTTCCCCCATTTTATCCGTCCCGGGCAGCAAAAAAGGCCGCACTCTGTCGGGAAATCAAAATTTCCCCGCTTGCGCCCCGGGCTGCAATGTCTGCGCCGTGTATGTGGAGCCTTCTCACCGCTCCGTTGAAAACAGGAACATATCATAATTGTGTTGACGGCAGTCCGTGAGATGGGATACAATGAGAAAAAAGGAGGGGGAACTCTATGAAGAAGCGTCTGGAAGCCCTATGGTGCGCACTGTTCCGCGTGAACAAAAACGCTACCGGCTACACCTGGCCCATTTGCCGGATACTGCTGTGTCTATTGTCCTACTGGCTTTTGACAGTGGTCAACGGAAGTCGGCCCATGAGTACGCCCCGGGCGGTGGTGTTCGTGCTGCTGATCGTGCTGACCTGGGGACTCTTTTACGGCGTTATATGCGCACTGGTGGAGATCAGCATCGTCCGGAAGCACCGCAGATCCCCCAAGACCAGGCAGCCGGTATCGGGCCGGGAGAAGGCTGCCGGAAAGCCCTTTTCCCTGGAGCAGCTGGCGGCGCTGGCGGAGGAGAATGACATTGTGGAGCTTCGCCTGCTTCACGGCAGCCGGACTGTCACCGCCGGGTCCAGCTCCGACTACACGCCCCAGAAGGGTTTTTTCGATAAGCGCTACTATGTGGGCAGCAAGGAAATGGAAACTATCGACGATTTCCGGCGGGCATTGGAGCCGTACGCCCCCGGCGGCACCGTCACGGTGCTGACCATTGACGGCGTAAAGCCCCAATAAACATTTGCAGCACGGAAGAGAGCCGTATGATGCACCGCATATCCCCGCGGAAGCCACCCTCAGCAGCGGAAAAAATGCTTGCCATCCGGGGCCCCGGGGGGTACAATAGCACCAATCAGAAAACAGGAGGCGTATTCCTATGGAGTTTAACCCGCAGAAGCAGCTGGCAGGCCTGCTGGAGTGGATGGACCAGCAGATGACCCTGTGCCATGGCAAGACCGCCGTCATCGGCATTTCCGGCGGCAAGGACAGCAGCACCGTGGCGGCGCTGGCAGTGGCCGCCTACGGCCGCGAGAACGTGTACGGCGTCCTGATGCCCAACGGCGTCCAGCCGGATATCGACTATTCCCAGGCCCTGGTGGAGCACCTGAACATTCCCCACTGCACCATCAATATCCACGACGCCGTCCAGGGCGTCCTTCACGAGATGGAGCAGGCGGGCCTGGAGCCCAGCCGCCAGACCCGGGTGAACCTGCCCTCCCGCATCCGCATGGCCACTCTGTACGCCGTGGCCCAGACCGTGCCCGACGGCATCGTCATCAACACCAGCAACCTCTCCGAGGACTGGGTAGGCTACTGCACCATTTACGGTGACTCTGCCGGGGCCTTCTCCCCCCTGGGCATGTACACCACCGAGGAGGTCATTGCCCTGGGCCGGGTTCTGGGCCTGCCGGAGAAGTTCCTGGTAAAGGCCCCCTCCGACGGCCTCACCGGCCTCACCGACGAGGACAACCTGGGCTTTACCTATCACGCCGTCAACGAATACGTTCGCCGGGGCGTCTGCGACCCGGCCATCCGGGCCCAGATCGACCAGAAGCACCGCGTCAGCCGCTTCAAATTCCAGACCCTGCCGGTGTATCACAACGGTTTGCCCATGGCCCTTACCGACGAGACGGATTACTACAAATAAGTGCCAAACACCCCGGAGCAGCGCTCCGGGGTGTTTGCATTGGTCTTTATTTGCTGCGGATGAACAGCACCCCCAGGGTGCCGGGGCCGCAGTGTGAGGTGACGGTGGACCCTGCGGTGGTCTCGATGATCTCCTCAAAATCGGGACACAGCTCCAGGAGCTTCTGCCGCACCGCCTCCACCGCCTCCGGGGCGCAGCGGGTATGGGTAATGAACACCCGGTGCCTGTTGATATCATCCCGTCCCTGGAGCCGGTCCTGGGTGTATTGCAGCATCACCTTGTCAATGGGGCCGCGATACTTTTTGCCTGGGGTCATCTTGCCGTCCTTCACCTCGATGCAGGGCTTCAGCTTCAGCAGATTGCCGCCGAAAGCGCTGAGGGCCGAGCACCGTCCGCCCTTGTACAGATAGTCCAGCCGGTCAATAACAAAGCTGGCCTCCACCCAGGGAGCCAGGTCCGTGCAGGCCCTCTGAATTTCCTCCGCCGTATGTCCGGCCGCCGCCAGCTCCGCGCCGTGGAGCACCAGGAGCCCCTGGCCCGTGGACAGGTTCCGGGAATCCACCACATATACGTCGCCGACGTCCGCCGCCGCCATGCAGGCGTTCTGATACGAGCTGGAAAAGTCGCTGCTGATGCAGAAGTGCACGACGCTGTACCCCTGCTGGTGCCAGGACCGGAACTCCCGGACATAGTCGAACACATTGACGGCGCTGGTCCGGGGCAGCTGGCCGCTGGCGTCCACATAGTCATAAATGGTCTCCGGCGTGATCTCCACGCCGTCATGCCCCACCTGATCGCCGCAGTGCACCGACAGGGGCGTGATGGCAATGTCGTACCGTTCGATCAGCTCCGGCGACAGGTCGCAGGTGCTGTCCGAAATGATCTTTACCTTCATATCCTGTTTTTCTCCTTGTATAAGCCCCGGGCCCGGCCCGGCGGCGGTTTCTGCAAGATGACAAAAACTTCCCCTATGCGCCGCTTCACAAAACGCCGCTTATGGTATTATACCGGATATCCTCTCTCCGCGCAAGAAAAACTTGCCATTTCTCCCGAAAAAAACACGACAATTCCCATAGAATTGCCGCGCTTTTCTGATTTTATTCCTCAAACAGACTGGCCTGGTAGGGCAGCCCCCCCTTGCCGATGTTCCGGCGCTGGGCAGCATTTTCCTCCGCCAGGGCGTCGGCAATGGCCATTTTCCGGATGATATTGCGGACGGTGGCGTCCAGGTCGGTGCCCTCCCGATAGTCGGCAGGGAAGATGAAATCCACCCGCCCCTTGGCCAGCAGATCCTCCACGCCCTGGCGGTTCTCCTGCTGGTACACGGCAATGGCCTGGCCGCCATAGGCCCGCATCATTTTCATGCACGGCACATCAGACAGGCCGTCTCCCACATAGATCATGTTGGTAAACGGCACCCGCTTGCTGTCGTCGGGCATGGAGTCATTGAGGGTTTTGTCATCGGACACATCCAGCACGCCCTTATTGATGCGATAGACGAACTGGGTCTTGTTGGTGAAGTTTACGTCCAGCTTGGGCCACGAGGCCAGCCCGTCCCCATCATAGAAAAACTCACAGGCGTAGATCTCCCGGAACTCCCGGGCGATGCCGCTGCCCTCGATGATCTCCCGCAGGCCGGAGGAGATGACATAGTGCTCCACCTGCACCCCCTGGCTGCGTCCAAATTCGTTGATGCGCCCGAACCAATCGGCCACCCCGGGAAACAGCTCCATCCCGTGACCGCACCGCACCAGGAAATCCCGATCCAGCCGGATGTTCTGGGCCCGGCATTCGGCGATCATGGTGTACATGTACGCCAGCAGCCCGTCCATGCGGTTCTCCCGGCCAAAGTCATTGGCCTTCCTCCAGAATTCTGCCGGAGTATAGCCCAGCGCCGGGATAAATGCATAGTCCTCCATGTCCGTGGTGCACAGAGTCTTGTCAAAGTCATACAGCAGCGCCACAATAGGCGTCATACCGCCACCTCCTTGCGTATAGGGCAAAAGCGGCCCCCAGGGGCCGCTTTTTGCATTTCATATCAGCGTCTGTCGCCGCTGCTGTAGTTGCGGCCAAACTGCAGGTCCTCCAGGTTCAGCTTAAAGTCCAGGGGAAAGGGGGAATCCTCCTCTTTCTTCTCCTGGGGCTTTTCCTCCGGCTGAGACTCCGGGGCAGGCTGCTGCTCCTGAGAAGGCTCCTCCTGAGAAGCAGGCTCTGCATCCGTCGCAGCCTCCGCCACAGGCACGGCGTTCTCCTGGGGGGCAGGCAGGGCCACGGCCTCGCTCTGCTCCTCCTGCTCCGGCGCATTCCGCTCCGGCAGAGCATCCAGAAACGCCATCTGCTGGGCGCACAGCTCCCGGCTGCGCTGGATAAAGCTCTCCGTCTCGCTTTGGGCCGCAGCCAGCTTCTCCCAGGAATCCCGGATCTCCTGCTGGAGCTGCCGGGCCTGGATCTCGGCCTCGCCCCGGGCCTCGATCAGGATCCGCTGCGCCTCCGCCTGGGCGTTGGAAATGGTCTTTTCCTTTTCCGCGTGGGCCTCGGCGATAGACTTGTCCCTTTCGGCCTGGGCCTCGGCCACCATCTGGGCCGCCATTTTCTGGGCCGCCAGCAGGGTAGACCGCATGGCGTCCTCGGTGGCGCGGTATTCCTCCACCTTCTCGGCCAGCACCTTCAGCTTGGCCTTCAGAGTGGTATTGTCCTTATACAGCGCGGTATAATCCTCCGTCAGGCCGTCCAGAAATTCGTCCACAGCCGTCATACTGTAGCCGCTGCTCAGGCCGGACGATTTGGGAAAGGTTTTCTCGGAAACTTCCTGGGGTGTGTACATGATCTATCCCTCCGTTTTTTGCTGTATCGGTCCGTCACATGTACAGGCCGCTGTTTTCCAACTCGTCGATCAGGTCGCCCATAAGATCCACGGAATAGGGCGTGGCGATATAGGTCTTGGCGGCCACGCGCTTGACCTTGCCGCCGGTAGCATAGGCCACGCCGGACACGAAGTCCAGCAGCCGCCGGGCGGTATCGGGGTCGGTGTTCTCCATATTCACCACCACGGTGCGCTTTTCCAGCAGATGATCGGCAATGGCCGTGGCGTCCTCGTCATACTTCGAGGGCTTCACCAGCACCACCTTCAGCTGGGTAGTGGCGTGGATGTTCACCACCTTGCTGCGGCGCTCCTCATCCCGGCGCTCCTCCCGCCGGTCGTCCCGGCGGGGACGATCCTGATAATCGTCCTCCTGATATTCCACCGGTTCATCCTCGTCGTCATAGGGATGGATAAACTTCTTGAACTCGTCCTTCAGGCTCATGTGCTTCCCTCCGCTCTTTATTTTGTATAGTCCCGTGCGCCGAAAATTGCCGTGCCCACCCGGATCATGTTGCTGCCGCACCGGATGGCATCGGCAAAATCGCCGCTCATGCCCATTGACAGATATTCCATCCTATTATCGTATATTTTTGCATTGATGTCAACATAAAGCCACCGCATTTTCTCGAAATATGCCAGATTTCCGTGGGGCTCCATGGCCACCGGAGGGATGGTCATCAGTCCCCGGACCCGGACATGAGGCATGGCCAGAGCCGTTTCCGCGGCGGCGGCGATATCCTCCGGCGCAAAGCCGCTTTTGGCCGCCTCCCCGCCGATGTTCACCTCCAGCAGGATATCCTGGCAGAGCTCCAGCCTTCCGGCGGCCTTTTCGATCTCCTGCAGCAGCTCCGTGCTGCCCACAGACTGGATCAGATCGGCCTTGCCCACCACCTGGCGCACCTTGTTGCGCTGGAGATGGCCGATAAAGTGCAGGGGGCGGCCGGCGTAGGCGTTTTCCGCCAGCTTGGCGGTCATCTCCTGCACCCGGTTTTCGCCCAGGGCGTCGATCCCGGCGGCAATGGCCTCCTGGCAGGCGGCGGCGTCGTTCATTTTGCTGGCGCCCACCAGGATAACATCGGCGCCGGTGCGCCCCGTTTCCCGGGCCGCCTGGTCCATCTGCTGCCGGACGGCGGCAATATTCTCCGCAATAGACATAGTGAAAGCCTCCCTTTCCGCGGTCAATCTTCTTTCAATATCTGTGTGCCGTCCAGGGTCACGCCGGTCATGATGACCTCGTCGCCGGGACGGAGCGTTGACAGTCCCTCGGTGTTCTGAGGCACGGACACCAGCACATAGTCGTCCCCCTGATACACCATTTCCACAGGCTTGAACTGGGGGAAGCTGCCCTGAACGCAGTATACGCCCAGCTTTCCGTTGTCGCTCTGCCGCAGGCACACGGAGGGCAGACGCAGCCCCGTATAGCTGTGCAGCACGATCTGCGCCGTCTGGTGCCGCAGCTGAGTGGTCTCCGCCAGATATTCCCGGCAGGACAGCACCACCACGCACCGGCCGTTTTCCGCCGGGCCCACGGAATACACCGCGGCGGCAATGTCGTCGGTGACGCCCTTGGTCAGCCGCAGAGATACGCTGCCGCAGGCGGCAATGCGCTGGGCCTCCTCCTCCGCCACGGCGGCGGCATAGTACCAGGTGTTGCTGTAAATCAGCTTGCCCACGTTGGCGGTATTCTCCCCGGGGGCCAGGCTGTCCAGAGCGCTGGGAGTCAGGTCCCCCAGGCCCGCCGGGGTCAGCACGGACTCATACCCGTCGCACACGGCGGAATACGTCCCCGCCCGGGGAGCGGTGATATCCGTGGCCCCGGTAAGGCCCGCCTGCAAGGAGTCGATCTCGTCCTGCACCGCAGCGATCTCCGTTTTGATCTCCTGGCTGGAGGTATAGGCCCGGCTGCGCTTGACAATAGCGGCCTTCAGCTGGGACAGGTCGCCGGAGGCGGCGGTATAGTCCCCGCCGGTGAGATTCTTCCGCAGGGCCATGATGTCGTCGGAAATGGAGCCGTCCAGCTTCAGGGCGGCGTCGGGGTTCAGATAGGAGGACAGGGCGTATTCCAGCTGCTCCAGCTGCAGGCGCTTGGCCTGGATCTGGGCCACGGCCTCCAGGGCCCCGGGGCTGTCATAGGCGGTAGCGATGACCTGGCCCTTTCCCACCTTTTCCCCCTCGTCCCGGGTATGGCTCAGGGTCCCGGCCTCGGAGCGGAAGGCTTCCTCCTCCCGCACCAGCCAGCCGGATGCCTCCACGGATTCCTCCGTGGTGCTGGTATACACCCGGGTGGTGGCGTAGGGGTTCGTCAGATACCGCACCCCCTGGACCAGAAAATAGAACACCACCGCCGCCGCCAGGGCAATGGACAGAATTTTGAATGCGCGGGTGGACTTCATGGCGTAACCTCCTTTGGTGGCCAGGTGATGGTGTTGGGGCGCTGCCGCGCGCCGGGGCATGTCTCAAAAATTCTCCGTGCCCAAGGCTTTGCCTGCGGCAAAGCGCTTGTGCGCCCTGTCGGGCGGCGGCGCTATTGCGCCTCCGACGGCAAGCCCGGGTCGTTCAATGGCACCGGATGAACCGGAATGATGGTGGATATTGCGTGCTTGTAGATCACCTGCTGCTTGCCGTCGGTGTCCAGCACCACGGTGAAGCTGTCAAAGCCGGTGACGCTGCCCCGCAGCTGAAAGCCGTTCATCAGAAATACGGTAACGGGCAGGCTCTGCTTGCGGACCTTGGTCAGGAAAATGTCCTGAAGATTGTTTTTCTGCATAACGAATGCTCCTTTTCTCTTTGTGCGGACGGCTGTCCGCCTGCCCTTATCCTAAGCCATGGGCTGTGAGAAAATCTGTCGCATTCTGTAAAGCCGCCGGGAAATCCGGCTCCCGGTCCCAGAGGATCCAGTGGATGTCCGGGTTGCGCCGCAGCCAGGTCAGCTGCCGCTTGGCGTACTGGCGGGAGCGGAGCTTGACCTCCTCCACCGCCTGGTCCGTGGTGGCCGCGCCGTCGGCCACCGCCAGAAACTGCTTGTAGCCGATGGCCTGCAGGGCCGTGGCATCCCGGGGCAGGCCGCTGTCCAGAAGGTCCTGCACCTCCTGCAAAAGCCCCTGGCGGACCATGTCGTCCACCCGCCGGTCAATGCGCTGGCGCAGGTCCGCCCGGTCCCGGAAGTTCAGCCCGATATACACCGCCTCGTACCGGTCCGGACGCTGCCGTCCCCGCCTGTCCCGCAGGGACATGGGCTCCCCGGTCTGCTCATAGATCTCCAGTGCCCGGAGAATGCGCTTTTCATCCCGCAGGTGCAGCCGTCCGGCGGTTTCCGGGTCCACGGTCCGCAGCCGCTCCAGCAGCGCCTCCGGCCCCTGCTCCCGCAGCTCCCGCTGGAGCCGCAGCCGCACCTCGCCGCCCTGTCTGCCGGGGGCGAAGTCGTCACCCCGGATCAGGGCGTCCAGATACAGCCCCGTGCCTCCGGCCAGCACCGGCAGCCGGCCCCGGGCCAGAATGTCCCGGATGCAGCCGTCCGCCGCCTGGCAGAACCGGGCCACGGACCAGCTTTCCGCCGGATCCGCCACGGCGATCATATGATGGGGCACCCCCTCCATCTCCGCCGCCGTGGGGGCGGCGGTGCCGATGGTCATGCCCCGGTAGATCTGCATGGAGTCCACGGATACCACCTCGCCGCCGAAGCGCCGGGCCAGAGCCACGGCCATTTTCGTTTTTCCGCTGGCGGTGGGACCCACCACGCACAGGACCCTGGGGGCCATAGGCCGCTCCTTTCCGGGCGTCACGCCCGCTTGAACATTTTTTCCACCTGGTATTTGCTCAGCCGCACCGCCACCGGGCGGCCATGGGGGCAATACTGAATTTCCCCGGACTGGACCCTGTCCACCAGACGCCGCAGCTCGGCGGGGTCCGTGTGCATCCCGGCCTTGATGGCGGATTTGCAGGCCATGGTCTGCAATAGACTGTCCCGGGCTGTGTCCGGGTCCGCCCGGTTCAGCCGCAGGTCCTCCGCCAGCTCCTCCAGGGCTCCGGTGGGGTCGTCTACCCCGGCGGGCACCCCCCGCACCAGCACCGCGCCGCCGAAATCCTCGCACCGGAAGCCATACCGCTCCAGCAGGGGCAGCTGCTCCAGCACCGCCGCGCAGTCCTCCGGCGACAGCTCCACCGCCATGGGCTCCAGCAGTGTCTGGGACATGATGGGCTCCGTGGCGGCCTTCAGCGCGTCGAACCGCACCCGCTCGTGGGCAGCGTGCTTGTCGATGAGCCACACGTTCTCCTGCTCATCCTCGCAGATGATATACGTCCGCAGCACCTCGCCGGCAATGCGCCAGGGGGCCTCCCTGGGTGGCTCCATGGTCACCTGCTCCGGCAGGGACACCGTCTCCTGTACCGGCTCCCGCACCGGCTCCGGCTTTGGGGCGGGCGGGGTAATGTGATAGCTGACGCCGGGGCGGCCGGCGGGCGCGGTAAAGGGCTTGCCCGCCTCCGGGGCCACGTCCCGCACCGCCATGGTCTGGGCCGGTCTTTCCTCCGGCTGCGCCGCAGTCCGGGACACCGGCGCGGCGGGACGGGCGGTATAGCTGCCCAGCGGGCGCTTCTCCGGCTGGGGCTTCTGCTGCCGGAACTCCTGGGCCGTCATGGTCCGGTAGAAGGGCTTCTCCTCCTTTTCCGGGGCCTTGGGGCGAGCTGCCGCGTCCAGGGCATCCATGACGGTATAGTACACCGCATCGAAGGCGGTTTTATCCGATACGAATTTCACCACGGTCTTGGCCGGATGCACGTTCACGTCCACCCGGTCCTCCGGCAGGGTCAGATGCAGCACGCAGCCGGGGAACTTCCCCTTCAGCAGCCGGTTGCGGTATGCCTCCTCCAGGGCGGCGGACAGCAGCTGGCTCTTGACGAACCGTCCGTTGACGAAAAACAGCTGACGGCCCCGGGTGCCGTGGCCGTTCAGGGGCCGGGTCACATAGCCCGCCACCTGCACGTCGCCGCCGCAGCCCCGGACCTCCTCCAGACCCAGAGCAAAATCCCGGCCCATGGCCGCATAAACGGCGGACAGCAGCTGCCCGTCGCCGGGGGTGTGGAGCACCTCGGCTCCATCCCGCAGCAGCTTGAAGGACACCTCCGGATGGCTCAGGGCCAGGTGCTGGACGATGCCGGACACGGCGGCCCCCTCGGCGCTGTCCTTCTTCATGAACTTCATCCGGGCGGGGGTGTTGTAAAACAGGTCCCGGACGCAGATGGTGGTGCCCTCCGGGCACCCGGTCTCCTCCACCTGCCCGGGCACGCCGCCCTCCAGATGCAGGGATGCCCCTGCCGGGGCCCCGGTCTGCCGGGTGAAGATATCCACCCGGGACACGGCGGAGATGGCGGCCAGCGCCTCACCCCGGAAGCCCAGGGTACCGATGGCGGCCAGGTCCGCCGCCGTGCGCAGCTTGCTGGTGGCGTGGCGCAGAAACGCCGTGGGCAGCTGCTGCGGCGCGATGCCGCAGCCGTTGTCCGTAATGCGCAGATAGGTGAGGCCCCCGCGCTGGACCTCCGCCACAATGGCGGTGGCCCCGGCGTCCAGGGCGTTTTCCAGCAGCTCCTTGGCCACGCTGGCGGGCCGCTCCACCACCTCGCCGGCGGCGATCAGATCCGCCACATGCCGCGGCAGGCATTGAATATCAGGCATAGCGTTGTCCTTTCGTGTTATGTCAGCTTCTTTTTCAGTTCATACAGCAGCTGCAATGCCTCCAGAGGCGTCAGCGAGTCCACCTGGGTCCGGCGGAGCCGGTCGATGACCTGGCTCTCGGCCACGGCGGCAAAGGACACCTGGTCCTCCCGGGGAGCGGGGGCTGCCGCCGGGCGGCCGGACTCCTCCTCCAGCTGCCGGAGGATTTTTCTGGCCCGGGACACCACCGCGTCCGGCAGGCCCGCCAGCTTGGCCACCTCGATGCCGTAGCTGCGGTCCGCGCCGCCGGGGACGATCTTCCGCAGGAACACGATCTCCTCGCCCCGGGCCCGGACGGCGATGTTGTAGTTCTTCACGCCGGGGAGGGTGCCCTCCATGGCGGTAAGCTCGTGGTAATGGGTGGCAAACAGGGTCTTTGCCCCCAGGCGCTTGGGGTCGGCGCAGTATTCCAAAACCGCCCGTGCGATGCTCATACCGTCGAAGGTAGAGGTGCCCCGGCCGATCTCGTCCAGGATCAGCAGGCTCTTGTCCGTGGCGGCATGGAGGATGTCGCTGACCTCCGTCATCTCCACCATAAAGGTGGACTGCCCCGCCGACAGATCGTCGGAGGCCCCGATGCGGGTAAATACCCGGTCCACAATGCCCAGGCGGGCCGCCTTGGCCGGGACGAAGGACCCGATCTGGGCCATGAGCACCATCAGCGCCACCTGGCGCATATAGGTGGACTTGCCCGCCATGTTGGGGCCGGTGATGATGGACACCCGGTCCTGGGTGCGGCCCATATAGGTGTCGTTGGGCACAAACAGGGCGTCGGGCCGCATGGCCTCCACCACTGGGTGGCGTCCCTGGTGGATCTCGATAACGCCGGACTCGTCCACCGCCGGGCAGCAGTAGTTGTTCTTCACCGCCACCGCTGCCAGGGAGCACAGGCAGTCCGCCTCCGCCACGGCGGCGGCCGTGGCCTGGATCCGGGCCACATGGCCGCTCAGCTCCTGCCGCAGCCGGGTGAACAGCTCATATTCCAGGGCCGATACCCGGTCCGACGCGGACAGGATGTCGTGCTCCAGATCCTTCAGCTCTTGGGTGATGTATCGCTCGCCGTTGACCAGGGTCTGCTTGCGGATGTATGTCTCGGGCACCTGGTCCTTGAAGGAGTTGGACACCTCGATGTAATAGCCGAATACCTTGTTGTACCCGATCTTCAGGGTGCGGATGCCGGTTTTCTCCTTTTCGGCGGCCTCCATAGAGGCGATGATGCCCTTGCCGCCATGCAGAATGCCCCGCAGGCGGTCCACCTCCGGGTCGAAGCCCTCCCGGATGAACTCGCCCTCCCGGACGGAGAAGGGGGGATCGTCGCACAGGGTGCGGCCGATCAGGTCCGTCAGATCCTCCAGAGTGTCCAGCTGGGCCAGCTCCCCCAGGCGGCCCCGGTCAAAGGCCGACAGCAGCTCCTTCACGTGGGGCAGCCGGGCCATGGCGTTTTTCAGGGATACCACGTCCCGGCCCCCGGCGGTGCCGTATACAATGCGGCCCACCAGGCGCTCCATGTCGCCGATGCCCGTCAGGGCCAGGGCCAGCTCCTCCCGCACCATGGTGTGGTCCACCAGCTGGCCCACGGCGCCGTTGCGGCGGGTGATGGCCGTTACGGACAGCAGGGGCCGCTCCAGCCAGCTGCGGAGCATCCGCCCGCCCATGGGGGTCTTGGTCTTGTCCAGCACCCACAGCAGGCTCCCCTTTTTCTCCTTGCTGCGCAGGGTCTCCGTCAGCTCCAGATTCCGCCGGGCCGTCAGGTCCAGCTCCATAAACTGCCCCTGCTGATAGTAATCCAGGTCGTCCACGTGGCGCAGGTCGGTTTTCTGCGTCTCGTGGAGATAGCCCAGCAGCGCCCCCAGCGACAAAGCCGCGGCGGGGTTCCCCTTGGGCAGGCGTCCGGCGGCCTCGTCGCCGAACTGGGTGCGGACGGTCCTTTCCGCCTCCTGCAATTGAAAGCGTCCGGCGCTCAGCCGCTCCACATGGCAGTGGAGCTTATCCTGCAAAAGAGACAGCAGCGGCCCGCACTGGTATGCCGCCGGATTCACCACTGCCTCCGCCGGGGAAAACCGGCCCAGCTCGTTGAGCAGATGCTCCGCCCGGTCGGGCCCCTGAAAGGCGGTAACGTGGGTCTTGCCGGTGGAAATGTCGCACACGCTGAAGCCCGCGCAGGTGTCGTCCAGATACAGCCCCGCGCAGAAGTTGGACCGTCCCTCCTCCAGGCAGGCGGCGTCTATGACGGTGCCGGGGGTCACCACCCGGATAATGTCCCGGTCCACCAAGCCCTTGGCCGTGGCGGGGTCCTGGGTCTGCTCGCAGATGGCCACCTTGTAGCCCTTGGCAATAAGCCGGGCAATATAGGCGTCGGAGGCGTGATAGGGAATGCCGCACATGGGCACCTTTTCCTCAAAGGGCTTGTTCTTGTCCTTGTCCCTGGTGGTCAGGGTCAGGTCCAGCTCCTTGGACGCCTTCCGGGCGTCGTCGCCGAACATCTCGTAAAAATCCCCCAGCCGGAAAAACAGGATGGCGTCCTGATTCTGCTCCTTGATCTGCAAATATTGTTTCATCATGGGGGTCAGCTCCGCCATGGTTTCACCCGCGCTTTCTGCCGCATGTGCGGCGTATCTGTCGAATGGTAGTGGAAAACATTGTTGAAAAGTGCAAAACTTCGTTCAATAGGGGAAATTATTCCATCTCCCCGAACAGCGCCCAGGTGTTGCTGTCGGTGATCCTCACGTTCCGGTACTGGCCCAGGGCGTCCCTGCTGCCCACCAGGTGCACCAGCCGTCCCCCCGCCGTCCGGGCGGACAGGGGCCACCGGGCGTCGTCGGTCTCGCCGTCCACCAGCACCCGCAGGGTCCGGCCTACATACCGGGCATGAAGCCGGGCGGATATCTCGTTTTGCGTATTGCACAGCATATCGAACCATTTCTGCTTTTCCGCCCGGGGAACGGGGTCGTCCATTTTGGCCGCCGGCGTACCGGGCCGGGGGGAGAAGATGAAGGTAAACAGGGCGTCGAACTCCACCTGCCGCACCAGGTCCACGGTCTCCATGGCCTCGGCCTCCGTCTCGCCGGGGAAGCCGATGATCACATCGGAGGTCAGCACCAGGTCCGGCATGACCTTCCGGGCATAGCCGATCAGGTCCAGATATTTCGCCCGGTCATAGGGGCGGTTCATGGCCCGCAGCACCCGGTCGCAGCCGGACTGCACCGGCAGGTGCAGCTGATGGGCCACATGGCGGCTTTGGGCCATGGTGTCGAACAGCTTATAGCCGGCGTCCTTGGGCTGGGACGACATAAAGCGGATCAGGTAGTCGCCGTCGATCTTGTCCAGCTCCCGCAGCAGGTCCGCAAAGTCCCAGGGCTCCGGCAGATCCTTGCCGTAGGAGTTGACGTTCTGGCCCAGCAGGGTGATCTCCTTATACCCCTCCGCCGCCAGCTGGCGGACCTCCTCCACGATCTTCTCCGGGGAGCGGCTGCGCTCCCGGCCCCGGACGTAGGGGACGATGCAGTACGAGCAGAAGTTGTTGCACCCATACATGATGGACACCCACGCCCGAACCCGGCCCTCCCGGACCACGGGCATGCCCTCGGCAATGGAGCCGTGCTCGTTCTCCACGGAGAACACCCGGCCCCGGCGGGTATACACCCGGTACAGCAGCTCCGGGAACTCCCACAGGGCCTGGGGCCCGAACACCAGGTCCACATGGCGATAGCTCTCCCGGACCTTCCGGGCCACCTCCGGCCGCTGGGCCATGCAGCCGCACAGGCAGATGATCTGCTCCGGGTTCGCCTTTTTCGTGTGGGTCAGGGCGCCCAGGGTGCCGTAAACCCGCTTTTCCGCATGGTCCCGGATGGCGCATGTATTCATGACCACAATGTCCGCCCGGGCCGGATCGTCGGTGAAATCGCACCCCATATCCCGCAGCATCCCCAGAATATGCTGGCTGTCGGCCACGTTCTGCTGGCAGCCGAAGGTGTCCACCATCGCCAGAGGCGTCCGGCCCCGGGCCCGGTGGATATCGTGTATTTTCTCGGTAAACTCCCGCTGGCGGGCCATCTGCCCGTCGTCGAGAAGAACTTGCTTTCTGTCCAATGGAAACCTCCCAGCCGCCCGTTTTCGTAAAATAGGCGGCACTTTCCGAATTTAATAACTTATCATACCACATTTTTCTCTCCGTTACAAGGAAGGCCGCCGGGAAAAATGGCGAAAAATTTGTGTCCCCGGCGCTTTATCTTGCCCGAAGAATATGGTATACTGAAGAAAAATCGTCGAAAACGAGGATATCGCGCCATGAAAGACAACGAAAACAGACGGCCCATGCCCCAGGCGGAGGCCGACGGCATCATCGAGGGCCGGAACGCCGTGATCGAGGCCCTGCGGGCCGGAACGGCCATCGACAAAATTTACCTGGCCAAGGGCGAGACGGACAAGACCCTGGGCCACATTGCCTCCCGGGCCCGGGACGCCGGGGTCGTTGTGGTGGAGGCCGACCGGCGGAAGCTGGACGCCATGAGCCGCACCCACGCCCACCAGGGAGTCATCGCCCTGGCCGCCGTCCGGGAATACGTCAGCATCCAGAGCATTCTGGACAGCGCCGCCGCCAAGGGGGAGCCGCCCCTGCTGGTGGTGTGCGACGAGATCTCCGACCCCCACAATCTGGGGGCCATCCTCCGCACCGCCGAGTGCGCCGGGGCCCACGGGCTCATCATCCCCAAGCGCCGGTCCGCCGGCCTCACCGCCATCGTGGGCAAGACCTCTGCCGGAGCCGTCAGCTATCTGCCGGTGGCCCGGGTGGCCAACCTCACCTCCGCCCTGAAGGACCTGAAAAAGCAGGGCGTATGGATCTTCGGCACCGCCGCCGGGGCCTCCACGGACCTGTACAGCGCCGACCTGAAGGGTCCCGCGGCCATCGTCATCGGCTCCGAGGGCGACGGCATGAGCCGCCTGGTGGCGGAAAACTGCGATTTTTTGGTCAGCATCCCCATGAAGGGGCACATTTCCTCCCTGAACGCGTCGGCGGCCGCAGCCATTCTGCTGTACGAGGCCGTGCGCCAGCGCCGGGGATAACAGCAAGGAGCTTCTATGAGTAAGCAAGACATGCGGCCCACGCCGCCGGAGGAGCACTATACCGTAGACGAGATACTGGAGGAGTTTGGCTCCGGTGCGCCTGCGGAGGAGCCCTCCCCCATACCGGAGCCTGACCCGGAGCCTCAGCCGGAGCCGGCCCCGGAGCCTCAGCCGGAGCCGGAAAGCGAACCGAAAGCCGGACCGGAGCCCGTTTCCGAGCCGGAATACCGCCCGGACGACACGCCCCCTCCCCCCCGGGAGAATCCCCTGGACAAGCTGCGCCGCCGGATACAGGCCCGGCAGGAGGACCCCGACGAGCCCGGCCTGGAGCCGGAGGAGGACGAGGACGCCGTTCTGCCGGAACGGACGCCTCTGAAGCAGCGTCTGTCCGCCGCCGTTCAGTGGGTCCGGGACCGCATCCCCGACCGGGATCTGGAGGAGCCCACGGACGCCCCGGAGGAACCGCCGGAGCCGGAGCCCACCATGGACGACGCCGCCCGGGAGGCCAAATGGCAGTGCGCCCGGACCCACCGGCAGCGCATGTTGCTGGCCCTGCCCGCCCTGCTGACGGTCATCGTGGCCGTTATTGACGGCCTGGATGTGCTGTCCCAGGGGTGGTACGACCATGTGTGGCTGCGCTGCGGCATCCCGGCAGGACTGCTGATCCTGTGCCTGCTGCTGTGCCCCCACCTGTGGCAGGAGGCATGGGAGCATCTGCGCCATGGCCGGGTCACCGCCCCGGCGGCGGCGCTGCTGTGCGGCCTGGTGGCCCTGGCGGACAGCGCCTGGTGCCTGTTTCTGGGAAATTGTCCGAATTTGCCCTTTGCCGCCCCGGCGGCGGCGCTGCTGTATCTGTGCGTCTGCGGTCAATACCGTGCCGCCCGTGCCCGGTACGACAGCTTCCGTCTGGCCCAGCTGGGCGGTGTTCCCCCGTATGTGGCCTCCGTCACCGCCGCCGGCGCCTGCAAGCAGCAGGGCCGTCTGGAGGGCTTTTACCGTCTGTGGCAGTCTCCGGACCCTGCCGCCCGCTGGCAGCCCATCCTGACGCCGCTGTATCTGGCCCTGGCCACGGTGCTGGCCCTGGTGGCGGCGCTGGCCGGCCATCAGATGAACCGTTTTCTCTGGCTGTGGTCGGCGCTGCTGTCGGCCACGGTGCCTCTGTCCCTGCCTCTGTCCGGAACGCTGCCCCTGTCCCTGCTGTGCCGCCGCCTGCACAAAAGCGGCTGCGCCGTGGCAGGCTGGAAGGGTGCCCGGGCCATCTCCGCCGCCCGCCGGGTGGTGGTAACGGACGAGGACCTGTTCCCCGCCGGGGTCCTGTCCCTGCAAAAGAAGGGGAAGGAGGGCCCCGCCTCCGCCCCGGTGGGCACGGTGGAGCTCAACGGTCTGAAGGTATACGGCGAGGAGATCAACCAGGCTCTGGCCTATGCCGAGGCCCTGTGCCGTGCCGCCGGCAGTCAGCTGACCCCTCTGTTCCAGCAGCTGATGGACGGTCAGGTCAGCTTCCGCTATGACGCCCACGATCTCCACTATTACGAGGACGGCGGCGTAGACTGCACCATCCGCGGGGCCACCGTAGCCATGGGCAGTGCCTATTTCATGAAAAAGCGCCGGATCACCCTGCCCCATGACCTGAAAATGGACACCGGCGTCTTTATGTCGGTGGACGGCAGGCTGGCCGCCATCTTCGTGGTGAAGTACCTGCCCTCCCGGAACGTGGAGTGGGCCCTGCGGGCCCTGCGCCGCAACCGGGTCACGCCGGTGCTGGCCACCCGGGGCGTCAACATCACCCCCAACATGCTCAAGCGGAAATTCCGGCTCAACGCCCGGCCCATCTATCCCGGGGTCGCCACCCGCCTGGCCCTGGCGGACCTTACCGGCCAGCGTGGGGAGGCCCCCAATGCCATCATCTACCGGGACGGTCTGCTGCCCATGGCGGAAACCGTCATCGGCAGCCAGCGCATGTGTCAGGCGGTGCGCTGGTCCACGGCGCTCGGCTGGATCGGCGGACTGTGCGGCCTGGTGCTGTCGTACTATCTCACCACGGCCGGTGATTTTGCGGCCCTGTCGCCGCTGTACATGCTGGCATTTCTGGCGCTGCTGCTGCTTCCCACCCTGCTGCTGTCGGGCCTGGTGAAATATTATTGATCCCCTGATGAAAAAGCTCCCTGTCTCGCATAAGACAGGGAGCTTTCAGCTTGTCAAAAACTTTTTTGACAAGCTGAAAGCCCCGGGCGTGGCCCGGGGCTTGCTTTGTGCGTTCGGTCAGCGGCGGTCGCGGTAGACGGGACACTTCTTGTATTCCTCGCCGTAGTCGGGGTTGCAGGTGTACTTCACCTGGGGGTCGTTGGTGGCAAACCGCTTGCCGCACAGCTTGCAGACATACTCGTCGTTGTCATAGCTGCTGAGAAACCCCTTGCTGATGTAGTCCAGATAGTAACAGCGCGCCATGGTCAGTCCTCCTTGATTAGAAATCTATTGTCGCTTTCAGCGTGAGCACAACGTGATTTATCCAACTGCGGTAAATGCCACCTCCAGCCCCCCAATAGTCTTTCCCAAACTCCCATTTCATATCATACTCTCCCCCCAATATGCGGTTAATCGCCATTGCAAGGGCTTTCGCCGGGGATGAGCCCTCATAAAATGTATCATAATCACCGCAGCAGTCTTTATCTCTATATGCAAAGCTCTTCTTTTCCAGCTTGGGGACCCGCTCCGTCAGGAAATCGAAAGCCCGAACGGCACCCTCCGTGCGGCCCGTGACCCGATCTTCGTATACGTCGATCTGCTCCGGCAGACGCCCGGTCCCATCACTGATAGACGCAATGATCCGCTTTGTCAGCGGACTCTGGAAATACTTTTCCTCCTGCTCCTTGTCGTACTTTTCCGCCTCTGCCCGGGCGGCACCTGCTGGAGTAAGAATTGTTCCGGGCTCCACACGTTCGAGCGGTGGCGTCTTATTCAAAGCTGCCGCACGTAGAACAAAAAAAATCAGTATTCCAATACCAACTATTACAATTAACCAAATCACATTGATCTCCCCTTATCATTCGATGTGTGGTTTTCTCTGTCTCGATTATATAACATTTTGTTTTATAATGCAATATAACATTTTGTTTTGTCTATACTTTTTTTAGCTTTCATCAGGAGGGAAGAAGATGTATAGACGAATCCGGGATATGCGGGAGGACCACGACCTGTATCAGCGGGACCTGGCCGAATATCTCCAGTGCTCACAGGTCTGCTACTCCAACTATGAAACGGGCAAACGAGACATTCCCACAGAGGTGCTCATCCGGCTGGCGGAGCTGTATCACACCAGCACAGACTATCTGCTCTCCCGGACGGACGACCCCAGGCCCTATCCGCCTGCCGCCAGATAACACCGGCCCAGCTGGTCCAGGAAATGAAATAACCCCATCCCCTCCCGCCGATCGGGAAGAGGATGGGGTCGCTTTTTGTCGTTTCCCGCTTTCAACACCCCCCCGCAGAGGACAGCGTCCCCGGCGCCCCGCGGACAGGGCGGCGCCCTGTCCGGGCAGGGATCACACGTCCCCTATATGGTGTACACAAACGGGTCCGAGGGATTCTTCATCACCGGGGCCGGGGTGGCGGCGGCCACCCGGGTGCCGCTGCGGACAGAGTGGGTCAAAAACACGTTGCCTCCCACCACGGAGCCGTCACCGATGTCCGTCTCACCCCCCAGAATAGACGCGCCGGAATAGATGGTCACATCGTCCCCCACGGTGGGGTGGCGCTTCCCCGGCAGGGACGCGTGCCCCGCCCGGGGCGACATGGCCCCCAGGGTCACGCCCTGATACAGCTTCACGTTCCGGCCGATCACCGTGGTCTCGCCCACCACGATGCCGGTGCCGTGATCGATAAAGAAGTGGGGCCCGATGGACGCGCCGGGGTGGATATCGATGCCCGTGCGGCTGTGGGCATATTCGGCCATGATCCGGGGGATCATGGGCACCCGCTGGCAGTACAGCAGGTGGGCAATGCGATAGACAAAGATGGCGAACAGGCCCGGATAGGCAAAGATGATCTCCTCCCGGGACGCAGCGGCGGGATCGGACTCAAACGTGGCGTCCAAGTCCTCCAGCAGCAGCCGCTGCACCCGGGGCAGCCGGCGCACAAACTCCCGGGTGATCTCCTCCGCCCGCTGCACCTGGTCCTCCGGCAGGGCCAGCCGCAGCTGGGCCGTCAGCTTTTCGGAAATGCGCTCCAGCAGCAGGGCGGCATAGTTCTCCGGAGCCAGGGACATCAGCGCCGGGTCCCCGAAATAGGCGGGGAACAGCAGGCGGCGCACCTCCTTGACCAGGTCGATGACCGCCCGGCGGTCCGGCAGGCGCAGGCCGCTGCCGTACAGGGGCGTGGCGCTCTCCGTCAGGGTGCGGCCCATGGCCGCGGCGGCTTCTTGAATGTGTTGGGGATACATAAACAGGCTTCCTTTCGGCATGTGGAACATAAAAGCGGCAGAGGACGCGTCACGCATCCTCTGCCGCGGCTTTACGCAAAAACCCGCTCCGGGCGCTTACAGCGCCTCTCCGGCAAACCATGCATGACCGTTCCGGGCATGACAACAGCAGGCCACGGTACAGATGGCCCGGCAGCTGTTGACGGAAACGGTTCTGCTCATGCGGTTTGCTCCTTTTCGGTATCTGCTTTTATTATATGCCCCGCCGGGCCCCGCGTCCATTGTCATTTTGGACAAAATGCGGATTTATTCTTCCCGCACCCGGTAGTACAGGGTCCCGCAGGCGGGCTCCACTCCCTTGACGGCGAACAGCTCCTCCACCGTGACGAACCGCACCCCCCTGGGCTGCAAGCGGTCCACGATCTCCAGGGCCGCCGTGACGCTGGTGGCGTAGCAGTCGTGGAGCAGGAGAATATCCCCGTCTCCCGCCCGCCGCAGAACAATGTCCAGGATGCTGTCCACGTCCCGGCTTTTCCAGTCCTCCGTGTCCACGGACCAGCAGATGGCCGGAGTCCCCAGGGCGCAGAGCTCCCGGTCCGATAGGAAGCCGTAGGGGGGCCGCAGCCAGTAGCTCCCGTCCCCCAGCACCTGCCGCAGGGCACGGTCGCATTTTTCCAGATCCGCCAGGGCGTCGGCGGTGGACAGCTCCGTCAGTGCCCTGTGGCTGAAGGAGTGGCTGCCGATCTGGTGGCCCTCCTGCCGGATACGCCGCACCAGGTCCTCCCGGCCTTCGATCTGACTGCCCACCAGAAAGAACGTGGCCCTGGCCCCCCGCCGGGAAAGGCCCTCCAGCAGCCGGGGCGTCCAGGCAGGGGATGGGCCGTCGTCAAAGGTCAGGGCCATGTAAACCGGCTCTCCCGCCGGTTCTGCCGGCTCCGCCGCCGGTTCCGCCGCCGGGGCGCACCCGGTCAGCAGCAGCGCCGCCAGCAGCGCCGCCGCTATCCGCCGCCTCATACCGGTCCCTCCACCGCCACCGCCTGCATCCCCAGCTCCCGGTGCCGCTGCCACACCGTCTCCCTGGGATAGCGCACCACGCCCCGGTCCTCCCAGGGGTCGCAGCAGATATAGTGCTCCCGGTCATATCCCGACAGCACCACGCAGTGCTCGTTGGAGATCCACATGAAGGGCTGGCCCTCCGGCTCCGTCCGGTACCAGGGGCCGTTGACGGTGGGGCGCAGGTCAATGCTGATCCAGATCAGCACCGGAATCCCCCGGTCGATATACCGGCGGCACAGATAGCCAAGCTCCGCTCCGGTCTCGTTTTTGACCCGGTAAATCCCGGCTTTGTCCCGGGCCAAACCGGCCAAAAAGCGGGACATCCCGCTTTTTATCGCCGGGGCCCAGCAGCCCAGGGCGTCCGGGTCGTGAGGGTCCCCCACAAAGGCCCGGCGGGGGTCCGGCCCATGCCAGACGCCGCCGGTATCCCGGTAAAACGGGGCCGAGGGCAGATGGTCCCGGGCAAAATCCTCCGCCGTCACGGAAAAGCCCAGGTATTGCAGCGCCATGGCGGCGCTGACACTTTCGCAGCCGGTGGGCAGGCTATGCCCCTGGCCGATAAAGGGCACCGGAAGCTGCTTCATGCCGCCCCCTCCCGCCGCCGGGACAGCCGGTGGAAGAAAAATACCTGCCCCACCACCAGGGCCGCCCCCGCAGCCAGCGGAAGCCAGGGCTCTCCCAGCACCGCCGCCAGCAGATAGCAGACCGCACAGTCGGCGCCGACCGCCAGGCCGTACCACAGCTGGGTGGTAACATGGGCCATGTGATCGCACCCGGCGCCGGTGGAGCTCATGATGGTGGTGTCGGAAATAGGGGAGCAGTGGTCGCCCATAACGGCCCCGGCGCACACCGCCGCCACCGCCGCCGGCAGCAGGGAACTGCCGGCAAACACCGGCACCGCCACGGGAATGAGAATGCCCATGGTGCCCCAGCTGGTGCCGGTGGCAAAGGCCAGCAGCCCGCCCACCAGAAACAGCACCAGCGGGAACAGGGCCGTCAAGGTCTCACGCCCGGCAAACAGCCCCTGGACAAAGGCCGCCGCGTCCAGCCGGGCGGCAAAGGATTTCAGCCCCCAGGCAAAGGTCAGCACCAGCAGCGCCGGGGTCATAAGCTTGAAGCCATCCAGAAAGCCCTCTACATAGCCGGAAAATGTCACCACACCCCGGGGAATGTATAAAACCGCCATCACCAGCAGCGTTACCGCGCAGCCGAAGCACAGGGCCATGGGCGCATCGGTGTTGGCAAAGACGTTGGACGCCGTCAGGGGAAGCCCCCCCTCCCGGCAGGTCCGGCGGCCCAGCAGCACCATGCCCCACACCACCGAGACGATGAGGCACACCGTGGGCACCAGCAGATCCACCGCCCGGCCCCGGGGGCTAAACTGGCCGGCGGAAGATCGGTCATCCCGGGGCGGCTCCTGGACGGCGGCCAGCTGCTCCCGGCGGTACATGGGGCCGAAATCCCGGCCCGTCAGGGCCACCACGAACACCATCCACAGCATCAGAAGGGCGTAGAAATTATACGGGATGGCCCGCAGAAATAGGGTGAAGCCGTTGACCGTTCCGGCGTATTCCGCCGGAATGTACGACGACACGGCGGCGGCCCAGGAGCTGATGGGCGCGATGATGCACACCGGGGCGGCGGTGGCGTCAATGAGAAAGGCCAGCTTCTCCCGGGAGATGCGGAAGCGGTCGGCGATGGGCTGCATGATGGCCCCCACCGTCAGGCAGTTGAAATAGTCGTCCAGGAAGATCAGGCATCCAAGGGTCGCCGTGGCCGTTTCCGCTCCCCGGCGGGAGCGCACCCGGCGGGAAGCCCACTCCCCGAAGGCCCGGGAGCCGCCGGACCGGGCAAACAGCACCACAATGGCCCCCAGCAGCACGTCGAAAAAGAAGATCTTCCGGTCAATGCCCTCCATAAGGGTCAAAAACAGCGTCTCGAAGCTCCGCCAGGGGGCGAAGCCCTCTGCCAGCAGCGCCCCCATCACGCACCCGGCCAGCAGGGAGGAGTACACCTCCTTGGTGATAAAGGCCAGCACGATGGCCACCGCCGGAGGCAGCAGCGCCCAGCCGGTGCCCACAAAGGACGCAGAACCGCCGCCTGTGTCGGCAGCGGAGACGGCCCACAGCAGCACCAGCGCCGCCGCCAGCACGATCCCCCGCCTGCGGAAGGTTGTTTTCATGGTCAATTTCCTCGCTTTCCCCATAAGTCGGCGCTCCCGCAGGGCGGGCCGCCTATTGAAAGTGTATGCGGGGATATGACAGGGGAGTATGTGCCCAAGGCAGGCGCGGGGGGACGGGGTACGGCCATGGGGCGGACAGAGTCGTCCGCCCCTGCAAAAAAACGCGCGTAGGCGGCGGCCCCGGATACCGGAGCCGCCGCCCACGCTTAAAGGAAGAAAGATGAAAGAAGAAAGAGAGAGTAAATGGAATGCAAAATATATCCAGTGACGCTTCCGGAGAAGCGGTCACGCTGTCTTAGTTGCCGCGGCCGCCGTTGCCCCGGCCGAAGAAGTAGTCGTACAGGTCGCCGTAGGAATCCTGCTGGCCCTGGTTCTGGTTGGAGGAATCGCCCTCGGTGCCGGTGGTCTGGGGCTGCTGGTCGAAGGTCAGGCTCAGGGTGATCTCCTGGCCGCCGCGCCACACGGTAAGGGTGACGGTGTCGCCGGCCTTATAGCTCTTCTTGGCCATGGACAGGTCGCTCATGGAGGTGATGTCCGTGTCGTTGAGCTTGGTGATGACGTCGCCCAGCTGCAGGCCCGCCTTTTCCCCGGCGCCGCCCTTTTCCACGGCGTAGACGAACACGCCCTTGGTCACGTCGATGTTGTACTGGGCGGCCATCTGCTCGGTCATGCTGCCGGCCTTGATGGCCATGTAGGCCTTATCGGTGACCTGGCCGTTTTCCATGATGTCGGTGATGATGGTCTGGACATCGCTGATGGGGATGGCAAAGCCGATGCCCTCCACGGTGGTGTCGGAATAGCTGGAATACTTGGCGGACACAATGCCCACTACCTCGCCGTACAGGTTCATCAGGGGGCCGCCGGAGTTGCCGGGGTTGATGGAGGCGTCCACCTGGAGCATGTTGAAGGGGGTGCCGTCCACATTGATGGCCCGGTCGCAGCAGGACACGATGCCCTGGCTCATGGAGAAGGTCAGCTCGCCCAGGGGATTGCCGATGGCCATCACCGTGTCGCCCACGTTGACGTCGGCGCTCTTGCCCAGGGTCACGGCCTGGAGACCGGTGGCCTCGATCTTCAGCACAGCCACATCGTAATCGCTGTCGCCGCCCACCACAGTGGCGGGATAGGTATCACCGTTATACAGGGTGACGTTGACGCTGCTGGCGCCGGACACCACATGCTGGTTGGTGACGATATAGCCGTCCTGGGTGATGACGAAGCCGCTGCCGGAGGAGGCGGACTCCACCTTCTGGCCGAAGATGTTGGTGGACACGGCGGAGCAGTTGATGGATACCACGCTGTTCACCGTGGCGGCGTACACCTCGGCGGGAGTCATCAGCGTCTGGCCGTCCACGGATTTGACGCTGACGGCAGAGGCGGTGCGGCCGGTTTCCTGGATGGCGGTTTTGCCGGTCCTGCGGGCCAGGGACGCGCCGCCGAAGCCGCACAGGCCGCCCACCAGGGCGCAGCACAGGACCAGGGCCGTGACCTTGGTGCCGGTCTTTTTCCAGAAGCTCTTCCCGTTGGTCCTGGGAATCCGGGGTTCATCCTGATAATCGCCGGTGGTGCAGGAGGTCTGATCCTCCTGCGCCGCCTGGGGCTCCGGCCGGGGAGCGGGCTGCCAGCTGGTCTGGCTGGGGTCCGGCTGGCCGGGCTGGGGAGCCTGGTCCTTGGAATAACTGTAATGATACAGGTTTTCATCGCTGTTGAAGCTGCTCTCGTTGTTCTCGTCGTTGACGCCGTTATACATAACCGTGAACCTCCTATTGTCGGGCGGGGTGGAATGTGGTATCATGAGGTATCGTGCTCCGCCGCCGCTGTGGTTTTCCTTTCGATGGTTTATAGTATACGCGGAAACCTTAACTGGAGCTTTAAAAAACGGCGAAAATTTTGAACTTTTTGTGAAGTCGGGAGGGTGCGGCCTATGGTGAAAATTGAGGGGCTGAAGCTGGCCCCGGGCCAGGAGGAGGCCCTGCTGCGGGGAAAGGCGGCGCGGCTGCTGCGGGTGCCGGAGGGGGATGTTCTGTCCCTGCAGGTGCTGCGCCGGTCCGTTGACGCCCGGGAGGAGCTGCGGCTGGTGTACACCGCCGCGGTGGAGCTGCGGCAGGAGAAAGCCGTGCTGCGGCGGGTGCGGGATAAGCGGGTAACGCCGTATGCGCCGGAAACGTACCGGCTGCCGGAGGTGCTCCGGGCGCCGGAGACGCCGCCGGTGGTCATCGGCGCGGGGCCGGGAGGACTGTTCGCGGCCCTGGTGCTGGCCCGGTGCGGGCTGCGGCCCATCATCCTGGAGCGGGGCCGGGACGCCGTGACCCGGCAGCGGGACGTGGAAGCCTTCTGGCGGGGCGGCCCGCTGAATACGGAATCCAACGTTCAGTTCGGCGAGGGGGGCGCAGGCGCTTTTTCCGACGGAAAGCTGAATACCGGCACCCGGGACCGGCGGCACCGGTGGATCCTGGAGCAGCTGGTGGCCTGCGGCGCACCGGAGAGCATCCTCACCGACGCCAAGCCCCATGTGGGGACGGATATGCTCCATGTGACCCTGGTGAACCTGCGGCGGCAGCTGCTGTCCCTGGGGGCGCAGGTGCGGTTCGGGCACCGGGTCACGGGACTGCGGGTCCGGGACGGGGCCCTGGAGGGGCTGGAGGTTACAGGGCCGGAGGGGCCATATGTGCTGCCTGCCCGGCATGCGGTGCTGGCCCTGGGCCACAGCGCAAGGGATACCTTTGAAATGCTGCACGCCGCAGGGGTACAGATGGAGCAGAAGCCCTTTGCCGTGGGAGTGCGGATCGAGCACCGGCAATCGGACATGGACGCAGCCCAGTACCGGCAGTTCGCCGGGCACCCGTGTCTGCCCGCCGCCAGCTATAAGCTGTCATGCCACCTGGAAAACGGGCGCAGCGCCTTCTCGTTCTGCGTTTGCCCCGGGGGACAGGTGGTGGCCGCTGCGTCGGAGCAGGGGCGGGTGGTCACCAACGGCATGAGCGCATATGCCCGGGACCGGGAGAACATCAACGGCGGCCTGCTGGTAAACGTGACGCCGGAGGACTTTGGCAGCGGGCATCCCCTGGCGGGGGTGGCCTTTCAGCGGCAGCTGGAGGAGGCAGCCTTCCGCCTGGGCGGCGGCGGCTACGCGGCCCCGTGCCAGCGGGTGGAGGATTTCCTGGCGGGGCGGCCCTCTGTGGGGCCGGGGCGGGTGATCCCCAGCTATCGGCCCGGGGTCCGGTGGACGGACCTGCGGCAGTGTCTGCCGGAATTTGTGTGGGAGACCCTGGCGCTGGCCCTGCCGGTGCTGGACAGAAAAATACAGGGCTATGCCCAGGGGGATGCCGTTCTGACGGCGGTGGAGACCCGGTCGTCGTCGCCGGTGCGCATCCTGCGGGATGAGAGCGGCCAGTGCAGCGTCCGGGGCCTGTATCCCTGCGGCGAGGGGGCGGGATATGCCGGAGGCATCCTGTCCGCCGCCGCCGACGGCATGCGCTGCGCGGAAAAAATATGGGAGGTATACAGCGGATGAAAAAAATTGCGGTGATGGAGGACTTTCTCACGCCGGAGCGCCGGAAAAAGGTGCTGGCAGCGGCGGAAAAGCACGGCTTTGCGGTGGACTTTTACGGGCGGGGCAAGGCTCCGGCAGAGGGGCTGGACCAGTATGAGATCATCTACGGATGGTGCGAGCCCGGAGACCTGAAGCGGGCCACGGCGCTCAAGTGGTACTGCTGCGGCTTTGCGGGGGTAGACCTGCTGTCCGACGACGGGCTGTACGCCAATCCCGACGTGATGCTGTCCAACTCCTCCGGGGCCTATGGGCTGACCATCAGTGAGCACATTCTGATGGTGACGCTGATGCTGCTGCGGCGGATGCCGGATTTCCAGGACATCGTCCGGCGGCGGGAATGGGTCCAGGAGCTGCCTATGCGGTCCATTTACGGCAGCCGCATCACGGTGCTGGGCGCCGGGGACATCGGCACGAATTTTGCCCGGCGGGCCAAGGCCCTGGGAGCCGCCCACATCTGCGGCGTGTCCCGCAGCGGCCGGAACGGGGACCCGGCCTATGACCGGATGCTGCCCCAACAGCAGCTGGACCAGGTGCTGCCGGAGACGGAGATCCTGGTGATGGCCCTGCCCGCCGTGGCGGACACCGCAGGCATCCTCAGCCGGGAGCGCATTGCACTGCTGCCCCGGGAGGCCATCGTGGTAAACGTGGGCCGGGGCAGCGCCATTGACCAGGACGCGCTGATGGAGGCCCTGAACGCAGGGCGCATTGCCGGAGCCGCCCTGGACGTGGTGGTGCCGGAGCCGCTGCCCAAGGAGCACCCCCTGTGGAGCACCCGGAACCTGCTGCTGACGCCGCATATCTCCGGGAATATGTCCCTGGGATACACCTGCGACCGGAATCTGGACATGTTCTGCCGGGATCTGGACAACTATGCCGCCGGTCGTCCCCTGGAGCACCGGGTGGACCGGAAGCGGGGATATTAACAGCAAAACCACGCTGCGGCCGCAGCGTGGTTTTTTGGTCTGTCAAAAGCCCCGCAGAGCTCGCGGCCTGCGGGCCGCAAGCTTTGCGGGGCTTTCTTGTTTTATACGTTGAAGCGGAAATAGATCATGTCGCCGTCCTTGACCACATACTCCTTGCCCTCGGACCGCAGCAGCCCCTTCTCCTTGGCGGCGGCCACGCTGCCGCAGGCGATCATCTCGTCGAAGTTGATGGTCTCTGCCCGGATGAAGCCCCGCTCGATGTCGGAGTGGATCTTTCCGGCGGCCTGGGGAGCCTTGGTGCCCTTTTTGATGGTCCAGGCCCGGCACTCGTCCTTGCCGTAGGTCAGGAAGGAGATCAGGCCCAGCAGCTCGTAGCTGCACTGGATCAGCCGGTCCAGGCCGGACTGCTCCACCCCCAGGTCCTCCAGGAACATGGCCCTCTCCTCGGGGTCGTCCAGCTGGGCGATGTCCTCCTCCAGCTTGGCGCAGATGGGCAGCACCTGGGCCCCTTCCTTTTGGGCCAGATCCCGGACCATCCGGAAATACCGGTTGTTCTCATGGTCGGCAAAGCCGGCCTCGTCCATGTTGGCGGCATAAATGATGGGCTTCAGGCTCAGCAGGTCCGCCGTCTCCACAATAGCCCGGTCCTCCGGGCCGCAGTCGAAGGTGCGGGCGGACTTACCGGCGTTGAGATGCTCCGCCAGAGCCCGGAACACCTCCGCCTCATGGAGGAATTTCTTGTCGCCCTTGGCGGCCTTGGCGGCCTTTTCCACCCGGCGGTTCACCATCTCCAGGTCCGCCATGATCAGCTCCAGGTCGATGGTCTCGATATCTCCCAGGGGATCCACCGGCACGTTGGTGCCGGCATCGGCCACCACATGCATGATGTTCTCGTCGTCGAAGCAGCGCACCACATGGACAATGGCGTCGGTGCGGCGGATGTTTTCCAGGAACTTGTTGCCCAGGCCCGCGCCCTGGCTGGCGCCCTTCACCAGGCCCGCTATGTCCACAAACTCGATGACGGCAGGGGTCTTTTTATCGGGCTCGTACATCTCCGCCAGCTTGTCCAGCCGCTTATCCGGCACAGCCACCATGCCCACGTTGGGCTCGATGGTGCAGAAGGGGTAGTTGGCGCTCTCCGCACCGGCGTTGGTGATGGCGTTGAACAGTGTCGATTTGCCCACGTTGGGCAGGCCCACGATACCTAATTTCATAGTTTCATTTTCTCCTTTATTTTCGAGGAAGAAAGTTGCGGAATGACGGTTTAATCTCGCGATTTTTAGAACTTTCTTCAATTATAAACTTTTTGACGGGTGATTTACTCACCTTTTTACGCGCTTTTTGCTTCTTCAAATTGGCGCACAGCTTGAAAGAGGGAGTCATCGGTCACATGGACGTATTTGTCCATCGTGGTCTTGATACTGGCATGACCCAGCAGCTTCTGCAACACCTTGGGCGGCATCCCGCGCTCGATTGCCCGTGTAGCATAGGTATGGCGTAAAGCGTGCATACAAAAGTGCTTGATCCCCGCTTCGTCGCAGAGCTTATATAAGTGGGTATCAATTGTATCCCTTCCGCGCTTGCGAAAAAGGAAGCACTACTACAGATAAATTATAGCATATAAGGTCCTCCTTCTCAAGCTATCGTGTGAAAAAACTCTCCACTTATTTGAAAATCTTCCGTAGCCACTTATATCACCAGTTTTTCACTGATGAACTGTTCAAACTCCTTTCGCTTGACCAGTTTCTTTGTGCCGACGAAAAGCACGAACGGGCAGTTGGGCGTTCTCAGCATACTGTCGATCTTGTTGATGCCGATGTTGCTGTATTCTGCCGCTTCTCTGGCGGTCAGCGTCATTTTGAGGTGGATGGGGACGGTGAGGATGTTGTCCATGGAAATGTCTCCTTTCGTGATGCTTATGTAGACAAATAGAACGCAATTTCGCGGCTGCGAGGGAAATCGTATTGCCGCGCGGCTTTGGTGGTGCGGGAATGCTTGCCATTCAAGGGCTTTTCGCCCCCAAATTGTCTACGCCCGAGCGCCGTTTGCGGGCGGATTTCGCCTTCTGCTGGCGGTGAACCTCCTTGGCGCAGGCGGGGCAGTATTTTGCCCTGCCGGAGCGGGCGAGGATACCCGTGCCGCAGACTTCGCAGCGGCGGAGTTTTTTGGGGCTGAGAATGGCCTGTTCCAGCTTTGGCTGTCGCGGCAGCACGGCGCGGCAAAACCACCGGCAAAGCAGGCTGCGGGAGATGTGCTGCGGGCAAGCGCCGTCCAACAGCAGGCAGCCGCCGCCTGAAAAGTTGCAGCAGCGCTTCGTAAGTCCTCTCACGCTGCGGAGCTGCCCCGGCGTCAGGCGGAAGAGCGTGCCATCCGGCAGCCGCTCGACGGGGTCAAGCTTGTACATCTTCACCCTCCTTTGCGATGAGTTTTGCGTCCGCCGGGTAGTTCAGCGTGATGAGGGCGCGCTTGCCCAAGCCCTGCTTGCTTCGAACAATCAAGCCGCTGTATTCCAGCTCCCGGAAGATCCGCGTGGCGCTCTGACGGCTGCGGTGGAGTTTGGTCTGCGCCTGCTCCAAGGTGAAGTACAGCCGGATCGTGCCGTCCGGCTCGACGTAGCCGTTCTGCCGGGAAATGCTGGCTCTATCCAGCAGCAGCGCATAGAGTACCTTCGCGTCGTTGCTGATGCCCCGCAGGGCTTCGTCTTGGAGAAGAAACCTCGGAAGCGGCACATAGGACGCCGCTGGACTCTGCGCCGTGAGCTTGCAAAAAGTTTTCATCTGACCTCCTATCCCATCCATCAATCCATCCATTTTTGTGTTGATTGATTGATAGATTGATTCTCTTGTATCTTGATTTATTTCTTATTAGTTAGAGCATGAATTTCAGCCCCGATGGAGGGCACGAAAACCGTCGTCCTGAAATCCGGTTGCGGAACGTTCCGGAGCGTCAGCTTGCCCACTGTCTGAAAAGCCGGTGACGGAAAACCCACACATGGAAAATCCCGTTGTGGTCAAAGCTCATCTCTCTGCCGCACTTTCAGCAGCTCCCAGATCTCGGCTTGCCGTGCTTTCAGCTCGGCAACATCGTCTTCGTAGCAGCGCCCGGTGCTGTTGATACGGCGGCAGACGTGGTTGATGTTCGAGGCGGCACGGCTGACGGCGGCAGCTAACTTTTTCTGCTCGGTGTAGTCCACCTTGATGATGTAGCCGTCGATCAGCATCTTGCGGGCATACGCGCCAAAGTTGCGGGTGCCGAGTTGAGTCATCTTGTGGCGAACTACGCTCAGTTCCTGCTCGTTCAGGCAGATTTCCTTGCGGATGGGTCGCGTGCGGTCTGGCATGATAAAGCACTCCTTTCACAATACAACGGACATTTTTTACTTAAAACTTGGTAGTTGCGAAAATAAAATTTTGAGAACGATGGAATTGTCGCTTGGTTGCCCTTCACTTTACAACGGACATTTTTCCTCAAAAACTTGGCACCCCCTTTCAAAAAACTTTTCTTGCTCCTGATTCCCCCTCTACTTAACTAAGTGAATCAGAGGCCGGTTTTGTCCCAGATTTCTCAAAAAAGTTTCGGAGACGGAGAGACAATCCCTGCGTTCTGCTTCAAATTGCCCTTTCTACATTCCAACGGGCAAAATGATGCGGTCTGTCACGGTTCTGCCTCGCGGGTGGTTCCCTCTCACTTTACAACGGACAAAATTTTTGCAAATTAGGGGGTAGCGCGAAAAATTTCCCTTCCATATAACACACGGACATGTTTTTGCCTTTTGTCCGGAAAAAGCTGCGCGATATTTTCAAAAAACCTCTACTATACAACGGACATTTCTCTGCCGTTTTTTAAGTATCGGAGAAGAAAAAAATGTCCCCGCTTTCGAAGAAGCGGGGACATCATGATCTGCGGATATTGAGATTTGAGAGAATAGCAAGCACAGCCGCTGTCCGGACACACGGCGATTCTGGGAATATCCCAAGCCCTTTGCATTTGGCATACAGCCCAATGCTCAGAAGTTATCCGATTATGAATCATTCAGTGCCGAGCACTTGCTTTCTTCATGAACTCCAGATAAAGACTGTACAGCACGGCGCAGACGGGAACGCTGAACAGCATCCCGAAGATGCCGAATGCTTCGCCGCCGATTGTGACAGCCATCAGCACCAACAGTCCGGGAAGCCCAACGGACTTACCGACCACCTTGGGATAAATCAGGTTGCCCTCCACCTGCTGCAAAACGAGCAAAAAGAGAATGAACCACAGAGCCTTGCCGGGTTCTGCCAGCAGGATCAAAAACGCACCAAGACCGCCGCCGATCCATGCGCCGAAAATCGGCACCAGCGCAGTAACAGCCACAAACGCCGAGACCGCACCGGCATACGGGATCCCAAGGATCAGCATTCCAAAGAAGCACAGAACGCCGATGATGACCGCTTCGGTAAGCTGACCGCTGACAAAATTTGTAAATGTCCGGTTGGTCAGAGAGGCGATACTCAGCAGCCGCTGCGCCTTCTTTTGCGGAAGGACTGTCACAACGAGCTTTTTCAAATGTGCCGCGACGACTTCCTTCTTTGCAAGCAGATACAGCGCAAAGACAAGTCCCAAGAGAACGTCCACCAAAACCGACAGGACAGAGGTTGCCGCGCCCCACGTCACGGTGAGGATGCCGCTTCCCTCGTCGCTGATCAAGGCGGTGAGCTTCTCGATCAACAGGTCAGAGTCTATGGTGTATTCAGGCAGGACAATATTATATTTTGCAGCAAACTGGACAATGCCTGTCCACCACCGCCCGATTTCCTCCACATAGAGCGGAATGTTTTGGACAAACTCTTCGCCGGATTCCCGCAGGCTGGGGATCATCATAAACACCACGGCAAACAGAATTCCAAGGACAAGTACGGTGCTTGCTGTCAGGCACACAGGGCGGACCAGCTTTGCAGGAGCTTTGCGGCACACCTTGTTCCAGCAGCATTCCAACGGTCGAAGGACTACGTTGATCAAAAAAGCAATCGCGCCGCCAATCAAAAACGGCGTGAACAGCGCAAGCACCTTGCCGATAAAACGCAAAACAGCGTCAAGGTTTACCAGTGCCCACGCAAATACAATCAGCAGCACCAATGCGCGGATAATGTAACGAATAATCGCCTTGTCCGGCCATTTGCGTTCCTGCGGCGCGGAATCCTCATTTCTGTTACCGGCTGTGTTTTGCGGTTTTTTCTCCATGTATTTCCTTTCTGTCAGTATGGGAGGCCCTTTCAAATCCGAAAGCACTTTTGCAGGGCTTTATACTCACCCAACGCCAAAATCGTAATGTCATCGGACAATATGG
>OIWP01000781.1_pt1 | contig 45400 bp, 67 predicted proteins | sample 1587661 | NCBI WGS metagenome assembly OIWP01 (sample SAMEA3888899, study PRJEB22519) | human gut metagenome | biome: human gut; feature: human-associated habitat; material: faeces | place: Denmark | collected 2010 | reverse complement strand
GTTTCCAGCATCCGGTTGCAGGTACATACAAGAAAGAATGTATCGAGCAGGGTAAAAAATACTTCTCCGTTGCTTCCGGCGGTGGTACAGGACGTACTCTTCACCCAGACAACATGGCAGCAGGTCCTGCTTCCTACGGTATGACAGATACTATGGGACGTATGCACTCTGATGCACAGTTCGCTGGATCCTCTTCCGTACCGGCTCACGTTGAGATGATGGGTCTTATCGGAATGGGTAACAACCCGATGGTTGGTGCTACTGTTGCTGTAGCTGTTTCTGTAGAGGAAGCTGCTAAGGCTGGTAAGTTCTGATTATATAAATTGTAAAAGCGTTGAAAGTGCCGTAAACTCTCGGGTTTACGGCACTTTTGTTACTATCGGGATTTCTTGCAAAACAGCATGAAAATACATGAAAAAATGGTGGTAACTAACAAATAACTAACAGGTAACTAACAGGCGTAACTGACAAGTAACTAACAAACCTACCACGAAAAAAGCAGCAGGACAATGCCTGCCGCCAATCATTTTGTTATCTTTTCCATTTCTCTTTTCAGATCTTCTACAGTACGGTGAGTATATATTTTTTCTGTGATATCTGCAATTTCATGTCCGACGATCATTTTCAGAATATATTCATTCATATTTGCTTCTTTGGCTTTCGTAATAAAAGTGTGTCTGGTGTCGTGGGGCTTGTGCTCCATTCCCAGTCGTGTCATAACCTTCTTGAAACGTCCACGATATTTGTCATATGTAAGGTAAGTGCCCTGCTGACCGTCCGGATCATTGAAAAGATATTTACTTCCCATACAGACTGCTTGCTCATAATTCTTACGTACCAGATCGGCAACCAGTGGATGAATTGGAACCAGGCGGTTACGGCCGGCATCTGTTTTCAGTCCACCGGTGTATGTCATATTATCCAGATCTACATCTGCAACTTTCAGAACTGCCAGTTCCTGGGGACGCCATCCGGAATAAATTCCAATCAGGACCATATCTGCGAATGGTATTTCCGGATGTTCCATAAGGGCTGTAATTTCCTGTTCAGAAAAAGGAATGCGGACGATAGTAGGACGTTCTCTTTTAACACCATCACATAAGGCTGCATAGTTTTTATCCACAAGCTCATGCTTCATAGCCCATTTATACATAAGGTTAAACAGACTCTTCATTCGTCCCTTAGTGCTGGATCCTACGTTTGCACTATGAATGGTTCCTTCAAGATGTTCGACTCGGACATCTTTTATTCGCATATCATAAAGAGGAGTGCAGTACTTGTAAGCCGCAGTGATCGTACGTATGCTGGAAGCATTGCTGAGTGTGGGGAAATATTCTTCAGACCATTTTTCGTACACTTCCGAAAAAGTTGTCTTATTAAAATTCAGATCATACGGATTTTCATTGTATTGTACAAGAGCAGTCATTGCTTCCTGTCTGGTAGCATAATATCCGATCGCCTGTTGCTTCTGCTTAACCTTTTGTCCTTTCTCATCAAATTCCCATCCGAAGGTTTTGGCTGCCACCCATGGCCGCCGGCGTCTGCCAGATAGCTTATATACAGAACCGAATCCATTTGGAAGTTTCATAACATCACCTTTCTTCTAAAAAAGAGTATAAAAAATACACCTTTGCAGGTGTAAAGAAAAGTGCTATAATAATCTTGCTATGGAATGATTATAGCAGTTTTCTTTATACTGCAAATTATTCAACAGATCGCTCTGGTGCTGGTAACACCGGGGCGATTTTTTATATAAAGTAAAAGACACCCATGCAATATACTTGTATGAGTGCCTTTCAACCATAATCAATATGGTTCTCTCACAAGTATATTACTATAAAAGTAAAGTATCTGCAATTTTTTCTTACAAATTAGTTCATTTCAAGTTCCTTCATCAGTTCTTCCTGAGAAACAAATTCGTGACACTCAGGATTCTTGCGGATTTCGTCCAATAGCATTAGATCAATTTCATCTGGCTCTACTTCCTCAATATCATCCCAGGTCTTGGGAGCAATGATGTAGCGGCTCTGGATCATCTTCCAGAAGAATTCGGCTTCTTTATCGTTCATAAGGGATACAGCACCGATGATACGTTCCTTTGTTGCTGTCATAGTAATCACACTCCTTTATAAATCTGTCCACGGTTTCCGATAGCTTCAATTAATAAAATATTTCCATTTATATCAAAAATAATACGATAATCTCCAACACGAAGCCGGTAATCATTTCTGCCCTGTAATGCTTTGACATCACCAGCAGGAAGAAGATTGATAGCATTTATGATTCTCTTTCGTGTAGGGACATCTTGTTTCTTTAGAAATTTGAGCGCTTGCTTAGAATACTGGATTTCCAAATAAACACCTCCAATAATGTTGTAGCTATAAATTGCTATTAAAAATAATCGTTATATGCTTTTGTATAGTTACTGTGTAGTAAATTGTCTATTTTGCTGTTGAAAGAAGTTATTTTCCAAGCTGATCCAGACTTCTTTAATTTTAAGGTAAGATTTCCGTAGCTGTAATCTATTCCTGCTTTACTATGTACACAAATGCGTTCGTACATATACTTTAAAAGTTGAGATTCAGAAATGTTCGGATTTTTCAACTGGTAATAAACTGAGTTTTCAAATGCTGCTTTGAATACGTTATATCTGTTTGGATATTTGTAACTAAGCTTCACAGTGGCATTCTTTCCGCTGACTTTTATTGATTTTAGTTTGTAAGAAATACGTTTGTTATATTTCTTATAATATTGAGGCATGTAGCTATTTTCAATGAATAATTTAACACTCGAAGGTTTGGTAAAACATTTTGTTAGTTTACTTGTATTATATTGCTTCGCATATTTGAAAAAACGATCTACACTCTTTTTCACCTGTTTTTGCGCAGTGGTCATTTTTTGCTTTGGAATAATTATCTTATCTTCAGTGAGACAATTTATGCAATAACGCATACGCACACCAGTTTTAAATATAGTCGGCTTTTTATCAATGTACCATTCTCCCCATACATGATTAGAAGCTGGGATGATGGTAGTTTCTTGAGTATGACAATATGAACAGGATCTATAGGCTTTTTTTTCTTCTGTACATATATTAGTAGCAGTTTTCCAATCAGACCAGGAATGAATTCCGTTGGTTGGAACATCTTCTTGTTGAGTTTTGTAACAAAAAGTACAAGTGCGGGTCTTAATGCCAGTATATGTACAGTTTGGAGCAGTTGTAATTTGCCATTCTCCCCAAGGATGATCAGAAACTGGGAGACTAATGGTTTCAATTTTGCGACATTTTTGGCAAATTTTCATTTCTGATCCTTTGGAAAGACAATCAGGCTCAATTCTATAAACTGTTTCCCAGACATGCGAACATTCTGAAGCATAAATTGGAATTACTGACAATAAGCATAGAAGAAAACCGACAATGCAAGATAGTATTAATTTCTTTTTCATAAAATCCCCCTTCCGTATATTACCAAGATAGTAATAGTATCAAACATAATTTTTGTGTAAATAATAATCTTATGAAGATATTATTAACTCAAATTATGTATGAGAAAAATGTATCTGTACGGCAGCTGTCGCAGATGACAGGAATTACGAAATCTACTCTCAATAATATTATGATTGAGAAATACTCACCTACGCTGGATAATCTGGAAAAGATAGCCAGAGTTTTGAAAGTAAGGATCTCTGATCTATACGACTCACCGTACAAATAGTAAAAAGTGTCCAGCATACTGGACAATTGCGTTTCGGTGCTAAATATTGCCCTCTGTTTATCGTATAATAAGTATAAAAGATAATGCTAAACGAACAAATGTTTGTGAAATATATTGCGCTTCAAATATAAATGGTGTATATTAAAAACAAACAAACGTTCGAATAAACGAGAACGGGGGGCATACATATGATGAAGAATGATAAAGAAGAGTACAAGGGCAAAATAATTGAGTTGGTAAACTTGATTAAAGAAGAATCCGTTCTGAGGCGGATCTACTTAATAATAATTACCATGATAGGGGCCGACCATTGAGGTTGGCTCTTTTCTTATTCTATTCCCAGGCAAGCCTTCATAAATTCTTCAATATGTTTTAGCTTTTCCGGATCAGCTTCTGCGATAGCGTTTAACATATTTCTTGCCATCTGGTTCTCAGTCCTGCTAAGTTTTCCAAGATTAATAGAGAATCGATCTTCTTCATTCACTTTCGTGAACATGTTATCGTCTCCGCCTTCACCGGTTCGAAGCCAAATTTCATTTACTTCAAATTCACGACAAATAGATTTTATATTAGCCTCAGTTAAACTATTACGACCAGTTTCGATAGCACTCATAGTGTTCTTTTTCAAACCTATTTTTTCACCGAATTTTTCAAGCGTAAGTTGACGGGTTTTCCGAACTTTTTTTACGCGTTCGCCTTGCGTCATTACTAAATCCTCCTTTCTTATGAATCCAATATAGCACCCTGGGATTGCAAAGTCAACAAAAAAGTTCATTAAATAGACAAATAAATATTGACAAAGCCTATTTAATGAACTATTATGTCTATGTAAGGAACAATGAAAGCGAGGTGAGAAGTCAAACGTTAGCAAATATAGAAAAAGAAAGAATAAAGAGAAAAATTACCCAAGGACAGTTGGCTATGAAAATTGGAGTATCTCATAAGACTTATTACAACTGGATTAATGAAGTGCGAGATATTCCAAGTAGAAAATTGCAGAGGTTAGCCAAAATACTTGATGTAACAATGGAGTATCTGTTGGAAAGTAGTACAGAAATAGAAGGGAGCAGGGAAAATGAGAAATTTGGATGAATTGGATATTGTGTTTCAGAAACTTGAAACACTTGAAGATCAGAAAAGAGAAGCGGAGATTGCGAAATTACGTTCAAAAATTACAAAGAGCTATGTAATTAACACAGTGCTTGCCGCATTGATGTACATAGCCCTTAAGAAAAGTAAATAAGTGGAGCTATCTGCGACGACGGCGCTGATTCATGGACAGATCACTTTCGACCTGGTTAGTGAAATCCGAAGAACAGATAACTTTTTCAATGGATTGGGAAAGTAGCTTTATAAAGTCTTCTTTTGAGAGGTCAGAGACTTTTTCAAAAGAAAAAGTGTTGGCAACTTCCCGAACACAATCTTCTACATGTAACATAGGAAACCTCCTTTCTATAAAGATGTAGAAAGAGTTTACCACAATAGGAAATAAATTACCATAGAAAAGAAAAATGTTGAGATATATCGACAGAAAACGAGGTGAGAGAATGAAAATTAAAACAATCCCAGAAATCAACATGACAGATAATCCTTTAGACAACATTATTAAAATGGCTCCTTATTTGGATGAAGGAAGTCAGCGAACTGTATTCGGGATGATGCTGGAAGCGGTCATGAGCATAAAAGATGATGGAAAGAAAGCTGGATAAAGAAGCAACTATACTGTATTCAAACGAAACGGAAAGCGAGGTGAGAAGATGGATGTAGATAAAAGAAATGAAGAGTTGGATGAAACAATAATCCAGACTTGCAAATGGATCCAGAAGAAACTTCAAATTTCAGACAAATCCATTAGAGATGAAAAAGTTCCGGAAATGATGAGTGCCCTGGCGGAGCTTGTGGCCGCCAGGGCAGGAGAAACTATTACTCATCCTCGCCAAGTTTAGCAACGAGAGTATTGAAAAACTTTGCAATTTCTTCTGCTGTTTTGGTTGGATCTTCATACTTGCTGAAAACATCCTGCTGAATAGCAAATTCAGTAAAAGATTTTGCATATTGATGCTTATTTGCATCTGATAAATTTCATCCATGAGGTGCTTGATATCTGCACCAAGATCATAAAGCGTACTAATTGTATTTTGATCAAGATTTGCTTCGTTGAGAGTTTCTTTATAATTTGTTTCAAACTTCCCAACGGCTGCAGTCAACTTTACTGCTAATTTGTTCATTGGCTGTTTGTCTCCTTTCTGTGTACTCAGGCATGGCGGTGCCCTGTGTTTAAAGAATAGGAGAGTAGGGAAGAAAAGTCAATACAAGAAAGAGGGGGGGAAGAAGACATGACTGATCAAAAAAACGCTGTCAGACCAAATGGCACTGACAGTGCAAGAGTTATACAAGTAATTGAAACAAAAAGTAATAGAGGGAAAGGAACACTGGATGATCTATCCAGACAGGTTGTACAGTATTGGAGCGTGGAGGGTGAACTACTAGCTGAAAAGGATCCCTGCATAAGTAAGTAAGATGAAAAAGGGCGGTGAGAAGTTTCCTTTGTCATATAAAGAACTCCTTTCATAATACTGGGGCATGGCAGTCCATGTAAGACAAGGATAGAAAAAGTTACAAGAAAAGGCAATATAAAACAAAGGAAAGAAGTCGAGATATATCGACAGAAAGCGAGGTGAGAAGATGGAAGCAAAAAAACCAATGATATTACAGTTTAAGGAAAACGAGAAGGGCAGGAGCCGTATGTTTCTGGACGGAAAAGAACTGCATCATGTAAAAGAATATAAAATTGAGAGTTCTGCATTTGCAGGAAGAGCAGAACTCTCAATAAAGATACTGGTTCAATTTCCGGTTAACCAAGAAAATACTTCTTAGCAGCTTCTTTTGCAACTTCGAGAATAATTGGCAATGATGCACCAGAAGCTTTGGAAAGCACCTTTTTCCACACCGTATCATTACGGATGTTGGAAAGGAACTCATGACCTTTAGGCGTTAGATCACTGATATAGATATCGGATCCACACTCAAAATATTCAACACCACAAATGAGATCAGATTTTTGAGCCTGATTAATATGATACACGATTTCTTTATGAGTGTAATCAGCTAAAAACTTTGGAGGAGGGGAATCTTCCTGATATTCCCAAGGTGTTTCAAAGTCGCATTCTTCTTCAACAGTCAAAAGAATATCGCGGATACAATTAACGTTGAGTTTCATATACGAAATCTCCCTTCTATGTATTAGGGCATGGCAGTGCCCTGTACATAAAGGATAGGAGAATGGGAGAGAAAAGTCAATACAGGAAAGCGAGGTGAGAAGATGGTAAATATAGTGTTACTGACAATCGCAGGAGCAACATTCTTAAATTCAGTATCCATAATTTCACTTGCGGTTTATGCAAGAAAAAAAGAGAAAAAAAATAGAAATCTGAAATGTGAACAAGAAATGCAAAAGAGTGCAATAGAGAATATTTGGGTATCTGATCGAAGACGAGATAAACAAATAGAAAATCTTCAAAAAGATTTAAAGGATATGTACATAGAAAAATCAGCAGTAAGAAATATTTCGATAACAAAGAAGTATTTTATGACACGAACTTTTAACGAGAAAAGGAGAAAGAAAAAGGAATTAGCAGATTATGTGGCCACTGTTGCTTTAAAAACAATAGCGTCAGAACTTCCTGAGGAAGAACAGACGCCAGAGATGATAGAAAGTGTCATCATTCCCAAAATCAAGGAAAAATTATACGAAAGCGGTATCAAGTTATAAAGATTTGATGTGCATATCCTGGAGCGTTTCAGAGATTACTTCAAGGGCTGGTATTTTCTTTGAAGTTTTATGAGCTTCCAGGTTTCCAAGATTTCCATCAATTTTGAGAGTGATTTCATCTTCGTAATTATGGGTACCTGATGAGTACTTGATATGGAAATGGATAGAACTGATTTCATCTGTAGGTACTTTGTCAAAATCAATAGCACAGCGGTAAGACTGGCCAGGAGCAAGAGAGGTGCCATCAATGTTGCCAAAGGGATCAAGGCCATCACGAAGTGCAAGTTTCGCAAGGTCGAAATCATAGGTTAAAGATTCTATGTGTGCAATACTTTGACCAAAGTTTTTGATAATGATGTAGTAATAACGGTCACAGATATAGGTGCTTAGTCCATAGATACCAATATATGGACGGGAAGAATCTTCAATCATTTTTGAATTTTGCCTGAGCGTGTGAACAGAAATGAAGATAGCAATGATAGAAGTTAAAGCTGAAATCACGATTCCAAGTAGCTGTATTTTATCAGAAGTAGTCATGTATTTTCTCCTTTCATAATACTCGGGCATGGTAGTGCCCTGCATCTAAAGAATAGGAGAAAAGAAATAAAAAGTCAATGTAATTGGAAAAGTAACAATGAAACGAGGTGAGAGGATGGAAAGAGTGCATTTCGATGAAAATGGAAATCGGCGTGATTGCATTGGTGGAAAAATCAAAAAGAAAGACCATGAAATGGACAAAATAAGAAGCAATTGCCGCCAATCAATAATTATTTCATTGGCAGCAGCTGTAGTGAGCGTGGCAGCGTTAGTGATTAACATAGTATTTGGATAATCACCGAAAAGAAATAAAAAGTCAATGTAATTGGAAATGTAACAGGGAAGCGAGGGGAGAGAGATAGGATTTATGCTTGCAGAAAAACAGAACTATGAAATATGTGAAGCAATAATTGAGATGTTCCATAAAAAAGAAATATCTGTAGAGCAATCCTATGCGATTTTAGATTATGTAAAAAGGAAAATCGCACAGGACACAAAAGTTGGTGAATTAGTCAAAATTAGCTACGAAGATTTGAAAAGTCAATAAAAGAAAGCGAGGAAAAATAAAATGTTAACTAATATTGAAACAGAAAGAGTTCGAAAAGGGTTGACGCAGGAGCAGCTTGCTTCGCAATTAGGAGTATCTCACAAAACATATTACAACTGGATTAATGAAAAGAAAGATATTCCAAGCCAAAAGTTGAAAAAGATGTCTCGAATGTTCAAAACGAACATGGAGTACTTGTTGGGAGAAGAGCAGAAAAGGGTTTTATATCTTTGTGATGGAAATGTTCCAACCTGCAAGAAAAATACATGTTACAAAAACCCAAAGAGAAAGGGGGATTGTCCGCCATGTACTTATACAAAAGATGTGGCACATGCTTTAAACTTCCACAAAGCATCTGAGCATGTGCAAGCTGCATATTACGAGAATGGCCAGCCGGAATAAGGCGGCTGGCCAAAAACTCATTTGAACTGTGCCAGGAATTCGAGGACACTCTTAAGACCATTTTTGAATTTGTTTTCCATGCAAATAATTGTCTTATCGGTGAGCTCGATCTCATTGGCAAGTGTCAATAGGTGTTAAGGCTGTTAAAGGAGGAAAAATGAACACAGGGAAAATATTACCAGTTGAAGCTGCTGAAATTCTCAATACGTCCCCTCAGTTTGTACGTGTTGCGATGCAGCAGGGAAAACTGCCGATTGGAATAGCAATTAAGATGTCCACCAAGTGGACTTATAACATCTCTGGAAAGCTTCTGACAGAATACAGCGGAAAAGATGTTGAAAAAGAGCTGGAACAGATCAGAAAAAAGAAAGTTATGTAAACTAAAGAAAAGAGCCGATGCAAGGGGTGCATCGACTCAGGTCCATATGTAATCAACCAATTACATAATATCATTGGGCCACTAAAAAGTCAAGAATACATGAAAAATCAGGGGTGAAATTCCCCTGTTTAGTACTCGATAAAGATATTAAAGTTATGAGGCAAATGGTATGGGAACACTGCGAAAAACCTGGCATTTACGGGATGAGGATATATTGTATGTGGAAGAGAACCATGACGGAAAGTATGGAGCGCCCGGAAAGAAAAGACAGCCAAAGAGAAAGTTAACACCAGAAGATATATACAGGATAAATCATTGGAACAAAATTAAAAAGGTAAGACTTCTGGCAATGGAATATTTTTCTCCTGGTGATATATGGGCCACATACACATATAAACCAGAAAATCGCCCTCCAGATATACAAACAGCTCAAAAACATTTCCGAGATGCAATGGGGAAAATAAAAAAAATATATGAGAAGGCGGGAAAGAAACTTTACTGGATCCGCAATATCGAAAGAGGGACAAAAGGAGCCTGGCACATTCATTTTATTATAAATGATATTGGAACTACAGCCAGCTTAATTGAAAGGGCGTGGCCACATGGTGGAGTTTACATAACAAGAATAAAAAAGAGCAAATGTCCGGAGGAAGATTTTGGAAGGTTGGCCGCATACCTCACTAAGGATGAAAAAACCAGAGAAGTAAAACAGGATGGAACCCTTGCAAAACCAAAAATCAAAGAAGCAAGTTACAGTCATTCAAGAAATATGCCGCTTCCAGATCCTAAGAAAAAGAAAATGGTGCGCTGGCCAAAAGACATAAAAACGAAAAAAGGTTATTACATAGCAGAATCCTTTGAAGGAATCAACCCTGTAACCGGATATAAATACCGTAGGTACACCATGATCAAGCTGGACAGGCGAATTTAAAGAGGAGAGGATTAGAACCATGAAGGTTGACATTTACCTGGAGACGGACAAACAGTGCCAGGCATGTATACAGAGAAAATATGGGTATGTGATTGAAATTATGCATCATGGACAGCTTTTAACCAGGGAAGGATTTGGAGATGGAGTAAGCACATATCATCAGTGCAATCTGCAGGCACTTGCAGAGGCACTGGCAAGATTTCATTCTTTCTGCGAGATCTGTGTACACACGAAAGACACCTTCGTGACATCCAGAGTATTGAGAATCTCAGATCTGGCAGCAGGCGCCTTTAAAGATACAAAGGGAAAAGATATCAAAAATGCAGATGAATGGAAAAAGGTCTATGAAGTAATCAACCGGTTGAAACTGAAAGTTTCTTCGCTGGCCGGTGAACATTCGTATTCGCAATGGCTCCAGGAGGAGATGATAAAACGTGGAAACTGAAGAATTGTGGGGAAAAGGATGGAGTCTGCGCACAGAACAGGATCCAAGGGCAATGACATATCTTGGAACAATAACAAAAGCAGGTATGCATTTTCACTATTACAGAGATGATGATGGAGAAATCTATTTTGATAATGAACCGGAAGGTGGGAAGCCTGATTGGATGGAAAGAGCAGACAGAAAATTAAGAAATAGGGCACATAAGAAAAAATAAAAAGAAAAGAGGAAGAGTATGAGAACAATTGCGGTGATTAATTTAAAGGGTGGAGTGGCAAAGACCGTTACCACCAATAGTATTGCCTATATTCTGGCAAGCCAGGGGAATAAAGTGCTTATTGTGGATAACGACAAGCAGGGTGATACATCAAGAGGATTGAACTGCAGAACACAGGATGGAGAAGGAATAGACCGGATCATGACTGCAAGGCATCCGGAAGACTGGATGAAAAAACTGATCAGACATACGGAATTCCATAACATGGATGTATTGCCGGCAAATATGCGTCTTTTGATGGCTAACCAGGAAGTAATGTTTGATCAGACACGACCGCAGCAGTATAGGATAAAAAATGCACTGGCATGTGTGGCTGATCAGTATGATTTCTGCATAATTGACAATGCACCGGATATCAACGTATCAACGATCAATGCTCTGACAGCCTGTGATGATGTTTTGATTCCGGTAGAAATTGATGATAACACAACGGAAGGACTTCCAGAACTGGTGAATCAGATTGGTTATACAAAAGAGGAACTGAACCCAGAATTGAAAAATTACTGGGTATTTATCACAAAATATGACAAAAACAACCTTGCACAGGCACAGGGAACAGAAATGATAGAGGCAGCAGGGTATCCAATGCTTAAGACGAAGATAAGATATTCCAGAAAAGTATCAGAGAGTACTTATGCAAGAAAACCTATCCCTTTGTATTCCGCGCGTTCTTTAGCCGCAAAAGATTATGAATGCCTGGTGAAAGAGTATCTGGTGGCAGCAGGAGTTATGATGGATAAATGGACGGAAGGGAGGGAAGCCTGATGGCATTCAATCTGGCCGACATGGTAAATAATCGTAAAAAGCCCACGGAGACTGAGAATATCAGTGATACAGTGTATCGGGATGTGTTCGAACTGGAGCCATCAAAAGATAATTTCTATTCCACAGATCCGGAGAAACTGCAGGGATTAAAGAATTCGATTCTTCTATTCGGGGTAATGCAGGACGTGCTCATCGAGGATGTGGATGGTAAAGACAGGATTATATCCGGACATTGCCGTACAATGTGCTGCAGGATGCTTGTGGAAGAAGGGCATGAAGAGTTTCGGAAGATTAACTGTAAATATACAAAAGTAAATCTGAATACAGAGAAATTCCCAGAAGATAAAGATGGAAAAGTGGAACAGCTGATCAATAAGCTGGGAATCATCCAGGCGAACCGGTTCCGTGAAAAAAGTGACTGGGAGAAAATGCAGGAGGCGCTTATCACAGAAGAGGTAATTAAGGAGCTTCGCGATCTGGTTGACCTGCAGGGGACAACCAGAAGCATGGTACAGGCAACTCTTGGAACATCGGGGACACAGTTAGAAAGATATCATGCAATCCAGAAAAAATTAAGTCAGGAGTTTATGCAAGAGTTTCAAAATGGAAACATCAATATATCTGTGGCAAGGGAACTGACAGATCTAGATGAGAAACACCAGGATGAGGCTCTGGGGTTGTACAAAAAGAATGAAACAATTACGCTACCAGAGGTTAAAGCTTTGAAAGAAAAACAGGAAGTAGGACGTCAGGTTCCTGGACAGCTGACACTTGATGAAGCAATTGGACGAAGAAGACCGCCGGAAGATGGAACGGTAATTGATGTTGACATTCAGATCGAACGATTCTTTGAAAGCTTAAAGAAATCAACAACAGAACGAATCCAAAGGCGGGATAAGAACATGTCCATTTATATGCTCAGCATTATATACAATGATGTGCGGATCAGAAATGGATATTTGAATTATCAGGGAAAATCAAATGGAATCCTGTTTAATCCTGGTAGTGGAGATGAAAAGTTGATTACATGGCAGCAGTTGGCTGAAACACTGATAGAGAAGTATGGAAAGAAACAAAAGGCGGTGAAGCTTGCACCTATGCCAGAACCACAAAAAGAATGTCCATATTATGATGCAAACGAAGTATTTCTGCCGGACATAGCAAGGATGATAAAGGTATTTCTTGAGGATGTTTATCTCAAAATGTATGTAGGAGCAACCAGACGCTTCAGTGCAATGGGAGCAGAGTTTGCAGTAGTACAGAGACCAAAAGAGAAAGATTTTGTATTTTACAATGAAAAAGGGGAGAAGGTCTGCCATGTATCTGCAGAACGTATGAAAGAAGAATATAGAAAAAGAGTGGTAGATGCTACTGACATAAAAAAACCATCTGAGAAAGAGAAAAAATATCTTGATAATCTAACCGGAAAGCTGATAGGTGATTTTAATGAGTGGTTTAAACAGGACTTCCACAAAAGGGTGTTAAATGTAGTGACAAGCCCGGATGAGTTAAAAGAAAAAATAGGCAGCAGAAGAACCTGGTGGTTCGATACTGGGCTTGGAATCGCACATGCTAATTTGTTTGATGATTATGTGCAGATTTGGGATGAGGGTAATAAATGCCTTGGAAACTATGACTGGTTTTATCTAGCAGCTTCTATTCAGAAAATGTGGAATGAGATTGCTATGGAGAAAGCAGAAGCAGCCCAATCCAAAATAGTGGAAGAGACAGCAGAAAATGTGTCCGAGTCGGACATGTCAAAGCGCTGCCAACCGGCAGCAGAAAACGAGGATGAAAGGCAGCAGGATCTGGATCAAAGCGAGCAAGATTTATTGCCTGAGATTAGTGATCTTGTACCGGATGCTTGGCCGGATGATTTGAAAGATATTCCGGTTCCGACTCTGGAAAATATTTTGAGATATTTAAAGAAAGAAGAAAAAGACCTGGAAGAAATAAAGTTCGTGGCAGCAGAAGAATCAGGATTCCCAGTTAATGTATTACAGAAAGCCCAGATGAACGTGGCAGGACTGAGATTGCTTAGAAATCTGATAAGCACATGTCTGGACTCAGATGAGAGAGCCAAAGAAGAAACATCGGAGAAACTGCCGCTTCCTGTTATGAAAAATAATGATCAGCGTAAGGAATGGCTGAGAAATTATAAGGATTGGGGACTTTGGTATACAGATGAACATATTGGCGCCAGATACTACAAATATGATTTTGCAAATGGTGCAAGACTTATTGCAGAAGAATATGATCGGGACACTGTTCACAGCCAGTGGGTATCAGATAATACAGAATCATATTACATGCATTTGATTGGAGGACCTGAACCGGAAAGAAAATCAGGAATACCTAAATGGACGCAGCATGGAAGATACAATAAATTCCCAAATAGTGAAAGCGAATTGGTTGAATTCTTAAAGGAAGTACAGAGGGAAAGCAAATGAACAGGGCAGAAATGAGACGCAAGGCCAGGGAGCAGGAAAAAACTCAGCTCCCATTAGCAGGTTTCTATATTGCAAACGTATCTTAAGAGAAAAGAACAGGAAACGACAGAGAATGTTAAAGATGCAATAATCCGTGAAGCCCAGGAAAAACTGGAAAGAGCAGAGGACTATATAGCGATTATAAATATCTTGATTTCTCTGTATGCAATTAAGATGACCTGGGGATTTACCGAGGAAAATAAACGCTTCCTGGATAATTACAACGCCGCCAGGAATTATGTAGATCGCATTGGAGCAGCCAAAGCTTATGAAATTGCAAAGAAGGATATGGAAATAGACATTGAGTTCGAAGATCTGGAAAATTACAACATTTACAAAGAACTTGGATTTGACAGAGAGGCGGTGTGAGATGTGCTGCAGGAAATGAAGTTGGAGGATGCACTGAAAAAGTTTCTCCAAGGGAAGAAAGTACTGGTGATGTATGATGAAAGTCTAAAAAACGATGGCACTGAATTCACAGTAGAGGCTCTGGAAAAAATGTTGGAGAGAAACCGTTACCTGGTGGATGTGCCTGCAATAGAGAATTTGGAGTTCAAACAAGAAGTAGAACAGATGGTAAAGACAGAAAAATCCTCCACTAAGGTTGTAAAAAAGAAATTGGTAGATCTGCCAAAGAATAAAAGCAAGCTGGATAATTACCAGGAAGAAATCATTCAGATGCTTAAAGATGGAAAATCGCAATATGCAATTGCAAAGGAATTAGGCGTTGTTCAGTCAACGATTGCTCACTGGATGGCGAGACATGGAATTGACAAGCAAGGAAACCAAAAGAAGTGTGCAACCTGCCAATACAGAGAAACAAGCCCGGGAAAAGGCGGCTGTGACTACATAGGGAAAACTGGTCACAGAAGGGGCTGTAGTGTTGAGAATTGTGATAAATATGTGGAGGACAAGCATGAAAAGGCAGCTGCTCCTGGACTATGACAAGCCCAGGAGACAGCTCCGGGCAGCAGGGAGGCGGTGAAATATGAATTTCAGAATGTTGAAAAAGAAATATAGAAAAATGTATGGTCAAAATCCACCTAAATGGATGAAGGAAAGACTGATTAAAACAATGGTAAGTCCTTCAGAGTACAGAGAAATCAAAGCTATAGGGATAAAAACAAATTTTATGAAGGTAATATTTACAGTGGCTGATGAGCTGCGGAAAGAAATGCGCCAGTATGAACGTAATACGGCGAATTTGGTTAATGCTACCAGGATTTTATCTGAAAGGAGAAAAATGTAGAAATGAAAATCAGATCACAGAGTAATCAGCTGATAGATATGATTGGAAAAGCAACTACCACAGTCCGTATGCCAACCGGTTCCTATCAAATATTGGCACATACCAAAGACAAGAAGGTGGGAGCTGTCCTGGGAGAATATAGTACAGAACAAAAAACTGTTCGTGTTCTCTGTGCTATCCAGGTTGCCGCTCAGCATCCAGAAAAAATAAGAATCTTTAATATGCCCTCGGATGCAGAGGTGGTCCTGTGAAAAAATACGAGACCAAAACAAGAATTGGACGTGCACCGTAAAGAAATCATACAGATGGTGAAAACCGGAAGTTCACAGAAAGAGATTGCAGAAAAATATGAAACCTGGCCGTCAACAGTTAGGTATTGGTTCAGAAAGCGAGGTATTAAGCCGGAAGTGCTGAGGGGTAACAAGAAATCTACTGGGAGAAAATGTTCAAGCTGCATATACAGACAATTAAATCCCAATCTTGGAAATTGTGACTATATCTGCAAAACCGGACATTCCAGAGGTTGCAGTGCCATTAACTGCGACAAATATGTAAAAGGCAGACCTATAGCAAGTATGAAAGAAACGGTTGAGGATTATGATATCTTCGATGAATGAGGCAGAAAGGCGGTAAATCAAAGATGGCACCGAAATGTAGAGAATGTGAAAATACTGAGTTTCAAGATATGAATGGGAGACCTAATCACTGGTACTGTAAACATCCGGAGGTAAGGGAACATGTTAGTTGTCCGGCTGATACATTGATTTGCAAAACAGAGAGACATTCAACAGAGATAACAGTCAAGACAAGCCCTAAGTGGTGTCCAAGGAGGAAAACAGATGGAAGATAGAACATGTAAAACATGCGATTACAATGATGATCTTCTCTGCGACAAGAAGGGAATCTGGATCACAGATGACTACAGTTGTAACAAATGGGAATTCGAACAGGTAACAGACTGGAGAGACAGTATGCTGGCCAGGTTCCTCAGAACGAGGTGAGACAATGGAAAAAGAGACATACGAAGGAATCGAGAAAATTGCGGATAACCTCCAGGCAGCAGCCGGAAGAAAAAAGTGCAGGGAAATAGAAAGAGCCAACAGTTTCTATGAGGGCTACGAACAAGGAATTGAAGATATGCTTAGAAGCATCCGCCAGGAGGGAAGAAAATAACATGAGACTAATTGATGCAGATTTACTGGTGGAAAATTGCAAATGCACAGGGAAATTTGAAGATAATTTTAAATGTGTAAGTTTGTCAGATTTAAGGAGAGTTATTGGAAAACAACAAACTGCCTATGACGTAGACAAGGTTGTAGAGCAATTGGAAAAACTAAAAGATACTGAACAGGATGACAGTGTTGCTGAAAAGATAAGTACAAGAAATTGGAATAAGGCAATTCAGAATGCAATCAGTATCGTGAAAAAAGGTGGAGCTAAATGAGCAAGATTGGAAACAAGGAATACATAGATTGTCCAGAATGTCCAAGATGCAGACCACAGCCAGGATTAAGAAATGGTGTAAAATGGGGAATTTGCTATGGAAGTGGTAATCTTGTTTATTTAGAACCTTGAAGAGAAAAAAGAAATTGTGGATCTGGATGGATTAACTATCCAGTATCAAGCTGTGGCTTATATGAAAAGAATGATCCAGAAGCTCTTAAAAGATGTTTGGAATGGGGATGAATTAGATGGTAGATGTAATTGTTGCAATGGGGGTTGGTGTACTGATCGGAGCCTTTGGCGTGATCGCCTGGTGTTTGCATGAATCAAAGAAAGATAGGGGAGAGAAAAGATGAACAAAGCAATTTTAATGGGACGTTTAACAAGAGATCCAGAGGTAAGATACACCTCTGGAGAAAATTCATTGGCAATTGCCAGATACACGCTGGCCGTAGATAGAAAGATCAGAAAAGATGGAGATGCAACTGCGGACTTTATTCCCTGTGTAGTGTTTGGCAGATCTGCCGAGTTTGTGGAGAAATACTTCCGGAAAGGCTTGAAGATTGCTATTGTGGGACATGTTCAGACTGGAAGTTATACCAACCGGGATGGACAGAACGTTTATACTACAGAGGTTGTTGTGGAAGAACAGGAATTTGCTGAGAGTAAAAATTCTGGATCCGGCAGCAGCCAGCAGAATGCTCCGCAGCCATCTCCAGATGTAGGACAAGACGGCTTCATGAACATTCCAGACGGAATTGAAGAAGAACTTCCGTTCAGTTAGAAAACAAAGAAAAGGTAAGAAGGAAGAACTATGAGCGGACTAAAATTTCCGAAAGGTGAAAAAAAGAAAAAAAGAATGTCCCATCCAGTAAGTATTCTTGGAAGTAGAAAAGACAGGTGCTACTTGTGCGGCAGATATGGACATACTGAAGAACATCATATATTTGGTGGCCCGAATCGGACACTATCAGAAAAATATGGATTAAAGGTTTATTTGTGTCTGGAGTGTCATTCGAGTGGTAAACATGCTGTACATAGAGACAAAGCAGTAATGGATGAGCTTCACAGACAGGGACAGGAAGCCTTTGAGAACCAGATTGGCAGCAGGGAACAGTTCCGGAAGATCTTCGGGAGGAATTGGCTATGACATTATATGAGATCACAGAAGACATAACAAAAGAATCAGAAGAGGCAGTAACCATAAAAGAAGCATCAAAAAGGCTGAACCGAACAGTCGGGAGTTTGTACGGCGCCGCAGCTGAAGGAAGAAGGATAAACGACAGATATTATCTAAGAGCCGCAGACCGAACCCTCAGCAGAAACAAAGACCGGAACCTGCTTCTGGAGTATGATCTGATCCGGCAGCAGTTATTGAGGAAAAAGAAATGAGTGCCAAGATAATCTTGCACCCAGACCATCCTGGATATTGTAAAGAGTGTATATACGACACAAAAGACGGTCAGTGCAGGAATGAAGAGTATAAGAAAAACGCATATACAGTCATTTGTGTTTGGCGTTATTGCAAATATAAGAAAGTGATAAAAGAAAGGGAAAGGCTATGAGCAGAGTAAAAGAGAGACTCAAACAGTACAAGTGGGAACTGGAAAAGCAAACTCAATATAAGCAGGGACTTCCAGGAAGTGCACTTGATATTGTAAATACGCTTTTAGCAGATCTGGAAGAGGATGAGAAGAAAAAAGGTTGGATTCCAGCAAAGGAAAAACCTACAGAGTATGGACAGTATTTGGTTACTTTCAAGAAGAATACAAAGGTTTATATTGCAGAATATGGGATCTGCCAGATGCCAGTGACGGTATTGGGACAGCCTATTGGATGCGGATGGTACAGTTCAACGGGATATTACTATGCAGAAGATAGCATTGTTGCTTGGCGACCGCTTCCAGAACCGTATAAGGAGAATGAGAAACGTGAGATTGATTGATGCAGACTTACTGAAGAAAAATTGCAAATGCAGTGGAAAATTTGAAGATAACTTTCAATGCGTGCCATTATCTACACTCTCGAAAGTAATTGATAATCAGCCGACCGCCTATGATGCGGATAAGGTTGTGAAACAGTTGGAAGAAAATAGGTGGATTCCTGTTGCCAAGGGACTGCCAGAAGAATTAGAAACAGTACTTGTCTGGTTTGAATATTACAGATATGGAAATTTTAACTGTATGTATCAAACATATGGGCTAGGATATGTTGTTGGAGGTAAATTTAGTGGAATAATTAATGGGACGAGTGGCTGGAAGAAATTAAAAGTCATTGCATGGATGCCACTTCCAAGACCATATGAGGAGGGGAAATAGTATGAGACTGATTGACGCTGATAAGGTTCTTGAAAGATTACAAGAATGGAATACATCAGATAAAATGGATAAAGCACTATATAACTTTGCACGAAACAGAATTGTCGAACAACCAACAGCCTATAATAGGGATAAGGTTGTGGAGCAGCTGGAAGAGATCAAGAGAATGATGGAATCAAATATCAGCCCAGATTGTTTTCGGGAGGAATGTATAGAAGCTGATTGCACAGTCTGCCTTGCTGGTAAGGTGATCGAAATTGTGAAGGGTGGTGGGAATGAATGAGAGTGGAAGAAATTGCATTAAGACAGGAAATTAGACAAATGATGAATGAAGCTGGATTGAATAAGAATACTATTCGCAAAATGGCATCCATCAATTCATATGCCAAGAAAAGCAGCACGCATTTTTCTTGTGGTCAAAAACGTAAAATTAGAACCACTGCAGGATATAACAATAACCGAAATTCGTAACGAGGGACTTTCTTCCATGGCAGTTCATGCTGGAGATACGGAAATGGCAATGGCTGAATGGAAAAGCCTATGGAATGGCACTGTCAAGAAAAATGATCTTAACCGTTACGGCTGGGAAGCAAATCCATGGGTATGGGTAATTGAATTTGAACGAATTGACAGAATCGTGGGAGGTGAGACAAATGGACAAGAGAATTCTGGAACAGTACATAGATGCTTGTGCACTGATCGAGGAGACGGAAGTGGAGATTCAAAGGTTGAGGAAAAGAAAAGAAGTAACTCAGGATTCTGTCCGGGGCAGTAATCCTGAATTTCCTTACCAGCCGCAGAGCTTTCGAATCCAGGGAACGCGAGAAACCATGAAAGATAGAAATCTCATGGATGAAGAGGAAAAACTCCTGGAAGAAAGAAAAGAAAACGCGAACAGGATAAAACGAGACGTGGAGCAGTGGATGAATAGGATCCCAATGAGAATGCAAAGAATCATCAAGTGGAAGCTGTTTGATGGATTGACCTGGCAGCAGGTGGCACGAAAACTGGGACCTAAAGCCACAGAGAATTCTGTGAAAAAAGAATTCGAAAGATTTTTAAGAAAAAAATAAAAAATGTCACGAATGTCACACATGTCACGATTTAATATGTAATAATATAAACTGAACCAAGTGGATAAAGAACACTGTTCGGTTCAAGTAAACCCCACAGATTAAGTAAGTATGATTGCCAGGTAAAATGCCTGGCAGTTGTATTGAAAAATCAAAACTCTCCTTAATGAGTAATGAAGATGCAAGTGCCGCAACACTGTCTGTGTACTTCGAGGGTAGGAATGAGATTTCTTAAATAATGTTGCAGACGTAAATAAAAAGAATCAGGGAAGAACTGGGAAACCTCCATGCGATTGGTATAGCGGCACGTATGGATTGCAAACCCGGAACATAGCTCAGTGGTAGAGCAGCTGGCTTATAACCAGTGTGTCGGCGGTTTGATTCCGTAGGTTCCGATTCGGTTGTGCCGCCGATATAATGGTACGATATCGACTCATACATATTTTTCTAAGAACATCCGGTTGAATACTGGATGTTCTTTTTATGCAGCAGAAAGGCAGGACAAGCATGGCAAGAGAATTTGCAAAAGCATTTTATCAATCAAGACAATGGCAGAAGTGCAGAGCTGCTTATATAGCTTACCGAAAATCTATTGATGGTGGAATGTGTGAGTCTTGCCATGAGGTACCTGGATATATTGTGCACCACAAGATACATCTTACTCCAGAGAATATCAATGATCCAGACATTAGTCTGGGCTTTGGTAATCTGAAATACGACTGCCATGCTTGCCATAATGCAGAGCATGGGGCAGCAGCTGTTCCTGGCTTGATTGAATATACCTTTGATTCACAGGGCAATCTGGTGCCAGTCCCCCCTAAAAACGATTAGGGCGTAGGGGAACACGAACCGGGAGGGGAGATTAATTTTTACGCACGAAGAAATCGCGTGACCGGTGTAGTAGGAGGTGAGAACGTTGCAGAAAAATAACCCGATTTTTGCCGAAACAGGGGAACTCTTGAATAAAGAAGCAATGATTAAAAAAGAACTGAAAAAAATAAAATCAATTTACAAAGATCTGGATTTGAAGCGTAAGAAAAATGCGGAATCGCTTATGAATTCTGCAGCGTTTATGGCTGTTTCCATGATGGAATTAGAGCACATTATCAACCTGAAAGGATACACGGAAGAGTACCAGAATGGGGCGAATCAGAAGGGGATTAAAAAGTGCAGTGAGGTTGAAATCTATAATAACCTGGCAAAAAATTATCTTTCTTACGTGAAACAGCTAGACGATATGCTTCAAAAAGCAGGAGGACAGACCAAGAGTGATGAGCTCATAGACTTTCTGACGGGCGGTGGGTAAATGACGGAATTTGAGCAGTATTTCACCGGCCTTTTGGATGGTAAGATTGTAGCCTGTGAAAAAATGAAAAGAATTGCAGATGTTCTTCTGGAACAGTATTACTCTCCAGGAGAGTATCATTTTGATTTCGACATTGCCAAACGTCACATAGATTTTATTGAAAAGTTCTGCAAAATTCCATCTGGTAGAATTGGAGCACCGCTAAAACTGGAACTATTCCAGAAGGCAAGGTTCCAGGCAATATTTGGCTTCGTGGATGATAATAACATTCGTCAATATAATGAATGCTTGATCGTTGAAGGAAGAAAAAATGGAAAAACAACAGAAACAGCAGCGATAGAAATTGATCTTTTGGTAAATGACAGGGAAGGAGCACCACAGATCTACAATGTGGCAACTATGCGCGATCAAGCTACTCTTGGCTTTGCAGCATGTCACAAAATGGTTCAGCAAAGTCCCTTATTAAGCAAGCATATCAAAAAGAGAGCAAGTGACCTTTATTTTAAACAGAATTTTGGATTTATAAAAGCATTGGCAAGTAATACCAACAGCCTTGATGGACTTGATGTTCATGGTGGGGTTATTGATGAACTTGCGGCTATAAAAAATAGAGATATTTATGATTTGGTAAAACAGGCAATGGGAGCTAGACGGCAACCGTTGCTTTTTTGTATTACAACAAACGGATTTATCAGAAATGGAATATTTGATGCACAGTATGACTATGCGGCAGGAATCCTGGAGGGAAAAATACAGAATAATAGATTTCTTCCGTTCATTTATGAACTTGATGACAGGGAAGAATGGGATAAAGAAGAATGCTGGGAAAAGGCAAATCCTGGCCTTGGTCCGATTAAATCTTACGATTATCTCCGCCAAATGGTGCAGAAAGCAAAAGCTGATCCTACATTCAAACCAACAGTTCTTGTAAAAGACTTTAATCTTAAGCAGACAGCAGAAACTGCATGGCTTCGGTGGGAAGATCTTAATAATGAAGAGCGAATTGGAGATAAAAAATTTCGTTATGGAATTGGCGGGTTTGATGCAGCTGATTGTGTGGATCTGAATGCTGCGAAGGTACTCTGCATGCGCAAGGGTGATGAAAAGATTTATGTTAAGCAGATGTACTGGCTTCCACAACGTGTATTGGATGAATATGAAAACTCCGGCAGAAGACAGGGACGTGACAATGCACCATACACTTTGTGGAAAGAACAGGGCCTGCTGAGAACGGTTGATACCTATAAGGTGAATAAGAAGGTGATCTTGGACTGGTATCTGGAAATACAGGAGAAAGAGGATATTTACATGATGGCAATAGGCTATGATCCCTGGCATATTGATGATTCACTTTTGCGAGAATTCGAAGCAGCTTTTGGAAAATCTGCAATGATACCGATCCGACAGGGCGTTGCGACTCTTTCTCAGCCCATGAAAGAGTTAAAGGCGGATCTGAGTGCAAAGAAGGTCGTTTACGATAACAATCCAATTGACAAAATGTGCCTGGCAAATACGGCGGTAAGGACTGACATAAATGGAAATATTCAGCCTGTAAAAACAGATGATCCAAGAAAAAGAATTGATGGAACTATGGCGTTGGTTGATGGCTATGTAGTCCTTAGAGATAAATTTGATGAGTATATAAGTTTGATTTAAGCAGGAGGTATATATGGCATTTTGGAACAGAAACAAAAACCGAGGAAGGGAACCTACCGCAGATAAGCCAAATACAAGTGAACAATATAAAATGGTGACAACCTGGGGCGAACATTATTATTCTTGGAATGGAAAACTGTACGACAGTGATATCATCCGGGCCTGTATTCGTCCAAAGGTGAAATCTATCGGAAAACTTGTGGCAAAACATATACAGGAAAACGAAAAAGGGTTAAAGGTAAACCCCAAAACCAGTATAAAGATGCTTTTAAGTAACCCGAATCCTTATATGACCGGGCAAATGTTCCAGGAAAAGCTTGGGAATCAGCTGTGCCTTAGCAACAATGCTTTTGCACTGATCGTTCGAGATGAGAATGGATATGCAGAGCAGATGTATCCGATTCCGGCAACAATGGTGGAAGCGATATATGGAGATACAGGAGAGCTTTTTCTGAGATTCACTTATAAGAATGGAAAAGCAGGTACCTTTCGGTATTCGGATATTATCCACTTACGCCAGGATTATGAGGGAAATGATATCTTCGGAGAAAATCCGGCACCGGCACTGGCTCAGCTAATGGAGTGTGTTGGATACATTGACCAGGGAATTGTGAAGGCAATTAAAAATTCCGGAATTATCCGTTGGCTGCTGAAATTTACCAGTTCCATGCGTCCGGAAGATGTAAAAACCAATGTAGAACAGTTTGTAAAGAATTATCTTGCTATTGAAACGGATACTTTCGGAGCAGCTGGTGTGGATGCTAAGGTTGACGCAAAGCAGATTGAGGCAAAGGACTATGTTCCGAATGCGTCACAGACAGATCGGATCACAGACCGGATCTATTCTTTTTTCAACACCAACAAACATATTGTGCAGTCAGATTGGAATGAAGATCAGTGGACTGCATATTATGAAGCGGAAATTGAACCAGTTGCAATACAGCTTGGGAAAGAGCTTACAACAAAGCTCTTTTCACCACGAGAGAGAGGCTGTGGAAATTACATCACATATGAATCCAGCAACCTTCAGTGCGCAAGCATGAGCACAAAACTTGCATTTCAGTCCATGGTGGATAGAGGCGCAATGACACCCAATGAGTGGCGTGCAATCTTGAATCTGGCACCTATTGAGGGCGGAGATAAGCCAATCAGGAGACTGGATACCCAGGTGGTGGACATGTTGGAAAGTATGCTTAACAAAATGAACAGTGAAAATTACCGCGAAATGACAGGCTTAATGGGGCAATTGTTAAAAGCTGCTTATATAGAGATGCATGGAGGTGAAAAGAAAGTTGAAACATAGAATTGATGTCAGAGGAGCAATGATACCAAATGACTACAAATGGTATTATGACTGGTTTGATGAAGACAGTACATGTCCGAGAGACGTAATGAAGGTTTTATCGGCAGCAGTCCCAGGAGATGAGATTGAGGTATATATCAATTCCCCAGGCGGAATAATCGATGTTGGATCTGAGATTTATACCTTACTCAGGAGCGCTGCGGAAAAACACGATGTGCGTATATACATTATGGGGGAGGCTTGCAGTGCTGCTTCCATAGTGGCATGTGCCGCTTATTGTGAAATGTCTCCAACGGCACTCATGATGGTGCATTGTGTATCTTCAGGAGCCAGGGGAAATCACAGTGATATGGAGCACATGGCAGAAGTCCTTAGAACTGCTGATCAGGCATTGTGCACGGCATACACTGCAAAAACTGGAATGTCCGAGTCGGACGCACTGGAAATGATGGAAAATGAAACCTGGCTTACTGCTGAACAGGCGAAAGAACGAGGCTTGATTGACAAGGTGATGTTTCAGGAGCCGGAAGAAAAGCAACCTTTCGTTGCTGCCGTAAATTTCCACTTGCCATCATCTGAGCAGATGGCGAAAGTAAAAGCTATGATGGAAGCTGATACAGGGGATGGCGGAGAGAAAGAAAAAGCTGTAAAAATAGCCAGGGCAAGAGCTGAATTATTATCTTTGGCTGAAAGAAAATTAATGGATTAACAGGAGGAATGAGAGATGACTTATAACGAGTACACAGAAAGTCGTAAAAACCTTATCACAGAGGCTAACGGTCTTATCAATGAAGGAAAACTGGATGAAGCAAATGCCAAAATGGAAGAGGTAAAAGCTCTGGATGAAGAGTGGGACAAGACTGCAGAAGCAATGGCAACTGCAAAAGCTCTGGAAGGTAACCAGCGTACATTCAACGTCCAGGATCTGAATGATTCCGTAGCAGCGGCTGCTGCAAGTGGTGGAGAGGCCACAGCGAAAATGAGCTTTGTACAGGAGGCTGCTGGCGGCCTAGAGAATGATCAGCATAGTACTGATGCCTATAAAATGGCATGGGCTAAAACAATGATGGGAAAAACTCTTACTGCAAAAGAAACAGAGATTATGGAAAAAGCAAATGCATATACCCATACAACTGAAAATGCTGGAGTGGTTATTCCAAAAACAGTAGCTGACGGTATCTGGGATATGGTAGAAGAGCTGTATCCGTACTGGAACGATATTCAGAAAACCTATGTCAAAGGCAACTACAGCGTTCCAATTGGAGATGAATCCACTGCTGCCGCATGGTACGAAGAGGCAGACGTAACTGCAGATGGAAAAGATACACTGAAGGAGCTTGCACTGAATGGCTGTGAATTATCCAGAAGCGTAACTATTTCCTGGAAACTGAAAGAGATGTCAATTGATGATTTTATTAATTATATCCAGCGGAAACTGGCAAGAAAAATTGGTGCAGGGCTTGGATATGGAGTAACCCACGGTAAAGGAAAACCAAGTGCAAGCGATCAGTTCAAGTCGGAACCCTTGGGTGTAGTTACAGCACTGGAAAAGGAAGATAAGACACCACAGATTACAACTTATGAGAAAGGAAAGCTTGCATACCAGGATTTGACCAATGCGAGAGCAAAGGTAAAAGTCGGGGCGAATGAGCTTAAGATTTATGCTAATTCCACTACTATCTGGAGTGAACTGGCAAATGTGACTGATAAAAATGGAAAACCGATTTTTATTCCGGATCCATCTGCCTCCGGTGTATTTAGAGTGCTTGGAATGATGGTAAAACAGGATGATTCCATGGAGGACGGTGAAGTCCTGATGTCCAGCCCATATGTAGGCTATCAGGCAAACGTAAACAAAGACCTTACGGTAATGACTGAGGATCACGTAAAAGCCAGAAACACTGATTATTGTGGATATGCTATCGCGGATGGTGGTGTTATTTCTACAAAGGCACACTCTCTGTTGAAACATACCGTGACAGAAGCTACAAGTGATACAGATCAGAAAACTCAGGCGGGGGAATAACAAGCCGGGCAGCAGCGGCGACAAATACTGTTGACTACAGTGCCTACACAATAGCACAGTTGAAAGCAGCAGCCAAGGAAAAAGAAATCCCAGGATATTCTAAAATGAAAAAAGAAGAACTGCTGGAGGTGCTTATGAATGATGTTTTCTGAAAATCTGATTCAAGACCTTATGAGAACAGTTCGGGGAAAATCTCAGGTGACAAAGCTGGACGTCACGGATCTTGCAGAGGCGTGTGTAGTAGATCTTAGCTTGGTGGGAGTATATGTAACCGATCCAGAAGAACCCTTGTGTAAGCAGGCTTTAAAACTTTATTGTAAGGGGCATTATGGATATGACAAAGATCAAGAAACATTCAGGGCGGCATATGCCGCCCTGAGAGATTCTATGGCGCTTTCTGGAGATTACGGTAAAAAAGAGGTGAACCAGAATGGATGAAGAAGCAAAGCTTCTGGTAGTGAAAAATGCGAAGGATAAAGATGGATTTGCGGAGGAAAGCATCACGGAAGAATACCCAGTTTATGTAACTGAAAAATCTGCTACAAGATCTGAGTATTACGCAGCTTTACAAGCAGGAATTCAGATTAAGCTTGTGCTTGAAATGAGACTGGAAGACTGGGAACAGACTGCGCACCTATCGGGAAACAGAAAGGAATATGCTACACAGCTGGAATATGACGGTGCTGTATATGATATTTTGAGAACCTACAGGACAGATAAGGCAAAAATAGAAATCATATGCACATAGAGGTGAGAAGATGAATGTGAACCAGAAAATTGAAAATGCACTTTCGGACTTGGCAGCAGGAAATATTTGGCCGCTGGCGTGTCCGTTAGAGGAAAAACCGAATACATTTGCAGTATATATGATTGAGCGGACAACCCCGGCGGATTATGGAGATGATTCGCACTGTGAATGGATTCAACACCTGGAAATCACATGGTTTTCTCGTTCTGCATCCGGGAGCAAAAGGAAACCGGTTAATTACCTGGCAGCCGAAGAAAAGATTATTGCAGCGCTTGAAACAGCAGGGTTCACAGTCAAGAATTCTATTCCTGGCTATGAAGGGGATACTGGTTATACAACTTGTACCATTACATTTTGCATTAGGAAGGAGCAATGAAGCAATGGCAAAGTGCAGGGTGGATTCCATGGATGATCTGCTGCAGACACTGGAGAATGCTGCAGATGTTGACTCAATATCAGAAGAAATGCTCACAGAAGGAGCGCAGGTCCTTCAAAAGAACATTCGTGAAGAGATAACCAGCGCAGCGGACCGCGGATATGCAACAGGAGAACTGGCAAGCTCGGTGATACCAGATACTCCAGAGAAAAATGCGTTTGGTCATTACGTTAGTGTCAGACCGGTTGGAATTGACAGTAAAGGCGTAAGAAACGGAGAAAAGTGGGGATATCTGGAGAATGGAAACGGAGGTAATCAGAAACCTCACCCATTTGAAGATAGAGCAACAAAAAGATCAGAGACTGAATGTACAGAGAAAATGCAGGAAGTATTTAATAGACATATAAACATATAGTAGGAGGATATTAACATGGCTAAAATTGGATTTGAGTACATTGTAGCAGCAAAATTAGATACAGAGGCGTCTGTAAGCAAAGCAACAGCAAAGTATACGGAAGCGAGAGTAATTGGTCCGGCAGCAAATGCAAACTTTACTATTAACACCAGCGATGTAAAAGATTATGGTGATGATAATGTAGTAGAAACAGACGTATCCCCGACAGGTGGTACAGCTTCACTGGAACTGAATGAGCCAACTATGAAGAATGAAGGGTGGCTGCTGGGACATACAGTGACAGAAGATGATGGAATGGTCAGAAATGCGAACGATATTCCGCCATATGTAGGTATTGGATTTGTTGGGAAATCTGTCCGGGCACATGAAGCAGTATTTAAAGCAAAGGTTTATTTAAAAGTACAGTTTAAAGAACCAAATGATGAGAATGCAACCAAACAGGACACTGTAACATTTACACATACAACAATGGAAGGTAATTTATACACTTTGCAGAATGGTGATATGAAAGCCGAAAATGAGTTTAAAACACTTGCGGAAGCAAAAACATATGTGAATAAAATTCTTGGAGTTACCGATTCTTCAACCGGTAAGTAAGGAGTAAAACATGGGCATATTTAAACCAAGAGGAGTGGCAATTGTTTTGAATGGAGAGGAAAGACATTTCCTCTTCACTCTCAACATGATTGATCAGATTGAAGAAAAGTATGACAAACCATTAATGGAAGTGCTTGAGGATGTAGCAAATGACACAGGGAATGGACATTTGATGCGCGATATTGTGGTCATACTTCTGAATGACGAAGCAGAGCGAAATAAACGTATGAAGGCAAGCGTTGAATACTCAACTGTGACAGAAGCAGATGTGGGAGACATGATTGGGCTTGACAATTATTATGAAGTTATGAAAGCGCTTCTGAAAGCCTATGGAATATCCATGCCAGAGGTAGATGAGGACGAGGACCCAAACCAGAAGAGCGGGCAAATGAAAAGCTGAATATTGCCCGCATAGTTTACATCGGAATGACAAAATTGTATTATACGGAATCCGGAGTGCTGGATATGACGCCCAGGAAATTTTACAGGATGTATGATGAATATTTAATTATGAATGGGCTGAAGAAAGAAATTGATTCAGCAATTGATGCATTACCATAGGAGTGTTCATGTAAGGTGAACACTCCTTTTGTTATGCTTAAAAGGAGTTAAAATGGCAAAAAAAGAAGTTGGAATTACGCTGGCGCTCGGCGGGGAAAAAGAATATACACAGGGATTTTCAAATGCTGTAAAGGTTACGAAAATGCTGCAGGCAGAAACCAAAAGCCTTGCGCAGGAATTTGAAGGAAGCGCAAACTCCATGCAGGCCTTGCAGTCTAAGCAGGAAAACTTAATCCGGCTGCAGGACTCTTTTAAGCAGAAACTAAATGCAGCAAATACGGGACTTGGAAATGCAAGAAAGCAATATGAGGAGCAGGCAAAGGCAGTAGAAACGCTTAAGGAAAAGCTTGATATTGCACAGAAATCCCTGGACAAAATGAAGGAGCAAGGCGAGGAAGGCTCCGATTCTTATAAAAAACAGGAAAAAGCAATTGAAGAACTGAATAATGCCCTTACAAAGCAGACGACAAACATGTTGAATGCACAGGGTCGTGTAACGGACTGGAATAAGAAAGTAATTCAAGCTGAGGCTGATGTGCGCAAAAACAGTAAGGCACTTGAAGAGAATAGAAAGTATCTCGAGGAAGCCAAAAACTCAGCAGATGGATGTGCTACAAGCATTGATGAATTCGGAAAATCCGTAAAACAGGCAAACACTGAAGTTGATGATTTAAATACAAATGCAGGAGAAGCTGGCGAAGTATTTACTGGAATTGGTGAAAAAATTGCCAGTGCTGTTGTAATGAAAGGTGTATCTGTTGCGGCAGATGCACTTGGTACTTTAAAGGATAAGGCTGTTGAAGCGGCTGAGTATGTGGTAGAGGTAGGAAGCTCTTTCGAAGCTGGAATGAGTGAAGTGGAGGCTATCTCCGGAGCTACTGGTTCAGAACTGGAAACACTGGAATCCAAGGCGAAGAGTCTCGGCAGCAGCACGAAATTCTCTGCTACCGAAGTTGCTGGTGCAATGACAAACATGTCCTTGGCAGGATGGTCTGTTAACCAGACCCTTTCTGGTATTGATGGTGTTCTGCAGTTGGCAGCCGCTTCCAATATGGATCTGGCAGATGCATCTCAGGTGGTTACAGACAATATCAGTTCATTTAATCTGGAAGCCTCACAATCAACCCATATAGCCGATATGATGGCATATGCACAGGCGAACAGTTCCACCACGGCAGCAGAACTGGGCGAGGCGTATAAGAACTGTGGTGCCAATATGAACGCTGCCGGACAGGACATTGAGACAACAACCTCTTTCTTGGAGGCATTGGCTAACAATGGTCTCCGAGGCAGTGAAGCTGGTACGTCTTTAGCTGCAGTAATGCGAGATATGACCAGCAAGATGAAAGACGGAAAGATTGCTATTGGCGATACATCTGTAGCAGTCATGGATTCCAGCGGAAACTTCCGCGATATGACAGATATCCTGAAAAATGTAGAAAATGCTACAGATGGAATGGGAGATGCCCAGAAACAGGCGGCTCTCATGTCAACCTTTACATCTGATTCCATTAAGGGATTGAATATGCTTCTTAATACTGGTGCTGATCAGGTGGCAGGCTATGAAGATAGTTTGAGAAATTGTTCTGGTGCTGCTTCAGATATGGCAGATACAATGCAGGATAATCTGCAGGGTAAATTGACAGAGCTTAGTTCTGCTACAGAAGGGCTGGGTATTGCGGTATATGATTATATATCAGGTCCTCTGCAGGGCGGAGTGGAATTGTTGACTGATGTAGTATCTGGATTAACAGACGCGATTACTCCTCAGAAGGATGCAATGGAAGACATGTACGATAGTGTCATTCAGTCTTCTGAGGATCTAAAGAATAATATGCAGTCCATAGATGATCAGTTTACTGGAGCTATGAACGGTGCAGAGAATGTTGGAAATTTGGCAACGCGTCTGGAAGAGCTGAACAATGTGCAGGATAGAACTACAGTACAGCGCCAGGAAATGGCGGCTATTGTAGATCAGTTATCCCAGAGCATACCGGAACTTCAAGGAGCGTATGATTCGGAAAATGATACTCTTTCCGTAACTAATGAAGAGTTGGAAAAGCTGGTAAAAAATTATCAGCAGACTGCAGTTCAGCAAGCAGTAATGGCTGCTACTCAGGATTTGGTAAATCAGAAACTGGAAGCCCAGGTGCAAATTGATAAGGCAGAAGACCAGAAAAAGTCTGTAGAAGCACGGAAGAAGCTGCTACAGGACGAATTAGATTTGATAAATCAAGTAAAAGAGCATGAAAATGATATCAATATTGCTCTGCAGAATGGACTTGAATTTGATGCAGACAGCGCTATTGATTATCAGACTGAAGCCTTAAAGATGTACAAACAGGCTCTTGATGATGGCGTTATTTCCCTGGAAGAGTATCAAATGGCCGAAAAGGCGATTTCGAATGATCAAATGGGAAATCGTTTTGAAGTGCTTACAGGCACAATTACACAGAGTGGAGATGCAACTGGAGTTCTGGCTACCAGTGTAGGAGAATTACAGGACAAAGAAGATGCGCTAAATAGCACTATTGAGGATAATACTCAGTTACAGAAAGATGCAGATGAAAGCATTCAGAGCGTAACGGATAGTGCAAAAGAATTGTTTGATGTAAAAGTTGATGGTACCGAATCAACAGAAGACAACACAAAGGCGCAAGAAGAAAATGCCGATGCAATCAATGCAACCGGAATAGCGGCAGCGGGAGCTGGCACAGCCCTGGAAGGACTCAACAAAACCATGGAACGCTCCCAGGAAGCCGCGGATGCTGCTAAGACTGCCATGCGTCAGATCCTGGACGAATACAATTCCACCATGGATTCTATAAAAGCTGATTTGCAGGATAAAATCAGTTTTGCAGATAAATTCGATGGTGGGGATGATATCACCACAGAGCAGATGAACGAAAACCTGCAGTCCTGGGTTGATGGAATCCAGAACTATCAGCAGAATCTCCAGCGCCTTAAAGAAGCCACAGATGAGAGCGGACAAGCGATCTTTTCCGCAGAGTTTATCCAGGCAATCCAGGAGCAAGGAACTGATGCAGCTAATATGCTCCAGCACATGGTATGGACTCTGGATAATCAGGGAGAATACGGTGTTGAACAGCTGAAAGGTATCTCCAAGAAGTGGACTGATGCCATGGACATTTCTGAGGATACAGCAACGGTGATGGCGGCAAACAAGACCGCTTATGAGTTGGCAGTGGGAGAGCTTGGCTCCACAGATTATGATTTTTCTGATCTGCGCGAGTCTATTGACAATGCCGTTGCTTCGGCTGTAGAAGGCTGGGCTGAGCTTCCGGCAGCCACACAGGAATCTCTCATGCAGACTGTCCAGATGGCGCAGGAATGCGGTGTACAGATCCCAGAGGGACTTGCAGATGGAATTGCAAGTGGCGAGATAACCCCTCAGCAGGCAATAGATCAGCTGAACGGAACTATTGAAGGAACAATCCAGGGCGTGGCAGAAATTGCCAATAAAGCGGGTATCCAGATTCCGGAAGAAATCCAGGCAGGAATTAATGCCGGTGGTACGCAGGCAGTATCAGCTATGCAGGAGCTTCTGACACTGATCCAGCAGCAGGCAGCAGATGCACAGTCTGCAGGTGAAGATGTGGGTACTGCTGTAGGAGAAGGAACCCAGAATTCAATTAAAGATCAGCAGTCTGGCGTTGAACAGGCTGGTGGCGAGATGGCGTCCGCCGGAGCGAAGGCAGCCGAAGAGAAAAAAGGCGAATATGAGAAAGCCGGAACGGTAGCCGCTCAGCTGTATCAGACTGGTATAAATTCCGGAAAAAGTGGCGCAATCAGCGCTTCCGGAACCATGGCAAGCCAGGCAGTGGCCGCGGTTCGGACCTATCAGAATAGCTTTTACACTGCGGGATACAACGCGGCTGCTGGTGTAGCACAAGGTATATCAGCAGGCCAGTCCCAGGTCATAAGCGCTTCAATAAGAATGATCAATGCAGGTATTGCCGCAGCCAAGGCTGCAGCAGAGATCCATTCTCCATCAAAGAAATTTGAGAAAGAAGTCGGCTATCAGTTACCTGCAGGTACTGCGTCTGGTATAACTAAAAACACAAAGGTAGCAACTGCAGCCGCTGGAAAAATGTCCCAGTCTGTGTTGAAAAACGCCACCAGCTGGCTTAAGCAATATAATAAGAGCCATGAAGCTTCCCTGGACAATGAAAAATGGTACTGGCAGCAGATACGTGATACAGCTGTGAAAGGATCCACGGCCTATAAACAGGCAACCGCTCAGCTCAATAAGCTTAACAGCAGTTCCACGATCAGCAAGGCACTGAGCAGCAGTATAAAGAACAATTTTGGTGTATCCAAAGAAAAAGTTACCGGATCCGGAGATAATCAAAAGAAAACTACTAAGGATGCAGAAACTTATAATTCTGAGGTTCTCAGTGCTGCTGAAAAACGGCTGGAAAAGTACAAGACATTACATGCTACCTCTTTAGCCCAGGAGAAAAATTACTGGACCACCGTTCGAAAGAATTTAAAGAGCGGAACTGATGCCTGGTATGAAGCAACACAAAAGATCCAGGAACTGGACACTCAGATCTACGAGGAAAAGCAGGAGAAGCAGGAAGAGGCAGCCAAAGCCAGAGAGGAAGCTGCAAAGACCCAGGCTTCAGTACAGAAATCCATTTTGGAGACCTACCAGACCTATTATTCCATGTCCGCCAGGGCAGAGATGGAATATTGGGATATTGCCAGAAAACAGTTCACAGCCGGCACGGATGAGCGCATAGAAGCAGATAAAAAGTACCTGGAAGCCAAAGAAGATTACGAAAAAGAAAAGCTGCAGCTTGATGAAGATTACAATGATAAGCGGGAAAAGCTTGAAAAAGAACTAAATGAGACCATACAGGATCTAGAAGAAAAAAGGAACAGTGCCATAGCTGATCGGAAGAAAGACATCCTTTCATCCATGAATAACTATGATGCCTGGGATGCTTCCGGATATACTGCAGATCGTCTGATTTACAATATGAATACCCAGGTTGAGGGACTGAAACTGTGGGAAAACCAGTTACAGGAACTGAGCGGAAAGGGACTTTCAGAGGGGCTGCTGCAGGAATTGAAAGATGCAGGACCAGAAGCAGCCGCCAATATTTACAGCCTGAATCAGATGACTGCAGAGCAACTGGATGAATTTAACAAGCTTTGGGAAGAAAAGCAGGAGATAGCAGACCGGCAGGCAAAAAAAGATACACAGGCTACGCGGGATGCTATTGACCAGCAGATAAGTGACACCAGGAAAGATTATAAGAAACAGCTGGATGATCTGGCGGCTGAAAATGCTTCCGCGGTTGCAAAGCTGAATGAGGGCTTATCTACCGGCCTGAAGTCTCTGGTGGAACAGGCTGGCCAGATTGGTGAGGACATTGTAGGGAGTCTGATCGCCGGAATTCAGAAAGCAGGAACCGGCGGGACATTGCTTGATGTAAATGTATCGCCGGCTGGAAAAAATGTGTCAGCTTCTTCCGAAACCAGTGGAGCAACTGCTTCCAGCTCAGTTTCTTCCGGATCCGGCACTTCTGGAAATATATCCAAGACAGAAATTGCGCAGGCGCAAAAGAAAGAACTGAATAAAGTGACTGTGGGCGCAGTTGAGGAACCGGCAGAGATTGCAGAAGTACAGAAGCTGATAAATGCAAGCAAGGCGCATAAGAAATCCGTGTCGGATGCAGAGAAAAAGAAACATTCAGATCTGTGGCAGTATATTGTAAAAAAATACGGCAGGAGTGTGAATGATTCCACTGTAAAGAAGATAGCAGATGCCCTTAGCGTGGAAGCGGATGCAAAGCCGTCATCTAAGCAGAAGAAAGCTATACTGGCGGCAATGAAAAAGCGGGGACTTCGAACCGGAACAGAGAATATCCTGGAAGATCAGCTTGCATGGCTCTTTGAAAATAACGCCCAGGAGTATGTCCTTCGTAAATCGGATGGAGCGATCATGCAGAATATGCTTACCGGTGATAAAGTGATCAATCCACAGGGGGCAGAAAACCTTTATAATTTTGCCACAAACCCGGACCGGTTCCTGGCAGACAGATCTCTGGATGTAGGGGCTGCCGGAATTGAAAAGCTTAACAGGCTGATCCGGCAGCAGTCTGAACGGCAGACGAAGCGGGCTGGAAGCTCACAGGCAGATAATGCCGATATTTTGAGCAAAATGGATTCAATGATGAGAACCATGGAAACCATGACGGAGAGCATGATAAGCACCATGAAGAACTTAAAGGTATTCATGGATAAAGACAAATTGGTCGGGGAAATCCGGGAAGACATGAATACCAAGAATGAAATGGCAGCTACAAGGCATACAAGGGGGCGGCTGAGATGAAAATAAATGGCTGGGATATATCCGGGGCACAGGCCAGGCAGTGGAATGTGACTCCGGCTTTTTCGAATATCGAAAATGAAAGCGAATGGCAGAGGGGCAGCCCACTGCCATTTTTCGTCAACAGTTCCATCGGGTTTAAAACAATACAGATCACTTTCCTGGTATATGGTGCGAATCGGAATGAAATCCTGCAGAACTGCAGCACCTTGCTTTCCAAGATGATGTCCGAGTCGGTCATCCTGGAACTGGATAAGTTCGACCATAAATTTTGCGGATATATGGTAAAACATGATTTTGCTGAAAACCCACTTGGAAAACTGCGGGTAACATCCAATAGACTGAGCAAGATTACGGTTGATTTTTCGTGCTATGAATACGCTGAAAAACCGGATGGCTCTCCATATTCACAGTCTGCATCCGGAATGTTGGAAATAGCAATAACAAACCCTGGAAATATCTGGACGCCCTGCATTGTGGAAATTACTCCGCGTGCTGCAGGTGCGTCAGCATTCACGGTTAAGGGAATTAATCGTAATCCGGATACAGGGGAGAGCCTGCCGGTTACAATCAGGAATACAACAAAGGATAAAACCGTTATCCTGGATGGTGAAACCGGAAAAATCACAGAGGCAGGAGTAAATAAATCCGTTGATGTAGACATCTGGAGCCTGCCGGTGCTTATGCCGGGAACGAACAGAATCACATTGGATAATACCTGGATGGATATCACGGTTAAATACCGTCCAAGATTTATGTAATTGCGGAAAATCACCAGGAATGTTGAAAAAACATAAATTTTTCAAAGAAATATGTGTGTTAAGGAGGATTTTTGAAAGTGACAAATCAGGAAATGATATTAGCATACAATGGGATTATGCAGTTCCAGAATATGGAACAAAAGAAATTTGAAGAATCAGGGAAGAAGATTCTTTCCGGAAAAATTCAGCTTGCTTTTTCAATTAATAAAAATAAAGCAGCAATTGTTCAGGCATTGCAGCCATATGAGGAAACGAAGAAATCAATCATTGAAGAGTACAGAGACACAGCCGCAGAACGGAAAGCCTGGGAGGAAGAGCAAAAAGCTGCAGAGGCAGAAAAACGACCTGTGCAGGATATAAGCATAAGTCTCCGTCCAGGTAAAAGTATGGAGGAGTATCAAAGAAAACTTAATGAGCTGGCAATCCAGGAAACCGATTTTGAGCCTAAAAAAGTGCCATTATCATTATTTGAAGGGCTGGATCTGACCAGCGAAGAGCTGGAACCGTTTATTTTTATGATTTCTGAAGATTAAAAGAAGGAGGCCCTATGCTTAAGATCTACGATACGAACCACAATGCCATAGGGCATATTGTTAAATACAAGGACTTAAAGATTGAGGGCGACGTTACTACAGGTGACCGGACGCTCTCTTTTACATACATGGCACGTCATCATGAAATCTGTGAGGAATTCTATATTGAGACTCAGGATGATGAATATGTAGTAAAAGAAAAAGGTGTGAGTACAGATGGATTTCTTTCTTTTGTAGCAGTGCTGAACCTGGAAGAACTGGAAGCTAAACCATGGAGCTCTTTCAGCATTGCAGATTCCACAATTTCAGATGCGGCCAAGCTTGCTCTGGCTGGATCCGGCTGGACAGTGGGTGAATGCACGGTGACAAAGAAAAGAAATGCAGGTATCCTGCAAACGAACACGCTTGGAGTAATCCAGAAGCTGTGCACCGCATTCATGTGTGAAGTTGTTTATGACACCAAGAAAAAGACGGTATCATTTTATGAGCAGGTTGGACAGGATAAGGGAACCTTTTTCCTTACCGGGCTCAATCTTAAAAGACTGCAGAGAAAAGGCAGTTCCTACGATTATTACACAAGAATTATTCCAATTGGACAGGACGGACTTACTGTTGAATCGGTAAATGATGGAAAGAACTATCTGGAAAATTATCAGTACACGAAAAAAGTTAAGACATACATCTGGAAGGATGAATCCTATACGGATGCTGCAGCATTGAAGGAAGATGCAGAAGCGAAACTGAAGGATCTGTCTAAGCCGGAAGTATCTTACAGCGCTGATATTATCAATCTGGCGAAACAGAAAGCTGGATACAGTGGATTCTCTTTTTCTCTGGGAGATACAATCACATTGATTGATGCCGCTACCGGGATACGTGAAAAACAGCGGATTATCAAGCTTACACAGTATCCGCAGAATCATACGAAAGATGAGTGCGAACTGGCGAATAAGCTTCCGTCTTTCGAAGAAGCCAGGGAAAAGCTCCAGGCGGCACAGGAGATTATCAATACTGTAATCAGTGATGATGGACGGTACACAGGAACGATCAATGTATCGGATATTTTGCATTTTGAAGAGGGTGTATCCGGAAGTGGTGCGGTTGGAAATCTTCAGGGACTATATAATGCTCTGAATGGAGATCTGTCTGAGTTAAAAGTATCTGTTGGACAAATTGAAACCAACTACATTAAAGCGGAAGACGCTGATTTAAAATATGCAACAATAAAAAAGCTGGAAGTGGAACAGGAAAAAGTAAAAAATCTGGATGTATTATACGGAAACATCAAGAATCTTCTTTCCGGAGCTGCCGGTATCGGAGAACTACAGAATATTCACCTCACATCACAGAATGCAGTATTGGAAGAAGCTTTAATTAAAAATGCAGTAATTCAATATGTTTCTGTGGGAGATTTACAGGCTGGAACAATCCTTACAAGCAAATTCACCATAATGGATCCAGATGGAGGACTTCTGATCAAAGGTCCCACAGCGCAGTGGAGCGACAAAAACGGAAATGTTCGTATTCAGATTGGTCAGGATGCTAGGAAGAATTTTACATTTTCTTTATTTGATGAGACTGGTACTGGTGTACTTATTGATTCAACCGGAATCAAGGAAAAAGCCATTGCTGATGGTTTGATCGTAAATAAGATGGTATCCGATGATGCAGCCATTGCCGGCACAAAGCTTGATATTCCGTCTGTGGTATCGGCAATTAATGGAAGTGATTCAACTATTAAGAGCAGCCGGATCTGGATGGATGAATCCGGACAATCTTTGAACCAGATGTATACCCGGCTGGATCAGAATATTACAGTTATTAATCAGAGCGCCTCAGAAGCCAAAAAGACAGCAGCGGCTGCAAACAGTACTGCATCTGCAGCAGCGGATACTGCACAGCAGGCGCTTTCGGTATTATCAGGTATCTCTACTCTGGATGCTCTTGGAGCTTCCCTGGATAATGATTCCCACGTGGTTCATACAAACACGGATGGATCCGGGGGAGATTACAGCGATTGCTATACAAGGATGACGGTGTATTTAGGAGATACGGATGTATCATATGATGCGGTTTTTGAAGTGACGGTATCAGAAGGAGTTTCCGGCAACTGGAATGCGAAGCTTAGAACATATTATGTAAAATCAATATCCACAGATGATGGATATGTTGATATAGAAGCAGTGTATGGCTCCGGTGAAAGATATTTAACTACCCGGTCAGGTTTGCGACTGACTACCCGATCCGGTGCTTACCTTACTGCAATATGCGGTGGCTCACGCATCAAAAAGAGATTTTCCATCAGCAAAGCGAAAGACGGAAAGATTGGTATTAACTACAATCTGCGGGCATCTGTTCTTGCTATCCGTAAGCAAAAAGATGGAAAAACATTGATTCCGGCAAGTGTGACTTTTTCCGCGCTGGAGTTGGATAATGGCACAGTACACAGCTATACAGGGCGGTATAAAGTGGAAGAGTCCACAGATGGCATAAATTATACCGTAAAATATCAGCCGACTGCAGATGAATTGCAGAAGGTTTACACACCTTCAAGTTCTGACATTAAAGCAATTCGCGCTACATTATACGCCACAGGCAGCAGTACACAGGAGCTGGACAGCCAGACAGTTATTGTTCTGGCAGATGCAGAAGGTCTGAGTAGTGATATAGCCGCTGCTCAGAAGACTGCAGACCAGGCTAAGGAAGCCATTGCAACAACTCAGCAGAATGTAACGAAGATAGAATCGAGTGTAAAAGGCTTTGAGGCATCTTTGAAGGAAACAAATTCGGAACTTCAAGGTGTAACAGACGGAACGCTTCTGTATAACATTCGGTACTTGGACAACGGAAATGACACCACGACATTGTACGCGACAGTCTACCAAAAGGGAAAGGATGTAACAAAGAACTATCCGGACAAATGGTTTACCTGGAGGCGAAAGACTGAATCAGGAGAATACTATCTGGGATATGGCTATCAAATTACAGTTCAGAACAAAGATTACGAATTCGGCGGCGCTTGCGCCGGCAGATTCACAACCTACGACACATATAACCTTACAACCAAATCCGGAAAATATCTTACCACAAGATCCGGAAAACAAATAACAATATGGAGGGAAAACTAATATGGAAGATCAAGCAATAAATGCACTTTCAACCAAAACAGCCCCAGAAACCTCAGATCAGCTGCTCCTTGTTGGCGCAGGAGAACCACAGCTGATTGACTACGATAAATTGGCAGATGCGATTCTGAATAAAATTACATCAAAAAATTATGCTTTGGATGCCGGACAGATGACACTTCTAGCGGCACTCAACAAATTAAATAGTGAGAGCAAGTCATTTGTTTCGTTAAAAGAAAGTATAAAATATTCCGGTGATGATTCGGCTTTCAATATTGTTTCAAGTGATTCAACCATATATTACCGAGCGGTCGCTCTAAACGTTGCCCATCCAGTGTTACTAGGATCTGGTGGCATACTCATCGGTTATTGCTTTAATCGTAATTATCAACGACAAATATATTATTCTAGTCAAATAATTGCTACGCGTACTTGCTACGGAGGTACTTGGAATTCGTGGGAAAGAATAAAATGAATTAGAGAATGCAATTAAATATTGTTTGTTTCCCATTAATGTAATTGAGGTAGCTGAATTTGCGGAAACGGATTCTTTTTTAAAGATCATTGTTTTTTAACTAACCAGAAATAAAATTTCACCTCTTATTCGACTGCTGTTCTGCGTACCCTTATAATAGATTTTGTTTTCTGACACTTGAATATAGGAATCAGCTAATCCGCTATTGATTGCAGCAAAAGTCATTTCTTTTGCACTAACAGATAAATCAAACAATATATCACCATCATTGAAAAATTTTTTAGGATATAAATTCATATATACTAAACATAGCTTTCCAAAAACGATGCATCTTGCGAATGAATTAGCAGAAATATTATCTCTGAGAGTTATTGAAAATGTCTTGCCAGAAGTCTCACTATTTTGTTTGCTGGAGCTTATAGGAAAAAGTAGCTTCCTTACCATAATACCAATTATACTTGTGGTAAGGAGGTGATACTTTTATGACAGAAAATTTTATTAAAAATGTAGTGGCAGCTATGCAGGACAGTTTAACAGATGAACAATTACAGAAACTGGAAAACGTATTGGCAATTAATCTACATGGATTGGAAGTAAAAGAGGAATGCACGCAATTAGTAACATCAGAGCGGCATTGGGAAAGAATTCTGAAAATGTACATAGCCAGTAAGCGCTTAGAAAATTGTGCGGAATCTACTCTGATTGCTTACAAACGGTGCATTTCAATGTTGTTTATAGGACTGAATAAGAAAATCCATGAGATAACTACTAACGATTTGAGATATTATCTTGCCATGTACCAGGAACAAAGAAAGATTTCTCTGTCATATTTGGAGACTCTTAGGCACTATATAAGCAGTTTCTTCACATGGGCTACGGATGAAGGCTACATCAATCGGGATCCTTCCAGGAGACTGCGAAGGGTGAAAGTACCTCAGAAGCTTAAGAAACCATATACCGCAGAAGAAAGGGAACATCTTAAAGATATAGCCAAGACAGAACGAGACGTAGCCATCATGGAGCTACTTTACAGTACTGCTGGGCGTATTGGAGAGGTAGTATCAATCAATCGGGAAGATGTAGATTTTCCTAACCGTGAAATTGTGATATATGGACAGAAGGGAAAGAAAGAACGCAAAGTGTATCTTACAGAGGGGTGCATATATCATTTGAAGAAATACCTGGCAAGCCGAACAGATGACAATCCAGCTTTATTTGTTGTAGATCGGAAACCTTATAGCCGACTGCAAAGGGAAGCGATTCAAACAATGTTACGCAAGCTTGGAACAGAAGCCGGAATACATGCACATCCACATAAGTTTCGGCGAACACTGCTTACTGATGCAGGAACCAGAGGTGTACCGTTGCAGGAGATCCAAGCTTATGCCGGTCACGCCAAACCTGATACGACCATGTTATACGTATCAGTTAAAGATGAAACAGTGAAAGCTTCATTTATGCGATTAATGGCATAAAGTAACTTGCAATAGGCGAAGAAAACAGCCGGCTGAAAAGGTGGCTTGGGTAAACACGGCCTGTTGAGGATTGGATGGACATTTATAGCGAAAAGGAAGACCGCATATAAAATAGTGACTCATTATCACGAAAGACAGAAAGCATTACACAATTACCGGATGGAAATAAAGCTAAATTAATATCAATAGGTAGCACTGGTATTGATGTGGGTAGTACAGGTGAAAAAATTCCATCATGGTCTTTTGGAATATTTTTACCAAGTAGCGGAGGTTCTGACGCCTGTTTACTTTGTGCCAATTCTACACAAATTACCATAGTATATAAATCAAGTGGTGTTTGGGTCTCTTGCAAAAGAATCGGATAAAATTATCATTTTAAACAAGCAATTCCCATCCGCTCCATGTTTCCTTAGCCTTAGTTTTAACGGATATATGTAATCCATAAAATGCAATTATAGTTATGTAATTCTTATTTCCATTTGAAGCAAAAGCGATTGCGTTAATCCATATCCCTTCTGAATAACTCGGAGAATTTTTGGCATCACTTCCATTTCCCGAATATATACCTGGAGCCGAAATGCTATTCCAGTCTGTTAAATTTAAATTATACCCATTATTGAAGCTCTCACTATTTTGTATGCAGAAAAGAAGAATTCATGCTAAAGGGCACCCATGTGGTGTCTTTTATTATGAATTTTTTCAAAAAAGAAAAGGAGGGAGGTAGTGTGCGCTTTGAAAAAGAAGTATCCATATTTGCCAAGAATGCCATCCTAAAAAGATTTCAGGCAAATGAAACAAATTTATCCATAGTGCAGGGAAAGATATCCGCTATAATATCCGAGGACGAAATTACAGAACTGCAGTCTGGTCGCGTTACGATGTATTCCAAACTGGGAGAAGTAGAGCAGACGGCCAGCGGTGTAAGCTCTAAGTTTTCAGAGTTTAAAACAGATTATGATAAGGCTCAGGAAGAGTATAAAAAATTCAAGACAAATACATCTGAATACATTCAAACTGCCGGGCAGTTCCAAAGTACAGTTGAATCCTATATAGGCACCAATGATGAAAAGGTGAACAATATAAAAACCACAGCCAGTCAAACCGCGGAAAAATTCACCTGGCTTGTTGAGTCAGGTGAATCCAGTACAAATTTTATTCTGACTGATCGCGTTACGGAATTGATTACCGAAAGTCTTGTGATTAAGAACAAAGATGGTAAAAAAACAATTATATCCGGCGGCAGGATGGATATAGATGAAATCTTTGCGCAGGACATTACAGCATCCGGTTCAATTACAGGAGCTACGCTGAAAGGTGGAAAAATATCCGGATCTGATATTGTGGCAAACACAATGACAGCAAATGAATCCTATTCTATTTACAATGGTAATAGCAGCCAGAAAATATTATACTTTGACGGAACATCCATAAAACTTGGAAAAATGGGAACCGGAACATCTATACAAAGTGGTGCCGGGTTCGAGTTTTTCGATAAAACAATCACGATGTATGGTAGTCTGAGTTTATACAGTGGAGATATTACCACTCCTGGCAAAGTGCAGGGGAAAACAATAACTGCGACTGCAGATATAAATACCGATACCATATATGCATCTAATTGGTTTAGATCGCGTGGTAATACAGGATGGTATAGCGAGGATTATGGTGGTGGCTGGTATATGGCTGATTCCGATTGGATTCGGGCATATAACGGGAAAGGTATAACCACCACTGGCAATATGTCCATTGGCGGTTTTATTCAGAGTAATAACATAATAAATACAACCTACGAGTATCAGTCCAATAGAGGATCAGTAGACTGGCGCTTTGGCGCTGCAACAGGTACAGATGATGAAAATTTCTTCAGCTTTTATAACGCTAAAAATGGAATAATCCCACTGGCAGTTGACGGAAATTTTGGAAACATTTACGTTGGGTATAATGTGGGCGGTCCTGGTTCGAATACTGCGGTAGGAATATATCTCGGCGAGAAAGTAGCCGGAAACAGAGCTTTTATTTATCACGGAGATTCATACGCTGGATCAATTTGGATTCAAACCAGACTTGATGGATCGTGGAAATGGTTTAGTCTCGGAAGGGTATGTAGTACAGCTCTTTCTGATATTCGACTAAAAGGTGACATAAAAGACACCGAAGTAGAAGACGCCACAAAAGTAATAGAATCAATGAAAATTCGTTCATTCGAGCGAAAAGATTCCCATAAGAAATACAAGATTGGCTTTATAGCAGATGAGCTTGAACAGCTTGATCCTAATCTTGTCGATGGTGGCGGAGTACTTGACGGACACCCATATTATAAATCTGTCAATAATTTACAGATGATTGCGTATGTTGTAAAAGCAATGCAAGAACTTAATCTCAGAGTGGATAAAATGGAGAAAATGCAAAATTTCAAAGAAAACTAAATGGAGGAATATAAAATGGAGATTAGAGCGAGACCGTAACCGGTCTTATTTTTTTACAAAATTGTGCCGGCCGGGTGCTGGAGAAAGGATATACATGGAGGTTTTACAATTCATACAGATACATTGGATTGAATGGCTTTTTGCAATTATCACAGCATTGCTTGGAGCTGGCTACAAAAATATTTCTACCAGATTAAAAGCAGAACAGAAAAAGAACAATGCTATTGCAGAAGGCGTTCAGTCTCTTTTAAGAGAGAGTATTGTAAATAACTATAACAAATATACGGACAGAGAATATTGTCCGATATATGCAAAAGAGTCAATCAAAAAGGTTTACAGTGCATATCATAATTTAGGTGGAAATGATGTTGCAACAGAACTATATAATAAGATCCTGGTTATGCCAGAGGAGAAAAAGGAGAACAATCATGGACATTAACTTTTTATTTGATTACATTAACCCTATTATCTTAGGAATTTGCCTGCTGGTTGGATTTGCGTTAAAAACAGCATTTGATAAATTCCCAAATAAGTACATACCGCTTTCCACATTATGCATGGGAACCATTATTGCAATCCTGATTAACCTGCAGGCGGGAATCAACGCTGAAGTAATCCTGGGCGGCATGATCAGCGGTCTTGCATCCACAGGGTTGTATGAGACGCTTAGAAATTTGTTTAACAAAGATGGTAAAAAAAATGAGGGCGAGTGATCGCCCTCATTTTTGAAAGGAGGATTTCAACATGAAATATTTTATTTGCGTAGGACATGCGAACTATGGCGGTGGCGTCATCTCATCCGCAGATGGCACTAGCAAGGGTGGCGTAAACGAATACAAATACAACAAGGAACTGGCGCCCTATGTGTGCAAATGGCTTAAGGCAGCAGGACATGAGGCAACCTTGTGTATTGCTC
>OIWP01000770.1_pt1 | contig 45837 bp, 52 predicted proteins | sample 1587661 | NCBI WGS metagenome assembly OIWP01 (sample SAMEA3888899, study PRJEB22519) | human gut metagenome | biome: human gut; feature: human-associated habitat; material: faeces | place: Denmark | collected 2010 | reverse complement strand
TTCAGATAACCGGTCAACCTACGATCAGATCCAGAATTTCCTTGGCAAAGGTGATTACAATGCCGCCTGCAAGCGTCAGAAAGCCGTTGCTGCGCTGGCTGGGGTCATGGCTCTGAAAGGACATACCGACCTGCACCACACCCCAGCCCAGAATGATCAGGCCGACGGCACGGATCAGGCCGAAGATGAAGCTGCTCAGGTTATTGACCACCTCGATGGGGTCACCGGCGGCAAAGGCCGGAACGGCGAAGCAGAGCATCAGCGCCACGCACAGCACCGTGCAGGCATAGAGCCGGAAGCCCTTTTTGACCTTGTTGGGTGTCTCGATTTTATTGGTTTTCTTGTTCATGCTTTTTCTCCTCCATTTTCTTGTGTAGTAGTTCTTCGAACTCCTCCTCGCTGAAGAAGAGGTACTCCTCGTCACTGACCGGTTTCATACCGGCCTTTTTCAGCAGGCGCTCATCGATGGACAGCGCTGCAATGCTGATGAGATCCTCGCCGTGCCGGTAGGGCTCGGCTCCTCCATCGGTGGTGAGGGCAATGTTGGGATGCTTCAGAATGTCGTACTTGAAATCCTCCAGCGGACGTTCCCCGCGAATAAAAAGAAGCGCATACCGGTTATCCAGCATGCGCACCTCATCAGGGGTCATCAGCTCCCGGCCCGCCAACTGCCAGTTGGTGGAGTAGCTGCCGTTGCGTCCCTTCGACCGTCCATAGGTATTGGTGTCAATGGTTTCCTTGCCGAGAAGCTTGGATACATATTCGTGGGTGGATTGCTCGTTGCCGCCGAGATAGAGAAATTCATCGCAGTTGCCGACGATGGACTCCCATTGCTTTTCAAACAGCGCCTTCAGCTGGGCGAGGTTCTGGATGATGATACTGACACTGATTTCCCGGGAGCGCATGGTGGACAGCAGCTTGTCAAATTCATCGGGCAATGCCACATTCGCAAACTCGTCCATGAGGAAATGCACCGGCACGGGAAGCCTTCCACCGTGGATGAAATCCGCCTGATGATAAAGCTGCTGGAACAGCTGGGTGTAGAGCATTCCCACGAGAAAGTTAAAAGAGCTGTCATTGTCCGGGATCACGGCGAAAATCGCCGTTTTCTGCTCTCCCAGACTCCACAGCTCCAGTTCATCGTTTTGGGTAATGCTGGCCAGACTGTCCAGATTGAACTTCTCCAGGCGGGAGATCAGCGTGATCTGGATGGACTTCAGCGTCTTGCCGCTGCCGGAGTGATAGTTCCGGTAGTATTTCAGGGCAATGTGCTCCGGATTGCGCATCTCCAGCCGCTCGAAGAGAATGTCCAGAGCGGACTTGTAGGTGTCGTCATCCTCCCGGACATCTCCGGCCCGGATCATCTCCATGACCATGGGAAAATTCTGCTCCTCCGGCGGGGCCTCGTAGTGCAGATAGAAGACCAGTGCCAGAAGCAGCATGGTGGCCGCCTGATCCCAGAAGGGGTCCTGCGATTGGCTGCCCTTCGGTGTGGTGTTTTTGAACAGGTTCGTCACCAGACGCTGAATGTCGTTGTCGTCCCGCAGATACACGAAGGGGTTATAGCAGTGGCTCCGGTCCATGTTGATGAGATCCAGCACCCGGATAGAATACCCCTTTGCCTCCAGCAGCTTGCCGGTGCTCACGAGCAGCTCTCCCTTCGGATCAAGTACAACATAGCTGGAATTCGCCTGGCAGAGGTTCGGCTTGGCAAAAAAGCGGGTCTTTCCTGCGCCGGAGCCGCCGCAGACAAGGGTGTTCAGGTTGCGCCGGTGCTTGCGGCCGTCCAGACCAATGGCCACATTCTGCGTCAGAATTTTGTTCTCCGTGGAGTGGGCGTCGGCGTATTTCCTGTTGACCTGCGCCGCCCAGCCCCACTTGGCAGAGCCGTGTTCCTCCCGCCTGCGGTAATTGCGCTGGGTGGAGAGGTAGACGCCGATGGCCAGCGCATAGCACAAAAGCAGCACGGCGGCCACCCTGCCGCTGTCTGCGCAGAGTACAACATGAAACGGGTTCTCCATTGCAGGCCCGAAGTTCCAGATCAGCCCTGCCAGACCGTCCTCCATGTACGGTGCGATCAGCAGCGCCAGCCAGGTCACCGGGATCGTGCCGAGACAATAGAGCAGGATATTCTGCCGGGAGAACTTATCTTGCCGCACGATCCGCCTTCTTTCGTGCTTTCTCCGTTGGGGCGTCAATGACCTTCAGAATCAGCTCGTCCACGTCCTCCGTGGGCTTCTCGTCCCGGATCAGGTCATTGCGGAAATCCGCCAGCCCGCTGACCATCAGCCGCTGTTCAAAGTTGTCCAGCGTGACGACCACCTTTTCTTCTGCCATCAAAGGCTCACCTCCTCATCCTTCTTGATGCGCGCGGGAATGTGTACCCGTTCCCGGTCAGTCTCCGGCGACTTCTGTCTCTGCTCCCGGCGAATCTCCCGCAGCTCCTCCCGCACGGAGGGGCGGGAAGCTTCCCGCTCAGAGACGCCCACGTCGCCTCGGGGGCTTCTGCTCCCGGAGGAAGGCTCGGACGGACGGGACTTCGCAGTCCGGGCCATGGTGGGGTTTTCCGTTTCCGGCTGCTCTGCCGTGGGGTTAAGCTGCTCGGCGGTCACCGCCTCCAGAAACTTCTCCAGCTTGTCCTCCACCGCCGTCCGCTCCGGGGTGGGGATATCCTCACCGGATTGGGCCTTTTCCTCCCGGGTCTGCTGGATCTCCGTCTTGACGGAGCCCATATCCACCGTAGCCAGACCGAAACGCTCAAAAATGCGGTTGATCTTCCCGGCATCCTCCGCCCGGACCATGATATCCGTCAGGCCGTCCTCCGCTTTGTTGTCCTTCAGCACGCAGTAGAGAACACCGTATTTCTTGGCTTCCTCGCAGAATTTCTGCAGTTCATTGTCCCTGACGGCAAATACCTTCAGCTCCTTGCCGTTTTTCAGCATATTAGTCAGGCGGATCTTGCCCCTGGTTTTCTTCTGCTCCCGCAGGACCGCATACAGCAGCACGGCCAGCCGCTCGGCTGCCTTGCCGCTGATTTTTGCAGCGACCTCAACGCCGTTGAGGCTCATCCTCACGACCTGTTCCGCTGCTTCTCCCGAATAGTTCATCTGTTTTCTCCTTTCTCTCGTCATGCAGCGCTTCCAGCTGCGCCTGAATCTCCTCGGCACGCTTCTGAGCGCTATCGCAGGTTTTCAGATTCTTCTGCAATTTCATGATTTTTCCCGAAATGGCTGCGATCTGCAGCTTCCCCTCCATGACCGCAGCCTCGTCTCCGGTGCGGATCGTCCGTTTCAGCTTGTTCCGCAGGTCGGTGCGCTCGGCGGTCAGAGCCGTGATCTCATGACCGACCCGCTCCCGATAAGCATCCAGATCTGCGGCGGTCTCGATCTGATTCTCCGCCAGGAATCGGGTCTGCGCATCCAGCCGGTCCAGCTTCCGCAGGTCCTGCCGCATAGCGGCGGAGAGCCTCGGCGCAGAAGCCGGAAAGCGGACCAGAATGTGCAGCTCGTAGCAGTAATAATAGTAGAGCGCTGCAATTCCCTTGGCCTTGGTGTGGGGCGGATGCTTGGTGCGGTACTTGCGATACCGCCGTTGTTCCTCCTCCGGGAAGGGCTCCTGTCTGCGGATGCGCTCCAGAATCCGACTCTCAATGGCGTCCAGCGTATATTCCTCGCCCAGCCGGTCGAAGCGATAGAACCGCTCCGAACTCTGCGGGCGCAGAGAGGGACGCTGCAGCGCCTTGCCGGAGGCAGCGGTAAGCTTTAGCTCGTAGCCCATCTCCTCCAAAGCATCGAAAAATTCATTCTCCGTCAGGGAGACCCCAATGGCACGGTCAATGTCGGCACGGATCCGGCTGCGGTTGGTGGGTTTGCCGTTTTTCTCGGCAGACCACTCACTGTAATTCTTGCCTTTGCCCTCCGGACGGCGGATCACCGAAAGGCCGTACTCCCGGCACAGCCGGTCGGAGACCTCCCGCATACGGGCGTAGTCTCCGTTGGAACGGTAGAATTTCTTTCCGTCCACGAAGGAAACCGTGTTGATAACAAAGTGCGAATGAATGTGGGACGCCTTGTCCAGATGGGTGGCTACCAGCACCTGATACCGGCTGCCCCACAGCTCCTCCGCCAGCCGGATGCCGATGCGGTGCGCCTGCTCCGGCGTGACCTCACCCTCCCGAAAAGACTGATAGCCGTGATAAGCGATGGTTCCGTCCTCCTTTCGGAATCGCTTCTTCACGGCCATCATTTCACTGCGGGCGGTCCCGGCATTGCAGTTGATGCCGGTGACCAGCTGCCGCTGATTGGTCGCCTCCTCACGACCGGCATAGGCGATCACATCCTCCAGGGTGTCCCGGTTCACCCCTGCCGGGGATGGGATCGTCTCTGGGCTTGTGGTTTTGTCCGGGTTTTCGGCGTAGAGGAGCACCTTGCCAATGTACCCTTTGACGCGCCACAGCGAAGTTACTGCCATGAACCGTACATCACCTCCAGCAGTTCGTGAATGGTTTCCTTCAGCAGCTCGACATTTTCCCAGTAGGCCGCCGTATCTACAAAGCCTTTGGCGTTGGCGATCAGGGCCACCTGATTCATGTTGTTATTGATCTGCTGCAGATTGCGGAGCACTGAGATCAAATCCATGGAGGGCATCTCCCGGATAGAGCTGTGCTCGATCAGCGCCCGCAGATATTTTTCCCGGGGCCAGCCGGACCGGGCTACATCCCGGCGCAGCCGCTCCATTTCCTGCTCGTTGAGCCGCAGGTCAATTTTGATGTTTCTCCTGGCCACGCTGCCTCCTTTCAGCCGGTATAAGGGTTTGGGGCTACCCCAACAAGCAAATGTGCCGTCAAAGCACGATGCTTGCTAAGAAAATGCCACAGGCATTTTCCTTGAGGCTGCCCCGCGCTTCAGCGCTCCTGATTCCGCTCCGGCAGGAACGGTACTGCCTTGATGTCATCGCCCACCCGAAAGAATTTCTCCGGATATTTGAACTGCTCCGTGTAGCGGTGCAGCTGCTCAGGCGAGAGGCTGCCGAAATCCTCTCCGCTGCAGCTGCAGACAAAGCAGGTTCCGGCGATGATGTCCAGCATCTCCCGACGGCTGGGGTCGGCGTACACGGCCCGGTTCAGGGGCAGGCCGTCAAGCTTACCCTCCTCATTGCAGACAATGCAGACCGGCTCCTCAAAGGGGTAGAAGGCCTCGATCATCCCGCCCACGATTTTCTGATAGCATTCCAAAGAGGCGTCGATGGCGGCAGGCCTTGCCAGCTTTCCAGGCTCCAACAGTACCACTTGGATTTTCCGGTGCAGAGGCCGGGCGGCGCTCTCGTCGAAGGTCACCTGCCGGAAGCCGATGCTGTCACAGAAAAAGGCCGTTCTGCCTTCCACCACCACATCGGACACGGACATGGAATGGCCAGAAAAATTCTCCGGGGGATCCACGTTGAACAGGGTGTACACCTCCTCCAGATCGCTGCAATTCACCGTACCTTCAAACACGCAGTCGTAAATACTGCTGTCGATAGCCTTGGGGCCGGAGCCTCGTCGGGCGAGGGCCTCCGTAGACAGCAGTGCCCGGCGCTCCTCATCCCGCTCCCGGTTGATCTGATACAATCGGATGTCCATCATCGCTCCCATTCCTCCTTTTTCTTCATCAGGCCCAGCTGCAGCTGGAGCTGTTCGTTGACATCCTTCCCCCGTGTAGGCGGCTCATCCAGGACGGTGTAGCCCTTGAGGCCGTCCAGGATGCCCTGCGCAGCAGCACGGCCCACCTCGTCGTTGTCCAGATGCAGCCGCAGGGTGGTGACCTGCGGGTGCTCCTCCAGAAACCGACTCAGCGCCACCGGCACCACGCCCTGCCGCTTCGGGGCGAACACGCCTGCCAGGGACAGCAGCGCCTCCTGCTTCCAGTCCCGGCCAGCGTACTTTTCCAGCGTGGCATAGCTCAGCAGGTCGATGGCCGCTTCAAACAGGTGGACGGTATCGGCCTGAGGGTTCTCCGCAATGGAGAAGGAATAGTGTTTGTCGCTGCCGGTGGCCTCGGATTTGAACCGGCTGAAGGTGCTTCGCAGCGCCCCGTAGTGGGGCTTGCCCATCCGGTCATAGCCCACAAACAGGGCGTTTTTATACTGACTGGTCTGAAACAGCAGCTTCTTTTCGATGCAGTAGTCGATGATCTCCGGATGGATCCCGCGCCCCTCCAGATACGCTTTCACCGCATCACAGCTGCTGTCCACATCCGGCAGCAGCAAGCGGCGCTCTTTGGGCATCACCGGCGCTTTTGGGGCCGTGTAGGCCCGCAGCGGCGTGCCGGTCAGCTGGCTCACGGCCTCCGGGAAGGGCATCTCCTTGACCTTCACCAGATAATCCAGCGCATTCCGTCCGCCGATGCCTCGGGAGAACCAATGCCATTTCCCATTGGAGATTTTCAGACTGTCATGCTCCCGGGTGCAATAGGTGCTGCCGGAGACATGGACCAGCTCGCCGGGCTCATAGGCCTGCAGATAGCTCAAAAGGTCAATCTGCCGGGCGGCCTCAATGGCCGCTGCGTCTACATAGGGCATCATCGCACCTCCTTTTCCGGCTGCAGCAGCTTGTCGACACGGCCCTCAATGCAGTCCCGGATGGTCTCCATATAGCCCCGCTCCAGCTTTTCAAAATCCCGAAGGACGTCGGCAACGGGGCACGGAGACTTCATCAGTGCCCGGCACTGCTCAGGCTGCAGCTCCAGATCCTCCATGGCAAATAAAATATCCTGCCGCACGGCGTACTCATAAGCGTGCTGCAGGATCTCATCCGGCGGAAGGGTCAGCAGCCAGTCCCGGTAGCTGTCCTGTTCCGCCTCCATCTTGTGGTAGATGGCAGTATTTATTTCTTCAGGTGTCATTGTTCCTCTCTTTCTCTCATCCCGGCTGTACCAGACGCTTGAACTTCAGCGGACTTTCCGCAATGTAGCGGGTAATCAGCCGACTCTCGGCCTTGGTTTCGGGATAAGCGGTAATGGTGATGGTTTTGGTGTTCCAGTCCAGCGTATAGGTGTCGGCAGCCACATTGGTGATGTGGTGCTCCGCCAGGAAATCCCGGAAGGCCTGCATGGCCTCCAGATTATCCGACATGATGACGTTCACATAGATCCTGTCCTTGCTGAGCTTATCGCTCACAAGGCAGGCCAGCGAGCAGCCCACGCCGCCTGCAGCGGCGACCACGGCCAGCGCCAGCATACTGTCTGCCGACACGATACGCTTGGTGATCCAGAAATAAAGAAAGTCGGACAGGATCACGGCGATACCCGCCAGAACCCACCGACTTCTCTGGATCAGTATGGTTTTTGTAGTGGATAGGGCGTTGTCCAGCACCTTGGCCAGAAATAGCGCACCGAGATAGAGCATAGGCTTGCCTCCTTTGATTTTTTGTGTTCGCATTCCGGGTAAAGGCCGATACTGCTTTTTCGTGCGAATCAGCATCTCATGAACTTGCTTTTTCGTGCAAATCCAGCTCCTATGAACTTGCTTTTTCGTGTTTCCCATGTTATACTTAGCACATAAAAAGGGTAAGCTATCTGCATAAGGAGTGAGAAGATGCTGAAACGAAAAATATACGATGAACTCGTAGCGTGGAAAAGCAGCAGCAACGGAACAACCGCCATGATGATCGATGGCGCACGCCGTGTCGGCAAAAGTTATATTGCCGAAGCGTTTGCAAAGGCTGAATACAAAAGCTATATCCTGATCGATTTTGGACGAGCTCCCACAGACATACTGGACCTATTCATCAACGATAGCTATGATCTTGATCTTTTCTTCGCAAAACTCGCAGCCTTCTATGCAACGCCTCTTCACAGAAGGGAATCGCTGATCATTTTTGATGAAGTTCAACAATACCCGAGAGCACGCCAGCTCATCAAATATCTTGTAGCGGATGGCCGGTTTGATTACCTTGAGACAGGATCGCTGATTCGGCTGAAAAAGAATGTCCAAGATATCATTATTCCTTCGGAAGAGGATCACATTGAGATGTTTCCGCTGGATTTTGAGGAATTTCTCTGGGCAATGGGAGACGAGGCCACATATCCACTGATTCGGCACTGTTTTGAAGCAAAGCAACCCCTTGGCGCAGCACTTCACCGGAAGATCATGAATGACTTTCGTCAATACATTCTGGTTGGGGGGATGCCTCAGTCCGTTCTTGCTTACATGAATGGCAAGGACTTCGAGGCATCCGATGTTGCCAAACGCAGGATTCTGAAGCTGTATCATGAGGATGTGGCAAAATTTGCAGAAGGATATGAAGATAAAGTGTTTGCCGTATTCGATGGCATTCCGGGTCAGCTTTCAAAAAAAGAAAAGAAATACAAGCTTTCGTCTCTCGGAAAGCAGGCTCGTTTTCGCACTTATGAGGATTCATTTGTGTGGCTGAACGAAGCCATGATAGTAAATACCTGCTTCAATGCAACGGATCCTCATGTTGGGCTTGCGCTGAGTGCTGATAACGCCACGCAGAAGTGTTATATGGCAGATACCGGATTACTTGTAACGCACACTTTCCAGGATAAAAATTACACAGACAATGAACTTTATCGTGCGATTCTCTTCGATAAACTGAATATCAACGAAGGAATGCTGATGGAAAACATTGTTGCACAGATGCTTCGCCATAGCCGTTCACGCCTGTACTTTTATTCTCGTTCCGACAGCCAAAACCGGGAAAACCACATGGAAATCGACTTTCTAATTACCGAAGGGAAAAAGATTGCTCCAGTAGAGGTTAAATCCGGCAATTATCGCTCCCATTCCTCTTTAGATAAATTTCGAAAACACTTCTCATCTGTAATTGGCAATTCCTATATTCTCTACACCAAAGATGTTATGATCAAAGACGGCATCATTCATCTGCCCCTGTACATGGCAGAATTGTTATGATATGAGGGAGCCTTGTAAATTTTTACAAGGCTCCCTCCGTATATAACGAGGTGCTTTTGCACCTTCTGAATTACCTTGCCAGCCTCAGGATCAGTTCCTCCACATCCTCCGTGGGCTTTCCGGCATTCAGCAGCTTATTGCGCCAGCGAAGAAGGATGCTGCGGGCATAGCGGGCTTCCTGCGGCGTCAGGGTCAGAACGACTTTGTCACGCTTGCGAAAGAACATAGCGGGTACCTCCGTTTTTTCTCCAGTGTAGCCGGAGGGGACGGCGGCGTCAACTGTGCGAATCAGCGCTCCCGGCCCCGTTCCTTTTGCTTCACCTCCAGCACGGACCCGCAGGCCCTTTCATACTCCATGTCGGTGATGAGCCCGGCCTTGTAGTCCATATAGGTGGCTGCCGCCTGTGCGTCCTTGATGGCACGGATCAGGGTTTCAGGCTTGTCCCGGATGGACTGGATCCAGGCCTGAACGTAGGCCTTGTGATTGTCGAGGTGCTGGGGCGTGGCCGTTACGTCCAGATCCACGCCCATAAAACAGGAGCACATTTCCGCAACCAGCTCCTCATAGGCATACTGTGGCGTGCCGAACAGGACACCCTGCGGCCGGTTCAGGCGGTTCGGGTGGCCGGTGGAATGGGACAGCTCATGGAGCGCCGTGGCGTTGAAGGCATACTCACTCTGGAAAGAGCCGGGCGTGGGCAGATGGATCTTATCCTGCATGGGCGAGTAGTAGGCCTGATCGCCGCCGTCGGTCAGAATCTCCACGCCCATACCGGCGCTGAGCTTTCCGATCAGCTCATCGGGGGTGATGTCGCTTTCCTGCACCGCAGGCAGCTCCGGCATTCCCTCAATGTCGCAGGCGTTGAACACCGCCGTATAGTGGGTGGACAGCTTGAACTCCGTCTCACTGCGCCCGTCCCGGAGCTGCTGCTTGTACTGCTCCCAGGTCAGGGCCTTTTTGTCCTTGAGGTCGTAGGGATACCAGTATTCCACATAGGTGGCCTTGGAGCCTTTCTTCAGGTGCCAGTTTTGCTTGGGGTGGTATTTGCCGTCCTGATCCATGATCTGCACCATGGTCACCCAGCGGGGATCGTCATAGCCCTTCATCATGGAAATGAGGCTCAGCCAGAAGGCGTTGCAGCCTCGGTAACAGGCCTTGGTGATGCCGTTCTGGGGCGCACTGCCGCCGCTGCCGCGCCACTCCTTCTGCCATTCCAGCCCCTTTTCCTCCAGCACATGGGCAAAGGTATCGGCCAGCTCTGCACGGTATTCGTCCTTATTCTTCGGTCTGCTCATCGGTTATTACCTCCCATTCCTCCGGGGTGAGGGTATCCTCATCCACAAAAACGATTTCTTTCTTCATCGGGTATCATTCCTTTCTCTCGGTTTTTTGCTGGGCACATCCTCAATGGAAAATCCGTTCGGAGGCGGATCCATTTCTTGCAGAAAATCCTTAGAAATCGTCTTGCCGTCCCGGTCTCTATACAAAACCACGCACAGCGGCACACCATAATAATTTTCTTTCTTCAAGTCAGCTAGAAACTTTGCCTCGTCCCGGTATTCCACCCAATCGCCCACAAGGCCGTTGCTGCCCGGATAGTCGATTCGGGCGATGAGCTTTCCGGGTTCCTTAACCGTCAAAATTCTCACCTCCATTCAAATTTACCGTAATCTTCACGTTGACCTCTGCTGGGAAGACAGAGGCAACCAGCAGCCCTGTCCGGGCATTGGAGACCTGCGTCACCATTCCGTTGAGGCGGTACACGGTGTTGTTGATCTCTTTCTGATTGTCAGCAAAGTAATAGCCGCTTTCGTCGCTGCAGATGGGATAGCCCGCCTGCCGCAGGGCGCTGATCTTGCGGCGGATGTTCCGCCCGTCCAGGCAAAAGAGCCGCTGCAGATCCTTACTGTGGATCGCGCGGCTCTTTCCCGTGTGGTGTTCTCTCAGATAGGCGCAGATCGCCGTTTTCTTATCTGCACCGCAGGGGCAGCAGCAGTTCATCGTGCATCCCTCCTTTTCCGGTACTCTTTTGCCGGACTCGGCAGTGAAAAGCCGTAGACCTTGGCAATGTCGTCGCCCAGCCGCTCGGTAACCCGGTCGATATCCCGTTTGGTCAGGGTGTGGTCGAGAATCTTTTCTTTGAAGTTCTCCTTGGCCTCCTCGCTGACGCCCTGCCGGTACTTGCGGTAGAGGTAGTAATTGTGGCCGTCGTGGTGGTAGCCGTCCATGCGCAGGTCGCCCTGCGCGTCCACATACCAGGCCACGCCGTCCAGCTGCGAATACAGGCAGTCCTTGATGCAACCGCTTTCAATTTCCCGGTAGCCGGTGTGCCGCCCGTCCCATCTGCCGATGTCGGCAATGATGAGAATGGGCGTGCCCACCCGGATATCCAGATTCCGGCGCTCATCGTCCAGATAGTCGCCGTTGAGTTCCTCCATCAGGCGGTATTTTTCCTCCTCTGTCAGGTTGGAGTAGTCCTCCTCGAAAGCCTCTGACCAGTTGTCCCAGTCCAGGCACTCGTTGGACCAGATGACAAAAGCGGCGTTGCCCTCTGCCGCGTTCTGACTCATCGGCAGACTCCTCGCTCCCGTTCATCCGGGCGGGCTTCATAGCTGACATCGGCCTCGCCCCAGTTGATCCGGCCGCTGAAATACAGATCCTGGGCGATCTCCTCGGCCTCCTCAGCGTTGCTGGCCTCCACCTCAATGGTGCCGTAGCTGATATCCTTCACGTCCACAAAATACTTCATCTTGCATCACTCCTATCTTTTTCTCTCGATTCCTGATTGTGTTCAATTACTGCGCCTGCCGGTTCTACCACGGCGCAGCTGGCTTCCATCCGTTCGGCAAACTCGCAGATATGGAACAGATTGCAGCTGCTGGAGCCCACCTCCACATGGTAATTGTCAATGTAGCGGCAGCCCTTTGTGAGAGTCTCGCCGTCGGGGTAAATGATTCGGATCTGTCCGCCGTCGGGGATGCGGAACAGCTCCTTGTAGTGGCTGTCAATGAACCGGATGCCTCGTGCAGCGTCCTGTATGTGCTTGTCCAGCCAGTCCCGGCGGTAGCAGTAGCAGTACAGGTTATACTCACCCTTGTTGGGGTTCAGGCGGAACAGATAGGCGTACTGGACCGTATCCGTGCGGAAGCCGTAGTCCGGCCGATCCGGCGTAATCTGCGCCTCCGGGTGGGCAGCGCAGAATTTCTGCACCGCTGTCCGGTTGGCCAGCACGCCGGAGTCAAAGCGTAGGGAGTCGATGACCACCTCAAATTCATCTTTGAACTCCTGCGTTTTCAAGTAACCTATGTGGTCGTCCCAGCTGCTGAAAAAGCCTCTGCCGTCTGTGTCCATATCGGCCCGCAGGTGACCGACGCACCCGGTCTGGGCCATGATTTGCTGAGACTGGCCGTAGCAGTACAGCCGCTCTGCCTCCGTCATGGGGCGAAGATTCAATTCCATTCGCATTCCTCCTTTTTATCGTTGGGCGGCACCGGAACTTCTGATGCCGCCCGGTTCGTTCACGTATTTCTGTTTCGCAACTTCAAAAAAATCAGCCCTGCGATGATAAACACCACAAGGCCGATGCCGACGATGGTTTTAACGCTCATGCTTGCCCTCCTTCTTCTTTCGGAATATGAAGAACGCCGCAGCCCCGGCACTCAGCAGTGATGCGCCTGCCAGTGCTGCCCACAGCGTCAGATTGGTGCTGTCGCCGGTCTTGGGAATATCCGTAACCGGCTTCAGCTGGTTGTGGAATTTGGCCACCACGGTCCTGCCCTCATGGACGGTGACGGTCACATCCGGCGGCAGAATATAGGCCTTGTTGGCCTCGTTGGAGACCTCCGAGACCACATAGTCGCCGATGCGCAGGCCGTCAATTTTGATCTGCCCGTTCTCATCGGTCACATAGTCCTTGGAGAAAGCGTTGCCGGTGACGTCAGTGCCGCTCACCCGGAAGGTAAAGCCCTGCAGCCTGTCGTCCTCAGAGGTCTTCTCAATGCGGAGGCTGCCGGCCTGCGCTGCGTTCACAAAGTCCTTTCCGGCCTCGTTTTCTACGATGACGGTTCCGCCGTTTTCTGTGATGGAGAAAGCATATGTTTGCTCATCCAAAGAAAAGCCTGCGGGAGCTTTCGTCTCCTTCATCGTGTAGTCGCCGTATGCCAGACCATCCAGTCGATAGACACCGTCCGACAGCTCCTCCAGCGTGCCCACCAGCTCGCCGTCACGGTACACCTCAAATTCAGCGCCGGTCAGGTAGTGGTCGGGATAGTCCCTGTCCACCTTGGTCAGCTGCACGCTGCCGCGGATGCGGGTGTTCACGGCCTCGATTTCCACCACGGCACCGTCTGCGTCGATCTTCACGGCATAGGGCGTGTCGTCCGTCACATAGCCCTCCGGCGCAGCGATCTCCCGCACCACATATTTGCCGTAGGGCACGCCGGTAAAGGAGAAGCTGCCGTCCGCTGCAGAAAAGGCAGTCAGGATGGGCTCCGTGCCGTCAGTAGTGAACAGGCCGAAGGTCGCTCCCGCAAGGGCGCTGCCGTCCTCATCCTTTTTCAGCCCATGAATTTCTCCGTAAATCAGCTCGTTGGAGATGCTCGTGCCGTCGTTGACCACCAGCTCCACCACGGGAATGTCCTGCCCAGCATAGGCAAAGGCCACGGGATACTTCTCGTCGGAGAGAATGTAGTGGCTGTCGGTGCTGATCTCCCGGACATAGTAGCTGCCGAAGGGAACGTCGCTTCCCAGCGTGGCTTTCCCGTTTTCATCCGGCGTCAGAATTTCCAGCAGCCCATCGGCCGGGATGATGCTGCCGTCTGCTGCGGTCAGATCCTCAGCGGCATAGAAGCCAAAGGTGACGGCGGACATCTCCTCATTCATGCCGATACCGAACGGCTTGTTCTGCTCCAGCACCTTGCATAGGGACAGCTGCGCCTTCTGGCGGTCGTTTTGGAATCTGGCGGCGGTCTCGGTGATTTCAATTTCCTGCCCGGCGTAGACCAGCTCGGCGGTGTAGGGCTCGGTGTTCAGTACCATGCCGTCGGGAGCCTGGATCTCCGTGATCTCATACTTGCCCAGATACAGCGGCTGACTCTCGGCCGGGCCATCCTCGCCGGTGGTCACGGTGTCTACCACTTCACCGGCGCGATAGCGCAGGGTGCCGTCCAGGGTGACGATGTCCTCTGCAGCCTTGATCTCATAGACGGCACCGGGCAGCCCCTGTACCGCATAGACCGGCTGATAGATTCCGTCGGACTCCGTCACGGAGGCAAACACCTCACCGGACTTGGAGATTTTGATGACGCCCTTCTGGGCGTAGTTGCCCAGCTTGACCTCCACAATCTTCACGGCGTTTTCCTCGGTGGAGTTGTCTTCGGCCACATCAAAGCTGACGCCTTCCGCACGCAGCACATAGCCGTAGGGTGCAGAAACTTCCTTCAGGGTGTAACCCTTGCCGTATTCCAGCTTCTCCGGGGTAATGAGAAAGCCCTCCTCATTGGTATAGAAGGTGTCTATGGTGGTGACCTCCGGATAGGTGAAGGTCATGGAGACCAGCGAGCCGTCCGGGCGGTAGATCTGGAAGCCCGCCCCGGCATAGGGAATGGTCTTTCCGGTCTCGGCATCCACCTTGACGACCTTAATAAAGGAACGGAAATTGGCGTTGTTGATGAGATAACGGTAGGTCTCGCCGTCAGCACGGACGAACACATCAAAGTCGTGCATCAGCTCACGGCCCTCCCAGCCGGAGACCTGATGGACGGTGTACACGCCGTAAGGCAGGTCCTTGGTCTGGGCAAAGCCGTTTTCATCGCAAACGAGATAGTCCCGTTCGGTGTCCTTCGCCGCCTCATAGCTGCCAGCGGACTTGAGATACACAGCAAACTCTGCGCCGCTTTCCGGGGTTTCGATTTGAGTTTCGCCGTTGTCGGTGTGCTTGAGGATGGCGATGCTGCCCTTGCTGACCTGCTCGGTCACATCCACGGCAGGAGCGCTGTTTCGCTCGATGGTGTAATGCTCTGCCTCTGCGCCGACGGAATAGACCGTGCCGTCCAGCAGGTAGCCTTCGGAAGGACTCAGCTCCCGGATGGTCCAGTCGTCACCGCAGACGTAGTAGGAAGTGGTAAACTGGCCGTACTCGTCGGTATAGTAGGTGTCCACCAGCTGCTGGCCCTTGAAAATACCGTAGGCCGCACCGGTCAGAGAGGCGTCGCCCTGCGCCGTGCCAGTCTCATGGTCAGATTTGGTCACGGTGACGTTCCACTTCTTCAGGATGTTGGAAAAGCTCTTGTTGGTGACCGTATTCCACTCCACGGCGGCGGTCTGGCTATCCGGCACCACATAGCGCTCCGCCGTATCGATCTCCTCCAGCGTATAGCCGGTGCCGATGAGCACGTTCTCGAAGGTGGCCACGCCGCTTGCATCCGTCACGGCGTATTCGTCCACCGGCAGGCCGGAAAGCGAAGTGCCGGACAGGCGGAACTTGACACTCTCCGCAAGGCCGTCCTCCGCAGTCTTGGTGACGGTGAGGCTGCCGCGCTTCAAGGTATTATTGAAGCTGACCGTGGCTGTCCTGCCGCTGACCACCGTAACTCTGCGGGCTTCCTGCGGTTCATACTGGTCGTAGCCCTGCTCCGTAACGGTGTAGACGCCAGGCTTCAGGTTGTCGATCTGAATTTCGCCGTTTCGGCCGGTGGTGACGGCTTGATTGACGCCCTCACCGGTGATGGTGAAGGTGATGCCGTCCACCTTGCCGTCCTCGGAGGTTTTGACGATTCTGGCGCTGCCGTAGCTGACCTTCAGGTTGAGATAAGCGGTGACAGGGTCGCTGACGGAGGCACTGTAGGTCACCGTGTCCTGCTTTCCGCCGCCGATGTTGCCGTCGGTCCAGGCGATAACGCCGCTGCGCATCTGGCTTCTGGTGGCTGTGATCTGCACGGCATCCGCAGGGGCTTCCTTGGCGGTGATAGTCAGCTGGTTGCCGCTGACGCTGAAGCTCACGCCGGTGACATTGGCCGTAAAGCGGAAGCGGGACAGTACGCCGTTGGTATCCGTCAGGGCGGCAGAATACTGTTTGCCGTCCCATTCCAGTTCCACATTCTGCGTCTTGCCTGCGCTTCTGGCCATGAAGCTGGGCACCACGGTATGGCTCTGCACCCCGGACACGATGCTGTCGTAATAATCGCAGATCTGCTGATAGAGGGGATGACCGGTACTGACGAGGGACTTCACCGTGTCATAGCCTCCGGTGCTGACGTGGTGGAAGTCTGCGTCACGCTCGCCGACGATGGTCTCCCACACCAGGATCTGCGTGGCGTAGGCGTGGGCAATGCGGTCTGCATCCGCCGCATTCTGGGAGCGCCACGAGGTGGAAAGATTCCCCTGATAGCCATACTGCATGATACGGCCCAGCAGCACCTTGATGTCATCCGGCTCGATGGTGCGGTTCAGGCTGCTGGGGTAGTTGTCCCAGAAGTCCTCGCCGAAGCCGGTGAAGGTCTCGCCCATGCTGCGGGGGACGCCGGGCTCAATGCAGTAGACCACCTGACCGTCGAAGCTGTCCATGCAGTGGACGGTGGTTGTGGTGGACTCGGAGGTGGACCAGCCGTTCATATAGGTTTTGGCGCTGTGGCCCCAGACGTCCTCGGAATAGATCTGGTTGGCGTCTCCGTCCCGAGGGAAAGCGACGGAGTAGGATTTTGAGGTTGCTCCGGAGGGCGAGGCAGCCAATGCCGTCACGCCGCTGCCGAAGACAGCCGTGAATGTCAGCAGGGCAGCCAGCAGTCCCGACATTCCTCGTTTAAGTTTTTTCTTCATGTTTCCTCCTTCATGCATGAAAAGAGCACCGTGTTTCCACGATGCTGATTTCAGAATGTTTTGTTTTATGCGTATCCGATGTAGATCAGATACCGGTTTTCTCCCACGCATTCGTACCAGATCCAGACATCGGTAATGTCCCCGTCACCGGCATAGCGGTTCAGTCGGGCGGTGATGTCTCGCTCCAGGTAAATGCAGTTTGGATTTGCGGAGATGGGGTTGTCCCAGCAGTCCACGGCCGATGGTTCCAGAACCAGCCCCTTTTCCGTGGCGACGGTCTGCGCATAGCCGATCCAGTAGTCGATGTCGAATGGGGCTTCTGTCGGCTGCGCCGTCTCCGGCGGGGCGGGCGGTTCTGTTGTTGGCTCCGGCTGTGTGGGTGCTGCCGGTGACTTTGTGGCAGGCGGCTCCGTAGGCTGCGGGGGCTGGGATACAGGCTCCGTATTTGGGGGCGTGTCCGCTGCCGCAGCGGTGGAAGCCGGTTCGGTAACCGGCGGTGCTGTTGGTTCCGGCATGGGTTCTGTCACCGGCTGAGAAGACGATTCTTGTCCCGGCTCGTTGATTTGTTCCGGCGGTATCGTCGTTTGCTCTGTCGGCTGAGTGGCCAGCACCGGCGGTTCAGCCGTCGGCGGCGAAGGGCTGCGGGAACAGGCCGAAAGAGTGATCAGCAGAAGCGGCAAAAAGATCAGCGGCAATTTTCTCATGATTTGATCCTCCGTTTTTTGCTTTATCCTACCGATCCGGCACTGCCTTGTCAAAGCTGCGCCTTTATTCTTCTTTCAGCCGGTAATAACAGCTTGTTTGATTGGGGGGAGAGTGTGAGAGGGGGAGCGCAGTGTCGCCTGTAAAAGGGCGCACTACCCCCACGGTGCAGCGATATGGTTTTATCTTGCGTCATCCCGCATACGTTCCAGATGCCGGTGATAATATTCCAGCGCTTTCAGAATAAACGCACCGGTATCTTTGTAGGGAACACTGGAAGGAATGTACTTTCTTGCATCTTCGTACCTGATGCTGACTTTTTCTTTCTGGTTAGGCTTTTCTTCACACATGATAGACTCAATGACCTCCGGCGTGAGCTTGCCGTCCTGAGAGAATTTGCGCATCTTGATGGCCTGCGCATGGGAAGGTGTGGCATCCGCCAGTTCCATAGCCGGAAGCAGATTCTGCTGCTCCTCGTCGTTGAGATAGCTGAGTTCTACAGCAGGTCTGAGAGCAATCCTTCCTTCATCCACCAGATCGAGGAGCTCTGGAACAAGCTCGGTGAGGCGGATGTAGCGAGAAATTTGACGACCACTTTCTCCCGCAGACTCACCAAGTTCATCTCTGGAGAAATTCTGGACCACTGGTCCCGAATTTTCCTTAGGCGGCCTTCCGGGCAATCTTTTCATCGCCTCCAGACGCATCTTGTACGAAAACGCCTTCTCGCTGGGCAGGATCACGGAACGCTGCAGATTGGATTCCACCATCAGAATAATGGCTTCATCCCGGGTCAGCTCTTTGATCTCTGCCGGTACGGTCGCAAGACCTGCCAGCTCGCAGGCCTTTCTGCGCCGGTGACCGGACACGATCTCGTAGCGGCCATTTTCCTTCCGGCGAAGGGTGATGGGAGTAATGACCCCACGGTTTTTGACGCTCTCCACCAGCTGATCCATGTCCTCATCCAGACGGACCTTGAAGGGGTGGTCAGGAAAGTCGTCGATTTCGGTCAGGGGGATGTCAAAAATCTTCGGGAGCCTGTTTTCGGCACGCTCCTGATCGTTCATAAACATCTCATCGTACCCGGTCATTCCTAAGTCGAGTTTGGGCCGCTCTCTCAAGTTGTTCCACCTCCTTCGTCAGATTTTCATAGGCCGCAGCAACCTTACCGGTTTTATCGTGGGCAAAGATGCTCTCACCGGTAAGGCTGCATTCTGCCGCACGGACGGAGTGCGGAATCTCGGTATCAAAGATCCGGATATTCTGTCCCACCGTATCACGAAGGGTTTCTATGATGTCCTTCGCATTGTTCGTGCGGCTGTCTACCATCGTAAACAGGATTCCATCTATTTTGAGGCTTGGATTGATGCTCCGTTTCACTTTACTGATGGAGTGAAGGAGCAGATTCAGACCCTTTGTAGACAGAAAGCTTGGCTGCGACGGTATGATCACGCTGTCTGCGGCAACCAGCGCATTGATTGTCATCATTCCCAGAGAGGGCATGCAGTCAATTAAGATATAGTCGTAATTCTTCCGGACCGAATCGATATAGTTCCTGAGAACATATTCCCGGCTCATAATATTGAAAAGGCCGGTTTCCATGCCGGATAATTCAATATTTGAGGGAAGAATATCTACGCCTTCCCCGTGGTGCAGAATGCCTGCGCTCTCATCCATAGGTCTGTCTTCAATCGCTGCGTCCATAACAGTGGCAAGGGACACATCCAGCGCATCGGGATTTTTGATTCCCAGACTGATGGTCAGGCTGCCCTGCGGATCTGCATCAATAAGAAGTACCTTTTTCCTGTTGCATGCCAGGCCGACACCAAGGTTTACGGTCGTAGTTGTCTTACCGACGCCGCCCTTCTGGTTTGTAATGGCAATCACTTTGCAATTGTCCATTGGCTTCCTCCTTTCGCAGTTTTTTGAATCATTGCTGATCCACGAAAGCCTCAAAGCATCCTTTGGGGCTTTCGTCGCTGCATTTCATTTTTCCTCGAACCCTAAATGCAGAAAAGGAAGTCATCAGACGCCCGATAGCAAATCGGTTCCATGGGAATCTCACCCCTGCCGGGTTCTCCGCCAGCTCCGTAGAGAAGTATCATGATCGCCTGAGCCTGTCATCGCCTTATCCGTAGCCAACGGATATTTCGGCCAGGTCTCGGAGCCGCTCACCACCTTACATTCCGCTAATGCCAGAGCGGCAGATGGGTCTTGGCGTACCGGCCTCCGGCTCGGAGCTCAGGTAACGTATCTGATGAATGGTATTCAATTGTCAAGGTGCCCGAGAGGTTGTTTGCCTCTCTACTAACCAGTTGCTGAATTTTGCCGGGAATTGTTAATGACTTTTTCAAAATAATTCACCGCCAGCTCTGAGATAAGAAAAAAGCCCTTCGCACCAATCAAAGTGATTGGTGCGAAGGGCAAGATTCCTGTGAAAATGGTAATCATGTGAATGGTGTCGCTTGTAAGCGACATATTCAGGACGCTATGAAATTACATGGGTTATACGGGCTACACCTGGGGGTTTGGCCTATTGAACTTTTCTGGCCGATGAGTATAATTTGCATTACCGGAGCAATCTGCTCCAAAATAAAACAAAAAGAGGCGTTGCAATGAGAAGCCGTGATCCGAAATTAATGAAGCAGATTCACGATTACATCAATGAATTCTATATTGCTGAAGAAAGAACGCCTACCACGACCGAGATTGCATCAGCATTTTCTATTTCGCGTTCATCCGCATACAGGTACCTGGTTTATCTTTCCGAGAATCATGACATTGCGTATGAAAAAGGTGAAATACGCACCAGCAAAATGAATCGGATCAATTTGAACGGTTCCCGTGCCGCAATTGTCGGGTCCATTCCGTGCGGTGAAGCAACCTCTGAAGAAGAATGCGTCGAGGAGTATGTAAAGCTCCCGGAATCTCTGTTCGGCAGCGGAGCGTTTTATATTCTCCGTGCCAGAGGAGACTCTATGGAGGATGCCGGTATACATGAAAAGGATCTTGTTGTTATTCAAAAGCAGGAAACCGCAAAGGTAGGCGATATCGTTGTTGCCTTGATCGGAGATAACGAAAATACGCTGAAACGCTTCGGTGGTCTGGATGAGGAAGGCTACGCAATTCTTGAGTACCAAAACGAAGAAGTCTATCCGGAGAAAATCATTCGCGTACGGGACTTGATCGTCCAGGGTGTTGCAAAGCATGTAATCAGATCCCTGTGACATAGGAGAGGAGAACCAATTGAACAGGACCTTTGTGAGAGTGGAGTGCCTGGTTCTGGAAGATGGCTCGGCACAACCCAAGAAGATCATTTGGCTTGACGGCCGCGAATTTCCGATTCGCCGCATCATACACTCTTGCCCGGCCTCCAATGGTGAATATGAAGGAATTCGCTACACGGTATTAATCGGTAGTGCGGAAAAATATTTATACCAGCTTGATGCACGGTGGTACGTGGATTCAGGCTAAGGAGGTTGTGGACATGAAAACTTACACATCGTTTCAGGAGCTTGACGCTCTTGGCGAAGGCCTCGCAAAGAAATATACCGGCAATACCCATCGGTGGAATTCCAGTTGTTTCGACATTGAGGGCTTCATTACCGACTTTCTGAAGCTGCAGATTCTGTACGAAGCCTTTGCGGAGGATGATCCCAGCAAAATAGGCTTTCTTTCAGATGGCATAACCCCTTTGATCGTCTATAGAGCCGGAAAGAAAACCCCGATTGTGTTCCCGAAAGACACGATCGTAATCGAGAGCTTTCTTCAGCGCTCAGACGAAAGCGGCCGCAGGCGCTTTACACTCGCCCATGAGGCAGCGCATTTTATTCTGAACAGACATGTGCCCATGCAAACGGCCTGCTTTCACAATGAGTATGATCATGAGTTCCATTATTCCGGTGAGGAACTGGCAAAGATGTTTTCTCTCAACGAAACCTTGACCAACAGACTGGGTGCCGCAGTTTTAATGCCGCCTTTCCTGGTAGGCCGAGCGTTGAAAAAGTATAACAACGGACAGCCAATTGTTTACTACACCGAAGGCGTCTTTGCGCCGGATACAAAGATCAGACTTCAGTCCATGTCGGATGCGCTTGGCGTATCTTATTCGGCACTTATCAACCGGCTCAGAGAACTGAGGCTGCTGGAATGCAGACCGATCGAAGAATATATTGACCACGCTCTTTTCCCGAAGGCATCCATATGATTCAGCATGACGCACGTTTCGGTACACCCAGCGACGAGGTGCTCCGAAAATTGGAACTGTCACGCATGGAAGTAGAATCCATGGAAAAGAGGAACCTTAACTGCCCAATCTGCGGCTTTCGCATCCTTGGTGTGTACGCTGACCGTACCGGTCACGCAGAAGTGAAATGCCGCAAATGTAAGTTTGAAGGTCCCATCAACCTGGCCTACTTCAGAAGGCAGCATCGGCACCATAGGTATATCCGCTTCGATAACCGCAAGCGGAACGTCACCAGATAACTTATAACTGAATATCTGAAAACAATACGATTTCTAATCGTGCAAGCGGAGCAGGACCCGTAAAGGGCTGAAAAACTTCCAAGCGCCGTACGAAGCCGGATTGAGACAAATTACAGGATCATTGTATCCTGATGTCTCTTTCCGATTTCTGCGGCGCTTTTTTGCACGGTTTTGCTTCGTACTGCGTTAGAAGGTCTTTTCTCAAAGCTCGCGCTTGGGAAAGGACCTTTATGTTTTGTGCCTGGCTTTGCTACATAGGCCGATATCCGTAGCTCCGAAATTTGGATTTCAACCAACAAACCAAATTTCAAAACAAGGAGCTACGAATCATGAAGAAAGAATTCTGGATCAAGAAAGATCGAACCAAAGACGGACCGGATAATTGGGAAAAGATGAGCAGCTATGAATTTGCTCGCTTTATGGAAACGGCAGATGGAAAGTCCCGCAAGGAGAATATCGCTAGGGTTCCCGGCGGCGAGTCCGGCGAACCGATCATCTATATGGAAGTTGACAGCCAAACCGCAAAAGAGTGGAAGCGTGAAAACAACAGGGCCTGTTATCTACAGAAAACCATGAATGCATTGGGCATCGAGGTGATCTCCTACAATGTTTCTCCTAACACTGAGGATTGGGAAGTAAATGGAGAGGCCTTGCTGGAGAACCCTGATTGCCATGTGGAGGACGATGTCCTTCGCAGCATTCTCACGGAGAATATGCTCGATGCAATGTACCATTTGTCGGAGATTGAGCAGGAAGTAATCACCCATCTGTATTTATCAGATGATCCTATGACCGAACACGAGTTTGAAAAGGCTTTCGGTGTCAAGAGGTGTACGGTCCACTATTACAAAGTAAGTGCGTTAGAGAAGCTCAGAAAAATGCTGAGTGAAAATGTTTAAGGCAGTTACTAACAATTCACGGAAAAATTCAGCAACTGGTTAGTAGAAGGACTATTTTCATTATAGAACAGGAAAACACAATAAAGAAAACAGGTTCTATTTGTCTACATAGCCGCCGGAACACACGCATAGATTGAAGAAGAAAACGCTCTGGAAAGGAGGGCAGCCATGGAAGTATTTCTGATCTTCCCGAAATCAAAGCAGGCGCAGCAGGAGCTTGGGCAGGAGCTGGCGAAGTTCCAGTCCGAGCAGGCGCTGAAATCCATCCAGAAGCTGCCCTGTTCCACGGAGCAGAAGCTGGAACTGGTGGACGCCGCCGTGAAACACCTGAAAGCGCAGCAATAATACATAGCAAACGAGCAGGCCGGCATTCAACGCCGGTCTGCTCGTTTACTGCTATGGTTATATCTGCTTGAAATACTTCTCCCATGTAGATTTGAATATCTGCACATTACCCTGTTCCCATCGCTTGAACTTTTGCAGCGGGACGCCAAGCTGCGCTGCATATGCCTTCTGCGTCAAGCCGAGCCGCTGGCGTATGGCTTTGATCTGCGCTCCCTGACCTCGCAGCAGAAACAGGTTATAGTCATCCAGCAAATCCTCCAGCGGCACTTCAAACAGCTCCGCCAGCTTCTCCATATGCTCCTTCGGATAATAGTCCCGCCCTGCCTCTTCGTAATGGATGTAGGTACTGCGGTCGATACCCGCATAGTCCGCCGCGTCACGCTGACGAAGTCCTTTTTGATAACGATACCACCGCAGCTTGTCCGCAATTTCCGTGATCTCGGATGCGTCCGAAAACCGCAGATTGAACTTCTCGGCATCCAAAAACTTATGTGGAAGGACGACGGGGAACTTGAGAATTTGAAGCGGCGCAACTTTTAACGTACCTGCAACATTCGCAGCCAATACATAGCTGCGGACTTTCAGGCGGCAGAACATAGACCATTTTGCCCCAAAAGGTTCATGGTTTTCCACCTCAACTGTCGTTTGTTCCGTTACGATAGTATAGCATTTACAATGCAAGTGATATGCCGGGTTCCATAGAAGAGCCCCCTATGGACATCACCTGATTATTATTGAGGAAAAACAAATACAGTCATAGTCAACTATGAACGGAGGTGCATTATGGCGTTCAAAAACTCGTGGATCAAGTGCCTGATTTGGCTCGGCTTTCTGTTCGTAAACAGCGCGATCACCACAGGGCTCGTTTATGCGGGTGTTCGCCTCGGAGCAATCCCCACCATATTGCTTTTCGCCGTCGCCTGCTACGCCGCGCGTTCCTGCTGCAAAGCATATGACAGGAAACATGCGCCTTTGCCAAGCGTCGCTGACACCGGAGAAGAGCCAAAGTCTGCTTCTCTGGTGGCAGACGGCGCTGCTGCAGAAGAACCGGCAGAGCGGCAAGAAAACCGGGAAGAAGCCAAAATGGGCGAAATGATCCAGCTCCCGAAAGCCAAGAGCGTGCAGCCGGAGCAGCCTGTCAAGGAGAACGAACCGCGCCGCGTCTCGCAGAAACCGGTCATTCTTACCCTCTCGGTACTGGTGGTTGTGCTTACTGCATCCTGCTGCTTGCTCGGGTATCATCTGCAATGCGTGCAGGAAAGTCTGTCGGCTGCAAACAGATCTATCCTGGAGGCGTCTTCCTACCTCCGAACGGCTGACGAACGCCTTGACAGATATGTGGATTATATTGAAGAATACATACCACGGAAATATGTTTCTTTCGTTGATAGATTCAGCTATTCCAGAACATTTGAGAGCTGCCAGCGCAGCCACCCCATTCCGGATCCGGATCCATATCCATGGAATAAATGAAAATCTACAAATCAGAAACAGTGTATTGGAATGTGCTCTTGGACGCGCAAAGCCCCGCACCGGCGTGGTGCGGGGCTTTGTCTTATTGCAGCTGCGCAAGCTCCGCCTGCCACACGGCGGCACAGGCGTCGCTTGGCATGCGCCAGTCGCCGCGGGGGCTGAGCGTGACCGAGCCGATCTTCGGTCCGTCGGGCAGGCAGCTGCGCTTGAACTGCTGGGCAAAGAAGCGGCGGTAGAAATTCTTCAGCCAGTGCAGCAGCACATCGTCCGGATAGCGGTCGCCGAGCGCGTGGCGCGCGAGCCGGTAGATCTTCGCCGGTCCGAAGCCGAAGCGCAGCACGTAGTACAGGTAAAAATCGTGCAGCTCGTAGGGGCCGACGAGCGATTCCGTCTGCTGGGCGATCTCACCGTTTTCCTTTGCCGGCAGCAGCTCGGGGCTGACGGGGGTGTCGAGAATGTCGAGCAGCACAGCACGCAGGGCTTCGTTTTCCGCCGCGTCGGCTGCGTAGCGCACGATGTGGCGCACGAGTGTTTTCGGTACATCTGCATTCACGCCGTACATGCTCATGTGGTCGCCGTTGTAGGTGGCCCAGCCGAGGGCCAGCTCGCTCAGATCGCCGGTGCCGACGACGAGCCCGCCCGTGCGGTTGGCGAGATCCATGAGCTCGAGCGTGCGCACGCGCGCCTGGCAGTTTTCATACGTCACGTCAAGCACGGCTTCGTCCTGCCCGATGTCGGAAAAGTGGCTGTAGACGGTGCGCGCGATCGGGATCTCCTGAAACGTCACGCCCAGCTCCTCACAGAGGATCTCGGCGTTGGAGCGCGTGCGGTGCGTTGTGCCGAAGCACGGCATCGTCACGGCCAGCACGTCCTGCGTCGGGCGGCCGAGCTGCTGCATCGCGCGCACGGCCACGAGCAGGGCGAGGCTGCTGTCCAGCCCGCCGGAGATGCCGATGACGGTGGTCTTTGCGTGCGCATGGGCGATGCGCTTGGCCAGACCGTCCGCCTGCATGGCAAGAATGAGCTCGCAGCGCTCGGCACGTGCGGCATCATCCGCCGGGACGAACGGCGTCGGCGAGACATACCGCGTGAGCGGTACCTCTTTGAGCGGCAGGTGAAACGCGACCGCTGCATAGCCTGTATTTTCGAGCCGGAACGTTGTGCTGCGGCAGCGCTCGCTGACCATGCGTCCGAGGTCGAGCTCCGTACAGGCGTACCCTGCACCGAAGGGCTTTGCCTCCGAGAGCAGCGTACCGTTTTCACAGATGAGGTCATGCGCGGCAAAGACCATGTCGGTCGTCGACTCGCCGTGCCCGGCGTCGGCGTAGAGGTACGCGCACAGCAGCCGCGCCGACTGCTGGCTCACGAGTGCGCGGCGGTAATCGGCCTTGCCGATGGTCTCGTCGCTGGCCGAGAGATTCGCGATCACGGTCGCGCCCGCGAGCGCGTGGTGCGTGCTCGGCGGCAGCGGCGCCCACAGATCCTCGCACACCTCGACGCCGAGGCAAAACTCCGGCATCTCCGCGCAGCGGAACAGCAGTTTTGTACCGAACAGCACCTCCTGCCCGGCAAAATGCAGCGTGCGCACGCCGGCGGGCGCGGGGTTGAACTGCCGCTTTTCATAAAACTCGCCGTAGTTTGGCAGGTGTGTTTTCGGCACCAGACCCAGCAGCTTCCCGTGGCAGACGACGGCGGCACAGTTGTAGAGCTTTCCGTCCACTGTGACCGGCAGTCCCACGAGGGCCACGAGGTCAAGGTCCGCGCTCGCCTCGAGCACGGCGGCGAGCCCTCTTGCTGCGGCACGCTGGAGCGGCTGCTGGAAAAACAGGTCGCCACAGGTATAGCCGGTCAGCCCCAGCTCGGGAAAGACCGCCAGCTGCACGCCGTCCGCCGCTGCGCGCTGCATGGCGGCGATGGTCTGCTGCGTGTTGAATGCACAGTCGGCCACGCGCAGCGCGGGCGAGACGGTGCAGGCTTTGAGAAAACCGTGGATCATAATGTTATCACCCTTTCAAAAAAGAAATCGTCTGGTACGGCAGGCGTTGGCCGCACCGTGAATTTTCAAAAAAGCCAAAACCCGGAGCGCAAAGCGCTCCGGGCGGCGCGGCAAGCATTGCCTGCGCCGCAGATCGGAATCGAGGCGGGCCTTGCCCCCTCGAGCACCCCCGCTGCTCAGAGATCTGCGCAGCGGAAAAACGCCTTTTCTGCAATCGTAATCGGCAAAACCCGGAGCGCAAAGCGCTCCGGGTTTTGCGGATGCTATATCATACCACGGTTGTAGGGGGAAGAACAAGTGGCGGTATGCAGAAAATGTGTGCCGGGAAGCCCGAATTCACGGGGTTTGTGCACAGTCGGCGTCGAGCGCTGCGTATTCCACGTCCGTGACGGGCTCCAGCCACTCATTGCTCGTCTCCTCGCCGGGGCATTCGATGGCGATGTGGCTGAACCAGCAGTCCTTCTGCGCGCCGTGCCAGTGCTTGACCTCAGCCGGGATGGTCACCACGTCGCCGGGGTGCAGGGCCTGTGCGCGCTTGCCTGCCTCCTGATACCAGCCCAGACCGTCTGTGCACAGCAGCAGCTGGCCGCCGCCGGACTTTGCGTGGTGGATGTGCCAGTTGTTGCGGCAGGCGGGGGAGAAGGTGACGTTTGCGAGGAAAACGGTCTTCGTCGGGTCGGTCAGCGGGTTGAGGAAGCTCTCGCCGGTGAAGTACTGCGCATAGGCCGTGTTCGGCTTACCGAGGCCGAAGAGGCCGCCGTTCGCGTCCGCCCCCTTGTCGGCGTAGACCTCCTTCGCCTGCCGGAAAGCGGCCCAGGCGTTCGGCCAGCCGGCGTAGAAGGCGAGGTGCGTGAGGAGCTCGGCCATTTCGGTTTTGGTCACGCCGTTTTGCTTCGCGGTCGTGAGGTGATAGGTGAGGGAGCTGTCCGTGATGCCCTTGCTGATGAGCGCCGTGATCGTGACGATCGAGCGCAGCTTGAGCGGCAGCTGCCCCTCGCGCGACCAGACCTCGCCGAAGAGCACATCGTCGTTGAGCTCAGCGAATTTGGGTGCAAAATCATTCAGGGCGTCTCTGCCCGCAGTCTGTTTGACCATGCTGGTGCCTCCTTATTTCAGATACTGATGATAGAATGCTTCGATGCGGTCGAACGGGATGATGTCCATTCGGTCGTAGAGATCGGTGTGCACGGCGCCGGGGATGAGCAGCAGCTCCTTGTTGTCGCCCTGCAGCCGGGTGAAGGTGTCGCGGCTGAAGTAGCACGAGTGTGCCTTGTCGCCATGGATCATGAGCACGGCGCTGCGGATCTCACCGGCATAGGCGAGCAGCTTTGCGTTGAGCAGCGACAGCGGGGACGTGACGTTCCAGCCGCTGGTGGAGTTGAGCGAGCGCGGGTGGTAGCCGCGCGGCGTCTTGTAGTAGTCGTGATAGTCCTTGACGAAAAACGGAGCGTCCTCCGGCACGGGGTCGACCACGCCGCCCGCGCGCTGGTATGTGCCGGCTTTGTAGTCGGCTGTGCGCTGCGCGTTGAGCGCCTGACGCAGGGCGTAGCGGGCGTCGGGATTGTCGTCGGTGTCGAAGTAACCGTTGGCGGTCACGCGGGTCATGTCGTACATTGTGGACGTGACGGTCGCCTTGATGCGCGTGTCGATGGCGGCGGCGTTGAGCGCCATGCCGCCCCAGCCGCAGATGCCGAGGATGCCGATGCGCTCCGGGTCGACGTCCGCACGTACCGACAGAAAATCGACCGCGGCGGAAAAGTCCTCGGTGTTGATGTCGGGCGAGGCGACGTAGCGCGGTGTGCCGCCGCTCTCGCCGGTGTACGACGGGTCAAAGGCGACGGTCAGAAAGCCGCGCGCGGCGAGCTCCTGCGCGTACAGGCCGGAGCTCTGCTCCTTCACGGCGCCGAACGGGCCGCTCACGGCCACGGCGGCGAGCTTTCCGGCGGCATTTTTCGGCTTGTAGAGATCGGCGGCAAGCTCGATGCCGAAGCGGTTGTGAAACGTGACCTTACAGTGGTCAACGGCGTCGTTTTGCGGGAACGTCTTGTCCCATTCCTGCGTGAGGGTCAGGGTGCTGTTCATGATTGCATACCTCCTGTGTTGGTTTTATGCGATGGCCGCGCCCATGGCGCGGGCGGTCTCGAGTGCGGGGTGCCCGGCGACAGCGCCCGGCTCCGTCACGCCGCCGGCGAACACTGTTCCGGCGAGGCGGCACTTTTCGTAGCACGCGATCCAGCCCTCGAGCCCGTGGATGGCGCGCTCGTCCGTGTCCGGCTCGTCCTCGGTCGCCGAGGCGAGCAGGTAAATGTCCCGGAACGCGTAGTCCGACGGGAAGAGGGCGTTGGCGCGGTCGAGCAGGGTCTTGAGCTGGCCGCTCATCTCATAATAGTAAATGGGCGTTGCGAACGCGATCACGTCCGCGTGCTGCATCTTCTCCGTGATGGCGACGGCGTTGTCGTCGATCACGCACCTGCCCAGCGTCTGGCAGGCGAGGCAGCCGCGGCAGAACGCGATGTTCTTGCCGCGCAGCGAGATGACCTCCACCGTGTGCCCGTCGGCGCGCGCCCCGTCGGCGAAGGCGTTTGCCAGCGTCTCGGAGTTGCTGCCCGCGCGCAGGCTTGCGCTGAGGATGAGAATGTTTTTGGCCATATCGGTCCTCTCCTTTTTGAGCGGCTTGACACCGCTGCTGGGATCTGATATCCTAAGCATACAACCTGAAGCTGGCTTTAGGTCAAGCACTTTTTTGCGATTTTTTTCGAGGTGATCCCATGTATACGATCGGACAGGTGTCGGAGCGGTTTGATCTGCCGGTCTCCACGCTGCGGTACTATGACAAGGAGGGGCTGTTCCCGAACCTGACGCGCACATCGGGTGCCCGCCGCTTCGGCGAGCAGGAGCTCGAGGCGCTGCGCGTGATCGAGTGCCTCAAGCGCTCCGGACTGGAGATCCGGGAGATCCGGCAATTCATGGAGTGGTGCGCGCAGGGCAGCGACACGTATCCCCAGCGGCACGCACTCTTTGTGCGGCAGGCCGAGCGGGTGGAGGCAGAGATCGCATCGCTGCAGAAGTCGCTGGACATGATCCGCTTCAAGTGCTGGTTCTATGAACAGCTCATGCGTGACGGTGACGAGACGCGCGTGCGCGCCATGCTGCCGGACCATCTGCCGGCGGATATCCAGAAGATCTATGACCACGCGCACGAAATGTAAGCATACAATCACGATTCAGAAAGGATGGCGACCCATGAAACAGCGATCGATCCTCGTGACGCTTCTGCTCTGTGTGCTGCTGCTGACCGGCTGCGGTACGGCGGCACCGGCCCCGGACGCGACGCCCACCCCCACGCAGGAGGCGGCGGCTGCGCCGACGCCGACGCCCGACCCGCTGAGCACCCTGCCGTATGAGGACGGCCAGCTCTATGCCGCGGCCTATCTCGGCTATCTGGAGCCGAAGGATCTGGACTTTTTCCGCCAGACGTATTTCGGCGGGCGGGAGCTGCCGGTGCACCACATCTCGGACGGAGATTTTTATCTTATCATCCCGCGTGACCCGAACGCGACCGTGCGCCTGCTGCGCAACGATATGCTCACGCAGACCAGCTCGATCTTTTATGAGCAGCCGGACGGGAGCCCGTTCGTGATCGGCTGCAACGTCAGCGATATTTTTCCGGACGTGACGGTCGAGATCACGGCCTCCGACGGGGAGAAGGTGTCGTTTTCGCCCTTTATCTCGCTCGAGGATGGCAGTGTGGAGGTCGGCGAGCGCGGCCTGAACATCACACGCATCTCGACTGCGCCCTGATCGATCGGGAGCGCAGCCCCGGATACAGAACAGATCCCCCTTTGTGCAGCCGTTATCCTGCACAAAGGGGGATCTTGTTTTTCGCCCGGCTTTACCGGCCGCTGCTTTCCGCGAGCGGGAGCTCCGTGCTTGCACAGACGACGGCGCCCACGCGCTGCATATCGGCGAGGTTCGCCGCCTGCACGGCATCCGTGACGGAGGACGTGCAGTCCGAGAGCACGACGGCGTCATAGTCGAGCGAGATCGCGTCGTAGCACGTCGTGCGGATGCAGTTGGGCGTGGTTGTGCCGGCGAGCAGGACGGTCTGCACGCCGAGCCGCCGCAAAATAAGGTCGAGCCCGGTGTGGAAAAACGCCGAGAACCGCGGCTTTACGAGCACATAGTCCTGCGGCAGAACGGTGAACGCTGACGGAAACGCGTCCGACAGGTGCGCGGCGCAGTCCTCCGAGAGCGGCTTGCCGCCGGCTGCCCACGCGGCCGCGCGCGGCTTTTCCACATCCGAGCCGTCGCTGCGGTAATGGCGCACGGCGTAGATGACCGGGATGCCGGCTGCGTGACAGCGGTCGATAAGCGCCGCGCACGCGGGAACGGTCGCCTCTGCCGACGGGATGCACAGCGGGGAAGCGCTGTCGAGAAAGCCGCGCTGCATATCGATCATGATGAGTGCCTGTTTGGGCATGGTGCTTGCCTCCTGACAAAATAGATGCCTCTATGATAGCGCCGCGTGCCGGATTTGGCAAGCGCGGCTTGCCATCCGCGCCCCGACGTGGTATCCTACCGGGTAGTCCCAAAAGGGAGGGGCACTCTTTACAAGCGGGAGCGATCAACATGAGCAGACAACTCGAACCCTATCAGCAGATCGAGCGCAGCATCCAGAAGACCTATCACAAGCGGCTCTGGACGCCGTTCATCACGGCCGTCAAGCAGTATGACCTCATTGCGCCCGGCGACCGCATCGCCGCGTGCATCTCCGGTGGAAAGGACTCCATGCTCATGGCAAAGCTCCTGCAGCTGCTGCAGCGCCACAGCGACGTGCCGTTCGAGGTCGTCTATCTTGTCATGGACCCCGGCTATAACGCCACCAACCGGCAGAGGATCGAATACAATGCGGCGCTGCTGCACATCCCGGTCGCGATTTTCTCCACGGACATTTTCGAGATCACGAGTACCGCCGGGCAGTCGCCGTGCTATCTCTGTGCGCGGATGCGCCGCGGCTATCTCTACAGCAAGGCGCGCGAGCTCGGCTGCAACAAGATCGCCCTCGGCCACCATTTCAGCGACGTGGTCGAGACGACCGTCATGAGTATGTTCTACGGTTCGCAGCTGCAGGCCATGCCGCCGAAGCTGCGCAGCCGCAATTTCCCGGGCATGGAGCTCATCCGCCCCATGTACTGCATCCACGAGGACGACATCATCGCCTGGCAACACCACAACGGTCTGGAATTCATCCAGTGCGCCTGCCGCTTTACCGAGCGCGCGGCCGAGACCGGCAACGACGGCAGCAGCTCCAAACGGCAGGAGGTCAAGCTGCTGCTGCGCGAGCTGCGGCGGACAAATCCGGGCGTGGAAAAGAGCATTTTCCACAGCATCCACGCAGTCTGTCTCGACACCATGGTCGGCTATAAGACCGGCGGCGTGGAGCACACCTTCGCCGACTGCTACCGCGAGCGCGGCGAGATGACACAGGAGGACGAGACATGAACATAGAACGGATGCAGCCGGCGGACTTCGACGCGGTCTACCGTCTGCTGACACAGAGCTTTCCGGCAACGGAGCGGCGCGGCGCGGCCGGGCAGCGCGCGCTGTTTTCCGACAGCGCATACCGCGTTGACATCCTGCGCGCGCCGGACGGAGGCGTGCAGGCGCTCATCGCGTCGTGGGATTTTGACGACTTTGTCTTTCTCGAGCACTTTGCCGTTGACCCCGCCTGCCGCAGCGGCGGCATCGGCGGGCAGATGCTCGATGCGATGCTGGCGCGCTGCGGCAAGCGTGCCTGTCTGGAGGCCGAGCTGCCGGAGACGGAGCTGGCGGCGCGGCGCATCGGCTTTTACGAGCGGCACGGCTTCACGGTCAATGCGGATTATGCCTACTTCCAGCCGGCGCTCGTGCCGGGCGGAGACCCGCTGCCGATGCACCTGCTCACGACCGGCGGCGCACGCACAAGCGCCGAGCTGCGCGCGATGGAGACGCTCGTGCACACACGCGTGTACGGGCAGGCGCCCGCAGCGGAGCAATAAAGGAACAAGCGCCCGCAGCGGCGAGACCGGTGGTTTTGGCATCGGTCTCGCCATTGCGCGCAGCATCGCCGAGGGGCATCACGGCACGATCCGCGCCGAGAGCCCCGATGGCCGCACAGTCATATTTACGGTGGAATTGAGGTGAAAACTGCGATGAAGCATATGCATATTCTGATTTTTGTCCTCGCGCTCGCGCTGCTGTGCGCGGGCTGCGCATCCGGCGGCACGGCGGAGGCAACACCCGCCCCGGATATGAGCGATCTCCCGCTCGACGGCGGCTATGCCTACCTGCGCGTGGAGGTGCTCTCGTGCGACAAGGACGCCAAGACGTTGGAGGTGCGCGTGCTCGATTTCGGTGACGCTGACGGCGTGAACGTCGGCGCGGTTCCGGTGGGCACACAGGGCACGGCCGACTGCGCCGACCTGCTGTCGATGGCCATGATGATCGACTCCGGCGAGTGGATCATCACCTACGCAGACCTCGGGCAGCAGACGTTCCCGCTGCGGCTGACATCGATCGAGAACCCGGAGCACTTCGCCGAGCGCGCGGGGAAATAAAAAAAGGCCGGCTGAGGTTTTTCCTCAGCCGGCCTTTCGTATTACCAGAATTTCTTTCGCTTGCACACCCACAGGCTGATGCCCACGATCACGATGCTCACGACGACGATGACCGGGTAGCCGTACTTCCACGTCAGCTCCGGCATACCGGCAAAGTTCATGCCGTACCAGCCGACGAGCAGCGTCAGCGGCAGGAAAATCGTCGTCACGATCGTCAGGATCTGCATGATGCGGTTTTGCCGGATGTCGATCTCCGCCTGAAAGAGGCTCTGCACCTGCGTGCACGATTCGCGCAGCAGCTGCGATTCCTCGCGCAGACGGATCACCCGGTCTTCGAGCATGCGAAACAGCAGCTGCTCGCCGTCGGAGAAGAAACCGTTTTCGTTCTCACGCAGCTCACAGGCCACGTCGTCGAGCTGCGAGTAGTAGCGAAACCAGGCGCTGGTCTCCTTGCGCAGCGCGGTCATCGGCGCGGAAAAGCCGTCGAGCTCGTCCGCCAGTACCCGGTCCTCGAGCGCCTCGATGCGGTCCTCCAGCTTTTCGAGCCGGTGCAGATCACGGGCGATGAGCTGCTCAAAAAAGTCGTAGAGAAACCGGCCGACACTGCCGTCGGTCCAGCGTTTTTCCCGGGCGATGCGGCGCAGCACCCCCTGCAGCGCGTTCTCGTCGTCTACGAGCACGACGCGCGCCGCCGTGACGAGATAGCCGCAGGCGAGCGGCTTGCCGTCCTTGCCCTGACACGGCAGCACGAGCGTGCCGGACAGGCAGTCCGAGCGCACCTCGGCCTTGCACACGCGCGCATCGCGCGCCGGCGGCGTGTGGTGCAGCGTCCGCTCCAGGCCGGGCAGCGCCGGCTGGTGCGACAGCTCTTCGGACGTCAGCAGCACAACGGCGGGCTGTTCGGGCGCAGGCTGCCGCTCCTGCTGTGTGAGCTTCTGCCCGATGGTATACCAATACAAAAGAGACCCCTCCTCTGAAAACGCATATTGCTTTTATTGTAGCACGCCGCGCGCACACGCACAACGTCCGGCTGGAATTTTCCGTACGAATGTGTTATACTGGGCAAAATCAAACGTTTGGGGGAAACTGCATGGTCGTCTATTATACCGGCACGGGCAACAGCCGCTATGTTGCCCAGCGCTTCGCCGCCGCGCTCGGCGACGATCTGATCACCGCGAATGAATACATCAAAAGCGATACGCCCGCCGCACTGCACTCCGACCGGCCGTGGGTGTTCGTCTCGCCGACCTACGGCTGGCAGATCCCGCACATCTTTGCCGATTTTCTGCGCCGCGGCAGCTTCACCGGCAGCCGGGAGGCTTACTTTGTCATGACCTGCGGCACCGAGATCGGCAACGCCGGCAGCTGCATCGCCGCGCTGTGCGCGGACATCGGGCTTTCTTACCGGGGCGTGCTGGAGGTCGTGATGCCGGAAAACTACGTTGCCATGTTCTATGTGCCGGGCGCGGAGGAGTCTGCGCAGATCATCGCGGCGGCACAGCCGTCGATCGACCGCGGCATCGCCTGCGTGCAGCGCGGCGAGCCGTTTCCCGCGCCGAAGGTCAGCCTCATCGACCGCTTCAAGACCCACCCGGTGAACGGGATCTTCTACAAGTTCTTCGTCAAGTCCGGGCCGTTCACAGTCTCGGATGCGTGCATCGGCTGCGGCAAGTGCGCGCTGAGCTGCCCGGTCAACGGCATCGACATCGTCGAGCGAAAGCCGCACTGGAACGGCGCGTGCACGCACTGCATGGCCTGCATCTGCGGCTGCCCGGTGTCCGCCATCGAGTACGGACACAAGAGTCAGGGCAAGCCACGCTATCAGTGCCCGGAATATAAATAAGAAACGATCCCCGCGCCGTTCATCCGGCGCGGGGTTCGCTTTGTTTACAGATAGCACTCCGGCCGCCGCTGCCTGAGATACGGGCGCTTCTGTTCGCGCCAGAGCCGCGCCTCGGCGAGGTCGAGCTCCTGCACGATGAGCCGCTCGCGGTCGTCGGCCTTGCAGAGCACGTTGCCGCTCGGGTGCACGATGAGCGACTCACCGGCAAAGTCCATCCCGTCCTCACGCCCCACGCGGTTGCACATGGCGACGAAGATCTGCGTTTCGCCCTGCATACTGCGGGAAAAACGGCGTGAGCTGCACCTCCGGGAAAAACAGCGGTCGCTGTCTGCGGCGGCGTCGCAGAAGGCGAGTGACTTTTTCAGGTTTTCGTCCATGCTTCCGGTCATGGACATCTGCGCCATGGCAAGCTTCATACACTTGCTCTTTTCATGCGTCCTGCACGGTCAGGTGCAGCACGTCCGGCCGCGCATAGTGCCCGCACACATCGAGCTCCATGCGGCTTGCGGGCACGCGCTGCATGTCGAGATCGGCGTAGAGAATGTCCTCGCTGTCCCACACCGGCTGCACGACATAGTGCCCGTAGGGGTCGACGATGCAGCTGCCGCCGCGGCAGGGAATGTCGTTCAGGCGCGCGATCTCGTCCGGGCAGTGCAGCCCGGCGGGGTAGTCCGCGCGGTGAAAGACCATGTCGCAGTTGATGAAGTAGCACCGGCCCTCGAGCGCGATGTGCTGCACGGTGGCCTGCCACTCGGGGTTGTCATTCGTGTTCGGCGAGATGTAGAGCGTCACGCCCTTTTCATACAGCGCCGTGCGTGCCAGCGGCATATAGCTCTCCCAGCAGATGAGGCTGCCCATCGGGCCCCACGGCGTGTCCACGACCGGGAAATACCCGCGGTCGGCGTCGCCCCAGACCACGCGCTCCGCGCCCGTGGGCTTGAGCTTGCGGTGCACGGGCGCGAGCGTGCCGTCCGGGCAGAAGATGAGGTTGGAATTGTAGAGCGTGCCGGTCACGCCGTCGCGCTCCGATACACCGATGCTCACGTATGCGCCCGCGGCCTTTGCCGCCGCGGCGAGGCGCTCCGTCTCCGGCCCGGGCACGACGATGGAGTTGTCGCAGTAAAGCTGCCAGTCCTTCCGGCCATCCTCATTGCGCGCACCGACCGTGAAGCCGAAGGTCATGCCGTACGGGTAGCCGGGGATGAACAGCTCCGGAAACACGATCAGCTCCGCGCCGCTGCGGGCACATTCCGCGATCAGGTGCACGGCCTTGTCCGTGCACGCGGTCTTGTCAAACAGCACCGGCGCCGCCTGCACGACGGCGATGCGGCACGTCGGTTTGAGATCCTTCATAGGTAAACCTCCTTGCACTGGTACGTTTCTGCCCTTAAAATAACACGGTCCTGATAGGAATTCAAGACGCAAAACGCCCGCATATCATGCGGGCGTTTTCGGCTTGGCAGATTTCGCAAAAGGCTCAGGCAGCCTTGGTCTTGTCGGGGACGAGCTTGTGCGCGATCAGGCACAGAAGCATCGTGGCGGCCATGTCGGGCAGCGTGTTGCCGACCGGGATGTCCATGTTCATGAGCACGCGGTAGAGCGCGAAGCCCAGCACCCAGACGACGGCGTTGCACACGTCCAGCTTTCCGCGCGCACCGCCGCGGCGCAGCAGGAAGAAGTCCGTGATCTGGATGGCGATCATCGGCGCGAACACCGAACCGATGAGGTAGAGGAAGTTCGTGATGTCGTCCATCGGGAAGCAGATGGCGCAGACCGTGCCGATGACGGTCACGATGAGCGCGGCATACTTGCCGTTGATCTTCTTCGACAGGGACTCAGCCGAGATGCCGGCGCTGTACGCATCGAGGAACGTCGTCGTGACGGTCGAGAGGATGAGGATGAGCAGCGCGGCCACGCCGAGACCGGCCTTGACCATAATGAGCGCGATGTCGCCCTCACCGGTGAAGATGGCGGCGCCCATGCCGATGACGTACATCCAGCAGCTCACGACGCCGTAGGTCAGCGTGCTCGAGAGCGTGGCGGCGAAGGGCTTTTCGGCCTCGCGCGTGTAGTCGGAGATGAGCGGCAGCCACGACAGCGGCATGGCCACGGCCAGCTCGACCGCCGCGCCGAAGCTCAGGCTGTCGTCCGGCACCGTGACGGGTGTGCCGCCGCGGAATACCACCACGCACAGCACGATCGAGAGGATGAACAGTGCGGCCATGGCAATCTTGTTGACCCAGCCGAGATTTTTGATGCCGATGGCGATCCACAGCACGATCAGCCCGCCGATGACCAGACACCATACCCATTTGCCGATGCCGAGCACGGTGTTTGTGGCGAGCGCGCCGTCATAGATCATGATCGACGTCCAGCCGACGAGCTGCAGCACGTTGAGCGCCGCGAAAAACAGGCAGCCGATGCGGCCGAAGCTCAGTTCGACCGTGCCCATGGCGCTGAGGCCGGTGCGGCCGCCGATGAGTCCGGCGAAGAAAAACATCGCACAGCCGATGACGTGGCCGAGCAGGATGGCGAGCAGGCCCTTCGTGAAGCCGAGGGGCGCGAAATACGTGCCGGTGAGGATCTCGGCGATGGACACGGCCGCGCCGAACCAGATGAGGCTGTTTTGAAATGCAGATGTTTTTTTCATGCTCAGGCCTCCTGCCGGTATTCCGGCTTCAGATCGAACGCATGGTCCATCGGACCGGAGCCCGCGCCGAGGTCGAGCATGGCGGCCAGCGCGCCGGAGAGATACGCCTTCGCGCGCTGCACGGCCGTGTCAAGATCATAGCCCTTGGCGAGGTTTGCCGCGATCGTGCTCGAGAGCGTGCAGCCCGTGCCGTGGGTGTTGGGGTTGTCGATGCGCTTGCCGTTGAACCACGCATAGCCGCCGTCACGGTACAGGAGGTCGTTGGCGTCGTTGAGCCGGTGCCCGCCCTTGCACAGGACGGCGCAGCCGTAGCGCTCGCTGATGATCTTTCCGGCGGCGATCATGTCGTCGGGGGAGGTGATGGACAGCCCCGAGAGCACCTCCGCCTCCGGGATGTTGGGCGTGAGCACGGTGGCAAGCGGCAGCAGCCGCGCCTCAAGCGTGGCAATGGCGTCCTCGGAGATGAGGCGCGCGCCGCTCGTGGCGACCATCACGGGGTCGACGACGATGTTTTTCGCCCCGTAATGCTGCAGCCGCTCGGCGATGACCTCGATGAGGCCGGAGGATGCGACCATGCCGATCTTCACCGCGTCGGGCCGGATGTCGGTAAAGACGCTGTCGATCTGCTGGGCGAGAAATTCCGGGGTCACTTCAAAAATACCCTGTACGCCGGTCGTGTTCTGGGCGGTCAGCGCCGTGATCGCACTCATGGCAAATACGCCATTCATGGTCATGGCTTTCAGATCGGCCTGAATACCGGCGCCTCCGCTGGAATCGCTTCCGGCGATCGTTAATGCTGTTTTCATGTTCTGTCTCCTTTTCAGCATCAATTTTGTTGAGCGACAGAAAGTGGTGCCCCCGATCTGCCGCTGTTTTTATTTGTATCTGCGCCTGTGCGCAGAGGGGGTCAAAGCTCCAGCGCTGCGCGCACGGCGGTCTTGAGCGCGCGCGTGGCGGCGGGGATGTCCGGCTGCGCGAAGATCGCGCTCACGACGGCGACGCCGACGATGCCGCTGCCGGAAAGCCGGGCGACGTTGTCTCTCGTGATGCCGCCGATGGCAATGACCGGGATGGACACGGCCGCACAGATCTCGCGCAGGGTGTCATAGCTCACGGCGTTGGCGTCGGTCTTTGTCCCGGTCGGGAACACGGCGCCCACACCGAGATAGTCCGCGCCCTCGCGCTCGGCCAGCAGCGCATCCTCCACGGTCTGCGCCGACACGCCGAGGATCTTGTCCGGACCGATGAGCGCGCGCACTTTTCCGGCCGCCATGTCGCTCTGGCCGACGTGTACGCCGTCGGCGTCCGTTTCGATGGCGAGCGCCACGTTGTCATCAAGCACGAACGGTACGCCGTACTGCCTGCACAGCGCCTTGAGCGCGACGGCCTCTTCCTTGAAGTGCGCCTCGTCGAGCTCCTTCTCGCGCAGCTGCAAAAACGTTGCGCCGCCCTGCAGCGCCTGCTCGGCCTGCTCGTAGAGCGTCTGGCCGTGCAGCCACGAGCGGTCGGTCACTGCATAGAGCAGCAGGGAAGCATTATCGCAGTTCATACTTGGCTCCTTTCTCCAGCGTGTCGCCGGTCATGTTGCAGATTGCGTCGATGATGCGGTTGCGGTAGGTGCTGTTGCCGTCGCCGGGCTGCATATTCGCCCAGCCGATCTCGCCCGCGAGACCCATCATGCACACGGCGGCAGCCGCGGCTTCGAGCTTGTGCTCGGGATTGGCGACGAGGAACGCCGTCGTCAGCGCAGAGAGCTGGCAGCCCGTGCCGGTGATGCGGCTCATCTCCGGGCGGCCGTTGCGGATGCACCAGCAGCGCTCGCCGTCGCTCACGAGGTCGATCGCGCCGGTCACGGCGATGATGCAGCCGGTCTGCCTGGCGAACGCCTTGACCAGTGCCACGCCGTCGTCGAGATTTGCCTCCGTCACGGCATCGACCGCATCGGCGTCCACGCCCTTGGTCGTGCCGCTGCCGGTGCAGAGGGTCTTGATCTCGGAGATGTTGCCGCGCACGGCGTCAAAGCGCACCTCGCGCATGAGGCGGTTGGCCGTGTCGGTGCGCAGGCGGCTCGCGCCCGCGCCCACAGGGTCGAGCAGGACGATGTGCCCGAGCTCGTTGGCCTTCCTGCCGGCGAGGAACATGGAGGGGATGGTGTTTTTGTTGAGCGTGCCGATGTTGATGTTCAGGCCGCCGCAGATGCTCGTGATGTCCTCGACATCGTCTGCGTCGTCGGACATGATCGGCGAGCCGCCGGCCGCCAGCAGGACGTTTGCGACGTCGTTGACGGTGACGTAGTTTGTGATGTTGTGCACGAGCGGCGTTTTCGCGCGCACGTTTTCCAGCATGGTCTTGAGCACTTGCTCCATAGGAATGACTCCTTTCTTTTGCGGAAATGTCTGCATGAAAAAACAGCAGCGCCCGTAAAGAGTGCTGCTGTGTGGTCCGGCAGTATGAATCCCTACGTTGGCATTGTCCAAATCAGGTGTGCGGGTCTAAGCGGATGCTTACTCTCAGCCGAACGGCTCCCCGTGTTTGTTGCACTCCATGATAGGACGAAACTGCCGGCTTGTCAAGGCAGGAATGTAAAATCTTCACCGCTTTGCGGCACGGGAACTTTACACGGCTGCGGTTTTAGACTTTACACGCGCTGTGTAAAACAGAAACGTGAGCTTGTAAGCGCCAAAATCTTGAATGTTACAGGAGGAAGAGATGAACCATTCCAAACGCATCGGGTCCCGCCTGCTGCCGCCTGCGCTTTTTCGCATTTGCTGCTGTATTTTGGTTGCAATCGGGCCTCCGGCATGATACAGTTAAGATGCCGTGTTACAGCTGCTTTTACACAAGGGCGGCTGCAGATTTTACACGGTGGGAAGGAATACAGTTGTGCGGCCCTGCGCCGCGCATATGTAGGAGACTATATTAACAGGAGGAAGAAATGAAAACCAAAATGCACAATGGAAGCAGACTGCTGTCGCTGCTGCTGGCGGTAGTCCTTGTCTTCACGCTGACGGTTCCGGCGCTTGCGGCGGAAAAGCCGCAGGACATGAACCTGAGGATCGCCGTCATGTCCGACCTGCACTATCTCTCGCCGGATATGATCGCAGACACGGAGGACTTTGAGCATGCGTTCAACAGCGACCGCAAGCTGCTCAAGGAGAGTTCATCCGTCCTTCACGAGATGCTTGAGCGCGTCCGCGCGGACAAGCCCGACATCCTTCTCGTGTCCGGCGACCTGACCAAGGACGGCGAGCAGGAGTGCCACGCGGCGCTGGCAAAGCAGCTGCAGCAGCTGCAGCAGGATGTTCCGGGTCTGAAGATCTATGTCATCAACGGCAACCACGACATCCGCAATTACAATGCCAAGAACTTCAACACCGCCGACGGCAAAGCCGTGCCTGCCACGCGCACGGAGCCGGAGGACTTCAAGCGCATCTACGACTTTGTCTACTCCGACCCGACCGTCCTTGCGACCTTCACCCCGGCCGAGGGCAATAAGGCCGGCGGCCTGTCCTATGTTGCGCGGCCGGTCGAGGGTCTGACCGTGATCGCCATGGATACCTGCCGCTACAGCTCGGACAACACCTCCAACGGTGACGATGAGCATGAGACGAGCGGCGCCATCAGCGCCGACCTGGAAAAGTGGGTCATCGAGCAGACCGCTGCCGCGAAGGCGCGCGGCGACCTTGTCATCGGTCTGGAGCACCACGGCCTGGTGCCGCACTTTGATGTGCAGCCCACCATCCTGCCCATGTACCTTGTCAACGGCTATGAGCGCATTGCGCAGGAGTATGCCGATGCCGGCATGAGCGTTGTCTTCACCGGCCATATGCACGCGGTCGACATCGCCGCCATGACCACGAAGGCCGGCAACACCTTCTATGACATCGAGACCGGCTCTGCGCTGACGTACCCGTGCCCGGTCCGCTTTGTCGATCTGCGCCGCAGCACGGTCGGCGGTGAGACCAACACCTACATGAGCGTGAGCACCAAGACGCACATCGGCCCCATCCATTATACCGATCCCGCCACGGGCGTTGCGTATGTGATCGACGACCTGACCGAGTATGCCCGGGAATTCGGCTTCACGACCGCTATGCTCAAGACGGTCGCGGGTGACTTCATCAAGTCCTTCTTCGGCAAATACCTGCCGAACGACACGTGGCCGGTCACAAAGATCGTCGCGAACATCGACCAGATCATTGACGACGTGGCGGCCATCCCGATCGCCGAGGGCAACAACCTGCTCGACTTCGCCAACTGGATCTATCGCTGCAACCTCGCCGGTGAGGATGACGGCAACTACCCCGCATGGGTGCAGTCCGGCATCGACCAGCTCAAGAGCGGCGCACTGCTCGATCAGGTGCTTGACATCGTCGCCAAGGACGCGTTCGGCCGCGGCAGCGTGCTGTTCACGAAGTTCCAGGGCCTGTTCACCAAGTACCTCAAGAGCCAGCTCAACGACCTGCTCGTGAAGATCGCCGTCTCCATGAGCGTGGACAACAACTGCCCCGACGACAACGACAAGACCATTCTGCTCGAGGGCAGCAATGCGCAGGTGCGCCTCCTGCCCGTCACCGGCAGCAGCGCAGCGACTACGCAGGCGTATGTGCAGGGTGACACTGCCACGGTGTTCCTGACCAGCCGCCAGCTCCGTGCGGCGACCGGCGCGCAGTCCGGCGTGGCCGTGACGGTCGATGCCACCGACCCCGCCGTGGGTACGGTCGTTCTGGCCGGCCGCTCGATCGCCAATGCGTGCGACGCGGGTGCTGCAGCGCTGCAGGTGAAGTTCCGGTCCGGAACGGTCACGCTCGATGCGCGTGCGCTCGCGGCGCTTGACCTGCACAAGGATGTCGCCGTCTCGCTTGCAGGCGGCGCTTCTCTCAACGCCGCGCAGCAGCGTGCCCTCGGCTCGCAGGCCGCTGCGGCGACGCTTGCCAATGCTTCCGTTCTGGTTGACGGTGCGGCGGCGAGCTGTCCTGCCGGCAGTGTGCGCGCCGCAGTGGCCGTGAACGCGGCGGACGATCTGACCGCGTGGAGCCTCGCGGACGACGGCAGCATCTCCGCCGTCGGCGGCGCTTACGACGCCGGGCAGCAGACTTACGCCTTCGACGTGGTCAACGGTGTGACGGCCATTGCGCGCTTCCCGTTCACGGACGTAGTCGCCGGCACGTGGTACTACGGCGCGGCAGCGTATGCCTACAACAACGGGCTCTTCGCCGGCATGACGCCGACGACCTTCGCGCCGAATGCCACCATGACGCGCGCCATGCTCGTGTCCGTGCTGTGGCGCCTCGCGGGTGCGCCCGCGCCGAAGGCACCCAACACGTTCGTGGATGTGCCGGACGGCGCATGGTATACCGACGCGGTCACCTGGGCTGCGGAAAACGGAGTGGTCTCCGGCATTGGCGGCAGCCGCTTTGATCCCAGCGGCTTCGTCACGCGCGAGCAGACGGCCGAGATCCTCTATAACTACGCGCACAACAAGGGCTATGACGTCAGTGCGCGCGCCGACCTCACGGCGTTCCCGGATGCCGCCAGCGTGTCCGGCTGGGCGGAGGAAGCGCTCTCCTGGGCGAATGCCGCCGGCCTCATCAACGGCACCGTGCGCGACGGACAGACGATCCTCGATCCGCAGGGCAGTGCCTCGCGCGCACAGGTCGCCATGATCCTCATGAACTACGTCGAGCACGTGGTCAACGCGTAAATCCTCTTTTCAAAGCAATCTCCTCTGCGCGGGCGGCGGCAGCCGCCCGCGCTTTTTCATCGTCTTTGCATATCTGATGAAGGATGCGATGCAAAAAAAGTGCGGATTTGTATAAATTTGCAGTTGACATTTCGCCGCGAAGTTTTTATACTCAAACCATCGAAATTATTTTTACAAGATCGGAGCTATGAATATGAACCGCAGCTTCTATTTTGCATACGCTTATTACTTTACTATGCTGCAATAGTAAGGCTGATTTGTGATGCAAAAAAGAGCTCGGATATCGGGTTTGTTTCATGCGGCACAGGTTGAGCCTGTGCCGCATTTTCTTTTTGGTATCCAAGAAATCTGCAACATTGTATCGGAGGTAATCATCATGATCGTCGTACTCAAACATGGCGTGGAAGCGGCAAAGCGCACGCAGCTCATCGACTGGCTCAAGGCTCAGGGGCTGGTCATCCACATTTCCGAGGGCGAATATCAGACCGTGCTCGGTCTCGTCGGCGACACGACCAACGTGGACATGGATCTGATCGCGAGTCTCGGCATCGTCGACAGCGTCAAGCGCGTGAGCGAGCCCTTCAAGTGCTGCAACCGCAAGTTCCACCCGGAGGACACCGTCGTCGAGGTCGGCGACGTGAAGATCGGCGGCGGCAACTTCGTCATGATCGCGGGGCCGTGCTCCGTGGAGTCTGAGGAGCAGATCGTCGCGGTCGCGCAGGCGGTCAAGGCCTCCGGCGCGAACATCCTGCGCGGCGGCGCGTTCAAGCCCCGTACCTCGCCCTATGATTTTCAGGGGCTCAAGGCCACCGGCATCGAGCTGCTCAAAACGGCGCGCGCGGCCACCGGCCTGCCGATCGTGACCGAGATCATGGGCGTGGAGCATCTGCCGCTGTTTGAGGATGTGGATATCATTCAGGTCGGTGCCCGGAACATGCAGAATTTTGAGCTCTTAAAGGAGCTGGGCAGGCTGGATAAGCCGATCCTTCTGAAAAGGGGCCTGTCCTCCACCCTCGAGGAGCTTCTGATGAGCGCGGAATACATTATGGCCGGTGGCAACGAAAAGGTTATCCTCTGTGAGCGGGGTATTCGCACCTACGAAACCTACACCCGAAACACCCTTGACATTTCCGCAGTGCCAATTCTGAAAAAGCTGTCCCACCTGCCGGTCATCGTAGACCCCAGCCACGCCTCCGGTATCAGCTGGCTGGTAGAGCCTCTGGCCCTGGCCGCGGTGGCCGCCGGAGCCGACGGCCTGATCATCGAGGTCCACAACGATCCCCAGCACGCCCTCTCCGACGGCGCCCAGTCCTTGACCCCGGAACAATTTGATCAGGTGGCCAAGCATGTCAACGCCGCGGCCAAGGCCTTCGGCCGTAAGGTGGGCTGAGATGCGGATCGCTGTCATTGGGCTTGGCATAATCGGCGGCTCCTTATGCAAGGCCTTTCGGGAATACACCAGCCATTACGTCATAGGCTACAACCGCACCGCCGCGGTGGCCCAGCGGGCTTTGGAGCTGGGAGCGGTCCACGAGATCTGCACGCCTGAGGCTCTGAAAACCGCCGATGTGATTTATCTTTGCTTATACCCTCAGGCGGCGGTGAACTTTGTAAAGCAATATCATGATTGTATCCGTCCGGGGTGCATCGTCACCGATGCCGCCGGGATCAAAACCGCCATCTGCTCCCAATTGAAAGCGCTGGCGGAGGAATACGGTTTCATTTTTGTAGGCAGCCATCCTATGGCGGGAAAGGAGCGCAGCGGCTTCGAGGTCTCCGAGGCATCTTTATTCAACGGCGCCAGCTACATTCTGGTGCCCTGCGGCGCTCCCAGAATGGCCGTCGACACCCTAAAAAAGCTTGCCCTGGAGATTGGCTTTACCATGACGCCGGAAACCACGCCGGAGGAGCACGACCGGATGATCGCTTTTACCTCACAGCTCCCCCATGGACTGGCCTGCGCCTACGTGATGAGCCCTCAATGCCCCAACCATAAGGGCTATTCCGCGGGAAGCTATCGGGATGTTTCCCGGGTGGCCAGGATCAATGAAACCCTTTGGAGCGAATTGTTTCTGGAAAACCGGGAACCGCTGACCGCAGAGCTCGATACGTTAATCGAGAACCTTACCGCTATCCGGAACCAGATCAGCGGCGGCAATCAGGAAAAGCTGAAAGCCCTGCTGCGGAAAGGACGGAAAATCAAGGAGGCGCTTGGAGAATGAAAACCCTTCTGGTGAAAACAGGAACCCCTTATGAAATTAAAATCGAGCGGGGGCTGCTGCGACGGGCCGGGGATGAGATCCGCCGGATTCCGGAGCTGCGGGGGGCCCGTAAGGCCGCCGTGGTCACAGACTCTAATTTAGCAACCCAGGCCCAGGCAGTAAAGGCCTCTTTGAAAGCCGCGGGCTATGACGTAAC
>OIWP01000761.1_pt1 | contig 46203 bp, 33 predicted proteins | sample 1587661 | NCBI WGS metagenome assembly OIWP01 (sample SAMEA3888899, study PRJEB22519) | human gut metagenome | biome: human gut; feature: human-associated habitat; material: faeces | place: Denmark | collected 2010 | reverse complement strand
CAGCGCCAGGCTGCGGGAGGACAGGGCGTCGCGCTCATGCAGGGCGCTTCCGCATATTTCCAGGGCTTATGCCCTTTTTTTGTCGCTTCGTTTGGAGCGCCGTTTACGAGAAAATACCGCCGTTGTGGCGGTTTTATTATGCGACCATACTTTAGTGAGCTGCAGTACAATAGTATAGTTTCACGAATACAGAGAGGATGGATTGATGAGCAACTTGCGAACTCCCGAGGTCGAAGACCTGCTTGAGGTCCTTTCTTCTATGTCTGACAAGGATCAACTTTACGCTCTGTGCGAAGACCTGTTCACGATTCGTGAAATGAAAGAAACATCGCAGCGTCTTTCGGTTGCTCGTTTGCTCGATGCCGGTAAGCCATACACCGCCATTGCTGAAGCGACGGGCGCCTCTGCGACGACGATTGCTCGTGTTTCGAAAGCGCTTAATTACGGCAGCGGTGGTTATCGCTATGCTCTTGACACGCTTGGTGAGAAACAGTAATATTCAGTTTTGCTATGCGGGCGAGAGCGCCCTGCATGAGCGCGACCACAGAGGCGGGGATCACCCGATCCCATTCCGAACTCGGCAGTTAAGCCCGCCTTCGCCGAAAGTACTGCAGCGCCAGGCTGCGGGAGGACAGGGCGTCGCGCTCATGCAGGGCGCTTCCGCATGGACGAGGGGCCTTACGGCCTTTTTCCTTTTAGGGGGCCGTGCGGCCCCTTTCTTCGTTCTACGAGAATTCATCAGACCCTTCTCGCGAGCCTTTGGCTGAAGTCGAAGCCATTCAGGGCAACTACAACGGCAAGGGTGTTCTCGACGAAGTCGATGTGAAGGGTGTCACCTGGACGCGTTATACCGCGGAAACCGGCACCGTGTATATGTACGCGAAGGCTCCGTGCGGCAAGACCGTGCATATGTTCTTCGACAATGGCATCACGTGGGACGATGCTCTGCCCATGATGGAAAACGTTGTTCTGAAGTAAGTCGCTTCAAGATGATTTCCCCGCAATGGTGGTAAAGGGCTGGCATCGTGGTGTGTAGCTGGTCCTGATATCGGCCTATGGGGGCAAAAAGTAAAACCCGCGAAAGCGGGCTTTCCTTTGCTCTAAGTCTTGTTTATGCAAGACGGAAGGACTAGTTGTCGAATGCGCCTTCGTTCCAGGCTTCGATGTTCTCGATGCGTATGATTGAAGAAACGGCCTTCACGGAATCGAGTGCCTCGAGGTCGACACGTGCCTTCTCAATGTCGCGTTCTTTGGCGGCATGCGTCATGTAAATGAGCGTGCAGGCTTCGTTGTCTTCCGATTTCGTCTGATTGATGTCCGAAATGGAAATGTTGTCATCGGCGAGCACTTTGGTGGTTTCGGCAAGCACGCCGAGCTTGTCGGCCACGGTAAGGCGAATGTAGTAGCGCGTCTCCAAGTCGGCGATGTCACGAATGGCGAGGTTGTGGCCGAAAGGCTCGCTCTCAGGAATGACTTCTTTGCCGTGCGCGATATGGTCGGCAAGCGACATCACGTCGCCCACTACGGCGCTTGCGGTGGGGAAGGAACCCGCGCCTGCTCCGTAGAACATGGTCTCGCCCACGGCGTCGCCAACGATGAACACGGCGTTCATGGCGCCCGATACGCTCGCGAGTTGGTGCGTCGCGGGAATCATGGTGGGGTGCACGCGCACGTCGATGCCGCTTTCGGTGTTGCGTGCAATGGCGAGCAGCTTAATGGCGTAGCCGAACTGGCGCGCCATTTCGATATCGGTGGCGGAAACGTTGCGAATTCCCTGCATGAACACGTCGTCGGTATTCACGCGCGTTCGGAAGCCGATGGAGGCGAGAATCGCGATTTTCGAAGCGGCATCGAAGCCGTCGACGTCGGCCGTGGGGTCAGCCTCGGCGTAACCCAGTCGCTGCGCGTCGGCGAGCACTTCATCAAAGCCCAGGCCTTCGTTGGCCATGCGCGAAAGAATGTAGTTCGTGGTGCCGTTCATAATGCCGGCAATAGTGAGAATTTCGTTGCCGACCAAGTCATGCTCAAGCGCGCTTACCACGGGAATGCCGCCAGCTGCGGCGGCTTCGCACTTAATTTGCACGCCGTGGCTGTTTGCGAGCTTGGCCAGGTGTTCGACATGGCGGCCGAGCAGTGCCTTGTTCGCGGAAACCACGTGCTTGCCGTGCGCGAACGCGTCCTCGAAAATTTCGGTTGCGGGGTGTTCGCCGCCAATGAGCTCGATCACGATGTCGATAGTGGGGTCGCTCGTGATGTCTTGCCAGTTGGTGGTGAAGACGTTTGCGATGCCGAGGTTTTTCGCTTCTATGTCGTTGCGGCTGCATGCGCGCTTAATTTGAAGGTCGATGCCGTAGTGCTCGACGTAATCGTCGTGGTGGCGTTGAATAAGGCGCACTACGCCCCCACCGACAGTTCCCAAACCAATTATGCCAATGTTGACGCTGCGCATTCGCGCCTCCTTATCTTCGGAGTTCGTGTTTCGCCTATTGTCGCTCATATGTACGTATTGGCGGCCCGCATTCGGCAAGTGCAAAAAACGAGCAGCTGAATGCAACGCGGCGGCAAGCACCAAAACAGCCGTGGCATCGAGCACGCGATCGATGAACGTTGCGATAATGTGCGCGCCCGCCTGAGGCATTCCGACGCCCGTGAAGTAATTTTCGTAGGCAATTTCGAACGGTGTGGTGATCACTCCGTAGGCGAGCATGTCGCTAAGGGCGAGCGAAATCGCCGACTGCAGAACTGCGATGACGAGCACGGCGCATATCGCCGCACGAAACGCGCCGAGCTTTGCTCGCCAGGCGCGCAGGAAAACGCCGTAGATAAGAACCACCACGGCGCATTCGCCATAAAACAGCAAATTGCCTGCGTTTCCGTTGACGAGCGCCAGAATGAGGCTGTGGACGAAGCCAACAATGAAGCCCGCCGCAGGTTCGAGCGCGAATGCCGCAAGCGCCGTGCCCGTGGTGTCGAGCCATACGGGAAAACCCAGAAGCGACATCGCGCCATACAGGACGCAATCGAGCAGGGTGAATGCCGCCATGTATACGAGATATTTCCCGACGCGCGGGTTCTTCTGGAAATAGACTCGAATTGATGCGGGCGTCGCCTTGAAGCCGCTCGACGCATGCATGCGCGCGAAGGAATTCGCCTCGAAATAGCGCTCGCGGTCCTCACCGATTTGGCGCAGCTGGTCGAGAAAGCTGCCCGTGATGATGCCGGCGGGAAGCGCGATTACCAAAATGCCCACGATCGATGCCGCGATAACGATGACTTTGCCCGTTTCCGTCGTGGGCGTAAGGTCGCCGTAGCCGATAGTCGTGAGGGTGACGGCTGCCCAATACAGAGCATCGATAAATGTGTCAAACGTGTTGGGCTCGTTGCAAAACATTAGAAGCGCCACCATGAACACGTACATGCCTACTAGCACGAGTGAGAGGGTGAGCGTGCGGCGCTCCGACGCGAACGTGTTGACGATGACGGCAAGACGGCGCGAATAGCGCATGATGCGCACCACGCGCAGTGCGCGAAGGAACATGAAACTCGCCGGCAAAACACCAAGCGAGGGCAGAATGGAGGCAAGATCGATGAGCGCTGTTGTCGTGAACGGGTATTTTACGAAAGCTTTCCAATCGCCTCGGCGGCCTTCTTTTATGTCATGGGTGATCCAACGCAGCAGGTAGTCGAAGAATAGGATGTACACCGTGACAAAATCGAGCGCAGTGAACGCGAACTGCCAAGCGCCGGGAAGCCGGTCGACGTGGAACATGAGCGGAACGATGCTCGCAAACGCGACGGCGACCAGGAATATGTCGTAGAGGCGGCTCGCGCGGTCGTCTTTCTGCGCGATTTGTACGATTTGGAAGATTCTGGTTCTCATAGGGCGCTTTCTTCGAATGGATGATTGAAGTGTAGCCTATGGTGAAGTGTTCGACTGACTTGATTAGGCTGGTCTTCTATAATCCGAGAGGTTTTGATTCTTTTTGCGGAAAGGGCGCGGCAATGGCAAATCATGCGGAATTCGATGCGTTTGTTGAAACGATTGCGAAGCTGCGCGCGCCCGATGGGTGCCCGTGGGATCGCGAACAGACGCATGTGAGCATTGCGCACAACATGATTGAAGAGGCCTACGAGGCCGTCGATGCCATTGAGGCACACGATGCGGCCCATTTGCGCGAAGAGCTGGGCGACGTGTTGCTGCAGGTGGTGCTGCAAAGCCAAATCGCGGCTGATGCGGGCGAGTTCACGATCGATGACGTGTGCCGCGACATCAACGAGAAAATGGTGCGTCGACATCCGCATATTTTCGGGGAAGTGCAGGCTTCGACGCCTGAAGAAGTGGCCGGCATTTGGGATGCTGTGAAAATGCGCGAGCGCGAAGCCGCGATGGGCGAGGCAGCTGGCGCAGAAAAGCCCGATGGCCTTCTCGACGGCGTGCCCACGAGCTTTCCGGCGCTGATGCAGGCTCAAAAGATTTCGCGCAAGGCGGTCGCCGTGGGCTTTGAATGGCCAGATGAGGCGGGCGTGTGGGCGAAGGTCGCAGAAGAAATCGAGGAATTCAAGGAAGCCGAGTCGCCCGAAGATCGCGAGCTTGAGTTCGGCGATATTTTGTTCGCGCTCGTGAATGTGGCGCGTTGGAATGGCGTCGATGCTGAAAACGCATTGCGTGCGACGTGCGCGAAATTCCGTCGTCGTTGGAGCTTTATGGAAGGCGCGGCGTGGGCGCGTGGCGAGCGCCTGGAAGACCTCTCGACCGACGAGCAAGAGGAATTGTGGCAGCAGGCGAAGGACGTGGAGGGGGCACAGGCTTGCTAAAATCCGCATTCAGCGGTTGCGGAATTGGGCTCATGATTCCTAATAAAGCAAATAAGAGGCAAATAGAAAAAAGGGTTGCTGGTTTACAAAGTGCCAGGTCAAGAGGTTTTTTGACATCGACAATAACTCGAGCAGGGCAATTTGAAGGTCGAAAAGCAAATAAGAAGCAAGTAGGATTCCCGAGCGGAGGTCTGGAATCCTACTTCGCCCTTTAGGCCCATGCAGGGATGTAACGGCGATATTTTGGACCCGCGTTGGGGTCGGCTAATTGAACGAGATTCTTATCGATGCAAGTTTTAACAAGCCTTGAGATCTGTGCCGAATTGGAGTCCTTGAGGCCGAACCGTTCGCGTAGAGATTGATTGCATGCGTAATTGCGCGAAGCGTACCGAACGCAGACATGCCAATAGCACGCGTCTGCGCGCTCTTCCGGAGTGAGCTCTCGAAAGCTTCTACGCCCGTAAAGAGTGACACGCATAGAGCCGTTTGCTGTTTCGATGACGGGTGCGGGTAATTGAAAGGCTTCGCATGATGTAACGATTTTGTCCCATCCGCTGCCGGCCTCTTCGCAGATTCCCATACGCCTCAAAAGAGCGGCGAGTGCTTCGTTTCGGGAGCGGGGCGGGTCGTTGACGATTTTTCGCAGTTCAATAAGTGGAGTTCCTGGATTCGTGACTTCGATTCGCCCATCAAATAGTTCCACACAAGGAGACGAGCCGGCAGCTTGCAGGTCTTGGTGGGCTATGGCATTTGCCAATAGCTCGCGTATCGCGATGTCGGGGAATTCGGGACGAGGTATTCTAAGGCCGTCCTCGATAGGTTCTTCCGATGGAATGGCTCCTTTTAGGTATAAAAGCGCTTGTTCAAAGGCCAATGCATAGCCGGTTTCAAATACCATATTCTTTTCTATGGAAATGCGGGCAATTCCCGAGTACTTAATGACTCGGATTGATTTGTGCCTAAGTGCGGGAAAATCTTGTAAATTCCGCGCGAGCAGAATTGCTCCGAGGTTTGTTATGGCGAAGCCGTCAATTCTGTCTTCGATGATACGGTCGGTCTTCAGCGCATGGACGATGGATTCTTGGTTTGAGGGAATTGCTTGTCCGAGCATTCTGAAGTAGGTGTGGTAATCGATGAGACTTAAGGCGTCTTCAAGGCTGAGCCCATCGGCGGCAACCTGGCTCTCATACACCAGCTGTTCGGTTTTTCGCCAAAGCTCTCGTTCACGTTCCGATCCCGGTTTAAGTACCTGCGTACTAGACCCCGATCGGATATATGCTAGGCTTTGGTAGCGTGCGGGATAGTGAATCGCGGGACAGATCTCCAAAACGACAAGGTGTTTTCCGTATAGGTCAACGTTATGGAATTCAAAGTTGAGATTGGGGCTAAGCATCGTGCGCAAATGAATCTCAAGATCCTGGTTGCCCTTTTTGGCTTTTCGGGGGTCAAAAGTGGTTCCAACGATCTCGTGGGTGTTGTCGGTGATGCCCCAAATCTTATAAGCGCGAGGCACATTCTTCAATGCGGCGGAATTTGAGAGTGCGCAGATGTCTCGACCTTCTTTGTTAAAATCGCTGTAGCTCTCTTTGAATTCGACGTATTCGGTTTCGCTTGGTAATGCGCAAAGGGCTTCGATAAGCGATTTGAAGTCGGACATGGCAACCTCCTTTTGTACTTCCGTCATGAATACTAAGCATGTAGGAAGCAAGTTGAAAGCAAATAGAAAAAAGCAAGATACAATACATAAAAAGCCAGGTCATACCTGCGTTGATAATAATGAATGACTTGAAGGCGATTGCCGCAACGCCTGAAAAGCAAATAAGAAGCAAATACAAATTGGCTCGCTTGTAAAGGCGGATTCGCCGCGTTTTTGAGCTGTTTTTTGAGATCGAGGAGGCTCAGCTTTTAAGACTATCCGCCGCTCGCGGATAAATATCCCAGTTTGTGCGTTTTCCGCATGCGAAATGGGATGAAGCCTGTAACAATTGCCCATAGGCCGCAATAGCGGCTGGTGGGAGTTGCGGGAGAAAGGCTTCCCATGAAGGCGAAAATGATTCACCGGTGCATTCACGTGCTCGATTTGGAAAAATCGCTCGCGTTCTACAAACGCGCATTTGGGCTCGACGTTGTTCGCGAGATTACTCGCGCGGAAGGCTCTCGCAAGATTGTCTATATAGGAAACGACACCACCGATTTCGAGCTTGAGCTCGTGTGGGAAAGCGGCCGCACTGAAGCGTACGACAATGGGAGCAACGATACTCATTTGGCGTTTGCGGTCGACGACGTCGATGCGGCGCGTCTTCTGCATGACGAAATGGATTGCGTGTGCCACGAACTCGGCCGCGATGGCATTTATTTCATCGAAGACCCCGATGGCTGCTGCCTGGAGATTGTGCCCAGCAATTTGTGGGACTAGGCGATTTGCGAGAAGGCTGACCCTATCCGATAATGCATGAAGATAGTTGTTGGAGGGGGATGTTCAATGGTTCAGTATCGCGTTCCTCGTGAGGAACTTCCGTATGATCCTGCCAATCGGAAATCGATTGTCGAGTATGCGCACAAGCTTGTTGGGCGCACCCTTCGCGATTCGTGCGACGTCGACTCCTTTTCAAGCAAAAAGGGGAACAAGGGCAAACTCGGCCAGGCAATCGAGTATTGCTATTTCGAGTACGAACCGAACTCCGCGCAAGAGCCCGATTTTCCTGAAGTTGGTCTTGAATTAAAAACGAACCCAGTTAAACGGAAAAAGGATAAGACACTTTCGGCGAAGGAGCGTCTTGTTCTGACTATGATCGATTATTGTGCGCTTGTGGATGAGACGTGGGAGAGCTCAACTGTTCGGAGCAAAATGGACGACATGTTGCTCATCACGTTTCTGCATGAGCCCGAAAAGGACGAATTCGATTATGAATTCGAGTTCGTTGGAACGCCGATGATTCCCCTGGAAGACATGGCGGTAATTCGCGATGACTGGGAAACTATCGTCGCGAAAGTGAAAGCTGGCCTTGCCCATGAAATATCGGGCGGCGATACGAATTACCTGGAAGCGTGTACAAAGGGCGCAAGTGCCAAAACGGTTCGAAGGCAGCCGTATTCGGACATTATGGCGAAGCAGCGCGCTTTTGCGCTGAAATCGTCGTATATGACGTCGTTTTACGATAAGAACATACGTCTTGAATCCATTATGCGCCACCGCGGCGAAGAGTCGATGAGCCTTGAAGACCTGGTAAAGGCGCGAATTGGGGAATATGCTGGTATGACCAATATCGGCCTTGGCGACCGATTTGACTTGAATCCTAGGAGCAAGAACTTCAACGCCCTGCTGACGAAAGTGATGCTCGGGGTTGGCCGGGAAAATGAGATTGCCGAGTTTTCGAAGGCTGGCATAATCGTTAGGACTATTCGCCTCGAGTGTAACGGGCGAATACGGGAGCATGTTTCGTTCCCCGCGTTTGAATTTGCCGATTTGCTTGCCGAAACGGAATGGGAAGATTCCGAATTCGGCAAGGTGTGCAACTCAAAATTCCTCTTTGTAGTGTTCAAAGAGAATGAACAGGGCGTCTACGAATTGCGTGGCTGTGAATTCTGGTCGATGCCCTCGGAAATGGTCGATGCTGCTGAGGCCACGTGGGAAGAGACGAGGCGCGTTGTCGAAGGAGGCGTGAAATTCATTGAATGCGCGCCTTGCTGCAATGGTGGGCGCCCGACTATCAAAAACGATTTACCGGGTTCCGGATTCAACCATGTTGCCCATGTTCGCCCACATGCTTCGCAAAGTGCATATCGTTTTGAGGACGGAACGGAAATTGGAAACGTCGCAAGGGATGCGAGCGAGTTGCCCGATGGTCGCGCAATGACGAAACAGTGCTTCTGGCTTGATAAAGGGGTCGTCGAAAAGCTTCTGAAAGACCGAGGATATTGATTTTGTTGAATGGTTATTTTCGATCTTGACAATCTTGGCCTATTAAAAGATCCTTATTGCAGTCTAAAATAGTTCTTTTTGAATTGACCTAGATGCGGGGTTTCGATATGACTATTCGTGTTGCCGAGCTTTTCGCTGGCGTGGGTGGGTTTCGCCTTGCCTTGGATGGCTACGACGACGAGAGCCATGGTTGGCATTTGCCTGCTGCTGGTCCTTATAAAACGATTTGGGCTAACCAATGGGAGCCCCCCGGAACCGCCACGAAGCAATTTGCTGCCGACTGCTACAAGCTCCGTTTTGGCGATGGCTCAGTGGTAAATGAGGACATCGAGAAGGTTCTTGACCAGGTTGAAGCTGGTGAAATGGGGATTCCCGAGCACGATATGGTTGTGGGCGGTTTTCCATGCCAGGACTATTCTGTCGCTCGTCCTTTGAGCCAGGCGAACGGAATCGAGGGCAAAAAAGGCGTTCTTTGGTGGCAGATTTATCGTTTTCTGTATTTATGCTCGCCGAAGTATGCCCTGTTCGAGAATGTTGACCGTTTGATTAAATCGCCCGCCTCGCAGCGTGGCCGCGATTTCGCAATTATGCTCGCTTGTTTGAACGAGCAAGGCTATTCGGTTGAGTGGCGTGTGGTGAATTCAGCCGATTACGGCGCGCCACAGCGCCGCCGCCGCGTGTACATCTTTGCGCAGAAAAACGCTGAGTCTTGGAACCTTGAAGAACGGGTTTTGCGGAATGGCGTTATGGCGAGCGCTTTGCCCGTCGTGCCAGCCGCGACGAAACAAAACACGCTTCATGTCGAAGGCGAGCCCTACGAGATTAGCGAGAATTTCGGCAAGGGCCTCAAGGTGTCGCCGTTCTATAAAGCTGGCGCCATGCAGAATGGTGAGGTCTATACGGCCGAGGTAACCGCCGATTACCATGGTCCTTTTGAGACCTTAGGCGATGTGCTTGTTGACGATTCCGACGTTCCTGAGTCGTACTTTATCGACAGCAGCAAGCTCAAGCGCTGGGAATATTTCAAGGGTGGAAAGAAGGAAGAGCGCACCCACGCCTCTGGTTTTACCTATATGTACTCGGAAGGTGGAATGGCGTTTCCGGATCCGATCGATAAGCCCTCTCGCACCATTCTGACGAGCGAGGGCGGGGCCGGCGCGTCTCGCACAAAGCACGCGGTTCGTGCGCAAGACGGACGTGTTCGTCGCTTGGTTCCCGATGAGCTTGACCAGTTGCAGACTTTTCCGAAGGGATGGACGAATAGCGGCATGACCGACGGGCGCCGTGCGTTCTGCATGGGCAACGCGTTGGTGGTGAGCATCGTCCATCGTATTGCCGAGGAAATCGCTCGTCGTGCTGGTGAACAGATTGTTTTGTAGGAGAGACATGAAAACAATCAACGTCGTTGCGGCCGTCATTGTGCATGACGGCAAGGTATTCGCGACTCAGCGCGGGTATGGCGAGTTTGCCGGCGGGTGGGAATTCCCTGGTGGCAAAGTCGAGGCGGGAGAAACCTCTGAGCAGGCGTTGGTTCGCGAGATTCGCGAAGAGCTCGAAACGACGGTTTCAGTCGATTCGTTCGTGTACCAGGTAGAATACGATTATCCTGCGTTCCATCTGTCCATGGGGTGCTACATGTGCTCCATCGTGGAGGGGCATTTGCATTTGCTGGAGCATTCGGCGGCGAAGTGGCTCGGCGCGGCGAACCTTCGCTCGGTCGATTGGCTGCCTGCCGACATTGAAGTCGTTAATGCCCTCGAGGCTAAAGGAGTGCTTTCCTAAGTTGGCTTTCCCTGGAGAAAAATATCCGCTCGACATGGGCGAGCAAAACTGCCTAATTTCGAACATGCTTGCGTCGGAGTGTCTGCTGCTGCTTATCGGCGTTGTTGGCTCCATGGTCGCAAGCGGAGTTGTTTCGGGCGATTGGCTCGGTTCAATCGTCGGGTTTGGCTGGGCGCACGAAATTGCGCTGTCGTGCATGAAGCTTTCCGCCATTGACACTATCGTGGCGGCCATTGTCGTGACCGTAATTGCGCTCGCCGTTGCCCATGCCGTCGAATTCGTCGCGTCGCACACGACGTCGGGCAGGTTGAGCATTATTGCGAATCGCCGCGGTCTCAATGGCGAAATTCCGCGCATCGACTCGTATGCCGTGTTCGCGGGCATGGCCGCGGCGGGCTTTGCCGAGGAGCTTTTGTTCCGTTTCGTGCTGGTGGGCGGCGTGGCCGTGCTTTTGGGCCTGTTCATTCCCGCCAAAATCGCCGTAATTGCCGCAGTTGTTATTTCCACCGCCGTTTTCGTGTATGCGCACGAGGAATATCGCGATTGGTACACGCTGTCGGTGTGTGTGGCGATGTCCCTTGTGATGTGCGCCGCGTTTGCGGTTACCGGCAGCTATGTGGTGGTCGCGCTTGCCCATGCGGCGTACGACATCATCGATATTGAAATCGAGGGTTCGCGCATGGTGAACGAGGACGACTACTTCTTCGGCGAGATTCCGCAAAGCGTGATGCTCGATATGTATGAGGAAATTTGTCGCGAAGAAAACGAGCGCGCCAATCGCAAAGAGTAGCGCGCATCGGAATACATCGAAAAAAGAAGGAGTCCGCAGAATGATTGCAGGCTCCTTCTTGTATAGGGCCGTTACTTCTTACGCCATGATTTTGCAGAAGAGTTCGACCACTTGGTTATGGTCGGCTTCGCGCGGATTGCCAGGGAAGCATGCGTCGGCCATGGCATCGCATGCCAGCTGCTCGAGGTCGCCTTCGACCAAGCCCGCGCACGTCTTGGGAATCTCGACGTCTTCGGAAAGCTGGCGCGCGGCCGCGATGGCCGCGTCGGCTGCTTCTTCAGTGCTCATGCCCGCGGTGTCAACGCCCATCGCGCGGGCCACATCGGCCAAGCGATCGGCGACCACGGGTTTGTTGAATTCCATCGCGATGGGCAGAAGCATCGCGCAGGCAACGCCGTGCGGCGTGTCGTAGTGCGCCGAAAGCGTGTGCGCCATGGAGTGGTCGATGCCCAAACCCACGTTGGAGAAGCCCATGCCGGCGACGTATTGGGCAAGCGCCATGCCTTCGCGGCCGCTCGCGGGCACGCCGCTTTTCGCTTCGGCCACCGCGTTGCGCAGGTTCTTCGAGATAAGCTCAATCGCCTTCAGGTGGAACATGTCGGAAAGCTCCCACGCGCCCTTGGTGGTGTAGCCCTCAATCGCATGCGTGAGCGCGTCCATGCCAGTGGCGGCGGTGAGGCTTGCGGGCATGGTCGCCATCATTTCGGGGTCGACAACGGCAACTTCAGGAATGTCGTTCACGTCGACGCAGACGAATTTGCGTTCCTTTTTCGTATCGGTAATCACGTAATTGATAGTGACTTCGGCCGCGGTGCCAGCGGTGGTGGGCACCGCAATGGTGAACACGGCATGCTTGGTGGTGGGCGCGACGCCTTCGAGGCTTACCACGTCGGCGAACTCGGGGTTCGTGGCAATAATGCCAATGCCCTTCGCGGTGTCCATGGCGCTGCCGCCGCCCACGGCCACGATGCAATCGGCGCCGCTGGCCTTGAACGCTGTCACGCCCGCCTGTACGTTCTCGATGGTGGGGTTGGGCTTAATGTCGCTGAACATCTCCCATGCGATGCCCGCTTCGTCGAGCAGGTCGGTCACCTTTTTCGTGACGCCGAAACGCACCAGGTCAGCGTCGGTCGCCACAAACGCTTTTGAGAATCCGCGACGGGTAAGCTCGCCGGGAATTTCTTTAATCGCGCCTGCTCCGTGGTAAGAAATGTTGTTCAAAACGAAGCGATTTGACATAGCTGCCTCCTTGCGTCGACGGGCTGCCGTTGCGCGTGGCGTTTGCGGCGCGTCCCCTTTGGCGTGCCCGATTGCTTGTAAGAACAAGATACTCGTTTGCCTGTTGTGTGGCACCGAAAATGGCGTCGTTTTCGAATTGTCGATGCGTCGGGGGCAAAGCGCTTTTCGCAACGAAACGTCAACATCGCGTGGCGCTGCTGTGGGCTTGCTTGACACTCGCGGGCGGCGAACTACAATCCTGTTTTGGCACTCGAACATGTTGAGTGCTAAAAATCGCCGCCGCCACGTGCGAACGCGGGCGAAACGCCTGCGCCACCTTGTGCGATACGGCGACCTTTGGGTAAAAGCCGCCTGAGCGGCACGCGAATAGAAAGGCCATTCGAGCTATGAAGAAGTTCAAGACAGAGAGCAAAAAGCTGCTCGACCTCATGATCAATTCGATTTACACGAATAAGGAAATCTTCCTGCGCGAGCTTATCTCAAACGCGTCCGACGCTGTGGATAAACTCTATTTCAAGAGCCTCACCGATACCGACGTAAAGCTCTCTAAAGACGAGCTGGCCATTCACGTATCCTTCGACAAAGATGCGCGCACCATTACCGTGAGCGATTCGGGCATCGGCATGACCAAAGACGAGCTCGAGAAGAACCTGGGCACCATCGCCCATTCCGGCTCGCTCGAATTTAAAACCGAAAACGACAAGGCTCAGGGCGACGACGTGGATATCATCGGCCAGTTCGGCGTGGGCTTTTATTCCGCGTTCATGGTTGCCAAGGAAGTGCGCGTTGTGAGCCGCGCATTCGGCGGCGACGAGGCGTGGGCGTGGGTCAGCGACGGCGTTGAGGGCTACACCATCGAGGAAGCCGAGCGCACCACCAACGGCACCGATATCATCCTTACGCTGAAAGATGACACCGACGAGGAAAAGTACGACACGTACCTTTCCGAGTGGGGTCTGAAGAGCCTTATCAAGAAGTACAGCAACTACGTGCGCTACCCCATTACCATGGATTGCGACAAGACGCGCGAAAAGCCGAAGCCCGAAGATGCCGGCGATGATTACAAGCCTGAATTCGAGCATTACACCGAGCGCGAGACCATCAATTCCATGGTGCCCATTTGGAAGCGCAGCAAGTCTGACGTGACCGACGAGGAATACAACGAGTTCTACAAGTCGAACTTCCACGACTTCGCCGACCCCGCGCGTACGATTAAGGTGCATGCCGAGGGCGCTCTTACTTACGACGCTTTGCTGTTCATCCCGAGCCGCGCGCCGTTTGACTTGTACAGCAAAGACTACAAGAAGGGTCTGGCACTCTACAGCTCCAACGTGCTCATCATGGATAAGTGCGAGGAGCTTCTGCCCGATTGCTTCAACTTCGTGCGCGGCGTTGTCGATTCGGCCGATTTGCAGCTGAACATTTCGCGCGAGACGCTGCAGCACAACAGCCAGCTGCGTGCTATTGCTAACAAGCTCGAGAAGAAGATCAAAAGCGAGCTCGAGAAAATGCGCGACAACCATCGCGACGATTACGAGAAGTTCTTCGAGCAGTTCGGCCGCGGCTTGAAGTTCGGCATTTACCAGAGCTACGGCATGCAGAAGGGTCTGCTCGGCGACCTGCTGCTGTTCTATTCGGCCAAGCAGCAGAAGATGGTGACGTTCGAGGAATACACCGCCGCCATGCCTACCGATCAGAAGGCGATTTACTACGCCGCGGGCGATTCGACCGACCGTTTGGCGAAGCTGCCTGTGGTGAATTCGGTGCTCGACCGCGGTTACGACGTGCTGCTGTGCACGCAGGACGTTGACGAGTTCACGTTCCAGACCATGCAAACCTGGGGCGAGGGCGAGTCGGCCAAGGAGCTGAAGAACGTCGCGTCGGGCGATTTGGGCTTGGAGACCGAGGACGAAAAGAAGGCCGCCGAAGACGCCACGAAGGAAAACGAAGGCCTTTTCGGCGCCATGAAAGAAGCTCTGGGCGATTCGGTGACGAAGGTTGCGGTGTCCACGAAGCTTGCCACGGCCGAGGCCGCGCCGGCGTGCATCACCGCCGAGGGTCCTGTGTCGCTCGAGATGGAGAAGATTCTCTCGCAGATGCCCGACATGGGCGAAGCGCCCAAGAGCGATCGCGTGCTCGAAATTAACGCCGCGCACCCCGTGTTCGCCACGCTGAAGGCCGCGCAGGAAGCGGGCGATGCCGAAAAGGTGAAGACCTACGCGAGCCTGCTCTACAACCAGGCGCTGCTCGTCGAGGGCATGCCTCTGGAAGACCCGGTGGCCTTCGCGAACGCGGTTGCCTCGCTCATGAAATAGCCTGATTCCCAACCTGTTAAATGCTCGTAGCGTTTAACAGGTTTCGGTTGAGCTTGGTTGATGGCCTTGACCGTTGGCTCTAGTTGCCGATTCTGGCTGCTGGTCTCGGTCGCTTGCCGTGATTGCTAGCCTTGATTGTTGGCTTCCGATTGTTGAAAGCCGGTCGCATCCGCGGCCGGCTTTTTTCGTGCTCGCGCGCCCAACCTGCCGTGGACCCGCTCCACCTGCTAAACGCTCGTAGCATTTAACAGGTGGAGCATTTAGTGGAGGAAGGTATCTGACAGATTTTCGTTCGGTCGCATGCTGTTCTTTGTTGAAGCGGCCGGCATGCTCGTTGAACGCAATGAGCGCACGGCGGCTTCTAAAACCCTTGCGGTATCGCAAGGGTTTTTGTATTGTGGTGGCATTCGTATCGGGCGATTCAAAGGGGAAGTCCATGCTTTCTGTTTCGGAATGCGCGCAAATTTTGGGAGTGTCGACTGCTCGGGTTCGGCAGCTTATTGCCAGCGGCTCGCTTGAAGCTACAAAGGTTGGGCGCTCGTGGGTTTTGCCAGAGGCCGCGGTTTACGATCGCTTACTGAAGAATCCGTCGCCAGGAAGGCCCTCGTCCTCGTCGGACGATTTGCATTCCGAGCGCATGGCATCTTCCGCAGAAAGCCGTTGCGACCTGCCACGTCTCTTCGAAGAATGCAAGAAGGCTTTTTCCTTTTGCGTTCCGCTTGACGTTCTTCAGTCGGCCAAAACGCAAGAAGAGGCTGATTTCTATATGGAGCTATCCGATTTCTTTTTGCGTCAAAAGCAGCGCGAACTCGTGAAACGTGGTGTGTACTAATGGCGAGCCAGCCTACGCTCGTTGTGTTTGCCGGTGTGAACGGCGCAGGGAAATCGACGTTTTACCAATCGGGGCTTTGGTGCGAATGCGATACTGATTCGCGCATGTCCCGCATCAACCCTGATGAAATGATTGTCGCCGCGGGAAAGGACTGGTCGTCGCCGACTGACCAGCTTTGGGCGGGCAAGCAGGCGGTTGGTCAGGTTCGAGATAATTTCGCCCACATGAGGTCATTCAACCAGGAAACGACGCTTGCGGGGAAATCGGCGGTGGTGCGCATTCGGAAAGCGTATTCGCTGGGGTATAGGGTTCGGCTCTTTTATATCGGCGTGGATTCCCCGGAAGTCGCTTTGGTCAGAATTTGCCATCGCGTGCAAGTTGGAGGCCATGATATTCGCCCCGAGGACGTCGAGCGGCGTTTCTCTGCGAGTATTTCTGCCCTGGGTGAGGTTTTGTCGTACACGCATGAGGCGGTGGTTCTCGACAATACCGACGGCTTTGTCCATTTGGCTGCATGGAAGAATGGGACGCTCTGTTGGTGGTCTTCCGAAAAAGCGAAGGCCCATCCGTGGTTCGCGCGAGCTATTCAGCGCGAGAATTGGCGGGGTGGGCTTTAGCCGGAACAACTCGCTTAATGCTCGTAGCGTTTAACGGATTTCGGTTGATCCCGGTTGCTGGCTCTGATTGCTGGTCTCCAACCGCTGAAAACCGGTCGCATTCGCGGCCGGCTTTTTCATGCCCAAACCCGATAGGGGGATTTGACAGATTTGGGTATGGCGGGTTTTCGCTTCGCGGTGCTCTTCTGCTGGATTGATGAGGGACCGCGCTATTGGCTTCAGGGGTTCCAGGGAGGGTGGGAGCCCCTGAAAAGAAGTGGCTATTTGCCGGCGGCTGCGTTTTGGCCTGCGATGTAGCCATAGAACTGCGCCATGCCAACGGAGAGGCCCTTCAGCGAGATGGGGTAGTTTACGGCAAAACGATCGCCCTGAACATTTCCGCATGCGTAAAGGCCTGGAATAATCTGACGATCCTCGTTGTACACATGGCAATTCTCGTCGGACTCAAGGCCACCGACGCATGTCAGCATGATGGCGGGCTCGAACGCACAGGCGTAATACGGCGGATTTTCCAACGCCCACAGACGACGAGAATCCTTGCCGAAATCGGTGTCTGTGCCCGATTTGCAAACCTCGTTGTATCGCTCGATGGTCTTTTTCGCCGTATCGACATCCATGCCTTCCATTTGGGCGAGCAATTCGTCGATAGTGTCGGCCTTAAGGCAATTGCCCTGCGCCACGGCGTTCTCTACAAACTCTTCGCTGCGGGTGTTGAATCCGGCGCCGGGGTTGTTTTTCGGAGCTTCGTCTTCGCTTTGGCAGTAATTCACGCAACCGTGGCCTGGCGCGAATTTTCCGACTTGTTCGGGCCACTTCGAGTCGAAAATCTGATAGGTCTTGTGCTGCGGCTGCATTTCGATTTGGTTTTCTATTTGTTGGCCAGGAACATCTTCGTTCATGAATCGCTCGCCGAGCAGGTTGATGTTCAGGAAGCCATCGATGCCCATAACACCTTTGCCCGTAATGTCGGCACCGCCGCCCATGTGATGAATCATGGGGGCGTGGTGTTGCTGCATGCGCGCACCAGCCCAGGTACCCATGCGGTGGCCGTCGCCTCGGTTGGTATTGTTGCCTTCGACATCGGTGTGAATCCACATGGCGGGAACGTCATTGGCCAAGGTCTCGGGGGCGAACGCTTCAAGCATGGACTTGTCGGAAGAATAGTCGCCCGTTGCCAAGATCACGCTTTTCGCAGCGATTTTCTTATACTTACCAGTTTCGGCGTTGCGCACGAATACGCCAGTTACAGTATCGCCTTCCTTAATAAGTTTTTCGGCGAAGTGTCCGTAGTAGGCTTTTGCGTTGCCCGTAGCTTCTGCCGCTGCAATTTGTTCGCCATGGGCAATTTGGAAGCTGCCAAATCCGACGGACGTGGGGAACGTCGAGCAGGTTTCGGCACGATAATCGTACCAATCGGGCAGGGGATATGAATCGGGGATAAGATTGTTTTCCTTGCCGTCGGGGATGTCATCGCGCGAGGTTTCTGCGATATAGAGGTCGGTAAGCGGCTCGATGATCCAATTGAAAACATCGCCCACTTCATAAACATAGCGTCGGATAATGGCTCGTTTTACGTAGTAACCGCATTCCTGCATGTGGCGGTTGATGATTTCCTCTTTGTCGATGTCGGCAGCGTGCCAGCGTTCCTCGCGCATGCCGCCGATGAGCGCGAACGCACCGCCGGTCGCGTTGTAGGATTCAGCTTTCTCGATTGCAATGGTGTTTGCGCCGGCTTCTGCGGCCGAGCGGTAAGCCATGACGCCCGCATTGCCCAAGCCGATAACTACGACATCGCATTCCTCTTCCGCTTCGACATCGGCATCGGAAATCTCGGGTTCCTTGCCGAGCCAATCGCCCGATGCGCTTTTTTCGACTTCGGTCGTTGCTTCTTGCTTGTCGCCAGTGTTTTGATCCTTGGCGGGTGAGCATGCGGCAAGGCTCATTCCTGCGGCTCCGATGCCCGCAGTTGCTAGGCCTGCCAAGAAATTCCTTCTGCTGAGTTCCATAATTCCCTCCTCAATATTGTCTTCGCCGATACGATTGGTATGCGTTCGGCGAAGACAATATTGAGCAAAAGGGCTTGTTTTGAAATCAGGAAAGAGTGTCGAAAGAGCAGGTAGAGACATATATCGGCAAAAATGGTCGATATGATGGTTGAAGCGAGGGGCGGCTTTGAGCGCGCAATGCGCATTGCGGCGTATGCTACTATTTTCCCGGAGGAAATATGGGGAACATTCACTACGGAAAAATAACGGCACAGGACGCTATGGGGGCGCTGAATCGCTGCGCGCGATATGCCGGTTTTGGATTCTGCGTTGCGTGGGGCTTCCTGCTATTCGCTGTGCCTGAATTTCAGCCATCATCGGGACTTAACATTTCTTGTGGTCCATGGCGCCTGGCTGTCTTGCCTGCTTATTCGTAATAGCGATTTCGCGCTGGCGAGCTATCTCGCCAACTCGCTCTGGGGTGGCTTTCTGCTGCGCGGCGCTCGCTTCGGTCGGGACATTTTTGCATGCATCGCCGATTGCATCGAATCAAGCCATTCAATATGTTGGTTTCGTATTGGCTGGCGCTTCGTTTATTGGGCTGCTTTTGCCGTGGTTTGTCGCATACGCTGAACTATCCGCTCGTGAAGTCTTCCTGTCTTCGGGGTTGGCTTTGGTTGTCGGATCCGTAACGTGCGTGATTGTGTCGGCTTGCGATTGCGAAATTGCTGGGTTCGTCCTCTCTATCTTGCCAGTGGCTTCGTTGCTCCTTCTTCCGGTCGGAAAGACTTCCGACCGCTCCCGCGGCGATGGCGTTACTGGAGTCGATCGCTCTCTTTTTCAGGTAATTAGGGCCGCTATTCCCACGAAAACAATGGCTGGGCTTCTGCTCGTATACTTTGTGATTGATGCGTTGCGCGGTATAGGGCGATTGCCGGGGTCGTTCTTTGGCAGGGCTGACGCATCCTTTCTGGTAATTCCATTGCTTGTGTCATTGGGCTGCATTCTTGTTTCGGCGATACGGCGGAAAATCGACTTAGGGGTTGCATGCAAGCTCTTGCTTGCTGTTTTTTCGATTTCGCTTGCTTTGTCGGTTGTTGCGGTACACCCAGGGTTTCGCTTCGGGTTCGCAACGAGCGTATGTACGCAGGTGCTTTGCTGGATGCTGCTGGTGTTTGTCGCGAAGAAAAGCCCGGTTTCTGCCCAAATCGTCTTTGCTATGGGGATGATTGCCGAATTCGTGGGTGGAATACTTGCCGACTTAGTTATGCCCGCGATCGCGCCAGTTGGCATGCTTGCGCCGTTGGTACTGGTGCTGGCCATTGCGTTTGCGACGGTATTTGTGTTTTCGGACGAATCTCTTGTGATTGAAATTGATTATGAAGAACCGGCTGAGTTGAACGACGGACGGTTGGCCCGTTGCGAGCGCCCGAAGGCATCTGGCGAGTGCGGTTTGACGGTTTCAAGTCAAGATGCGATTGCCGTCGCTGCGGCTTCTTCCGAGGACGAGACGCGAAGGGACGACGATAGGATTAACGAATTTTGTGCGGAGCGCGGGCTTACGGCGCGTGAATCCGAAGTTTTCTCGTTATGGATTACGGGGCATGATATGCGCACGATTCAAGAAAAGCTATTTGTTTCGCAGGGCACCGTGAAAACCCATTTGCGAAATATCTACGACAAATGCGGCGTCCATAATCGCCGTGACCTCATGAAGATGTTCGAGGAATAGGTAGTCCGTTGAAGCGTTGGTGGGCTTCGTTGCGCTGCACCGCTAACGAGTTTTTCATTGGGGGGTGCCCTTGCTGGCCGCAAGCGCTCTCTTCTGTTAAACGCTACGAGCATTTAACAGAAGGTTTTCAGCTGCTCTTCAGCGTTGGCGGTTTTTCGTAGCGAAGCGTTAACACTTTCGGCTTGCGCGCGACGCGTCGGTTACTATGGCGGTTTGTACTGATATATGTGGCGTGTGCCGCATAGGCCGACTCTTAAAGGAGCCCCATGGAATCGTTCGAAATCGTTTTGCTGCTGCTTGGATGCGTTCTTGTCTCAAGCATTTTCGACCAGGTATTTTCCCGCTTGGCCATGCCGCTTGTGCAAATCGCCCTTGGCGCGGTGGTCGGTTTCTTGATCGCCGAAGACCCCTCGGCGGTTATTTCCGATCCTGAGCTCTTCCTGCTCATCTTTATCGCGCCGCTGCTTTTCGATGAGTCGCGCCATGCCGACAAGGGCGCGCTTTGGAAAAACAAGGGACACATCATCTCGCTCGCTATTGGTCTGGTGTTCATTACGGCGCTCGTGGTTGGCTTCGTGCTGAACCTTATCGTGCCGTCTATTCCTCTTGCGACCGCCTTCGCGCTAGGCGCCGCGCTCGGCCCCACCGACGCCGCCGCCGTTGCCGCCATGGGCAAAGACGTCAAGCTTACCGGTCGCCAAAAGTCGTTGCTCTCGGGCGAGGCTTTGTTCAACGACGCATCGGGCGTTGTGGCGTTCGAGTTCGCCATCGCAGCGGCCGTCACGGGAACGTTCTCTCTAGCCAACGCGACGGCCACCTTCCTGTTCGACTTCGTTGGCGGCGTGGTCGTGGGCCTTGTGCTCGCGGCAATCGTGATGTTCGTGCTTGGTCGCGTGCGCGCGCTCGGCCTTGAAACGCCCACGGTGTTTCTGCTGTTCGAAGTGGTCATGCCGTTTTTCGCGTACCTCACCGCCGAGCACTTCGCCGTGAGCGGCATTTTGGCCGTGGTCGCGGCTGCGTTGTTCATGAAGTTCTACCCGAGCTCGCTTACCATCGAATCGTCTCGCTACGCCGTGGCCAGCGAAAACGTGTGGGAGCTCATCGTATTCGTGATTAACGGCATCGTGTTCGTGCTGCTGGGCATGAAGCTTCCCGAGGTTATTCTGCCTACATGGAATGCGTCGGGCAGTCAGGGTGGCGCGTGGCTTCTCGTCCTTATCGTGCTCATTACGGTTATCGTGCTTGGCGTGCGTTTCGCGTGGGTCGTGGTTATGGAGAAACTCACGCGCAATCGCGAGGGCGCCCGTCCGAAAATCAACGCCGATTTCCTGCGTAACGCGGCCGTGATTACGCTTGCTGGCCCGAAGGGCGCCGTGACGCTTTCGGTCGTTATGTCGCTTCCGTATTTCATTGCCGCGACGACGCCGTTTCCCAACCGCGACCTGCTCATCTTCCTTGCGTCGGGCGTTATTGTGCTCACGTTGCTCATTGCGAATTTCGTGGTGCCGCTGCTGGCTCCCGCTGAAGAAAGCGAAGGCGCCTCGCCGCGCTCTAAGGTGGAAGTCGACATTTTGCAGAATGTTATCGACGAGCTCCTTGAGAAAGAAACGCCCGAAACGGCGGTGCCTACGCGCGTTACCGTGCAGGCATACCGCGATCGTATGAATTTGGTGCGCGAGCGCGAGGTTTCCGACGACACGCTGCGCGGCATGCGCATTGATGTTCTGGGCGACCAGCTCGAATTCGTGCGCGAAAAAATGGCGTCGGGCGAAGTGAGTCGCGCGGCGGGCGAGCGCTATGCGAGTACGCTCAACCACAGCATTGACGTGCTTAAGCGCGGCTCTCATTCGAAGTTTGCTTCGACGCTTGGCTCGGGAGCTCCCATTGTGGCGGGCGCGGGCGTTGCTCCCGGTGCGGTTGTTGCGCGGCCCGATTTGCGCAAGAAAGCCCCGTTCACATGGACGGTTCGCTTCATTGTGGACAAAGTTCGCGGTTCGAATATGACCGATGAATGCAAGCGCGAAATGTCGAAACTCATCATTGCCGCCGAAGAACATGCCTTGCAGTATTTGGAAAGCATCGAGCCCGCGCTCGACGCTGAGGGCCGTCATGCTGCGGGCCTGTTGAAGAGCGAATACAACGCTAACCTTATGGCGTTGCGCCTGCGCGTGGCCCGCGTGGAAGTGGAAGCGGCCGTCGAAGCTCGCGAGGAAGCGCGAGAGGCTGCCGAAGAGAAGTGCGCCGTGCTGCCTGATTCCACGGCGAAGCTCGAGGCTATAACGGGCATCGACATTCCGAAGGTCACTCCTGAAAGCAAGCGCGTACTTGACGCCGCCAAGGCGCGCGAAGTCCAACTGGAGGCTGTGATGGGGTCGCCTTCCGAAACGGGCACGATTCCGTTCGTCGCGCCCGATTCCGATGATGCCGATTTGGCGGCCAAAATGAGTTCCGCGGCAAATGCCGTGGCCGATGCAGCATCGGCGGCTTCCGCTGCGCTCGCTGGCGAAGAGACGCATACCGGCCGCAAGGTGCGTGGCACGTTTTTGGGAAAGCGTCGCGTGAAGGCGAAAACGCGCGACATCGAGGCCGAGGCGCTCTCGATGGAACTCGAACAAATTCGCCTTATGCGCGAGGCCGGCCGCCTTACCAATGCAGATGCACGCGAGCTGCGCGAAGAGGTATACATGTTGCAGATGGGCCTCGAGGCCAGGTAACAAGCGGAAACTTTGGTGCGCGACAGCTGGCGTACCCTTCGACAGCGGCGGTGCGTGCGGCCGCGAAAGCTCCGACCTAACAATCCCTCACTGAGATTTCAAGAGCCCCATTCGGTTACCGTCGAATGGGGCTCTTGTTGTATAAAACGGCCTAAAACCACAATATGTAGGTATTGCTCGCATATCTTCCCTATATGGGGCATATAAATAATCATTCAAAGTGACAGTTAAGTAACGTGCAAAATAAATTGTCAGATAAGTTGACAATGAGGCACTTAGATTTTATATTGCCAAATGTACCAAGAAGGCACGAAGGTCGCGGAGGGCAAAAGCTGCGGGCTTCGAACCGAACAAGCAAGGTAAGAACAGTCGGTGGCAATGCCACCAGCGGGGCTGCAGGATGTGGCTTCGTCAACGAGAAAGGGCTGAATAGATATGGGCAAGATTCTGGGTATCGACCTGGGCACCACGAACTCCGCGATGGCGGTTATGGAAGGCAATGAGCCCACCATTCTGGTGAACGCCGAAGGCGACCGCACCACTCCGTCGGTCGAGGGCTTCCGCAAAGACGGCGAGCGTGTTGTTGGCAAGGCCGCTAAGAACCAGGCTGTCACCAACCCTGAGAACACCGTTTCTTCCGTGAAGCGATTCATCGGCCGCAGCTACGACGAAACTGCCGAAGAGCGCAAGACCGTCGCCTACAATGTCGTGAAGGGCAAGGATGGCCGTTCCGTCGTCGACATCGATGGCAAGGAATACACTCCCGAGGAAATTTCGGCCATGGTTCTGCAGAAGCTGAAGGCTGACGCCGAGAAGCGCGTGGGCCAGCCGATTACCGAGGCCGTCATTACCGTTCCTGCATACTTCAACGATGCTCAGCGTCAGGCCACCAAAGACGCTGGCAAAATCGCTGGCCTCGAGGTGAAGCGTATTATCAACGAGCCTACCGCTGCTGCTTTGGCTTACGGCCTCGACAAGGTGAACAAAGATCAGAAGATTCTCGTGTTCGACCTTGGCGGCGGCACGTTCGACGTTTCCGTGCTTGAGCTCGGCGACGGTGTGTTCGAGGTTCTGTCCACCGCTGGCGACAACCACCTGGGCGGCGACGACTGGGATCACCGCGTCATCGACTGGATGGCCGACAAGTTCGCTGCTGACAACGGCGGCATCGATCTGCGCAAAGACAAGATGGCTCTGCAGCGCCTGAAGGAAGCTGCCGAGAAGGCGAAGATGGAGCTTTCCTCCACCACGCAGGCTTCCATCAACCTGCCGTTCATCACGGCTGACGCTACCGGCCCGAAGCACCTCGACTACACGCTGACCCGCGCTGAGTTCGAACGCATCACGAAAGATTTGCTCGACCGCTGCAAGCAGCCTGTTGAGCGCGCGCTGAAAGATGCCGATCTTGGCACGGGCGACATCGACGAGGTCATTCTCGTTGGCGGCTCCACCCGTATGCCGGCTGTCCAGCAGCTCGCCGAGACCATGACGGGCAAGAAGCCGAACATGTCGGTGAACCCCGACGAGGTCGTCGCTATTGGCGCGGCTGTTCAGGGCGGCGTGCTTTCCGGCGATGTTGAGGGCATTCTGCTCCTCGACGTCACCCCGCTTTCCCTGGGCGTTGAAACCATGGGCGGCGTGATGACCAAGATGATCGACCGCAACACTACCATCCCGACCCGCAAGACCGAGATTTACTCCACGGCTGCCGACAACCAGACGTCCGTTGAGATTCACGTTCTGCAGGGCGAGCGCCAGATGGCCAACGACAACAAGACCCTTGGCCGCTTCCAGCTCACCGGCATTCCTGCGGCTCGCCGCGGCGTGCCCCAGATTGAGGTCACGTTTGACATCGATGCCAACGGCATCGTGAACGTTTCCGCTAAAGACCTGGGCACTGGCAAGGAGCAGCAGATCACCATTTCCGGCTCCACGGCTCTGTCCGACGACGAAGTCGACCGCATGGTGAAGGACGCCGAGGCTCACGCCGACGAGGACGCGAAGCGCAAGGAAGAGATCGAGGCTCGCAACAACTGCGACTCTCTCGTGAATGCTACCGAGACTACGCTCAACGAGCTGGGCGACAAGGTTCCCGCCGACAGCAAGTCCACGGTTGAGGCCGCTATCGCCGAAGCCAAGACTGCGCTTGAGGGCACCGACATCGACGCCATCAAGGCTGCTACCGAGAAGCTGCAGCAGGCAAGCTACAAGCTGGCCGAAGTTGCCTACAGCAATCAGGACGCCGCCGCTGCTGGCGCTGGCGCCGCGGGTGCTGCTCCCCAGCAGGATGACGGCCCCATCGAGGCCGACTATGAGGTCGTCGACGACAAGAACGAAGGGAAATAATCATGAGCAAGGACGGTAAGAACAAAGCCGCCCAGGAGCCTCGTGAGATTCCTATCGACGGCGCAGATGAAGTAACCGAAGGGGCGGCTGAAGCGGCCGCCCCGGCCCCCGAGGCCGAACCGGCGGAAACCGCCGAGGCCGCCGAGGCCGAGGCTGATTCCATCGAGGAAGAGGCCGAGGCGGTTGTGGCTGACGCCGAGCGCGTCGCTAAGGCCGAAGCTGAAGCGGCCGCCATGCGCGATAAGTACCTTCGCCTTCAGGCGGAATGGGACAACTATCGCAAGCGCACGGCCGAAGAGGCTGGCGAGATGCGCGTTCGTGCCGCTGAAAAGCTCATGGGCGATCTGCTTCCCGTGATGGACGACTTTGAGCGCGCTATCGCGCACGCCGAAGCCAACGGTGATGCCGGTCTGCTCGACGGCGTGAAGGCGATTTCGACCAAGCTTTCCGAATCGCTCGGCAAGCATGGCCTTGAGACCATCGACCCCGCGGGCGAGGCGTTCGACGCGCTTGAGCATCAGGCCGTAGGCCAGGTCGAAGACGCGAGCGTGCCCGATGAGACCGTTGCGCAGGTATACCAGAAGGGCTATCGCCTGGGCAAGAAGGTCATTCGTCCGGCAATGGTCACCATCTCCACTGGCGGCCCGAAGCGCGAAGTCGAAAGCGACGACGCAGAATAGTATGTATTGGAAGGCGGGCGCAGTGCTCGCCTTCTTTGTAGAAATTGCACGTCAGAATAAAAGGAGGTGGCGCAGTTGGCAGCCACGCCGGACTACTACAAGACGCTCGGGGTTTCCCGCAGCGCCACGGACGAAGAGATTAAGAAGGCATACCGCAAGCTTGCACGCACGAACCACCCCGATGCAGGCGGCGATGAGGAAAAGTTCAAGGAAATCAACGAGGCCTATGAGGTCTTGAGCGATAAGAAGAAGCGCAAGCTTTACGACCAGTACGGAACCGCCGATGAACAGCGCATTCCCTATGGATGGGGCGGCGGCGCCGGCGGCGCTGGGGCTTCGGGCTTCGGCGGCTTTGGCAGCTGGGCCGACATTCTGGATAGCATTCGTCGCGGTGAAGGCGTGGCGGGCGCTGGCGGCTTCAACGTCGATGATATTTTCGGCGGAGGCGGCTTCGGCGGTTCTGGCTTCGGCGGGCAATACCAGCCGCACCCCCAAAAGGGCCGCGATATGAACGTGACGCTGAACGTAAGCTTTGATGAAGCATTCAACGGCTGCACCAAGAAGGTGAGCGTGCGCAACCCTCAGGGCGGCGTCGAAACGCTTGACGTGAAGGTGCCCGCCGGCGCGGTCGATGGCGGCCGCGTGCGCTTCCGCGGCAAGGGTGCCGCGGGTGCAAACGGGGGCCCGGCCGGCGATTTGCTTGTGACTACGAAAATCAGCGAGCATCCGCTGTATTCGCGTCATGGCGCCGATGTGCTCATGACGGTGCCCATTACGGTTTCCGAAGCTGCGCTCGGCGCGAAAATCGTGATTCCCGCGCCCGACGGCACGAAGATCCGCGTAAGTGTTCCCGCCGGTTCTCAAGACGGTACTGAGCTGAAAATCAGCGGCAAGGGCGCCCCGAACGTGAAGGGCTCAGGCAACGGCGCGCTGCGCATTACGTTCCATGTGGAAATTCCCAAGCACATGACTGAGCAGCAAGAACAGGCCATGATCGACTTCCAGGCGGCTTGCGAGCATGCGGGCCAAAACGTTCGCGAGCATTTAGGCGTGTAGGAGATAGCAATGGCAGACAGGCACACACCTCTCTATATGATCGGCGTCGCGGCCCAGCTGGCGGGCGTGCACCCTCAAACGTTGCGCATTTACGAGCAAAAGGGCCTCGTGAGCCCCCAGCGCACGAGCGGCAACACGCGCATGTATTCGCAAGCCGACATCGAGCGTCTTGAACTTATCAACGAGCTCACGAGTGAGGGCATCAACCTTGCGGGCGTCATTCGAATTTTGGATTTGAAGGGTCGTCTCGACGAGCGCGATGAGGAAATCGACGACTTGCACAAAAAGGTGCGTCGCCTGGCCGACCGCGTGCATGAACTCGAAACGCGTGAAAGCGTATCGCGCCTCATGCTTCCCGCGAGCACGCAAAACATCGAGGTGCGTTAGCGCGCCAACCTGTTAAATGCTTGTAGCGTTTAGCAGGTTTTATTTGAAACCAATTCTCTCCATCTAGGAAGGAGATAGTTTTATGAGACTCGACAAACTTGCAGTAACCGCTCAAGAGGCCTTCCAGGCCGCTATGGGCATCGCGAGCGACGCCGACACGTCGTCGGTCGAGCCGATTCATTTGCTGAAAGCCCTGCTCGATGCGGGCGAGAACAACATCTCGGCCATCATCAAGCGCGTGGGCGCCGACCCGGCGATGCTTTCGGGCGAAGTCGACAAGGCCATCGCTAATGGGCCCAAGGTCACAGGCGGCGTGATGGGCATGCCCCTTCCGTCGCAAGGCCTCATGAACGCCATTGACAACGCGGTGCAGGCCGCCGAAAAGATGGGCGACTCTTATGCGACGAGTGAGCATTTGCTCATTGCCCTCACCGAAGACAAGGGCCAAGCGGGCAAAATCCTCAACGGCGCAGGCGTGACGCGCAAAAACATCGAAGAGGCCTACGATGACCTTCGCGGCGACACCCGCGTGACCGACCAGCAGAGCAAAGCCGAGCTTGATGCGCTGAACCAGTACGGCCAAAACCTCACTCAGCAGGCGCGCGAGGGCAAGCTCGATCCGGTCATCGGCCGTTCCGACGAGATTCGCCGTACCATTCAGGTGCTTTCGCGCCGCACGAAGAACAACCCTGTGCTTATTGGCGAGCCGGGCGTTGGCAAAACGGCAATCGTCGAGGGCTTGGCCCAGCGAATCGTTGCGGGCGACGTGCCGTCGAGCCTGAAAGACCACGATGTTATCGCGCTTGACTTGGGCGCTATGGTTGCGGGCGCGAAGTACCGCGGCGAGTTCGAGGATCGTTTGAAGGCGGTTCTGCGCGAAGTGAAGCAGAGCAACGGCCGCATCATTCTGTTCATCGACGAGCTGCATACCATCGTGGGCGCTGGTTCCACGGGCGATTCGTCCATGGACGCGGGCAACATGCTCAAGCCCGCATTGGCACGCGGCGAACTGCATGCCATCGGTGCGACCACGCTTGACGAGTACCGCAAATACATCGAGAAAGATGCCGCACTTGAGCGTCGTTTCCAAACAGTGCTCGTGGGCGAACCCACCGTGGAAGACACCATCGCCATTTTGCGTGGCCTGAAGGAAAAGTACGAAATCCACCACGGCGTGCGCATCACCGATTCGGCGATTGTCGCTGCGGCCGAGCTTTCGAACCGCTACATTTCCGACCGCTTCCTTCCCGATAAGGCCATTGACCTTATGGACGAAGCCGCCAGCCGTCTGCGCATCGAGATTGACTCCATGCCGCAGGAAATCGACGCTGCTCAGCGTAAATATACGCAGATGCAAATCGAGGAACAGGCGCTCATGAAGGAAAACGACCCGGCGAGCGCCGAGCGTTTGGAAGAGCTGCGCAAGCAAATGGCCACGTCAAAAGAATGGCTCGATGCGCGCAAGGCCGAATGGCGCAACGAGAAAGATGTCATCGAGAAGGTGCAAACCTTGAAGGCCGATATCGATGCGGCCCACGTTGACGAGGAAAAGGCTACGCGCGAGGGCGACCTGGTGAAGGCTTCCGAGATTCGCTATGCGAAGATTCCCGAGCTGCAGCGCCAGCTGGCCGAGGCTGAAGAGGCTGTGAACGCCAAGCAGGGCGACGGCGCCATTTTGAAGGAAGAGGTTTCCGACGAGGAAATCGCCGAAGTCGTGAGCGCGTGGACGGGCATTCCCGTGTCGAAGATGATGCAGGGCGAAATGGCTAAGCTTGTTGACCTGGAGAGCCAGCTGCACAAGCGCGTCGTGGGCCAGGATGAGGCCGTCTCGGCGGTCGCCGGTGCCATTCGCCGCAATCGCGCGGGGCTTTCCGACCCTGACAGGCCCATTGGCAGCTTCCTGTTCCTGGGCCCCACGGGCGTTGGCAAAACCGAGCTCGCGAAGGCGCTCGCTGAATACCTGTTCGACACCGAACGCGCCATGGTGCGTATCGACATGTCCGAATACATGGAGAAGTTCAGTGTGCAGCGCCTGATCGGTGCCCCTCCGGGATACGTGGGCTATGACGAGGGCGGCCAACTCACCGAGGCCGTTCGCCGTCGTCCGTATAGCGTGATTCTGCTCGACGAAATTGAGAAGGCGCATCCCGATGTCTTCAATATTTTGCTGCAGGTGCTCGACGATGGTCGCCTGACCGACGGCCAGGGCCGCGTGGTGAGCTTCAAGAACGCGATTATTATTATGACGAGCAACATTGGCTCGCAGACGATTCGCGATTTTGCGGCCGACGCGCAGGAAGAGGCCAAGGAGCAGGGCGCCACGATGGGCGATTTGGTTCAGGATATGATGCAGGCCGATGCCGCTGGCTTTGCGAAGAAGATGGCGGAATTCCAGGCCGCAATGCAGGAGAACCTGCGTGCGACCTTCAGGCCCGAGTTCCTGAATCGTATCGATGACGTTATTACGTTCAAGCCGCTTTCGTCTGAGAACATCGAGAGCATTGTTGCTCTGCAGGTCAAGGACGTGCAGGCTCGCTTGGCCGATCGTCGCATCGAACTCGAAGTGAAACCCGCCGCCATCGAATCGCTTGCCATCGACGGTTTCGATCCAGTGTATGGCGCGCGTCCGTTGAAGCGTTTGGTGCAGCGTGAGGTCGTCGATCGCGTGGCGAATGAGATTGTTGCCGGTCGTGTGATGGAGGGCTCGAAGGTTACCATCGACTCTGATATCGTCGACGGCTACACCTGCAAGGTTGAAAACCCGCAGGCCGCGGCCGACGAACACGGACAGGCCGCTGCCGGCGAACAGTCCTATGAGGTTCCCGCTGAGTAAAGCGATGTGTTGCGCGGCGTGAGTGAGGAATCCCACAGCGTGACGAGGCTCAGCGTGGAGCTTGGGTCGTGAGGCTTGCAGCGCAATGCGTGAAGCGCGGTGGCGTTGCACGTGTCGGCTGGCTCGAGAAAATCGACCATGGCGTCTGGGGCGCACCGTTCACTCAAGCAATAGTCGGAAATGCTCCGCTCGAGAAATCGAGCGGAGCATTTTTTTTATAACGAAGTCGAGGATTGCTTGTTTGATTCGTGCTCTGCTTCGACGCCGAGCATGTCAAACAGTTCTTGGCGCGTATGGATGTCGAGCTTCTGATAAATGTGGCGAACATGGGCCTTCGCTGTGCCGTTCGCGATGAACAGCTCGCGCTCAATGATTCCCACGGTTTTGCGCTGTCCGAGCAGCAGGAGCACCTCTTCTTCGCGCGTCGACAGCTTATACTCGCGCGCGACGGTCGCTACGCGCGTCGCGAGTTCATGCTTCTTTTCGGCAGGCGTTTTCGATCGTGGCTCTGCCGGGAGGCTTGATTGCGTCTCGGGCGTGACGGGGACGGCACCCCAATTGCTCGAAAGTTCCTTTTCCGACATGAAAATCATTGTGGCGGCAACGATGGAAATAACCGCGAGCGCACTGGTAACTACCTCGATGTTTGCGGGGGCAACGCCGATTGATCCTAAAGCCTGGCTTGTATCACGCCCGAGCAGCATGAAAATCTGGCGGACGCCGCGCTCGATGCCGAAGAGCCAGATGGGCGATGCGCCATAGCGATAACAGATGCTGGCAATGATGATCATAATCAGTATTGATTGCATAGTGTAGCCGGCGGAAATGCAAAAGGAGCTTACCGATTCGCTAAATAGGTTGAACGTGGGAAGCAGCAGGAATGCCGCCACGGTGATGGGCAGCGCTCCTCGATAGATAAGCCCGAAATCGAAGTGTTTTCCACGAATGCATACGCCAAGGAAAATCGCGAGTGCGGCGAAGAGCGTTCCAGGCGACGAGTGCGGTCCGAATCCTCCCGAATAAGAGCTCATTTCTAGCAGGCCATAGGCGAATGCGTATGCCGCCATGAGAAATACTGCTTTCCAAGGTATGGAAAACTCGGTCGCTTCGCGGCGAGCGGGGCGATCTGATTTCGGGATATGGAGGAGTGCGGAATGTGCGCAGAGTAACGAGACGAGCGGAAGAAGCGCCGTCATAACGAAGAGCCATTCAAATTTAAAGCCCTCATATACATAAATGACGAGCGCTCCGGCTACGATAGAAAGCGAATAATAGGCAGCGACGCGAAATGGGTTGAGGCTGCCGTAGATTTCGCTCCATATGACAATCATGAACGCGATGCCTACGCCGCCAACGATTCCCGACGCCGTTCCAAGCTCGGTCGCGATATTCGGCGCGTAGAATGCCGAAAACGAGAGTACCGTAGATGTAGTGAGCAAAATGCCCGTTATCGTAAGAGCGCTGCGCCGGCCAACGAGTGTTTTGAGTTTCTTGGCGAAAATCGCGCACAGCACTACGGTGAGCACCATGATCGAGTCGAAAAGGTCGCGAGGCGTCGCCATGCTGAAAGGGAAAGGCACGAACGTGCCCACGAAGGCGATTTCGATCCAGGCTCGATAGATGCCGAGGCCCAAGAAAGCGAGCGGCACCACGGGAATGTACCCGAATAGCAGCGAGCCCCCTGAGCTCTTCGGCAAGACTTGCTCCAGTTCATCGCATTTGTCGTTTTTTATAGGTTCAATTTCATGCGTATCGCATGGCGTTTGCTTTGGCACAATCCCTCCCCGATAGTGCGTTCGAGAGCTATTTTTGCACGTCGGTCGAGGGTTATATAGGGGGTTATAGAAAAATAACCCCATAAAATCGATTTCGGTCGATGCTTTGCCTCCTGTTTCTGTCTAGATTTTAGGGCGTTCCGAAGGGGAACGGCGGTGGTCTGTTCGGGTGAGAACGGGCTGCCAACGAGAAACAACAGGAGGGATATCATGGAACTTTCACGTCGCGATTTGTTTAAATTCGGCGGCATCGCAGCCGTTGGAGCGGCCGGCGCAGGCATGCTCGCGGGCTGCTCTCCGTCGGGCGGATCGTCGAAGGGCGCTCCGGCTGCCGCTTCTAAAGATACTGACGGTTTGCCGAGCTTCTTCCAGGCTCCCGAACCCATTAAAGACGTCAAGGAGACCAAGGAATTTGACGTGGTCGTAATTGGCGCAGGCGCCGCAGGTGTGCCGTGCGCGCTGGCCGCGGCCGATGCAGGCGCGAAGGTTGCGCTTATTCAGAAAGAGAGCCAGGCGGTTTCTCAGGGCAATACGTGTGACTCGCTCGAGGCCTCCACGAGCGCTGCTGGCAAGGCGGCTGTGATGTCGTGGCTCACCGAGCAGTGCGCATGGCGTTCGCACCGCGATCAGCTTGAGCTGTGGGCAAACAACTCCGGCGAAGCTCTGCATTGGTTGTGGGATAAGGCGACCGAAGCCGGCTGCCAAGTCGTCGACACCACCAAGAAATGGACGAGCAACATCTCGGTTATCGACGAGCAGCCTGTTTCTTATTTCGCATTTGATTTCGGCCCGAAACCTTACAACACCGGTAGCGGCATGCGCGATTTGTGCGACTACTTCAACGGCAAAGATGGGCTTGAGATCTTCTATTCCTGCCCAGCGGAGCAGCTCGTGAAAGATGGCGACAAGGTTGTGGGCGTCATCTGCAAAGACGGCAGCGATTACGTGCAGTTCAATGCGAAAAACGGCGTTGTTGTCGCGACGGGCGACTATACCAACGATGATGAGATGATGGCCTACTACAACCCCGATATGAATCATCTTGATCGCAAGGAGACCAATAAGACTGGCGATGGCCAGAAGATGATGGTATGGGCTGGCGGCCGCATGGAGAGCGTATGCGGCTCCAAGGTGCAGCATGACTTCGACGCGGGCCCGGGCTCTATGGCCGACATGCCGTTCTTGACTGTGAAAAATGACGGCACCCGCTTCTGCAATGAGGCACGTAGCGCCATGGCCTACAACGGCAACTTCCTTACGAGCGAAGAGGACAACGGCTATTACACGCAGGTGTTTGATTCGAATTATATGACCGACTGCGCTGACTGGCCGGGCAAGCTCTATGACCCCGAGGCTATTAAGGCGTACATGCCTGAGGAGCCGGGCGAGAAGAAGGGCGTGTACCCCGATTTGGCTGCGACTTTCAAGGCGGACACCATCGAGGAACTCGGCAAGAAGCTTGGCCTTACTGACGTGGACGCGTTCGTGAAGACGGTTGCTCGCTACAATGAGCTCGTCGATGCCGGTGTTGACGAAGATATGGGCAAGCCCGCCAAGTGGCTGAAGCCTATCAAGCAGGCCCCATTCTACGGCATCCATCGTCACATTCGCCTGTCCACTATCGTCCATGGCGTGAACGTCAATGGCGAGATGCAAGTGCTTGACAAGGATGGCAATCCTATCGAGGGCCTGTATTCTATCGGCAATTGCGCCGGCAACTTCTTCGGCAGCCCCGACTATCCCATGGATTTGCCCGGCCTTTCCCTCGGCCGTTGCCATACTCAGGGCTACGTTGTAGGTAAGATGCTCGGCTCCAAGTAATCGATAGCTCAATAATCCTATTGCTTTCCATGTGGCGACCCCCCTCCCGTATGGCCGCATGTAAAAGCAACGCAAGCCCCGCTCGGTTTGTCCGAGCGGGGCTTTGCCTATTGAATCAGTTTTGTTTAAGCCGTGATCCGATACTCTGAAACCTGAGGTAACTTTAACTTGCATATACCCCATGGGGGTATATAATGCAGTTTGCGCATTGTGGAACGGAAGTGCGTTTGTCGCTTCGAGTTTGCGTGTGCTTGTTTTGAAGAGCGGAGTTGTTATGGCCGAAGAGATGAAACAGTGCTGTGCGTGCCGGCATAAAGAAACCGAGCGTGCCGATGATCTTCAACACGATTTGACCAAGCGTCTAAACCGCGCGATTGGCCAGCTCAATGGTGTGAAAGACATGATTGCCGACAATCGCTACTGCGGAGATGTGCTCGTGCAGCTCGCGGCGGCGGAGTCGGCCGTGCATCGCATCGCCGAAATCGTTTTGCAAGACCACATGGAAACGTGCGTGGTGGAGCAGGTGCGCGCCGGCAATGTCGAGGTGGTCGATGAGGCCATGCGGCTCATCAAGAAATTCATGTAGCCGTAAAGAGCCAACTGACGAAAAAAACTAAGCGCGGCCTCGTGGTACAGATTGCCTTGAAGGTTCCGCCTGCCCGAGAGGAGCGGCCTTGTGGCCGTGACTGAGGGTAGGCGGGTTCTGAAAGGCAAGATGTCCGCGAGGGCGTGCTGGCTGGGAGTAAATATGAAGCAGACGTTCGATGTAGCGGGAATGACATGCGCGGCGTGCAAGGCTCGCGTCGAGAAAGCCACGGCATCGGTTGATGGCGTGGCCGAAGTTGCCGTGAACCTGTTGAAAAACAGCATGGAGGTTACCTACGTCGACGAATCGCCGGATGCGGTTGCTCGGGTGAATGCGGCTATTTGCGCCGCCGTTGATAAAGCGGGCTACGGCGCCGAGCCGCGTGCCGCGGCGGGCGAGGGCGCGCAACCTGCCGCGCAGGGCGGCGTTTCTGCGGCCAAAGCTGCGCGAGAGGCCGCGAACAAAAAGGCGGCCGAAGCCGAGACGGTCATGCGCCGCCGCTTAATCGTTTCGTTCGTGTTCAGCATTCTGCTGTTCTATCTTTCTATGGGCCACATGTTCTCGTGGCCGCTTCCCGCGTGCTTCTTGGGCCACGAGAACATGATCACGTTTGCATTCACGCAGTTCTTGCTGCTCATTCCCGTTATCGCGGTGAACTTCAAATATTTCAGCGGCGGTTTCAAAAGCCTTGTGCATGGCGCCCCCAACATGGATTCGCTCATCGCGCTTGGCGCCACGGCATCGACTGTGTACGGCATTGCGGCCATTTATCGCATTGGCATTGGAATGGGAGCGGGCGACATCGACGCGGCGCATATGGCCGTGATGGACTTGTATTTCGAATCGGCCGGCATGATTTTGACGCTCATCACGCTGGGCAAATATTTCGAGGCACGCGCGAAGGGCAAAACGACCGATGCGATTTCGTCTCTTCTCGACCTTTCTCCTAAGGTTGCAACGCGGCGCGAGGGCGAAACCGAGGTTGAGGTGCCCCTTGAACAGGTGCAGGTCGGAGACGTGCTCGTGGTGCGCGCGGGCCAAACAGTGCCGCTCGACGGTACGGTTGTCGAGGGCTCGGCCGCGGTGGACGAATCGGCGCTTACGGGCGAAAGCGTTCCCGTGGAAAAGCAGCCGGGCGATGGCGTGATTGGCGCGACTATTTCGAAAACGGGATGGTTCGCCATGCGCGTCGACCGCGTGGGCGATGACACGGCGCTTGCGGGCATCATTCGCATGGTCGACGAAGCGACTTCGACCAAAGCCCCCATCGAGAAGCTTGCCGATAAAATCAGTGGCATTTTCGTGCCCGCGGTCATCGGCATCGCAATCTTGACGTTCGTCGTATGGATGCTCGCGTCGGGCGATGTGTCGATTTCGCTTACTCATGCGGTTTCGGTGCTTGTGATTAGCTGCCCGTGCGCGCTTGGCCTGGCAACGCCGTGCGCCATCATGGTAGGCACGGGCCGTGGCGCGCGTGCCGGCATTTTGGCGAAAACGGCCGAAGCACTGCAAACTGCCCACGACGTGAAAACCGTAGTGCTCGACAAAACGGGCACCATCACCAAAGGTGAGCCTGAGGTTACCGATATGCTATGTGCCTCGGGGGTGGAGGCGAATGAACTGCTGCGCGTTGCGGCGGCCCTCGAGAAGAAATCGGAGCATCCGCTTGGCCGCGCAATTGTTTCGCGTGCGGAAGGCATGGGCCTCCGCGTTGCCGAGGCGAGCGAATTTCGCCAAATTCCCGGCGGCGGTGTTGCGGGCGTGTATGACGGAACCGTGTGCATAATGGGCAATGCCCAGCTCATGCACCAGCATGGCGTGTATTTGGGCGAATTCGAGCACGAAGCTGAACGCTTGGCCGACGAAGGCAAGACTCCGCTGTTCTTGGCGGTGGGCGCTGGCGTGGTGGGCGTTATCGCGGTTGCCGATACCGTGAAGCCCACAAGTGCCGCTGCCGTATTGGAGCTTCACGATATGGGAGTGCGCACGGTTATGCTTACGGGCGATAATGAGCGCACGGCACGGGCTATTCAGCGTGTATGCGGCGTGGACGAAGTCGTTGCCAGTGTCTTGCCCGAAGGCAAGGAGCGCGAGGTTGCACGTTTGTCCGGTGAAGGTGCCGTGGCTATGGTGGGCGATGGCATCAACGACGCGCCCGCGCTCGCTCGAGCGAATGTGGGTATCGCGATTGGCGCGGGTACCGACATCGCCATCGAGTCGGCCGACATGGTGCTCATGAAAAGCGACTTGCTCGACGTGCCCGCGGCCATTCAACTCTCGCGCGCGACCATGCGCACCATTAAGCAGAATCTGTTCTGGGCGCTTATTTACAATGCGATTTGCATTCCCGTTGCGGCGGGCGCATTCTCGTGGGCGGGCCTTACGCTCAATCCCATGATTGCGGCCGCGGCCATGAGTTTAAGCTCGGTGTGCGTGGTGAGCAATGCTCTGCGTTTGCGCACATGGAAGCCTCGTTTTTCCGAGCATGCGCAGGAAGAGGCATCGCGGCGCTTTCTTCCTGAAGATGAAATTGTCGTTCGCGAAATTGCGTACAAATTGCCGGAAGGCATTCAAAATACCCTCGAAAGAAAGGAACCGTTCATGGAAAAGACTCTGCATGTTGAAGGCATGATGTGCCAGCACTGCGTCGCCCACGTGAAGAAGGCGCTCGAAGGCGTCGCGGGCGTGGCGAGCGTCGATGTCGACCTTGATGGCAAGAAGGCCACCGTGCAGCTCGCCGAAGACGTTGCCGACGCCCAGCTCATCGACGCCGTGGTCGACGCGGGCTACGAAGCGAATATGGCATAAAGGTTCATTAGTTCAACGGTTCCGTAACTGCGCGGCTAAGAGTTCGTTTCGAATGCGCGTCTGCGGGGCGGCGCGTGGGTTCGTGCGTATAATGGAGTCAACGAAAGCTTCTTACGAATTGAGGATTCCATGACCGAGTTCGAGAACAACAAGCGTGCGGAAGACGCAGCTGCCGAAAAACCTGCCGCTCCCGCTCAGCCCGCGACGGTTCCGCCGCTGCAGGGCATGCCGACCCCGCCGCAATCTGCGGGCCAGGTTCCTCCTGCCGGAAACCCGTACGCAAATGCGACGCAGCCGCAGCAGCCATCCGGCCAAGCTCCGTTCTACGGCGCCCCTGCGCAACAGCCCCAGGGCGCTCCCCAGAACATGCCTGGCATGCCTCTGCTCTATCTTACGGGGGGAATGAAGTTCGGTTGGGCCGTGTGTGGCTTCTTCCTGGGTCCCATCGCCATTTTGCTTGCGTGGCTTACGAACCAAAGCAATTTTCCGCAGGCGAAATCCGAGGCGGTTAAGTTTTCGCTCATTGGATTTTTGGCGACGTTCGTCATCTGGGTGCTGCTCATCGTCTTGTTCGGTGTGGCTGCATGCTCGGCGTTGACCTATGGACCTTCGTACTACTCGTATTACTAACGTTATTTGATCCGTGTTTTGCAAATAGCGCCCAAAGGCTCGCCGCTTAGCAGTGGCGAGCCTTTTTGGTGCTCGCGACGTTGTGATATCGTGTTTTTCGATGCGCCGTTACGCTATCGTTGCTGGCGCTTTGTTTATGGATGCTAAACTGCACTTTCAGGTCTCAACCGAAAGAGAGGGTGTCATGGCCGAAATGGCTTCAACCGCTGCATGCTCAAGCGTCACGTTTGGTGACGCCGATGTCGAAGAAATTCTCTATAGCGAACAAGCGATTCACGAGCGAGTGGCGCAAATCGGCCAGCAGATTACCGAAGATTATCGCGATGTGGCATACGAGGAAACGCCGCACGGCGACCCCGCGATTCTCATGGTGAGCGTGCTTCGTGGCGCTGCCATTTACATGTCCGACCTCGCGCGTCAGATCGATCTTCCTTTCGAGATGGACTACATGGCCGTGTCTTCTTACGGAACGGGCACGAAAAGCTCCGGCGTCGTGCGCATTCTGAAAGACCTCACATCGAACATCGAAGGCCGCCACGTGATTATCGCGGAAGATATCGTCGATTCGGGCCTCACGCTGAAGTACCTGCTTCGCGTGCTTGAGTCTCGCAATCCCGCATCAATCACCATTGCGGCGCTTTTGAAGAAGCAAAACCCCGAGCAGGCCGAAATCGATTGCAAGTACGTGGGCTTTGAGTGCCCCGACGCTTTCATCGTGGGATACGGCCTCGACTACGCCGAGCGCTATCGCAACTTGCCCTATATCGGCATTCTGAAGCCGGAAGTGTACCAAGGAAAATAATGAGCGAAACACACCAGCAAAACGACAACCAAACGCAGCAGCCTGCGCCGTCGGCTCCCGAAAATCAGCCGCAACAGCCGCAGGCACCGCAGCAGCAGGGCCAGCCGCAGCCTCCTTTTGGCCAGGTTCCGCAGCAGCCTCAGCAGCCCCAGCAGAACCCCTATGGGAATATGCCACAGCAGGGCCAAGACCCTCAAGGCCAGCAATTCCAAGGCCAGCGCGGCTCGTCCATGTTCAACATCGACCCTAAAGACGCCAAACAAATGATGTCTCGTCCGCCGCAGCGCGTGAGCATTATTTCGGCCATTCTGTTCTTCGTTGTGGCGATGTTCATCGGCAGCCAAATGATGACGATGATGAATGGCGCCGAAACCGACACGCTCATCACCTCGGAATTCGTGCAGGCCGTCGAGCAAGATCGCGTGCAGAACGTGGTCTACGATGCCGGTAGCTATACCGTTACGGGCACCTATTATCCGGCCGCAACCGCTGGCTCCACCGCGTCCGATGCATACAACAATGCTATCGGTGCGTTGAATGCCCAAGTCCAAGGCGTGCTCGGCACCGATGCGCCCACGGTTGATACCACCAACCTCGATGCGAAAAGCGTTGGCACCCCACGCAAGTACACGTCTACCTACGTGGGCCAAGATTCGCTCATGCAGCTCTTGAAGAGCCATCCCGATGTTGAGTATCAGGTGAAACTGCCCGACGGCATGGGCGACTTCCTTATGAGCTTGCTGCCCACGCTGCTTCTTATCGGTCTTATGGTCTTCTTCTTCGCCCAAATGAACAAGGCGAACAATTCGCAAATGTCGTTTGGCAAGGCGAAGGCGAAGGAATACACCCAAGAGCACCCCGATGTACGTTTCGACGACGTCGCTGGCGAAGACGAAGCGGTCGAGGAGCTTCAGGAAATCAAAGACTTCCTCGTCAACCCTAAGAAATACCAAGACCTCGGCGCGAAAATTCCGCGCGGCTGTCTGCTCGTAGGCCCTCCGGGTACGGGCAAAACGCTGCTTGCGCGTGCTGTTGCGGGCGAGGCTCAGGTGCCGTTCTTCAGCATTTCGGGTTCTGAATTCGTCGAAATGTTCGTGGGCGTTGGCGCAAGCCGCGTGCGCGACTTGTTCAAGCATGCCAAGGAATCGGCTCCGTCGATCATCTTCATCGACGAGATCGACGCCGTTGGCCGTCAGCGTGGCGCTGGTTTGGGCGGCGGCCACGACGAGCGCGAGCAAACTTTGAACCAGCTGCTCGTCGAGATGGACGGCTTCGAGAAGAATGAAGCCGTGGTGCTCATCGCCGCGACGAACCGCGTTGACGTTTTGGACCCGGCTCTGCTTCGTCCGGGCCGTTTTGACCGTCAAATCGTCGTCGATGCGCCTGATGTTCGCGGCCGCGAGAAGATTCTTGCAGTGCACGCGAAGAACAAGCCCATCGGTCCCGATGTCGACCTGCCGCGCATCGCGAAACTCACGAGTGGCATGACCGGCGCCGACCTCATGAACCTCATGAATGAAGCTGCGCTGCTCACCGCGCGCCGCAACAAGTCGCACATCTCCATGGCCGAAGTCAACGAATCCATGGAGCGTCTGATGGCCGGCCCCGAGCGCAAGAACCGCGTGATGAACGAGAAAACTCGTCGCACCATTGCGTTCCACGAATCGGGCCATGCTCTGGTTGGCCACTTGCTGCCGAATGCCGATCCGGTGCATAAGATCACCATCGTGCCGCGCGGCCGCGCGCTTGGCTATACCATGTCGATTCCTGACGAGGATAAATTCCTCGTGAGCCGAAACGAGATGTACGACGAGCTCGCCGTGTTCTTGGGCGGTCGCGTTGCTGAAGAAATCTTCTGCGGCGACATCACGACCGGCGCGAGCAACGACCTGGAGCGCGCCACGAAGATGGCCCGCCAGATGGTCGTGAACTACGGCATGTCTGATGCGCTGGGCCAACAGACGTTCGGCCAGCCGAACCACGAAGTGTTCCTGGGCCGCGACTATGGCAACACCCAGGATTACTCGCCTGAAACTGCCCAGCGAATCGACGAGGAAGTCGCGCGCCTCATGAAGCAGGCGCACGATACCGCCTACGAGATTCTTTCGCAGCGTGCCGACCAAATGCATACGATGGCCGAAGTGCTGCTTGATCGTGAGACGGTCGACGGTGCGGCGTGTGAAGCTTTGCTCAACAACACGTGGGCTGAGTTCTCGAAGAAGGAAGCTGCTGGTGAAATTCCTCCCGACGAGGGTTTCACGCTCGTGGAGCCTGTCGGCAAGCAAGAGGAGCCGCAGCTCGCTTCGCCACAGCAGGCGGCTGAGCCGCAGGGCGATTCCTCGCAGCAGCAGTAGGCTTTTTGCCGCAGGGGGATTGCGGCACATGATACAACTAAGGGGCGCGTCCCCTCGCTTTCAGGCGAGGGGACGCGTTTGTGCGTATATAAGAAAGGAAGAAACCGAGCATGATGTGGAAATGCGCGAACTTCGAATTCGACTCCACGCGCCCCGTCGTTATGGGCATTTTGAACGTGACGCCCGATTCGTTCTCTGACGGTGGCCAGCACAACGGTTTTGCCGAAGCGGTGGCGTATGCGCGTCAAATGGTTGACGAAGGCGCTCAGATAATCGACGTGGGCGGCGAGTCGATGCGTCCGGGTTCGGCGGAAGTGTCCGTCGAAGAGGAGCTCGCGCGCGCGCTCGATGTAGTGCGCCAGCTGGCCGATTTGGGCTTGTGCGTGAGCATCGATACGCGCCACGCCGAAGTTGCTCGCGCGTGCGTTGAGGCCGGCGCGGCAATCATCAATGACGTAACGGGCTTCCGCGATCCTGCTATGGTCGAAGTCGCCAAAAACTGCGATGCGGGTCTTGTCGTCATGCATATGCTCGGCGAGCCTGCCACCATGCAGAACGATCCGCACTACGACGACGTCGTGGCCGAGGTTAAGGAATACCTGGGCGGCCAGGCCGCCATGCTCGAAGCAGCCGGCGTTGCGCGCGAGCGCATCTGCGTCGATCCCGGCCCTGGCTTCGGTAAAACCGCGAGTCAGACCATGGAGCTCATGCGCAACTTCCACGAGTTCAACCGCTTGGGATATCCCACGATGGTCGCCGTTTCGCGCAAAAGCTATATCGGCTCCGCGTATGGCATAAGCGAGCCCGCGCAGCGCGATGAGGCCTCGGCGCAAGAGGCTCTAATGGCGTGTGAGCTGGGCGCTTCGGTGGTGCGAGCCCATAATGTGCCCGAAACCATGAAGGCGCTCAAAAACCTGCGTCCCTATGTGATTTTGGGCCTTGGCTCCAACGTGGCCCTCGTGGCGAACCCCGGCGAGGAAACAGAGGGCAAAATCGCGAACTTGGAACAGGCCATTACGGGCCTGTGCTCCATTCCCGATACGCAAATCATCGACATCTCGAGCTACTACGAAAGCGAGCCTGCGTACTACGAAGACCAGGATACGTTTGTGAATGCCGTGGTGCTTGCGCGCACGGGCGTGCCGCCGAAGGAGCTTTTGAAGTATTTGCATGCAATCGAGAACAGCCTGGGACGTACGCGCGAAATCGAAAATGGCCCTCGCACGCTCGATTTGGACATCGTTGATTACCAGATGTACGTGGGGCAAACTGACGAGCTTACGCTGCCTCACCCGCGCGTGTGCGAGCGCGATTTCGTGGTGAAGCCGCTGCTCGAGCTTTTGCCGAACCATGTGCTCGCCGACGGCACGCCCGTTGTCGCCGATGGCGCGGTATACGGAAAGGCAACCAAGCTATAAGCTTGCGACCTGCGCAAAGCGTTCATTCATCGGTATTTCTTTTGCAGGTTGCCTTTGGGCATGGGATTCACGCGAACCCCATGCCCGCTTGCTACACTTCGAAGACTTTCCCGCTGAATAATGTGCGATTTTGTCCGCACGGACGATGGCGCGCTCGACGATGTAAGGAGCTCCATGAACTTCGATATTATTTATAAAGACGTGACCGGATCGACCAACGACGACGTGTGGGACCTTGCCAATCATGGCGCACATCCAGGCGTCGCGGTGCGCGCGCTGCGCCAGGAATCGGGCCGCGGCCAATGGAAAACGCGTCCATGGGTAAGCCCTGAAGGCGGGCTGTATTTCTCGGTGTTGCTTGAGCCTCGCATTCCCGAGGAAGAATTCCCCTCGATGAGCCCTCGCCTCGCCGAGGCCGTGGCGCGCATCGTGCGCAGCATTGCGGGCGTGACCGAAAACGAGATATGGGTTAAGCCTGCCAACGACGTGATGTGCGAAGCGGGCAAGCTGTGCGGCATGTCGCTTGACGCGAAAGACGGCAGAGTGGTACTCGGCGTTGGTTTGAACGTGTTCCATCCGAAGGAGCCCATCGTGACCGACGGCCGCAACGTTGCCGCGTATGTTTGCGACTTGGGCACGGAGGAGTCGCGTTCTTTGCCGTTCGCAAATGCGCTTTCGAACCCGCTTTTGCGCGTGCAATACCTCGATGCCGTGATGCAGGGCTTGCTTGGCGCTATTGACCTGGAGCTTTCTGCCATCGAGTGCGAGCATATCTAAAATAGAACGAACGAATAATCGCAAGAAGGGCGTGTATGACTGAAGAAAAGATGATGCGCGAAGCGCGCGAGGGAAAGCCCCAAACGGCCGACAAGAAGGAAAACGAGCGCGTCACGCGCATGGGCTCGGGCAATATTCCGGCCCTCGTAGTCGAATTCGCGGTGCCTGCGATTTTAGGCATGCTCGTGAACGGCGCGTACAACATTATCGACTCGGTATTCCTTGGCCACGGTGCAGGAGAGATTGGCCTTTCCGCCGTAAGCGTGGCAACGCCGATTATGACGGTGTTCATGGCGATTTCTATGCTCATCGGCGCAGGCGGCAACGCGTTGTGCGCGCTTCGTTTGGGCGAAGGCAAGCACAGCGAGGCCGAGCATGTTCTGGGCAATACCTTCACACTCGGCGTGCTGGTATCCGTTCTGCTCGCGGTGCTCGCTCATGTGCCTGCCTGCATCGAACCGCTGCTCTCGCTTTCTTCGGCCACCGATACGGTGCGCCCCTATGCCCGCGATTTCATTCAAATCATCAGCCTGGGCTGCGTCTTCCAAATCGTCGGTATGGGCATCAATAATTTCATCCGTACCTGCGGCGCGCCTAACAGGGCGTTTCTCACCATGCTCATCGGCGCGGTAGGCTGCACCATTTTCAATGCGATTTTCGTCATGGGCATGGGCCTGGGCGTCGTCGGCAGCGCGTGGGCTACCGTGTGCGGCCAATGTATCAGCTGCATTACCGTGGTGTGGTACTTCACGAAGACCCCTGGTGTGCCGCTGCGCCTGCGCCGCAAGTATCTTGCGATGAATGGGGCGCTCGTGCGCAAGATTCTTGCGCTGGGCACGGCTTCGTTCGTGCTGCAGATTGGCGCTGCCGTATCGCAGGTCGTTACCAACTATGCACTCGTGAAATATGGCGCGATGAGCCCCATCGGCGCCGACAATGCGCTGGCCGCCGTCGGCGTGGTCGGTCGCGTGGCCATGTTCACCATTCTGCCGCTTATCGGCATGTCAATCGCCGTGCAGCCGCTTTTGGGCTTCAACTACGGTGCGAAGCTGTGGCATCGCGTGAAGAAGACGCTTGCCGTGGGCATGCTGGGCGCTACAATCATTGGCACGGTGCTGTGGGTGCTCATCATGGTGTTCGCTGCGCAGATCATCGGATTCTTCGGCATTACCGATGCGGCGCTCGTCGACCTGTCAGCGTTCGCGTTGCGCGTGAACCTTGTTTTCCTGCCCATCATCGGCTTCCAAATCGTCGGCTCGAACTACTTCCAGGCTACCGGCCAGCCCACGAAGAGCATTATTCTGTCCATGACGCGCCAGATCCTGTTCCTTGTGCCGCTCACGCTCATTTTGCCTGAGGTGCTGCCGGGCATTCTGCCGATGTTCGATGGCCTCGACGCGGTGTATATGGCCGTGCCGTGTTCCGACTTCTTGGCGATTTTCACCGTGGGCGCATTTGTACTCGTTGAGCTGCATCGCCTGAACAAACGCATCGCCGAATCGAAGTCGGCGGCTCAGCTCGCCACAAGTGAACAAGCCGCCCAGCCGCAAGAATAGGGGATATTCATGGGGGAGCCGAAGCTTCGCCTGCAAGGGGTATCGCAGGTGTACGAAGGTGCGCGTGGTGAAACGCGCGCGCTTCAAAATATGGATATTGACGTGGCTCCGGGTGAGGCCGTGGCGATTCTGGGGCCTTCTGGCTGCGGAAAATCGACGAGCCTGCTTATTGCGGCGGGCTTGCGCGTGCCTACGCAGGGTGCCGCGTTTGTTGATGGCGTGCGCGTTGCGGGGCCGCGTTTGAACACGGCTCTGATTCTGCAAGATTTCGGCCTTCTTCCCTGGAAGACCGTTGCGGAAAATGCGGGACTCGGCTTGCAGATTCGTAAAACGCCGAAACGCGAGAGAGCCGAGAGGGTTGCGCGCGCGCTCGAGCAGGTAGGTTTGGCCGATTTCGCCGATGCGTTTCCCGCGGAGCTTTCGGGCGGTATGCGCCAGCGTTTGGCCATGGCGCGCGCCCTTACGTGCGATGCCGATTTGCTGCTCATGGACGAGCCCCTTTCTGCACTCGATGCGCTTTTGCGCGAAGAAATGCAGGATATGTTGAAGCGGTGCTGGTGCGAACAGGGCTATGCGCAGGTGCTCGTGACGCATTCCATTGAGGAAGCGGTGTATTTGGGCCAGCGCATCGTGGTTATGTCGCCGCGACCGGGTCGTGTGGTGCACGTGCTGGAAAATGCCGAGATGCAGCAGGAAAACTGGCGCGACGCCGATTTGTTCTTCGAGCGCTGCCGCGCATTGCGCGAGATGCTGCGCGACATTGTGGCGAAAGAGGAGGTGGCCCATGCGTAAGCATCCTGTTTTGGGCCGCATTGCAGGCTATGCGTTCGCCATCGTGTTCATTCTTGCCGGCTGGCAGTTTACCGCCATGGCAGTGCACAATCCTGTGCTGCCTGGGCCTTTTGACGCGTTTCCCATGGTGGCGCAGTATTTCGATGAGCTGTGGCCGGCGTTTCTCGTGAGCCTTTACCGCGTGGTGGTTGCGATGCTCATCGGTACGGTGCTCGCTATTCCTTTGGGACTCGCGTGCGGTCGTTCTCCGCGCGCCGATGCCGTATTCGCGCCTATTCTGTATTTCCTCTACCCGCTGCCGAAGGTCGTGCTGCTGCCCGTGCGCGTGCAGGGGACGGAGGCACCGGCGGAGATCGCCGGAGCGATCCGGTATGCCAACCGCTATCGGGTTGGCGACCTCATCATCACCGGCCGCGGCAAGGGCATCATGGAAGACCATTTCGACCGCGCCCCCGAGCTGGAGGCCGGCCTTGCGAAACCCGGCAAGGAAAAGATGCTGGAGGACGTGCGCTCCATCGCGGGCCTGGCGGACATCTTTTTTCTGCGCCAAAAAGAGACAAAAGGGCTGGGTCACGCCATTCTGAAAGCGCGTCCTTTCACTCAGGATGAACCCTTTGTCGTTCTGTACGGCGACGACGTCATCATCGGCGAGGATCCCGCCTGCGGCCAGCTCTGCCGGGCATATGAAGAGTATGGCCTCGGTGTCGTCGGCATCAAGGAGGTCACCCCCGAACAGATTGTCCGGTACAGCTCCCTGAAAGTCGATCCCCTGCGGGACAACCTCTACCGCGTCACCGACATGGTGGAAAAGCCTTCTCCCGACAAGATCCTCTCCCTGT
>OIWP01000760.1_pt1 | contig 46206 bp, 54 predicted proteins | sample 1587661 | NCBI WGS metagenome assembly OIWP01 (sample SAMEA3888899, study PRJEB22519) | human gut metagenome | biome: human gut; feature: human-associated habitat; material: faeces | place: Denmark | collected 2010 | reverse complement strand
GCCCTACAATTTTTGAAGCCAACTTTTAGTCGACCCTATCTAATTGCGGATTACCTTAAAAACCAAGAACCTGCGAATACAGCAGGACTTTCAAGATCTTCCAATTCATCAAGTTCAGTTAAATCATCGGAATATGAATCTAAAATTTTTGATTCTTTTTTAAAATCTTCCATCTTAATCTCTCCTTTCTCATTTTGTACAAAATCATATAATCAAAAGAATACATAGGCCTAATTCTTTTTGATTCTAAAACAGTGAAGAATTGTAAATATATATATTGACATCACACAAAAATCTTTTATAACTAAAATGATTTTTTATGATTATATTTTCTTAATATTCCATAACGTAAAATATTATAGCCGTCAGTTTCTAATAAAGGAATAGGTAATAAATTAAACATAATAAAGCTTAAAGTCGGTATACACTCTTTCAAACAATTTAATCTCCATAAAATCATACAGCTAATAATATTGAAAAGAATTCCTGAATAGAATACTATAATTTTTTCATAATTTGGTAACATATATGCTTCGCTGGTATCACATACTATAGATGGGCAAATCCACTTAAATTTAAATTTATAACTTACTGCTTTCTTTCCAAAAAGACGTAATGCAGTACTGTGCCCCAATTCATGAATTAAAATGCTCAACATTAAAATCAAAGTAAGTTCAAAAGTTTCATCAACATCTATATTTATGGATTGATAGTACGATTAGAATAATAATCAAAATATCTTTTATACTCCATTTAATTTCTGTTAAACATATGCCACTAAACTTATCCTGAACAAATTCATAAGACTTTTGATAATACTTATTTGATGTTGTGTCTTTAATTACACATTCAACATGATTGTCATCTAAAATTTCGTAGTGTTCGTAAAATCCAAAATAATACTTATGAAATTTCATGATTATCAAATAATTGTTTATACCGTGATATTAGTTTCGGACTAAACAAATGCGCACAAAGTTCACAAGGATTCACAACTCTATCAGGTAGTTCTATATCTTCAAAATTCTTTATATACTCATAGAAGCATCTCATTTCAGAATTTCGTAAAGCATACAAAAGTTTGTTATTTTTCACTTTGAACAATGCCTCTTCTAATGACAATTCGTTAAAATCCCCTATACACAATCCAGTATCAACAACAGCCTGTGAACAACACGGCAAAATTCGCCCATCATATAAAACAACTAACATCCCATTATAAGTACATCGTAACTTTTGTGAATTTGATTCATATATTTTTTCAAATTGGTGTGGTTTAAAATTTTTCTTTGCAGCACCAACAGGCAAACAAGGAACAATTTCAAGATTCGTAGCATATAAACAATCATCCAATGAATCAATAATTTCTGATACCTTTTCATCTTTTAATTTCACAATCGCCAAAGATGTCGGTAGCCCCAATTGCATAGTAGCTTTTAATATATTTCTTATATTATTTACATCAATGTATTCGCTATGGTATGAATCATAACTAATGCTTAAATGGTTTAATCCTCTTTCCTTTAGCTCTTTAATTTTGGTAATAACCAGATCATAATTGGATGCCCAGTATCCATTTGTAATAGTTGTGACTCTTTTCCAGATAATGATGCCAACTTAATCAATTCCCTCAAATCATTATAAATCAGAAATGGTTCTCCTCCTGTAAATGCTATTGTTTTAATATAATCGAGTTTACTAGCAGAATTAATATATTCACGTACTCTATTTATGTCTAAGCTCATCGTGCATGTTGGAGATGACTCAAAGCAACAAATTTCACACTGTGCAGAACATTTTTGTGTTAGCGTAAACGCAAGAACATCATAAGGATTTTTTCCTTTAATCTTTATGTTTTGTGACATATATACCTCCAACTCTCTTACCACACAAAAGTACTAAAATTATAATAATAATTATGATAGAATAAACGATTGACGGAGTTATAGTATAAACCCATTTAAATGTTTCAAAGTCCAGTTTGATACTTTCTAAAGACTTGTGTGCTATTGGAATTCCAGAAATATATCTAACAGTTACTGTTGCCAAACTATTGGCATCACATGGATTTGTTAATCCAAATGTAAAAATATTTAGCACGTCAAATATAATAAAAAACACTAATTGAAAAGCTGTTGCATCTAAAGCCTTTTTGAAGATTATGCTCATTAAGCATGCGAACGTTATCGTAAACAATAATGCTGCTGCAATTGAACACACTATCAGTAGTAAATAATCTAAATCTGTAAAATTAATAGAAATTGCATATCCGATAATAAACGCTGTCGTAATTATTAATGTATATGCATATAAAATTAGCGATTTAAACAAAATCTGTACAGCCAATGAATATCCTAATTGTGAAATATACTTATCCGTTCCTTTTATAGAATCCTCTGTAAATAAATAAATATAGACAAAGCCTAAGAAAATAAAACTAAATTGAGTGTAAGCTTGGAATATATTTAACATTTTTACCTTGCTCGTTAAATTTTCATTAAACGCATTTCCTGTAATAATACCAACCAAACCAATTGAAATAATAATTAATGGTAAAATGATATGAATTTTTTTATACTTCATTCTTTTTATCTCAAATTTAAATAATCTACTCATAAGAATCAGCTCCAAACGTAATTAAATCTTTAAACCTATTATCAATTAATTCTTCATTTTGAATTTTTCTTATGGTTTTGAATTTTGGTATAAAACAATAAACTTCCCCATTTAATTTAATTATTTCATTAAGATTATGCGAGACATAAAAAACAACGATATCTTTTTGCGAAACTGAGATTAAAGCATCTAATAAAAATTGTTTATTTGTAATATCTAAAGCATTAGAAGCTTCATCTAACAATAAATATTTTTTATGTAGTGCCAAGCTTGAAAAAATTTCAACTACTTTCTTTTCTCCACTACTAAGTTTCTTTACAGTTTGTCTTTCAAGTTTCTCTACAAACTGATAAATATTACCATATTTATTCTTAACATAATTACAATTTTCATTCCCAAGTAATAACATTATGTCTTTTACTTTTACTTCTTCAGGTATTGAAATGTAATTTGAGACCATAAAGTTCATATTTAGTAATTCACTTGGAACAACACCTCTCATTGGATTAATTATTCCAGCTAGTGTTTTAAGTAACGTAGATTTTCCACAACCATTATCTCCGACAAAAGATATTATCCCATGATCAGGCACACTAATCGAAACGTCTGAATAAAGTAAATTTTCAGGATAACCAATGTCCAAAGTAATTTCCATTTAACATCACCTCTTTTTCCTATCTATAAATTAACACAAAAAAACAAGGACTGTTTAATCCTTGTATAAAGTGGCGTATTTTATGGATGAAATGGAATAATTATTAACACAGAAAACATATTATCAGTTATGTCCATTCTTATTTCTCCTTGATATTTACTTACCACAGATTTCACACTTTTAATTCCTAAGCCGCTATGACCTTCCTTAGTAGACATAAGTTCTTCTTTATTGTATCTAATTTCATTATTAAAGGCGTTTTTGATTTTTATCACAAGATTATTTTTAACTTCTTTTATTCGAAGAATTATTTGCCTTTCTTCAGAAATATTAGTATTCACTGCATCAATAGAATTATCAATAAGATTAGATAGTATAGTAACTAAGTCATAATCAGAAAGAATTTCTATGTTTGTGTCATCACATTTCACGCTCAATTCAATGCCATTTCTCTTTGCTTGATCAAGCTTATCGTTTATTAAAGCTTCTAAGATTTTATTATCTGAATAAAACCGTATATTATCTTTATCAATATGAGACATAATATCATTCACATATACACTCATGCATTCTGGCAAATTATCTTTAATTACAGATAAATGATTTTTTAAATCATGACGAAAAATACTATTTTCTTGATCTTGATTTTTAACATTTTCATAATATTTCATCAATAAATCAGATTTTTGATTCACAATTCTCATTTCTTTTTCTAAAAGATTATTATTTACTTTTGTTTGTGCACTATAGACCAAAAATAAATCCAAAAGTAAAATAAATAAAATGACAAAACACACAAAGAATTGAAATAATAAATCTTTAAAATATAATAAAAAGGATATTAAAATAAGACATAAAAGCCAAGAAAAGACTAATGAACCTACGTAAATAATCAATTCTTTTTTGGCAAGATTTTTATAGGAAATCCCAATCAACTTTGCGTTTAAAAAACTATACAAAATAATAATAATTAATGTAGTTAACAAAATAGAGAAATAACTCAATTCTAATACAGAATTTCTTTGCATGTCAAAAAAGCGAATAATAAGATTGGTGAATATTGATGCAAATAAATCAGAAAACATAAGTATAAAGAAAAATACGACTTGAGTAATATATTCGCTTTTTTCTTCAAAATGATAGAAAATACGAATAAATAAAAAGCCAAGCAAACTTGTAAAGATATAACTGCAGTATCCAAAATCAGAATAAACAAAAACAAACATCAAGGCGAGTAAACAAACTGTCAACATTTTCTGAAACTTAGACAATCGCAAAATGTATCGAGAATCATAGAAATGAAAATATAGATAATTCAAAATCATTCCATTAAACAGTAGCAGTATATCAACAAAAATTTTTTGATATATCATAAATCTATTGATCCATTTCTTTTGATATCGCATTTAAATATGCGTCTTTGATTTGTTTCTTTTTCAATTTAGAAATGGGTATAATAATATCTTTTTCTAAAATTAAATCGTTCAAATGGATGTTTTGAATGTAGTCTATATTGACTAAAAAAGCTTTATGTGGACTAATAAAATGGTACTGTTTAAATCTTTCTTCCAATTTATAGATGGTATCATAAAATTGATAGATACTATCGCTATTTGTGTACAGATTTATTTTACGTTCACTATATTCAAAATACATGATATCATTTACCTTTAATTTTACTAAGCCATGGTTTGTTTGAAAATATTCATAGATATCTGTCTGACTATTTTGTAATAGTATAGTCATATCATCTAAAGTTTTAAATAACATTGTTTTATCCAGTGGTTTATCAAGATAATCAAATACATGCAATCTATAGGCTACATTTTTATATTTAGGAAATCCAGAAACTATTATTATATATGTGTCTAAGTCGTAGTTACGAATCATAGTCGCAATCTCTATACCATTCAAGTTGATCATTTCAATATCTAAAAAAATACAGTCATATTTAACTTTTGATTTAATAAAATCCTCTCCGGAATTAAAAATAGATATTTCCACCTTGTTTTCTCCATAATATTCAATAATATATGATTTAATCTTATTGCAAAATTGAATATCATCATCACAAATTGCGAATTTATACTGCTTTATCATTTATAACACCTACTTTACATCATTATATCAGATTTGAAATCAACCTTTTACAAAATTGTGTATAACATGAGTATTCCGCCATCTGAAGGCCATGCAGTGTGCTAGAGAAGTCCACACAATCCGTTACATAAGTCCACTCACTTTTAAATATGAATACATTATACAAGTCCATTAAAAAACACGGGATTAGCCGCAATGTCATTAAGTTAAGAAATGACATTGGGCAATCCCTCCCTTTTTATTTGTTGTCCAAGCCCAATATCAGCTATAAACCGTTTTGGGGTATACGCCGCTCATTAAAATCTTGGAGAGCAAATTCACCTAACCACATCCAAATTTATTGTGCCTTTTTTTTGCTACAATTTTTTATCCATTGTAGTTAGCCTGATTCCAAATTTGATAATGAAAATAAAATTTATTAATATCAATTACAGTTCCACATTTTGACAATGAATTTTGATATGATAAATTATTTGCAAACGTATTATAATATGCAACACCCAATGCTGAAGCTGCAACCAAAACTACAGCAACTGCTGGAACAGCTGAAGTTGCTGCACCACCAATGGTTCCACCAGCACGACAAATTTCTGCATAATTTTTTGCATCGTTAACTAAAGCATTTGATACAGCTTTGGTTTGAGCAGTTCTTACATAATTCCAACCTTCGATTTTCCAAGTCTGACCACATATTCCCGTAGATATAACTTGTGGAGTTAAATCTGTATTTTCAATAGAATCAATTGCAATATCTAAGAAACTTTCTTTCGTATAATTCGTTCCTGCTACTTGATTAAATTCATCAAAGTCATAAACATCAACTATTTCTTTGATTGTATCATAATCATAAATATATTTATTATCTTCTATAATTAAAGTTTCTGTTATTCGATCTTGCATTTGTTGCAGTTCAGCTAAAATTTGTTCATCAGTTTTAGTCTCATATGCCCTAGCATCAATGTTAATCAAAGTAATAGATAAAATGAACGCACATACACGAAAATATCTTTTTAATTTTATTCATCATATTATTTTCCTATTCTCTGTTCTAATCTTTACAATAAAGATAAATCACTATGACTAAATTTATACAGATATAAAGAGTTATAATAATATTTAATACATTTTTTAATTCATAATAACCATCAACCAAACGTGTAAATAGCGTCATACTTGCGCTTACTAACATAATAGATATCCCAGAAAACTGTGCAAATTTATCTTTCATATTATCCATCATCCCTTTCCGTTATAATCAAAATACTCGTTCGAATTAAAATTTGTTCACATTATTATGATCATTATCCTCTAATATACCTGCTAAGATTAAAAATTATTGGTTCCCATGGGTATCAATCTCCTTATGTGTTTTTTATAGATTATAAATCAAAATTCAATGCTATTAATACTATTACAGTTCAATAATAGATAATATTGTTCACTTCTCTATAGTTTTTATTTACATCATTTTTATAAAAATATAAGTCTTATAAAACTTATATTTTTTGATATCTAAAAGAGTAGGGTTGTATCAGCAATCCCTCCCTTTTTATTTGTTATTCGAGCCCGATATTAGCTATAAACCGTTTTGGGGTATATGCGCCCCTTATACTGTTTTATGAAATAAGGCAAATTGCCTTATCAGATTATTAACAAATAAAACTTAATGTATTGATATTATTCTTAATTAATCCATATATGAAAAACCGTTCCTAAAGTATCATCACATTTTAACTGAAGTGTGATAGTACTTTTTAGTATATCATACACAATCAATTGATTCTCGGTAAGAAGTAAAAGATGATTTAAGTCTAATCTTTTAATATCTACAATTCTTTCATTTTCAGAAATGGCATACGGTGAAATATCAACAAATTCGCTTTGCAATGTTTCATAATTAAAAATAGTAAAACCCAGTTTATCTATAGTTATCGATTCATGTGATATAGCAAGAAAATCATCTCCAATATCATAAATATCGGAAGGAAATATTTCTTCAATCGTATAGAATTCACTTGTTTCGTTAACTAAGTCATATCTATATATTGCACCAGCATATATTTTTTCTAAACTACCAAGATCTCGCCAACCCGCTGAAACAGCATATAAATAATTCCCTTTTGTAATAACATCATTAAAGAAATATTGCTTCTCTTTATTGGCTTCAAGTTCTTTTATTGTATCTATTGAAAAATCACCATCATTTTCAGAAATAGAAATCAAAATATTTTTAAAATAATTCTTCCCATTTTCAACTTCTGTGGTTTCAACCTCTGTTCCAATAGTATAAACTTTATCAGACGAAGTAATGAAATCACTAAATAACATATCCTTCTCAAGTTTTAGATATTCCACTTCTTCTAATTCTGGTGTATAAACTGAAATAAACGAGTTTTCTCCTGTAGTAGATGCAAAATAGTAATTATGAGAAGTTCCTGATGATGTATATGCACAATGGTCCGTTTGATAACGATGAATTAACCCTGTGTTGAAGTCTATTGAAACTAAAGATTGCTTATCTCGACCAGGAAAATCTTCTTCGGTAAATACTAAATACTGATTTAACAATTCAGAACGATGAACCACAGGGTTTATATTCGTATTTATAATCTTAATATCTGTTTTGGTTATTTCATTTAACTTTTCATCATTGAATTGATAGCCAATTATTCCATCGCTGCCTAGCACATAAAAATCAACCTCGTCTGAAGTTTCAAAACGATTTGTTTTTTGACAACCTACTGTTCCAATCAAAAGGAATGCGATTATACAGTATGAAATAATTTTTTTAATGTGTTTGTACAATTTAAACTGCTTCATAATCTGGGAAAATCATCTATTCCTATATGTAATTAATGTTTTAGAATTTTTAACAAATTCTCCTGGATGTACTGCGATTGCACCACCGATATCATTATCAGATTTATTTAAATTAACACCTGCAGTATAATAATAAGCTGCCCATACTAATTGAGAACAATAAAAACTACCAGTTTGATAACAGTTCCAAAAATTAAGATTGTAAGGTTTACCTTTTTGCTGTCCAGCCCAATAACCAGCATTATAATCTTGATTAACGGTTGTGCTCTTAACACCCACTTGCCAAATTGTATGTGTACTACTTGTCCATACTCCATGCCTAAAATCTGCTATTTTCCCCGGCTTTTGTGCTTCAATTACCGCCTCAATTCGTTGCGGAGCTACTATTGCAGAATGCCAAGTATTAACAGCATTAGTCCCAAACCCTTCGGTTGTTACACATATCACGCCATCTCTCCAAGACCATGAACCAGTTGCTGATCTTGTTGTTGGATTCTTAAAATCACCATAAATTGGTGCCTGAAACCCATACTCTAAATATTCTTGTTCTCTTTCAGGCATCGTTTCAAGTATTTCTTTTTGTTCTTCAGTTAAATTCTGCTCATTTAATGTATCTTCATTAGCCAAAATAGGACTAGTAAAACACATAATGCTCATCATTGAGCAAATAAATAAAGAAAATGTTTTTTTCATCAATTTACTCTCTTTCTTATTTTGTTCTTTTACGGATAGCGATATCTCTAATTCAAATATAATATATAATCCATAAAAATACAATACATATATTTATATCGTTTATTTTTTTTTATATTCGTTATAATTAATCATATTCAAATTGAAAAAATAAATATTTAATCATATAATTTAAGAGAAGATATATACATAAAAAAATTAAATGGAGGAACTTACATGAAATACATTCAATTTACTAAGAAGGAAAATGAGATCATGGATATCTTATGGAAGCATGATGTTGCAATGTCTGCAAACGATATTAAATTAGCTTCCAAAGATTTGAGTATCAATACGATTCAGCAAACGCTACAAAAATTATTGGAGATAAAATATATCAAGGTTGCAGGAATCGGACAGAACAAGAAGGCAATCACAAGATTATATAGACCAGTTATATCCGAAGCAGAATATGTAAATTCATTTATTGGCGAAGATACACGAGCAAAAATTTCAGCTTATTTTGTTGAGCACACAGATGATTTACAGATGATTGAACAATTAAAGAATTTGATTCAAGAAAAAGAGAAAGAGTTAAAATAATGCGATTTTCTGCATCATCTCTTTTCATTACTTTGTGTATCAGTTTTTTGTTGATTCTTCTGTTAAACATTTTACTTTCATATAAAAAAAGTTATAAATTATTTCGGACAGATTTTATAACAGTACTAATCGTTGTTGTCGTAGTAAGAATGTTTGTGCCACTTGAATTCAAATTTACTAAAACCATTATAGTACCCACAATCATGAATCCAATCATTGTACTGTTGCAATATAAAATTTATGCAAATGTGCAAGTATATCAATTCTTATTATTAGTTTGGGTATTAGGTATTATATGGAACCTGATTAAATGGATTCGCGCAATTCAAATTACCAAAGACATGTACAAACGTATTGAAAAACATTCAGAACATTATCATATAAGCAATTTTATTGATAACTATCAAGAAGAAAATTATGTAGTATTAAGAACGAAATATGTTTCTTCCCCTATGGTCATGGGCTTTAATAAAACTATATTGATACCAGACGTATGCCTTTCACAAGAAAATTTAAAAAATGTATTACTTCACGAAACATGGCATATTAAAAATCATGATGTGTGCAATAAACAGATTATCAATCTGTTAGTTATCATGTATTGGTGGTTTATTCCAGTATATAGATTAAGAGACAAGATTGATTTATTTTTGGAAATGCGTGTAGACTATCAAACAACAAGTCCATTTTCTAAAGAGGAAGTAATGAAATATATGTATACACTTATAGAAATCCAAAAAAACATTCAAAGTAAAAATGAATTCAAGGGACAATCTACACATTTTATGATTCAAGATAATGCAAATGTATTAGAATATCGTATAAATTATTTAGTGGATGGAATGTATCGAAAAAAAACGAGCAAAATTCTAATGATTATCGTATTAGCTCTTCCATTACTTACAAACAGCATTATTTTGGAGTCTGCATTTGAACCTCCAAACAATGAAGATATGTATGATCAATCAGATATAGATAAGGGATATATTATTAAACATAAAGATGGAACATATGAATTAGTATTTGGCAAAATGCGAGTTGAAATATCAAACCCAAAAATTGAATGTTTTAAGGATATTCTGATTATAGAGGAGTAAATAATTTATGAAAAAAATAATGATTATGTTAGTATTGATCGCATCAATGAATAGAGTAACACCTGTTTTGGCAAATGAAACTAAAGCCTCTGCAAATATTTATGTTACTATGCCATGCCAAGAGAAGCTGGTCTGGAAATACAAATTTATAAACGGAAAATTGTATAGAAGATTATGGAATCAAACATTGAATAAATGGGTTGGAGACCATTGGATTCCTTGTTAATAAATTTAGAATAGTCTTTTAATATCTTTGTATAAACGGGAATTGACATAAGTTTACTGCTTATGTATATATTCAAATCGGTATCCCTCTCCGTCTTCATACAACGGAATCTTGGATGCCTTTTTATTGTCTTTCCGTCATATACATTCAATCCATCATACTTCAATTTATAACTTTCTCTGATTGGTAAATGAATCGTATAATCAAAATCCAACTCATACTAAATCAACTGCAAAATTTTATCAAAAAATTTTCAAAAAGAGATAAAAGCAACAGTATTTTATGCATTTTCTTGAATTGTTGTACCTTTATATAAAGCAGAAACAACAATAAAATCCATTATAAACAAAATAGCTTTTCGATTCCGACTGAGACCACCATTTGTCAAAGATTGCACCTAGCATTTGCCAGGTGCTTTTTTTATACCTTATTTAAAGCATATTCTCACATTATGGTTATATTCCTTATCTATATAAGTCACTAAAACAAGTGTTTTTCTAAACAAAATTCGCAAAAAAATCGCAAAAATTTTTCAAAGCATATTAAAAACGGATAGTAAATTATCCGCTTTTTTTCATCGATTTCGACTGTTTTTATTTCCCTCTAAATCCATTGTTTTTCTAACCCTTGTCTTATCTTCAGGACTTAGTTTATTTATTATTGCATCATATACCGTAATGCTTTGTCCATTTTTTAAGTGAATCTGATTTCTCGTTGTTTCTTTCACAAATCGAGTCAGTGCAATATTTCTAGCTTCAGACTTATTCAACTTCTTACTCATTGTCAACATACTATGGTTATGATCATTCACTTTAGTCTGTAAAACTGAATTCTGTTCTTTCACATCATCTAGTCTAATCTTCAATAACTTATTGTCATTCTTATACTGAACCAATTCATTCTTTGTACTATCCAGCTTGTTATTTAGCGTCTTGTTCTCATCTTTCAAATTATCTATTTTATCACTCAACAATTTGATACGTTTCAACAGGGCTCCAATCATTGACTTTAGTTCATGAATAAACGTTGTAAGCTGATCAAACACATGATATTCAACGACGATCTTATTCTTATTCAACCTGGATTTTGGTGAATTCTCCATTTCGGTTAATTGTGAAGATACATTTTCCAATCGTTCGTACGCATACACAATATTCTTTTCATCCACAGTGTCTTGTTTCAAAAAATCCTTTGCGAGATTTATATTGTGCTGCATTTCTAATGTCTTATCCTTTGTATCCTGCCACTGACTTAACGGCATATTTATCGACGCATCTTTTTCTGGTTCCTTAATACTTGTAGCACCATACATCAAATATAAACCATTCTCATTCATTATGGTTTCCATATTTTTATACATCTTATTTCGCATCGCATTAAATAAAATCGGAACTTTATCTCTCTCATTTATTATAGACTGTTCCGGGTTATATCCCATTCGTGCTAATGTTTCATCCAAACCCGTACCACAGCGCAATCCTCCGCCATGCTTCTGAATATATTCCATATCTTCTGCACGTTCATAAATAGGTTTAAAATCGAGGTGCATATGATAGAATCCAGATTCATCCAAATGTACAGTGGCACCTAAGATATGAAAGTATGGAAAATCCTCTTTAAATTTTACAAGAAACTCATTAAAAATATGAAGTGCTTGTTCTTTCGTTATCTTGCCATTTTCACGATCACTTTTATCTCCCAAGCCAATGATTAATGAACGAAACATCTTTATTTGTTCCATTTTATTCGTTTTTGGATTTCGCATCTGATCATGTAGATGCTGCGTATAATAATCATTGCCAATCAATGGATAATCCCGATTGCGTGGCTTTGTCTTAATTTGACCACTATTATATCGATCCCAAGCGGCAGCCTTGCGTTTCAGAGTATAATCATTACGTTCTTTAATATATGGTTTCATCAATTCATTAATTTGTTCCTTGTAGCTTTTTTCATAAGGCACAAGCTCAATCACTGTATCTTTGCCCGTATCATGCGTATGCTCCAGTTTCGAGCGATACTCCAAGCCATGATTATGTTCTTCACATCCTTCGCCAGCCGTAATCGTAACCGACACTTCATTCATGCAAATCACCCGATTTTAATATTTTATACAATGTTGTACGACAAACATTATATTTTTTACACATCTGTTCAAAAGTCATTTCCTTCTTTTCTGCTCTAAGAACATCCACACCAGGAAGTTTTTTCTTAGGTCTTCCAGAAGTCGATGCTTTTTCTTCAATAATCACTTCCAAATTGCCATTATATGTATTTCGATAAGTACCATTAAAATGTTTAAAAAGTATTTTTACACATTTCTTTTGATTTTCAGTATTCGTATCATTTAAATATAATTTAAATCGATTCATTTACGTATCCCCCTTATTATTGTTCATTAATTATTTCCACACATTCTTTTGAGCAAGCCTTGCTTGCCATAATTACCAGCTTGATGGTAATGCCCTTCCCTATTGAACCCCACTACCGCACTAAAGGCGGTAATGAAGTTCAATGACGGGCAACTGCGTTGAGCTTTTAGCGACATCATTCGAATTGAGAATCAATGATGTCGATCAGATCCTGCTCGGAATTATTGAAGAACTTAACGTAAGTCTTCAAACATTCCGTTTGTGTATGACCCAAGCGTTTTGCGACCAAGGATACAGGTGCATTCGCATTACATAGAAGTGATGCATTGCTTCGTCTAAACCCATGAATCTTGATCATGCGAATTCCTGATCTTTCGCAAGCGATTGCCATACGCTTCTTCACAACTTTCGCAAGAACGGGTCTGTCCACTCCAAACAAAAATGTCTCTTTTGTGATGCAGTACAAGTCTTTGTACCAATCCAAATATTCCTGCATGATGCATTTCATTCGTTTGGGCATCGTTATCGTTCGAATACTGTTCCTTGTCTTTGGCGGAGTAACCAGATACGATCTTCCCTGCACATACCTAGCTACTGTCTTATTGAATCGAATTGTCCCCTTATCCATATCAATATCGTTCATGGTTAGTGCAACACATTCGCCAAATCGACATCCCATAAAATACAAAAGATTCACAATGACATAACAGACATATTCTCCATTTTCTTTGTTTCTTGGAAAACATTGAATGAACTGCTGAAATTCATCCGGAGTATAGAAATCGTCTTCATCAATGATCTTGTCCGGCCTTTTGTATTTGGGAATTCTTTTGACAGGATTAAACTGTACATATCCCATTTCTAATCCATAGTTAAATATCTTATTCAAATATGTCAGCATCTTATTTACATATTCTTCGCTCAAGCCTTTTTTAAATGCAGCATCCGTAATCTGTTTGATCTGTCCAGATGTTAGAGATTGAATCTTTTCATCATACAAAGATTCAAAGTATTTTGAAATATATGTATTACTTTGTTTTGTGCTTGATTTTAATTGATTTGCCTTAGCCAAATCATATACATCAATAAACTCTTTCAATGTATAAGAATGACTTTCAAAAGCGTGTGTTTCTGCATTAAAAGATTCTTTATATTTCAATTCAAACTCACGCGCATCATTGATGGAATTAAAAGTCTTTCGAAAAGAATATCTATGATACTTTCCAGTTGAAGTTGGCACCGATCCACGAATTTCATATTTCTTATTTCCTAAACGTTTTACAGACATCGTCTACACCTCCACATGCCCGTCTCTTCGTAGCATGTCAAAGATTTTGATAAAGAACTGATTAGGAGCATATGCAGAATACTGTTTGTGAAGTTGATGCATTTCAATATGTGAATCCAGTCTATTGATATATTCATCCGCATATTCTTCCGATTCAATAAGCAATCGATCATACAGTTCATCATTTAGAATAACATTTCCATATAGTCCAAAATGCTTCACTTCTAAAGAGAGTGTATTATCTTCTATATTATCTTCTATATTATTAGGACAACTGAGTTGGCTACCCTGGCTAACTGAGTTTGCCACCCCACCTAACTCTGTTGACTGGTAGCTAACTAAGTTTGCCACCTCTTTTGCGACATAAATACAATTTTTAATACCATGATTTACAAAGTCTTTCTTCTCTAACAAATTCTTTTGTATTAAACTTTTTAAAGCTTTATCCACACCAGCTTTAGTTGAATTTGTAAAATCTGCCAAATAACTACGACTGCCTGTAAATGCACCACAATGATCACGCGAAAATCCATAGATAATCGCATAAATACTCAATTCCAATCCTTTTAACCCCAATTCATTTATCATCCAATATTGAATAGAATAATAGGAATTGGGTTTAATCTTCTTATTATTTTCCATAAAAAAAACTCCTTTTACCTCATTACGAAACAGACTTTCTGAATAAGCATTCAAAAAGCCTCCAAAAAAAGATAAAAAGGAGGCCACATTTTGCATAATGTGCTATAATATACGTGCTTAGGGGTATATTACATGCCTCCGGTTTAATTTGGTGCCAGCCAAATTAAGCCTTTTTTTCTACCTTAAAATCAAAAAAATCCTTCACGATCACAACCGGAACTTTTCCTTTTAAAAGTCGCCGTTCATCCAGCTCATACTCATCCTTCATAACCTGAATGAATTGGTATGCCTTGGATTTGCTGATGTTCGCATAGGCTGCCACATCCGTGGGTCCCCAATATAACTTTTCCATTTTGAATTTCCCCTTTCTAGAAAGTTATTTATAAATACGACTTATAACTTTCATATTTATCATACCATTTAATCTGGAAATTGCAACTGCATAATGAGTATATTTCCGGATATCTTTTTTTATATACTTTACCATGTTAATATATCTATAGATTTGGAGGGGTCCTATGTCTGTAAAATCCTATATAGATTCTTTATGTTCAGAAAAAAATTTAAACATGAAACAACTTGCTGAACAGGTAGGAATCAACTATAAAACATTGAATACTCTAGTAAATGAAGATGGTAGACTTATGAATCCTAAACAGTTGGCTTTGTTTTCAAAATACACAGGCAAATCAAAACAGGAAGTATTCTATGACAATTTAAAAGATGATGATTTATCAGACGCATGTACAAAAACTGCCCTTCTATATATCGGTAAGAAAACATGTGAAGGATGGATTTCCAATATAGATATTCGTCTTGATACAAAAATATCAAATACTCGTACTGCCAACTATGCTGGCATACTGCATAAAAAAAGATCCGGTAACGGATTAACTGTAGTGGAAGATTGGGATCAGCTAAAAGTTGACTTTTGGGAGTTCTACTACAAAGGTAAGTTAAAGGATGAAGAAGAATACGGCAGAGACACAATTGCCCGTACGTTTGCCAATGAAAGAAAGTACATATCCAGTGTATTATTCTTTGGTCTTCAAAGACTATGTACAACAAACCTAAATCCGGTCAACTACCACATCGTCTTCAATCGAGATACTGAGTATTATCTAGTAAAAGATTATTTTCCAAAGAAGATGAACATGGGCTTTGAGTGTATCTATGTTGATGAAAATGAGAGATAAATAGTCAAAGAGTATCACCATAAACAAGTGATACTCTTTTATTATCCATCATATATTTGTGTTGTTGTACATCCGTAAATCAAGTGCTAAGTTGTATAAAATATAAAACGATTATTATAATAACTACGATAATCCCTACGACTAATTTGTATTTAGCGTACTCTTTCATTCCCTTATTCACATTATTTAATTTACGATTATCTTCATTCAATTTTTCAATCATCTTTTTCTGCTCGTCTGTCATATACTACACCACCTCTGTTCATTATCATGATAACAAAATTGTTTTTTATTGAAGAATTTGAATATCATATGGTTGTCCTTCAACAACATCAATCAAAACCAGCTGATCTTTATCCAAAGAATATGGTCTACCAGCATCTGTCGTACGATATGTAAATGTATAATTCACTTTATCCGTATAAAATCCATATGCTGTTCTCGTTAATGTCACAACATATGTAGCTGTTTTACCAGAATACGTTTTGCTAGTTTGTTTAGGGATTATTGATCCAGTTACAGCCGGACTTGATGGTGTACAAACTATATTAGAAAATGACAAATCTGAAATAGATGTAATATTATTCGAATTATTGTAACTTAAACCAGCAGTGGCATTAAATGAATAAGTAAATCTATATCCTGCCCATGTAAATGCACCACTCGCTGACTTACCAACAAGCTTTCTACCCGCAGCAAACGTTGGCATTATACAAAGACATGTTACCATAATCATTGAAATCACAGAATAAATAAATCTTTTTATTATATTGTTGTTTGTTAAAGTCATAATTTCCTCCTAAATTTTAATATTCTTCTTATCAAAATCAACATAACACAGATACCAATAAGCGCTAAGATTATCATCGATACAACGCTATAATCATAAAAACCAAAATAACAAATACTAATCAAAATCAAGACTAATAACTTTATATATCCAAAGATTGCATTTTCATCATTAAATTGCCAAATATAAAATATCGATATTTTGGTATAAGCAATTTGTTTTTTACAAAAATCGAAAAATAAAGTATTAATAATGAATATTGTTAATATGAGAAACAAGAATTTAGAATAATCATGACAGCTTAAGAAATCAATCATAATTATAATAAAATCCATTATTAAAAATAATATTATATATTTATTTAGTCTTTTCGATAAATTTTCGTATCTCATCTTTAGAACAATCTCCTATAAGTTGATCTTGTATTTCATTTTTCTTAATTCTAAACGTAGATGGTACATACTGTGTATTGAATACTCTTTTACATTCCTTCTTTTCACTTTTAGACATTTCAGATGTTTCTACTATTAACACATTTATGTTTTCTTCTTTAGCTAACGCTTTAAACTTTTTTAAAAATCTATCACAATATTCGCAAGTATTTTTTTGAAAATCACATATCCATTTGTATTAGATTTACATAATTCAGTTACTTTAGGATAAGTCGTAATTGCCCATTTATATTTTTCTTTATGCAAATTATTTACAGAACACACAAGTAATAAAGCAATAATTATTGTTAAGGCTATTAATTTAGGTATTCTTTTTTCAATACTTGCATACCGGTCTCCACATTCCTGTATTACAAATTTTATATGGCGGAGCATAACATGCCACTACAATCCCTGCAGCACATACCAATCCTCCAAGTTTTGTAACTGTAGCTACCATTGCACAAGCAGTACCCATAGAGCCAGCGCAGACTGCGCTAAAACTTCCTGGATAGTTATCATACTTTGTGCAAGTCCAAGTCCTACAATCACTACTTCTTGCATAAACAGCATCATTTACAAAAGTTTCCCTTTCTCCAGTAACTTCGGATTCAACGTTAAAAATCCCTTCATTGTATGAACTTTTTATACATTCAATTATTCTGAAATCACTACTCAAAATATATAGTAAATATCCATACTTGTTTTGATTTGAATCCTTTTGAGAGTATACGATTGTAAAAACTTCACCATAATCTGTCTTTAATAACTTTTTCATTTTTGAATTGGTGTCATATAAGTAAGAATGCTCTATATAATATGAATCTTGATTTATCACCTCCGTAATAGCTTCTTTTTCTTGACTCGAACATTCAATTGTATCAGAAACACCTTCATCTGCGCATATAGGAATAACATGCATGCACAGTAACATGGCAGTAAAAAAACAAATTACTCTTTTCATACATTTGTTCTCCTTTTTCAAGGATAGCGCTATCTCTAATTCAAATATAATATAAAACCCTTAAAAATACAATACATATATTTATATTGTTTGTTTTTTTTTGTATTCGTTTTAATTAATCATATTCAAATTGAAAAAATAAACATTTAATCATATAATTTAAGAGAAGATATATACATAAAGAAATTAAATGGAGGAACTTACATGAAATACATTCAATTTACTAAGAAGGAAAATGAGATCATGGATATCTTATGGAAGCATGATGTTGCAATGTCTGCAAACGATATTAAATTAGCTTCCAAAGATTTGAGTATCAATACGATTCAGCAAACGCTACAAAAATTATTGGAGATAAAATATATCAAGGTTGCAGGAATCGGACAGAACAAGAAGGCAATCACAAGATTATATAGACCAGTTATATCCGAAGCAGAATATGTAAATTCATTTATTGGCGAAGATACACGAGCAAAAATTTCAGCTTATTTTGTTGAGCACACAGATGATTTACAGATGATTGAACAATTAAAGAATTTGATTCAAGAAAAAGAGAAAGAGTTAAAATAATGCGATTTTCTGCATCATCTCTTTTCATTACTTTGTGTATCAGTTTTTTGTTGATTCTTCTGTTAAACATTTTACTTTCATATAAAAAAAGTTATAAATTATTTCGGACAGATTTTATAACAGTACTAATCGTTGTTGTCGTAGTAAGAATGTTTGTGCCACTTGAATTCAAATTTACTAAAACCATTATAGTACCCACAATCATGAATCCAATCATTGTACTGTTGCAATATAAAATTTATGCAAATGTGCAAGTATATCAATTCTTATTATTAGTTTGGGTATTAGGTATTATATGGAACCTGATTAAATGGATTCGCGCAATTCAAATTACCAAAGACATGTACAAACGTATTGAAAAACATTCAGAACATTATCATATAAGCAATTTTATTGATAACTATCAAGAAGAAAATTATGTAGTATTAAGAACGAAATATGTTTCTTCCCCTATGGTCATGGGCTTTAATAAAACTATATTGATACCAGACGTATGCCTTTCACAAGAAAATTTAAAAAATGTATTACTTCACGAAACATGGCATATTAAAAATCATGATGTGTGCAATAAACAGATTATCAATCTGTTAGTTATCATGTATTGGTGGTTTATTCCAGTATATAGATTAAGAGACAAGATTGATTTATTTTTGGAAATGCGTGTAGACTATCAAACAACAAGTCCATTTTCTAAAGAGGAAGTAATGAAATATATGTATACACTTATAGAAATCCAAAAAAACATTCAAAGTAAAAATGAATTCAAGGGACAATCTACACATTTTATGATTCAAGATAATGCAAATGTATTAGAATATCGTATAAATTATTTAGTGGATGGAATGTATCGAAAAAAAACGAGCAAAATTCTAATGATTATCGTATTAGCTCTTCCATTACTTACAAACAGCATTATTTTGGAGTCTGCATTTGAACCTCCAAACAATGAAGATATGTATGATCAATCAGATATAGATAAGGGATATATTATTAAACATAAAGATGGAACATATGAATTAGTATTTGGCAAAATGCGAGTTGAAATATCAAACCCAAAAATTGAATGTTTTAAGGATATTCTGATTATAGAGGAGTAAATAATTTATGAAAAAAATAATGATTATGTTAGTATTGATCGCATCAATGAATAGAGTAACACCTGTTTTGGCAAATGAAACTAAAGCCTCTGCAAATATTTATGTTACTATGCCATGCCAAGAGAAGCTGGTCTGGAAATACAAATTTATAAACGGAAAATTGTATAGAAGATTATGGAATCAAACATTGAATAAATGGGTTGGAGACCATTGGATTCCTTGTTAATAAATTTAGAATAGTCTTTTAATATCTTTGTATAAACGGGAATTGACATAAGTTTACTGCTTATGTATATATTCAAATCGGTATCCCTCTCCGTCTTCATACAACGGAATCTTGGATGCCTTTTTATTGTCTTTCCGTCATATACATTCAATCCATCATACTTCAATTTATAACTTTCTCTGATTGGTAAATGAATCGTATAATCAAAATCCAACTCATACTAAATCAACTGCAAAATTTTATCAAAAAATTTTCAAAAAGAGATAAAAGCAACAGTATTTTATGCATTTTCTTGAATTGTTGTACCTTTATATAAAGCAGAAACAACAATAAAATCCATTATAAACAAAATAGCTTTTCGATTCCGACTGAGACCACCATTTGTCAAAGATTGCACCTAGCATTTGCCAGGTGCTTTTTTTATACCTTATTTAAAGCATATTCTCACATTATGGTTATATTCCTTATCTATATAAGTCACTAAAACAAGTGTTTTTCTAAACAAAATTCGCAAAAACTTCAAAAGTTTTCATTCCCTCTTCAGTCATAAAAATCAATTCATAAAAAGCTTTTGGACTTGGCACTTTTCCAGGAATAGCAAAATACTCACCCTCTTTTTTTTCAATTAATTTTGCAGATATCGATTCTTTTCTATATTTATTTCTTGTATATCTTAGCATATTCATTCCTCAAAACATGTATAAATTAGTTAATTAAATAAAGTAATCTACACATACTTTTTCCTTTCTGGTTTAAAATTTATCGGATTTTTATTAATCCACTATCAATAGCCCATAAGTATTTGTAAAAGTAAATATTTGATAATGTACTTTTACAGTTACCGGTTGAACCTCATTAACAATATCCTGATCATATATATACTCATGAGTCACCTTGTTACCATCTATATTCTCAGTATGATAAAACTCAATAGGTGTTTCCTCTAACTTTGTTCCAACCTTGATATTCACCGGCTCGTTGAATGAATGGAAGATTATATTACTTTCCACGTGTTTTCTATAGATTGCAATTGATAGGATCAAAGCCAGTAATATACAACCAATAATCATTACTTTCTTTTTCATAGGCATTTCCTCTTATTATCAACTAAATTACCACTTGCATAAAAGCATTATAAGAACATATAGAACAACTCCAACTACAGTACCCATTCCAACAATCTTCTTAAAAGTTGAAACAACCCATAACCACACACTAGCAATTTCTTCCAGGAAATAGATTCCTGCTTTTCTTATTGCGTGATTTAATTATTCTATTTCTTATAATTTAAATAAACCGCATATACAATAATCACAACTGCCTGAACAATATATGTAGTAAAAGTAATATTGCACATAAAACTTATGATTAAATCCTCTATAGCTGTTACAGCCAATATAATACCAATAGGGTGTTCATCCTTCTCTTTTAACCGTTTAATACCCCATCCAAACACTCCAAAATCAATGATATAAAAAATTAAATCTACGATATTATTCGAAAGTGCTATTGATACTGCAGATGTATTCATTGCAGGAATAATCATAGAACAAAGAAATAAAACTAAATAATGAGTGTATCTATTTGTATCATTCATAAAAATATCTCCTAGATTATCGGTACTAGTATCCATCTTTCTTTACAGATTCTTTTAGAATCAAATATACCTCTGTAAACGCAGCTACATCGTATGGCTTCACAAACAATGCTCCAATTCCAAAGCAAAGAAAGCCTAGAAAATACCATCCTAGAAAAGATAAATCTAAGACAAATAAATCCATCTTTTGTCCAGTCGTCATTTGTTTGGATAATGAGAAAGCTTCATCTGTAGTAATATTAGGATTTTCTGCCAATAGATATGGAATCATAGAATATTCATACGCCTTTATAATTCCAGGAACTACAAGTAATAAAAGCCAAAGCATTATTTTTAATTCCATGATAAGCATGATTTTTACCACATTTAAATAATTCCCTTTAAAGCCTTGAAATATTTCATTTAACGCTGGATTTCCATAATGATTTTTAATGAAATAATATGGTTCTCCGACTCTAATGGCAAAGCCAATAAAGATAGAAAATAATAATCCTACAATAGATTCCATTGATAAAAATGAAAGGATTGAAGAAAACATACTTGGCAATACAACATCAGGTACTAAACCTTGTACTTCTTGAATAAAAGTCACATAATTAGTACTCAATATTCCTGCAATCAGCGTAACCAGAAACATTTTCCAATAGTTTCGTTTCATGATTTGTTTAGCTTGTTCTTTAACTTGTTGTCGATTCCACATATTATTTCACCTTACTTTCTTTATACGTCATTATACTTCTTCCATATATTTTGCCTTAAACGCAATACAACTTCTCTCTTTTCCAAACAAACCCTTTGTTTCCACACGCCCAAGACCATATGCCCAGAATGTAACGGTTTGACCTTCTTTAAAATCAAATTCTTTATTGTAATCAAGCACACAAACATAAGACTTATCATCAAAGATATTGATCATGTATCCTCTAAAATCTTTATCATCTACACGAGCTATGATTTTTCCTGTATATGTCAATTTCTTTCCATACCACTTAGAATGTGTAACCTCTAAATCCGATTGATCTGGTGATTGTGACTCTGCTTTAAAGGATGCTTCATCCACTTCACTGCACTCCACTGAAATCGTACTTTCTAAACCCTGATATTCAACAGTAACCTCTGAAGTCTTTCCTGCCTCCAATGTAACAGGTTCTTTGACTGTCCATCCTTCCGTAATAAATTCTTTTGTACCATCCTCATAATAGGCCCATACACCAATCTTCGACTTATTATCTATAATTTCATTATCTTCTGCAAGACCAGTATATAAAGCTGTCATATTCTCTAGCTTTTCCTGACTAACCTCTACTTTTTCATTATTTGGTGTTATATTCGAACATCCACAAACCAAGAATACACTTAGCAATGTCGCTGCATACTTCTTCATAGGTCCACCTCCTTTTCTAATTTCATATCAGTATGTCTGTAATCGTTTTCATACAGTTTTTATTTGTTTTCATTCAAACGTATCATTTGTTATTTTTCTACGTAAAATACATTAATCAATGAATTGTTCAATACTAAATTTCTATTCAAAAAGTACTGTTACACATGCTGCAACAGCCCATCTTTTATATTGGATTCACTCCAATATGATTATATCCACAATTCCAAAATAATATAGATTACAACTCCAACTATAATACCAATTCCAATCTTCTTCTTATCATTCTTTGCGTAAATCAAATTAAAGATTTCAAATGATAAAAATCCAAGCAGAAAAAATATATTCTTCGTAAAATAGTAAATCAAGAAACACACCACAAATAAGCCTATACAAATCATTCCTTTAGAATATTCCACCATGGATTTATATCCTTGATTTAATGATTCATTATCCTTATTCAATTTATCAATAATGTTTTTCTGTTTATCATTCATAATCATTACCTATACTTTCTTCGTAGCCAAATATAGAAAGCGAGTGCACAAATCACGATTATACCCGCAAGTCCATATTGCACTATTGCCTGTTTATCACCTAATACTCTTCCTAGAAATTGTGCAATTCCATAACTACATAATAAGCATAAAGCTACACACTTCATCCAAAAGCTAGATTCCTTCTTTTCTTTTGGAGTTGTATCTAACAAGTCTTCATCTAAATATTTTTGAAGATCTTCATTCATATCCTCTTGTAATCTTTGAAGTCGATTCTTTTTCATATCACCACCTACGGAACAATGTGGTTTTTAAATAAGACACATGAAACGCAAATATTAAGAAGATGATCAACAATATGATTTCTCCATAATAGATATATTTTTCTTTGTATCTATAGTCATACAATGGTTTATCCAAATATACACGACCATCTACTTATACTAATAATTGAGAATGTACTAAAGCTTCTATTGTATTATGATCAAACTTAGAAATCTCAATTGCCTTTTCTTCATTGAATATTCCATTCTTAATGAAATATCGAATGATCTTGAATTTATTTATTAAAATGCTCATACGCATACACAAAAAAACCAATATCTGCAACACACATCATTTCTTGTAAGTAATCATTGATATAAAATCCATAGATAGCTCCACCTGCAAGTAGAACAGCCATAGAAATGAATCACCATTTAGGAAAGCTCATCTGAAACACGAACTCCATCACAAGTACACGGAATAAAAACATTCTTATTATTCTTTTTTCTCTGTCTCTTTTTCATAATCTTACTTTGCATCTGGATATGTGTCTTCAAATTTATCGGCATATCGATTGTGCTTTTTATACTTGAAGAACATAACGACTAAGAAAACAACAGCTGCTACACCTAGTGCGTAAACTAACCAATCTAATGACATCATATACTATGTCCTCCTTTTCTAATTTCATATTAGCATGTCTGAAATCGTTTTCATACAGTTTTTTGTTCATTTTCATTCAAACGTATCAAATGTTATTTTTTCTTCAAACTTGTTTATAACATATTACTTAAATAAGTTTGATTCACTTTTTAAAACAATCTATGTTTTAGACATCGATAATGTCAATTAAGATGATATGGTTGGCTTGAATGAGGGCTCGAATATGAACAAGAACATAATGGGGTATTTTAAATCTATCCAAGCATTTATCCGTAGTTTATTCTATAAACATGAGGAACAAACAAAACAAAATAAGTGTACACTCCAACAAGAAAAGTATTTAAAGATTGGTGCGAATATTTGTAATATTGGATTCAAATCCAAATATGCATATGAAGATTGGCAAGAAGATATTTTTAATCATATATCTGTCGGTGATTTAGTATATTGCACAATGCCAGTTACAGATAAAGCTTTAAAAGCCATTCCTGAAGGACACACAACAAGGCCTTTCTTGATTGTGAAAAAAGGAAAGGGTCAACTATCCGCCAATGAATTGGCAGGCTTGTAAAAGCCTAAGTTGACTAGCCTAAGTGCTGTGAGCACTACGTTAAGAGAGAATATATAGTTACCCGTGGATGTAACACCTAGTCTGCGGCTCTAAGGGGACATATTAAACAGTTCTGTGAGGTAGGAACAGTGTGTGTCTTATTGCAAACCTCTCATTAACATTGGCGAAGGTGTCATATACGGCTCGATATGTGCCGGCTTACCGCATCAAACATATCACAAAAAAGGAGGTGCCTTATATGGTATACGTATTAGATATCGATGGACAACCACTTATGCCAACTTCAAGGCACAGAAAAGTAAGAAAGCTGTTGAACAGTCATCTTGCTAAAGTAGCAAAGCGTTGTCCATTCACGATACAACTTTTATATCAGAGCACAAAAGAAACACAACCTGTATCTCTTGGTGTAGACGCAGGAAGTAGACATATTGGTCTGACTGCTACAACAGAGCAGAAAGTCGTCTATCAGGAAGAACTGGTTCCTCGTAACGATGTCGTGAAATTATTGTCTGCAAGACGAGCTCTGCGTAGCTCTCGAAGAAGTCGAAAAACAAGATACAGAAAGCCAAGATTCAACAATCGTGTGCATTCTAAACATAAAGTATGGCTGGCTCCTTCAGTCGAAGTCAAGATTCAGGAACATATAACAGCCATCAAGAGAATATGTCAAATTTTGCCTATATCTGATATTCATGTAGAAACAGCAGAATTCGACCTTCAGCGTCTAAAAGCGATGGAAGAAGGAAGGCCGCTCCCTGTTGGCACAGACTATCAGCTTGGAGAACAGTACGATTTCTATAACACAAGACAGTATGTGCTTCATCGAGATGAATATACTTGTCAGTGTTGTGGTACGCATGATAATAATGTAAAACTACATGTGCATCATATCGAAAGTCGCCAGACTGGAGGTGACGCTCCTAATAATCTGATTACGCTTTGTGAGCACTGCCATAAGTTGTTGCATGCCGGAAAGACAATCATTCCAAAAGGCAAGAAACGAGGAAAATCCTATCGTGATGCCACTTTTATGGGTATCATGCGTAAAACCTTGTTGGAGCGTCTAAAAAAAAGAAATCGATGTTCCTGTTGAAGGGACATATGGATATATTACAAAGTACTGGAGAGAAAGAGCTGGCTTAGAGAAAAGTCATATCCATGATGCTGTCTGTATCAGCAAGTATCCGTATGCCAAGACTTTGGATATTTATTATCTGACGAAGACGGTTCGACATCACAATCGGCAAATTCATAAATCTAACTTCAGTAAAGGTGGTATTCGTAAACGCAACCAGGCACCTTATCTTGTAAAAGGATTCCGCCTGTTTGATAAAGTCTTATATCAAGGCAAAAGCTATTTCATCTTTGGAAGACGAGCTACAGGCTTTTTTGATATAAGAACATTGAATGGAGCCAAAGTGAACAAAGGTTCCATCAGTTACAAAAAATTGAGGATTCAGGACACTGCAAATGCATATTTAAAGGAGATAAAGGCAATTCCTCACATGAATAAATTCACGTGTGTCCTTGCTTAGAGTTATGAACGAATCAAAAAGAAAGTCATGGAAATGAGTTTGGAAGATTTAAGGGACTACGTGATTTATCAGATGATCGAAGATGAAAACAAATATGATCCAAACTATGATGACGAAGAATTTTTTGATTGGTAAAAGAAAAAGCAGTTTAACGACTGCTTTCTTTCATATATTCAAAATATTCTCTACCTACTTTATTCTTCTTCCAGTTTTGTAGGATCTTGAAACCAGGATATGAGAAGATGACCTCACATAGTGTTTCTACAATCATACCTGTAAAGGCACACACAACACATTGTACCAATGTCCATCCAAAGAATTGGTGTGACACGATTAATGCGAACGTTAGATTGTCGCAAAACTGACCAATACCAGTAGATACATAAGAGCGGAATGCATACGATTTAAAGTTGCTGTTGTTGTTAGAAATCTTACCTAACATGGAATTCGTATAGTTATTCACAATGGCAGAAACAATAAACGCAATTGTACTTCCAAATAGTACATACCAAGTACCACCAATTGTTCCGTCTAATGCCCCATTAATAATGGCTTCTGATCCTTCTACATAGGATTCACCCCATACGCCAGGAATCTTTGATGCCAAGAAGAAAACTAGGCACATACCTAAATTCACCAACACCGCTACAAGTGATGCTTGTGTTGCAGCTTTAGGACCAAAATGTTTTGTGATGACATCCATACATAAGAAGGAAAGCCAGCTTACCACAATTCCACAATCTAGTGCCATAAAGCTAAATGGCAAGTTAATACTTTTGTTTGCCAAAAGATTCATAGTGATGACCGAAACAATAAAAAGTGTCATCGTAAGTGAAGGTATACTTCTAAGTAATACACCCACTTCTTTAACTTCCGTTTTAATTCTATTCATTTTTTACCCTCCTGTTTTTTTAAAGATGGTTGGGAAGCAAAACATCTTTGTTCAAACCATATAAGTCTAATATGTTTTTAATTATTTGTCAAAGTTTATATCACTTATGCTATGATTAATTGCGGTGATACATATGACTTTAAAACTATACGAACAAGAACCCTACCAAACAACATTTCATGCCCATGTTGCTTCATGTGTTAAAAAGGATGAATTATACGACATAATCTTGGATCAAACCCTTTTCTTTCCTGAAGAAGGTGGACAAACATGTGACAAAGGAACGTTAAATGGTATTGATGTGGTGGATGTACAAATCATAAATGATGAAATTCATCATTATACGCACTCTGCATTAAATGGTGATGTACAAGGTATTATTGACTGGACTCATCGCTACACCAATATGCAACATCATACAGGAGAACACATTCTTTCTGGATTAATACACAAAGAATTTCATGTGGATAATGTTGGATTTCATTTAGGATACAATGAAATTACAGCCGATTATGCGATGGACTTAAATAATGATCAAATTAAAAGAATTGAAGCTTTAGTGAATTCTGTCATCTTTTCAAATAAACCTGTTAAGTCCTATTACTTAGAGGATTATTCCAACATGGAATATCGTGCAAAACTTGACTTAGACAAACCACGCCTTGTCGAAATTGAAGATGTAGATTTATGCGCATGTTGCGCACCCCATGTAAAAAGTACGATTGAAGTGGGATTGTTTAAAATCATTAAATCGATGAAGATCAAAAAAGGCACACGCCTATTCTTCTTATGCGGAAAACTTGCCTATGAAGACTATGTCTTAAAACATGATCAGTCTATTCAAATCTCCAATCAATTGTCTTCAAACATTGAAGCTTTATCATTCAATGTACAACGCGTATTAGATGAAAATTATGCTTTGAAACAAAGAATCAAACAATTAAACAAAGAGATGATCGATCACTTAATCATTGAACATAAAGAAAATCAAATTATTCTATGTGATGAACTCGATCGAGATACACAATTGTATTACTACAATAAACTTGTATCTTTTAGTGACAACTATGTTTTACTTGTTTCTAAACAAAAAGATAATTATCGGTTCATGACCAACTCTAAAGATATATTCTTACAACTCAAAGAAAGACATCCAGTTCGTGGTGGAGGAAAAAATGATTTCTTTCAAGGAACGCTAGATACAGTTAATGAGCAGCTATTTGATTAGCTGCTCATATTTTTTGTATAGCAAGCGTATTTAAAACCTCTGAAATCTCTTCTTTCGATAAACATACCATTCTATGATTGGCATCATAATAATCAAACTTTTTAATGAAGCTCATTAAATCACGATACTTCACAAGGCTGTCATTCATAAATACATACAATTCTTCTATCCCTTCAATTTGATTCAATCCCACATAAGGCTCTACCGGAAGAATCGTTAGTATATCAACTCCTAGTGCATACATACCAATTCTTCTACCATGTACATTATAGATTCTTGGCGTGGCATAATATGCATCCAAAGCTTGTTGATTATGTAGATATTGTCCAAACAAATCTAAATCTGTGCCAAAATCATTCAATTCATTTTCCCCAATTGAAATCGGATGAAGAATGCCAAAGATTTCAAAATACTTATGATTCGATAGTTTACTCTTCAAGTCCATAAGTGCATCGGCGCTCGTTCTTTTATCATACACCATCTGCAAATCAATATCCTTTATGTTCATTAGCCAATCGTCTTTCACAAATTCATCAGTATCCATATATTCACAATATACTTTCACTAAATAATAAAACAACTGAATTTCATCCATACTTGTAGGAAGACTTAAATTCAGACAAATATCATGATTTTGAATATAGATTTCAATTCCTCTTTGAAGATATTTGTGATCAAATAAGATTGTATGATCCCCTATCTGATTCGGAATTAATTGACAATTTTCATCCATAACCCCAAAAGATAAGTGAGACAGTTTAACTAAATCATCGATTATAAATTTTTTTCTACGAAAGAAACCCTTCTGCATAATACGAATATTCACAGACATACTAACACCTGCTCTCTACCAAAATCATACACTGAAACAAGCGCTTTTTATAGTTAAAACCATTTTTTCTTTTTAAAGTAAATCACTTCTAAAATAATAATCAATATACAAACTACCATCACAATGAAATATCCATAGGAAGTATCTAATTCTGGCATAGCCTTAAAATTCATACCATACCATCCAGTAATTAATGTTAATGGCATAAAGATGGTAGTCACAATTGTCAAAAACTGCATGATTTGATTCTGACGCATCTCCACTTGTGTTTGATGCATTTCACGAAGCTGAATGGAATACTCTGCCAAACGATCCGTAACATTCGATAGACGTGTTAGTCTTTTCTCTAATGTTTCAAAACCCTTATAAAATTCCTGTAAATTTTGTACCACTTCAATCATCTGATCATAATACGAATCAAAAGTACTAATCGTTTTCCTCATTTCAAAGATTTGCGACTCATAATGAGACCCCGTATGTGACATTAACTGATCTTCTATTCTTTCAAGTTTCATTTCAAGTTTTTGAAGAAACTCCATATCCTCTTGAATCAATATATTCATCAAATTTAGAATACATTCACTAGGCTTATTCCCTGAAATCTTTTGTTTAAAAATATGTTCAGGATCGCAAACCAAAAAATCACTATCATTTAATTCGATACTAAACATCTTCTTATTCTTAGATTTTGATTTGGAAGGAACCCAAAAAGAACCAGACAATTGATTATTCTCTTTATGTATTCTGCAATAATGAATATGATTTAAACGCTTCTCATCTATTACCTCTATCTTCATAATATCTCCTTAAAAAAAAGAATACACCATTTAGGCGTATTCTTACAGTTATTCAATTGGAATAAATTTATTTTCTTCAATCTGTTTAGGTGATTCCTTAGGAACAACAATCTTCAATTCACCATTGTCAAAGGATGCCTTAACATCTTCCTGATGAATACCTTCACCAACATAGAAGCTTCTTGAATAAGATCCACTAACACGTTCTTTACGAACGACACGACCTTTTTCATCCTTGTCTTCTGTGTTCGAACCATGTGTAGCAGTTACTTTCAAATATCCATCTTTCAATTCCATCTGGATATCTTCCTTTTCAACTCCAGGAAGTTCCATGCTCATTTCATAGTTTCCATCTTTTTCCACAATATCTGTCTTCATGACATCACTTGTAGTGTTTCCTGTAAAGAAATCATCAAATAAATCAAACATTGGATAGTACTTCATAAATATCGCCTCCTGATTTCTAGATTATGAAATCTATCTTCAAGTTACGGGATATCTTTTGACTTATCTCTAACTTCAATTATCATTATAGTCGCTTTTTTAGCACTGTCAACAGTTAAGTGCTAATTTTTTATAAAAAATTAGAGTGTGATTTCTCACACTCTATTTACCCATTTCATTCATAGAAACCATTGAGAAACTCAAAGATTCCAATACTTTAATTAAGGCATGTGCCGTATCTAAACTTGTCATACAAGAAATATTGTTTTCTGCAGACACACGACGAATCAAGAATCCATCTTTACTTGTAGAATTATCTTTATTTGACATTGTGTTGATGACAAAGTTTACATGTCCATGACGAATAATATCCAATACCGTTTCATTTCCATTATCCTCATTGACTTTGGCTGCTACATGTACAAATAAGCCATTATCTTCTAAGAATTTAGCTGTACCCTTCGTCGCATAAATTCCATATCCAATGTTATAGAAACGTTTTGCGATTTCTAGAGCATCCTGTTTATTATCATCATCAATTGTTAGTAATACACTTCCATGTAAAGGAATATTAATTCCAGAAGCTACTAAAGCCTTGTACAATGCTTTTTCTAAGTTTACATCACTACCCAAAGCCTCACCTGTAGATTTCATTTCAGGTCCTAACACTGTATCTACACTACGTAATTTCGCAAATGAGAATACTGGTGCTTTGACAAAGACTCTTTCTTTATCTTCAGGATGATATCCTGGTATTAAGTCTTGATCTTCAATACTTTCACCTAATACACACTTAGTCGCAATTTGAGACATAGGAACACCTGTAATCTTAGATAAGAATGGTACAGTACGAGATGAACGTGGGTTTACCTCTAATACATATACGTTGCTTTCTTTATCTACAATGAACTGGATGTTGTATAAACCAACAAATTCAAAGCCTTTACCAATTCTTGTTCCATAATCAATAATTGTATCTTTCACTTGTTGAGAAATTGTCTGAGTAGGATATACACTAATTGAGTCACCAGAGTGAACACCAGCACGTTCGATATGTTCCATGACACCTGGAATATATACGTTCTTTCCATCCGCAATCGCATCGATTTCTAGTTCTTTACCAACAATATATTTATCAACTAAGATTGGAGCATCATGACTGATTTCCTTTACAGCTGTTGCCATATATACTCTTAATTCATCATCATTATGTACGATTTCCATAGCACGACCACCCAATACGTAACTTGGACGAACAAGTACTGGATAACCAATCTTATTGGCGATAACGAGTGATTCTTCAACTGTTACTGCAGTTTCACCTTGTGGTTGAGGAATATTCAATTTATGTAACATCGCTTCAAATTCATGACGGTCTTCCGCTAAATCAATAGAGTGTAGTGAAGTACCTAGAATCTTAACACCATGTTCTACCAATGAATCTGCTAAGTTGATAGCGGTTTGTCCACCAAATTGAACAATAACACCCAATGGTTTTTCTAAATCAATAACGTGCATTACATCTTCTGTAGTTAGTGGTTCAAAATACAATTTGTCACTAATTGAGAAGTCGGTTGATACAGTTTCTGGGTTGTTATTGATGACGATGGCTTCATATCCTTCTTCACGCAAAGTCTGTACACAATGTACTGTCGCATAGTCAAACTCAACACCTTGTCCAATACGAATTGGTCCTGAACCTAACACAACGATTTTTTTACGATCTGTACGTTCAGATTCATTTTTATTATCATAACTTGAATAGAAGTATGGAGTTGCACTCTTGAATTCACCCGCACAAGTATCTACCATCTTATATACTGGCATGATTTCATTTTCTTTACGCAAGTTATATAAATCGAATTCTTTCATTTCCCAGTTACGTGCAATGTAGCTATCCGCAAAACCATATTTCTTTAATTTACGCAAAACTTCAACATCTTTGGGATTTTCCATCATTAGCTTTTCTAAACTGATAATTCTTGACAAGTGACACAAGAAGAAATCATCCATTTTCGTCACATTATGAATGGTTTCCATATCATATCCATTGCGAAGCCACTGTGTAACCGCAAAAATTCTTTCATCATCACACTTCTTGATTTTTTCAAGTAATTCTTCTTTCGTTAATCCAGCCAATTCTTTTTTGTATATATGATCCACTTTCATCTCTAAAGAGCGAACTGCCTTCAAGAAAGATTCTTCAAAGTTACGTCCAATCGACATAATTTCACCAGTTGCCTTCATCTGAGTTCCTAAATGACGATCTGCATTAGGGAATTTATCAAATGGGAAACGCGCAAATTTCGTTACAATATAGTCTAATGCAGGTTCAAAACATGCATAACTTGTTTTAGTAATTGGGTTAATAATTTCATCTAAACCTAAACCAACCGCTAATTTAGCACTAATCTTCGCAATTGGGTATCCTGTTGCCTTACTAGCTAGAGCAGATGAACGAGATACACGAGGGTTAACTTCGATGACATAATATTTAAAACTATTTGGATTTAATGCCAACTGTACGTTACATCCTCCACAAATTTTTAATGCACGAATAATTTTCAAAGATGCATTACGAAGCATTTGATTTTCACGATCTGTCAAAGTTTGAACTGGCGCAACAACCGTACTATCTCCTGTATGTACACCTACTGGATCAATGTTCTCCATATTACATACGACAATCGCATTGTCTTTGGCATCACGCATTACTTCGTATTCGATTTCTTTATATCCGGCAATACTTTGTTCAATCAAACATTGATGTACAGGACTAGCCTTTAATCCTGAATCACAGATTTCACGAAGTTCAGCCTCATCATCGGCGAAACCTCCACCCGTTCCACCAAGTGTATAAGCTGGACGAACAACTAATGGATATCCTTCGCGGTTTGCGAATTCAACAGCTTCTTCTACTGTATGAACAATCATACTTTCTGGTACTGGCTCGTTGATTTCCTGCATTAAAGATCGGAACAATTCACGATCTTCTGCACGATTGATCGCATGTAGGTCTGTACCTAAAATTTCTACACCAAACTCATCTAAGATTCCATCTTCATGTAATTCTACAACTAGGTTTAATCCTGTTTGACCACCTAATGATCCTAAAATGGCATCGGGTCTTTCTTTATAAATAACGCGTTTTGCGAAATCTACAGTCAAAGGTTCAATATAAACACGATCCGCAATGGCAGTATCTGTCATGATTGTGGCAGGGTTTGAGTTAATTAAAATAACTTCATAACCTTCTTCCCGAAGAGATTGACATGCCTGACTTCCGGCATAATCAAATTCAGCTGCCTGACCAATGATAATTGGACCAGATCCGATAACTAAGATTTTTTTGATATCTGTACGTTTAGGCATTTTTATTCTCCTCCATTAATTCAATAAATTGATCAAACAAGTAACGAGAATCTTCAGGTCCTGCACTTGCTTCTGGATGATATTGCACCGCAAAACAAGGATAGTCTTTATGACGAACACCCTCACAGCTTTTATCGTTTAATGCTTGGTGTGTCATTTCCAAGCGCGTATCCTTCAAGCTATCAATATCTACCGCAAAACCATGGTTTTGAGAAGTAATTTCTACTTTACCTGTTGAAAGATTAACTACAGGATGGTTAGCTCCACGGTGTCCAAATTTCAATTTATATGTTTTTGCACCACAAGCCAAAGATATCAACTGATGACCTAGACAAATTCCAAATACAACCGTTTGAGGAATCAATTCTTTAATCGTTTCAATAGCGACTTTTACATCGGTAGGATCACCAGGACCATTCGACAACATAACGCCATCTGGACGATAAGATAAGATTGTGCTTGCTGGTGTATCATATGGAACAATCACTAAATCGCATCCACGTTTTGATAGTTCACGAACAATACCTAATTTTGCCCCAAAATCCATCAATACAACTTTCTTACCACGATTTGGGATTGGGAATACTTTATTTGTCGAAACACGAGCCACTTGATCATGTAAAAAATCAGTGGCTTTTAAACCAGCAACTATCGCATCTACATTGGCATCCACATCAGCCATAACTGCCTTCATGGTACCTACGTTACGAATCTTCATTGTGATTTCACGTGTATCAATATCATAAATACCTGGAATATTTTCGCGTTTTAAGAAATCATCTAATGTTTCTGAACATCTGAAATTGCTTGGAAATTCACAATAGTCCTTAACGACAAATCCAAATACACATGGAACCATGCTTTCATTGTCATCACGATTGATTCCATAGTTACCAATCAATGGATATGTCATCATTACAATTTGCCCACAATATGAATTATCTGTTAAAATTTCTTGATAACCCGTCATTGACGTATTAAATACCAATTCACCAATTTGGAAGTTGTCACTACCAAACGCTGTTCCGCGATATACACTTCCATCCTCTAAAATCAAAAGTCTTTCCATAATTTGTCCTTTCTGTTATTTACTCAAAAAAAAGATTAGCAAACAATACATTGCCAATCTTTAAATGGAACCATTAAAAAGTATAGCACTACGAAGAATACTATTCATCTCAACCACTGACGTTTTTTTCATAAATAAAACTGGGTTCTTGATCATAGATATCCTCCTTTGAAAAAAATCGCTATATTTTTTCTGTTTAGTATACTACCACAAATCATGAAAATTTCAATAAAAAAGTAAAAAAAAGATGCGATTTCTCACACCTTATTTTGACATAGTTGCTTCAATTTCCTTGTATGTTTCAACAGGGTTTGCACTCTTAGTAATTGAACGACCCACTACGATATAATCACAACCTTGTTCTTTCGCAAATGCTGGAGTGGCAACACGTTTTTGATCATCTTTAGAATCACTTGCCAAACGAATACCAGGAGTAACTGTTAAGAAGTCTTCTCCACAAGCTTCATGAATCGCCTTAGCTTCATGTACGGAACATACAACACCATCTAAGCCTGCTTCTTTGGCATTCTTCGCATATCTAATAACACAATCAATCACTTCACCTGGAATTCCTAATTCGTTATTCATAGCTTCTTTTGAAGTACTAGTAAGCTGAGTTACACCGATACACATAGGACGTTTTCCATCTTTAGCCCCTTCATTCAAACCATCAATGGCAGCCTTCATCATCGCAATACCACCAGCACAGTGTACATTGACAATATCTACACCTAAGTTCGCTAAGTTTTTCATTCCACCCTTAACTGTGTTTGGAATATCATGCAATTTCAAGTCTAAGAAAATATGGTGCCCCATTTCCTTCACTGTTTTTACCATTTCTAAACCACACGCATATGTTAATTCCATACCAATCTTTACATATACAGGTTCATCAAATTGTTTTAAGAAATCTACAACTTCTTCTTTGCTAGAAAAATCTAGTGCTACAATTGTCTTACTCATTATTTAAAACTCCTTCCAACTGCTTCTTCAATATTCTTATATCCATATTTCTCTAATACTTTTGGAAGATCCTCAATGATTTTTGGACATACATAAGGATCCACAAAGTTTTGGGCCCCCACTTCAACAGCACTTGCCCCAGCATTTAAGAATTCCAATACATCTTCTGCACAAGTAATTCCACCAACACCAATGATTGGAATATTTACAGCTTGTGCCACTTGATATACCATTCTTAAGGCAACTGGCTTAATGGCAGGACCAGAAAGACCACCTGTTACATTGGCAAGTAATGGTTTTCCCGTCTTCAAATTGATGCGCATACCCATTAAAGTATTGATCAATACAATGCCATCTGCACCGGCTTCTTCAACGGCTTCGGCAATTTCTACAATATTTGTTACGTTTGGTGAAAGCTTCACATATACAGGTTTTGTAGCTGCATCCTTACAAATCTTTGTCACATGTGCTGCAAGCTCAGGTTTCGTTCCCAAACCAATACCACCATGTTTTACATTAGGACAAGAAATATTTAATTCATAAGCCTTGATTACTGGCTGATCATTTAATTTCTTGATAACCTCTACATAATCTTCTTCACATGCACCCGCCACATTGGCCATGATTTCTGTATCATACTGTGCAAGGAATGGAAGTTCGTTTTTGATAATTGAATCTACGCCCTTATTTTGTAGCCCAATCGCATTCAACATTCCCATTGGAGTTTCGGCAATTCTTGGTGTAGGATTTCCAAAACGCTCTTGTGGCGTAGCCGATTTAATGGCAATACCACCTAATACACTCAAATCATATAGTTCGGCATATTCTTTACCAAATCCAAAACATCCACTAGCTGGAATAATTGGATTTTTTAAATTTAATCCAGGTAGTTTTACTGAAATATCCATTATAAAGCCACCTTTCTCATTTCAAATACAGGACCATCTTTACATACACGTAATGAATGTCCTTCTACATCTTTCACAACACATCCCATACAAGCACCTAGACCACATGCCATACGAGCTTCTAATGAAATATAGCCTTCACTATATTGTTCGTTGATTGCCTTTAACATAGGTAAAGGTCCACAGCTAAGCACAAATGGACATGTCACATTGTTTTCTTTGATTGCATCCAATGCCGTCCCCTTTGTACCCAATGAACCATCCATGGTTGCGACATATACATCGCATCCTAAAGCCTTAAATTCATCCACATAGAATACGCTACCGGCATCATTTGCACCTAATACTACAGTTACACGTGCATCCTTACTTAAATATTGTTTGGCTGTTTCATATAGTGGTGGTACACCAACACCTCCACCAATCAACAAAACTTCTTCTTTATCTTCAATTGGAAACCCATTTCCTAAAGGACCAAAGATATCTAATTTTCCTTCAAGTTCAGTCATTTGTAAAGTACCTTCACCAAGCACCTTGTAGATAATGACTAAAACATCTTCCTTAATTTCACTAATCGATATGGGTCTTCGCAAATAGAAACCTGGAACTGTGATTTCAATGAATTGACCAGGCTTAGCTGTTTTAGCTAAGCCTGTTTTCAATTCCATCTTCCAAATATCATTTGCGATTTTGACATTCGATAGAATCTTCGCAAATTCCTGCATACTATTTCCCCATTTCATTCATAGAAACCATTGAGAAACTCAATGACTCTAAAACTTTCACCAATGCATTCGCTGTATCTAAACTTGTCATGCAAGAAATGTTATTTTCTGCAGATACACGACGAATCAAGAATCCATCGGCACTTGTGTTCTTCTTATTAGACATTGTGTTGATGACAAAGTTTACACGTCCATTACGAATAATGTCTAGAACGTTTTTACCATCTTCTGTTTCAATCTTGCTAGCACGGTGAACATACAATCCTTCTTTTTCAAATAGATCTGCCGTTCCCTTCGTCGCATAGATTCCATATCCGATATTTGCGAAACGTCTCGCTAATTCTAATGCTTCTTGTTTATTTTCATCATCAATTGTCATTAATACATTTCCATGTGTTGGAACACTCACACCACTGGCAACCAATGCTTTATATAATGCTTTTTCTAAGTTTACATTACTACCCAAAGCCTCACCTGTAGATTTCATTTCAGGTCCTAACACTGTATCTACACTACGTAATTTCGCAAATGAGAATACTGGTGCTTTGACAAAGACTCTTTCTTTATCTTCAGGATGATATCCTGGTATTAAGTCTTGATCTTCAATACTTTCACCTAATACACACTTAGTCGCAATTTGAGACATAGGAACACCTGTAATCTTAGATAAGAATGGTACAGTACGAGATGAACGTGGGTTTACCTCTAATACATATACGTTGCTTTCTTTATCTACAATGAACTGGATGTTGTATAAACCAACAAATTCAAAGCCTTTACCAATTCTTGTTCCATAATCAATAATTGTATCTTTCACTTGTTGAGAAATTGTCTGAGTAGGATATACACTAATTGAGTCACCAGAGTGAACACCAGCACGTTCGATATGTTCCATGACACCTGGAATATATACGTTCTTTCCATCCGCAATCGCATCGATTTCTAGTTCTTTACCAACAATATATTTATCAACTAAGATTGGAGCATCATGACTGATTTCCTTTACAGCTGTTGCCATATATACTCTTAATTCATCATCATTATGTACGATTTCCATAGCACGACCACCCAATACGTAACTTGGACGAACAAGTACTGGATAACCAATCTTATTGGCGATAACGAGTGATTCTTCAACTGTTACTGCAGTTTCACCTTGTGGTTGAGGAATATTCAATTTATGTAACATCGCTTCAAATTCATGACGGTCTTCCGCTAAATCAATAGAGTGTAGTGAAGTACCTAGAATCTTAACACCATGTTCTACCAATGAATCTGCTAAGTTGATAGCGGTTTGTCCACCAAATTGAACAATAACACCCAATGGTTTTTCTAAATCAATAACGTGCATTACATCTTCTGTAGTTAGTGGTTCAAAATACAATTTGTCACTAATTGAGAAGTCGGTTGATACAGTTTCTGGGTTGTTATTGATGACGATGGCTTCATATCCTTCTTCACGCAAAGTCTGTACACAATGTACTGTCGCATAGTCAAACTCAACACCTTGTCCAATACGAATTGGTCCTGAACCTAACACAACGATTTTTTTACGATCTGTACGTTCAGATTCATTTTTATTATCATAACTTGAATAGAAGTATGGAGTTGCACTCTTGAATTCACCCGCACAAGTATCTACCATCTTATATACTGGCATGATTTCATTTTCTTTACGCAAGTTATATAAATCGAATTCTTTCATTTCCCAGTTACGTGCAATGTAGCTATCCGCAAAACCATATTTCTTTAATTTACGCAAAACTTCAACATCTTTGGGATTTTCCATCATTAGCTTTTCTAAACTGATAATTCTTGACAAGTGACACAAGAAGAAATCATCCATTTTCGTCACATTATGAATGGTTTCCATATCATATCCATTGCGAAGCCACTGTGTAACCGCAAAAATTCTTTCATCATCACACTTCTTGATTTTTTCAAGTAATTCTTCTTTCGTTAATCCAGCCAATTCTTTTTTGTATATATGATCCACTTTCATCTCTAAAGAGCGAACTGCCTTCAAGAAAGATTCTTCAAAGTTACGTCCAATCGACATAATTTCACCAGTTGCCTTCATCTGAGTTCCTAAATGACGATCTGCATTAGGGAATTTATCAAATGGGAAACGCGCAAATTTCGTTACAATATAGTCTAATGCAGGTTCAAAACATGCATAACTTGTTTTAGTAATTGGGTTAATAATTTCATCTAAACCTAAACCAACCGCTAATTTAGCACTAATCTTCGCAATTGGGTATCCTGTTGCCTTACTAGCTAGAGCAGATGAACGAGATACACGAGGGTTAACTTCGATGACATAATATTTAAAACTATTTGGATTTAATGCCAACTGTACGTTACATCCTCCACAAATTTTTAATGCACGAATGATTTTTAGTGATGCACTGCTCAACATTGCGTTTTCACGATCTGTTAGAGTTTGTACAGGAGCTACTACGAAACTATCTCCAGTATGAATTCCAACTGGATCTACGTTTTCCATGCTACAGACTACGATTGCGTTGTCATTCGCATCACGGATTACTTCGTATTCGATTTCTTTGTATCCAGCAATACTTTGTTCAATCAAACATTGATGTACAGGACTAGCCTTTAATCCTGCTTCACAAATTTCACGAAGTTCAGCCTCATCATCGGCGAAACCTCCGCCCGTTCCACCAAGCGTATAAGCTGGACGAACTACGACTGGATAGCCCAATGTTTCACAGAATGCAACCGCTTCTTCTATTGTATGAACGATTGTACTTTCTGGTACTGGTTCATTGATATCTTGCATTAAAGATCGGAACAATTCACGGTCTTCTGCACGGTTGATAGCTAATAAATCAGTTCCTAGAACTTCTACGCCATATTCGTCTAGAATTCCATCTTCATGTAATTCTACAACTAAGTTTAATCCTGTTTGACCACCCAATGATCCTAAAATGGCATCGGGTCTTTCTTTATAGATAACGCGTTTAGCGAAATCCAAATTGATTGGTTCAATATAAACACGATCCGCAATTGTCGAATCGGTCATAATTGTGGCTGGGTTTGAGTTAATTAAGATAACTTCATATCCTTCTTCGCGAAGTGATTGACATGCTTGAGATCCTGCATAGTCAAATTCTGCGGCCTGTCCAATTACGATAGGTCCAGATCCGATTACTAAGATTTTTTTAATGTCTGTACGTTTAGGCATTATTGTGATCCCCCTTTTCAATCATTTCTACAAATTTACCATATAATGCATCCCCAGTTTGTGGATAGAATTGAATACCAAATGCAGGATATTCCTTATGTTCAATACCTTCACAACTCTTATCATTTAATGCTTGATAAGTCATTTCTAATGAAGCAGCTTCTAAGCTATCTACATCAACGGCATATCCATGATTTTGGTGAGTAATCTTAACTTTATTTGTTGCAATTTCTGTAACTGGAATATTTGATCCGTGATGTCCAAATCCCATTTTAGAAACAGTTGCACCTGAAGCTAATGCGATCAATTGATATCCTAGCCCAATACCGAATACAACGGTTTGTTTCATTAATTCTTTAACGACTTCAATCTGGCTAGTCAAATCACAAGGATTGCCTGGCCCGCTTGATAAACAAACTCCGTCTGGGTAGAATGACATAATTGTTTCAACGCTAGCATCGTGTTCAACAACAATTAAGTCCAATCCACATTTCGATAAATCGCGTAATGTGCTCATTGTTACACCAAAATCCACCACAACGACTTTCTTTCCGCGATTTGGCATAGGATAGACCTTCTTTGTTGAAACAGAAGATACTTGATCCTTCAATAGTTCTGTATTTTTTAATTCTTCTACAACCTTTTCAATGTCTGCATCGGTATTGCATAAAGTTGCCTTCATATTTCCTTTATCTCTTAATTTACGAGAGATTGCACGAGTATCAACCCCATAGATTCCTGGAATGTTTGCACGTTTCAAGAAGTGATCTAAACTTTCCTGACTTCTCCAGTTACTTGGTTGTTCGCAATAGTCTTTTACTACGAGACCAAATGTAGCTGGATCAATACTTTCATAGTCATCACGATTGATACCATAATTTCCAATTAATGGATATGTCATCATTACGATTTGTCCGCAGTATGCATTATCAGTTAAAATTTCTTGATAGCCAGTCATTGAAGTATTGAATACCAATTCTCCAATACGGAAGTTCTCACCACCAAAGCTGCGCCCTCGATATGTGCTCCCGTCTTCTAATACTAATAATCTTTCCATAGTTTATCCTTTCCATACTGTTTTTCCATCTACGATGGTTTCCTTTACTTGCGCATTTACGCTCCAGCCATTAAATGGCGTATTTTTCCCCATGGATTCAAATGTATCTATGTCAATCAAAGATTCATGTTCTAAATCTACTAAAACCAAATCGGCATTATAGCCTTCTTTAATTTGTCCTATATTCTCTAAGCCAAAACGCTTAGCAGGTGCAGCCGACATCCAATTTACCAATTGAGCCAATGTCCAACGTTTTTGACGGTGAACAAACTCTGTGTATAGTAAGGCAAATGCGCTTTCTAATGAAACAATCCCAAACGGTGCTTTATCCATAGAACGCTTCTTTTCTTCATAGGTGTGTGGTGCATGATCATTGGCAATGCAATCCAATGTTCCGTTTTCCAAGCCTTCAATCAAAGCCATACGGTCTTCATGACCTCTTAAAGGTGGATTCATTTTCCAGTTTGGTCCAACCACATCTTTATCTTCTAACAATAAGTGGTGTACTGTAACTTCAGCACTTACATTCGAACCTGATTCTTTTGCGTTTTTTAATGCTTCTACACTTTCTTTAGCTGAAATGTGGCAAGCGTGATAAGCGTTTCCTACTTCTTTTGTGATTTCTAAATCACGAATCAATTGTGCACTTTCACAAGCACTTGGAATTCCTAGCCAGCCCTTAGATGTCACAACTTCACTGTCATGTACACAAGCCCCTGGTCTGCGATAACTCATATCTTCTGTATGAGCTACAATCATGCAGTCATTTTCTTTCGCCTTTTCCATGGCTTCTTTCATGATTTTTGGTGTAGCTACCCCAACACCATCATCACTGAACCAGTGTACACCCAATTCTTTGATGCCCTTCATATCCACTACTTCCTTACTTGCCTCTTCTAATGTAATGCAAGCATATGGATATGTATGTACAACAGATTCTTTTTTGATTAATTGTTGATAGTCTTTCATTGTGTCCACATCATCTGGAAAAGGGATGACATTTGGCATTGCAAACACAGAAGTAAATCCTCCATGTGCCGCCGCTAAACTACCTGTATGAATGGTTTCTTTTTCACTGTGTCCAGGTTCTCTAAAATGCACATGTACATCCACTAATCCTGGAATTACAGTTAAGCCTGTAGCATCTACTGTATCACAGTCTTTCAAGATAGAATCATCAATCTGAATGATCTTTCCTTCGTCAATTAAAATATCTTTCTTTTCGACACAATTGTCAATTAAAACTTGACCATTTTTGATTAAACGCATGCTTATTTTTCCTCCTTGAATGGAGCAAAACCAAATCCACGTTTAATAACGGCCTTTCTAACCAACATACCATTGTGCATTTGTTCAAAAATTCTTGATTTTTCAGCTTCCACTAAATCCGTATCAATTTCAACACCACGATTAACAGGAGCTGGATGCATCACGATAGCCTTGTCTTTCATTCTTGCATAACGTTCTTTTGTAAGACCATACTTTTCTAAGTATTCACTATCTGTCATACCAGCCATTCCAGAACCTCTTTCTTTCTGGATACGAAGCATCATGACAACATCTGCCCATTCAATGGCTTCATCGAAGTCAATTGTTGGATAGCCAGGTCTTTCCCATTCTTTTGGTCCGGCAAAACGAACGGTTGACCCTAATTTTTCTAAAGCTTCTTTATCACTGGCAGCCACTCTTGAATGTAAGATATCTCCACAGATTACTACATTTAAGCCTTCTAGTGTGCCAAACTCATTTTGCATAGTTAGTAAGTCTAACAAGCATTGTGTTGGATGGTTTCCTGCACCATCTCCAGCATTTAAAATTGGAATATTGATATTTTCCAATTCTTTAAAATATTCATCTTGAGAATGACGGATCACCACCATGTCATACCCAATTGATTCAAATGTCTTTACTGTATCATAAAGAGTTTCTCCCTTTGTGACACTGGATGCTCCTGCCGCAAAATCGGCTACTTGGCATCCTAATTGGTGCTGTGCACTTTCGAATGAGAAATGTGTTCGAGTTGAAGCCTCAAAAAAAAGATTAGCAACCAATGCTTTCTGCATTGGTAATTGCCAATCTTTAAAGGAACTATTAAAAAGTCTAGCATCATCAAGAATGCTATAGATATCTTCAACTGACAGATCTCTCATGGATAATAACGAATTTTTGTTCATATAATCCTCCTTGTGACCTTAAAAAAATGGATTTAAAAAGTCCCTTTTCAAATCCAATTTCTCTTTTATATATACTACCATAAATCATGGATTTTTCAACAATAAAATTCTTCAATACATCAAAGAACGAACTCTATTTACGACATATATGTTTTAACTATTTTTTGATTGCGATACACTCAATTTCTACCTTTGCATTTTTAGGTAATGCAGCTACTTCAAAGCAGCTACGAGTAGGATATATACCATCAAAGTATTTCGCGTATTCTTCGTTTACTTTCGCGAAATCTTTCATGTCATCCAATAATACAGTTGTCTTAACAATATCATCATATGTTAAGCCTGAAGCTTCTAATAATACACCAATATTTTCAAAGACTTTCCGAGTTTGTTCAACAACATCTTCACTAACCAAATTTCCTTCTGTATTCACACCTAATTGTCCAGATAAGAATACAAGTCCTTCTGTAGCAATCCCTGCTGAATATGGCCCTAATGCCTTAGGTCCTTTTGTACTACTAATTTGTTGTTTCATTTTGTTTCTCCTAATCCAATAATTCTTTATCAATGATTTGAAAATTTGCTCTATGAATATACAAAGCCTTACCATCAATCATAAGTTTCGTCATTTTTGGTAAATTATCTGGAATCTTCCAATACACCTTATCTCCAGAGTAGGCGGCAATTGGCTGTCCTAATTGGGATTTAATGACTACAATTCTTCCTTTGCCAAACATATTTTTATACTTGTTGATAAAACGAGCAACAGACGTATTGTCCGATATTTGTCCATGTGTATTTGAATCAATATCTTCTTGTATGAAATCCACATCCGGTGTTAAGCCTTTTTGTTCAAAAACACAAGTATCTCCACATGATTCTATTTCTTTTCCGTCTACCGTTATCGTAATTACACTTGATAATTCATAGCCATGAACAACACGTCCATCTTCATCATAGGAAGTAGACTCTACCGCATTACCTGTAATACTGATTTTATCCCCACTTGTCTCCATGACTTCACTACCATAATTATCATACGTATAGATTGTGTATCCATTCCCTACTAAATTGCCCTTGATATCATTAAGTGCTGATTGAAACATGCTACAACCACTCAATAATATACATAAGCATACTACACTTATTCTTTTTATATTCTTATTCATATTTCCCCCATTTTATAATGCATTTTCCAAGCTTTCATCAATAGCTTTTTAATTAACTCTACACTTACTGAAAAGATGAATGCGATAGCTTTAATTCCAAATTCCTTGTCCATCATTTTTTGATACATTTCAAGCTCTTTTTTTCACGACCTCGTTCAATTCCTTTTTTCATTCCTTTGACTTTACTTCCAGCCATCTCTTTTCAGCTTCACACATTTCAATTTCCTCCTTTTCCTCTAATTCTTATAAATCCAACCATTCTACATCTGTTAATGTCTTGACGATTTTTAACACACTGCTTTTCACAAGCCCAAAATGATTACTCATTCCTTCATAAATAGACTGATCATAAATACTTCGACATATATAGAATAGATTATATACATCTTCTTCATTAAAATTATATGAAGTATTTCCTTTGATTTCAATCAGATTCATTTTGCAGTCATGGAAACAAGCTGTAAACCTTTCATCCACCTCTACAAGTTCTGATAGCTT
>OIWP01000756.1_pt1 | contig 46422 bp, 62 predicted proteins | sample 1587661 | NCBI WGS metagenome assembly OIWP01 (sample SAMEA3888899, study PRJEB22519) | human gut metagenome | biome: human gut; feature: human-associated habitat; material: faeces | place: Denmark | collected 2010 | reverse complement strand
TCAATAAGGCGCTTACCTGCGGGGATCAGGCGATCCAGTTCCGGCAGCAGCGCATATTTGCCGCCAGCCCATTTAAGGAACGGGCGCTGCCAAATTCGTGATGCGGGATTGTGTGCTGGTGGCAGCTTAACCGCTTCATTGATTTGCTCAACGCAAACATTTACAAATCCGTAATTCATGCTGCCACCTGCTTTTCGTTAAGTTCTTCAGCCAGTCGTTGCGCCTTCAGTGGGTTGGTAACGACATCACCCCACGGCATCAACCATCCGTTTTTCTCTTTGAGCCAGGGCAGGCGCACCGCGCCAACCCTGATTTCGTCCTGTGCGTGTGTCATAACGCATAGATAGAGTGAGAAGGGAACGGGAGACCAATCGGCGCAAATGGGATATCGTCGTCAAAGTCGACCGGTGGCTGACCGCTGTTCTGCTGCAAGCGAGACTGTGGTGCGCCGCCAGTCTGATTTGCATAAGGGTTACCGCCATGTTGGGTATTGCGTGGTCCAGAGAACTGCGCGCCGCCGTGAATACGTTCGTCCTTATCCTTCATCGACATTTCAAGCGCGGCGATCGCTTCTGCTGGGGCGTTCTCAGCGTGTTCGGCGTAGGTCTTACGCGTTCCCGGCTGGAAAACGTGGCGCACTTCGAACTTGTAGCCGTCGCCGCCGTCGTTTTTGGTGTACAGCACCTTCTGGAGGAACAGGCCCACCTTTTTGCCAACCAGTGCCGGGCAGTGCCATTCGATGCCGTTTTGGCCCTGTACCTGCTGCGGTTGCGCCTGTTTGACCTGGGCGACCCACATCAGCGCTGATACCAGCCCCATGCCGAAAGTCTGCTGGCCGTCTTTGCCGAGGAAGTTAATGCGCAGGAAATTCGCCTTGATCCCGTTGGAATCCAGGCTCAGTTCGAGCGCCTGGGACTGGCTGCCATCTTTCCCGAAGGTGTACACCGCAGAAACGATTTCGCCCTCGTAAGCGCCGGTTTCGCTGATCCCGCCTGTTGCGCCAGCTTTCTTCGCCATCTCAGCAGTTTCGTTGTTCCACATAAAAGTCATTGGTTGGTTCATCGTTAATTCCTCAGAGTTACAATTCGGTCATAAATTCGGTGATAGCCACGTCTACGGCGTGGAGGTCGTTGTCCATTTCCGTCTGATCAGGGAACAGGTCAGGCGGTGCTTTGGCGGTGTCGTTGTCATCGCCTTTGATGAGAAAGACGTGTTTGCCGTCCTTCTTGATGGCGCGCAGCACGATGGAGAAATAGCCCTCTGGCGTCAGCTTTTCGTTGAGCATCTTTCCGGTAGTCTTCATGCGGATCTTTCCCTCGGTCTCTTCGGTGTGAGCCAGGAAATAAACGCGGAAGTCGTCCGGCAGTTCGGTGGCCGCCATGATGATTCGCCAGATGTGATCTGCCATTTCGGTGAACTTGGCATAGCCGGTCTGGTACGCGCGGTTCATGTTTTCGTGCTGCATGACCACCTGGAAATCGTCGATGATCAGGACGCGGCGCGTTTTCGACTGCACCATGCGATAGATGGTGTCCAGCACCGTTTCCCAGTTATCCGAGCGCAGAACGTTACCGCGCTGTTTGCTTCCGTCTGGCAGCAGCTTGCCGTGAAGTTTCCAGCCCGCAGACTTGAACGGCAGCATTTTGGGGATGCACTGGAGCAGCATCACATCGTCCGGATTGAAGTTGCGCAGGCTGTAGGACTTGCCCGCGCCAGAATCACCGAGGATCAGCACTGGAGTACCCATCATTTACCCCCGCTCAGCCAGTGTTCAGCCGTAAACAGCACGTCTTCGTCGTCGCTGTTGGCAACGAGCCAGCGCAGGTAACCCGGTTCTGTTTTTGCCAGCTCTGCGAACGGGACGCCTTTATGCTTACCGAAGCGGAGCGCATGCAGCAGGGAAGGGTTATTGGAGATGGCCCGCATTTCGCCCATCGTCCATTTCGCCAGGCGGCCCATATAGAGCAACAATTCGGCGGTGACGTAGCAGTCATACAGCGCGCGGTGGGCGTAAAGCCCTTCCGGTACTTCCGGTTTCAGCCCGAGGCTGTAACGCAGGTACTGGTTACTGTGGCTCTTGTGCTCCGGCAGGAGCGAACGCGCCAGCTTGGCGGTGCAGATCCACGGCGCATCAATCTGCGGCAGCTTGGATTTGTCGAACTTCGCGTTGTGAGCGACGTAGGCATCAGCCCCCAGATAGCGGCCAATTACTTCACTGAGCAGCGGCGCGCCTTCCACCATGTCTTCGGTGATATGGTGAATAGCCATGGCCTCAAAACCGATCGCCACGCCTGGCTTAACGAGGTCGCTCATTGGGTTGCAGATCACACCATCGACAATATCGACGCTGGCGATTTCCACCACGGTTTCCGGGCCGCCTTCCAGCCCAGTCGTTTCGGTGTCGATCACTCTCAATAAGTTGCTGTTATTCATCTTTTACCCACCCGTAACGGTTTCCACATTTGATATTGGTGATGGTTGTTCTTGCGACCCCATACATCTGAGCCAGTCTTTCATGCGTGTCGCTGCTTATGCGGATATTGCGTACATCTTCTTCGCTAAGCTTTTGGGTACCTGACCCATTAGCGACTCGTCTTTTCTTCGATTTATCAATCATGTTGTCGGTATGAGTTCCCAGCGACAAATGACTGGGGTTGCAGCATTTAGGGTTGTCGCATGAGTGCAGCGTATGGATTCCATCCGGTGCATTTGCCATGATGCGATGTGTCTTACGTAACGCCCCACGGTCTCGGATCTGCCCATAACCACAACCATCAACAGCGCCTTGCCATTCAAGGCATCCGGAAGCGGAAAGGGTGCAACGCTCCAGGATGCGCCTTTGTAAATCAGTAAGAACTTTGAGCATGCTCAACCCCCTGTGTTCTGTAATCACAAACTGCATCGAAGTGCGCGAGCTGGTGGGCGATGGCCTCAAGGTCAGCTGGCGATAAGTGGTACATCAGGCACAGCAGCGCGATAAGGTTCATGGCTTGCTGTTGGTTTTCGGATCGCATCGCTTTTTCTCCTGTTCTGGAAGCCCGGCACCGTGGAGGCTGCCGGAATCAATTCAGTCTTTCGGGTTGAGCTTTTCTGTCAGTTCAGCCACGCAATCACGCCCCGCCTTTTTGTATGCTTCGGCTGCATTGCCGTCATAATTGTCGTCGACTGCCTGTTCGAATTGCTCGATGGAACCGAAGAAGCAACCCGCAGCGATCCGAAACTCTTTACCGGTCCACATAGCGAAAATGGTACGGCTGGAGTAACCGCAGTTTTCACGGTAAGAAACGTTCGTGATCTTCTCCGGGCGCAGGTAGAGCGAGCCGCCCACGGTCAGATTGTCCGGCAGCGCGGTGATGCTGGTGCCGCGCAGGTCGAGCGAGCCGCCCACGGTCAGATTGTCCGGCAGCGCGGTGATGCTGGTGCCTTCCAGGTCGAGCCAGCCGCCCACGGTCAGATTGTCCGGCAAGGCGTCGACGCCGCTAACATCTTCCAGATCCAGATTGTGGGTGACGGTAATATTCCCGTTATCGGAAACAGTGTGCTGAATATCGTTTTTAACGAGGTGCTTAATTAAGTCGAACATTGCTGATCCTTAAATTTTTGGTGTAGAAGTCCTGTCGCTTGATTAGCCGACCGTTCGGTTAAATTCGGTTTTGCTGGTGGTTTTAGCCCTGCGATTCGCCGCAGAACGGGCAGAAACTCATTTTTACGTTGGTTTCAAGGCGGTTCAGGTTTTTAGCCATTTCGCCGTTTTTCTTTTTGGCCCGATACGCCAGTTTGTATTTCAGCATCACAAACAGTTTGCCTTCGGAAAGAGAAAGAACCTGATTATCCCAACCGGTATCAAAAGTGCTTTCGCTTACTTCAGCACCTTCCGGAACCTTCTCTTTCAGTCGCGCTTCGATCTGAGCACCGACCTCATTAATGCAGTTGCACATCCCTTATCCCTCAAAATTTCGCGTCATATCCTGCTGGCGTTTCGTCAGCGTGAATGATGCCTTCGACTGGATAGCAGTTAGTGACGCCCCATTTGCTCACTAGCTGCCGCTTCACATTGCTGCTGATTGTCGAAAATACCGACGACAGCATCCTGGTAATCACCGTTCGTCATGATGATGGTCAGCACTAATGCGTACAGGGTTCCCATCAGTGAGTCCCCGCTGGCACAAGATTTGGTTCGATGGTGCGTGAGGCATAAGGGCGGCGAATGTTGCGCAGGTTGCCCTGCGGTTCGTGCCAGTAGGTGCCGTCGCGGTAGTCGTAGGAAACCTGCCATGCTGCGCCGGTGCGACTGTTGCGCATGACGACTGCACGACCGTTGTTTGGTACTGCGTGGTTAGTTTTCATCTCATCCCCTTGCCGTCTTCCCGGCTGCCAGAACTTTTACCCGGGCATTCGCGTTTGAATGCGTTGTTTGGATGAGCTAACAATAGCTAAAGCGATTATTTGAGTCAATCGCCTAAACGATAATTTATTTAGCTAAAGCGATAATTTTATGATTTATAAGGTTATTTATTTGATTGGGAAATGTGCGATGAAATGACATTAGCGAAGGGATTGGGGGGATTTTAATCAGGTCAGGGACAATAAAAAACCCGGCAAGCCGGGTTTATGCGAAGCGCTTGTACTCTATTGATTGTCTTAGTAACACTTTAGCCATTACGTAGAACTGATCTTCGTCTTCTGACTCAACATACCATTTCTCGTAGATAGGGTTGTCTGAGATGACAGCAAGCCGATCTCTTTGCATCTGAAGTCTTTTGACGTGCAGAGTTTTTCCGAACACAAATACGTAAACGCCATCACCATCAAAATAAGTCACGCCAGTATCAACAAAAATTTGATCTCCTGGTGAGATGGTTCCATCCATGCTGTCGCCGTTAACAGTGATAACTTTTACATTATCTGCGGGGCGGTTTCCGAAAAGTGCGCGAGCCTGTTCAGTTGTGTATTCGATTGCTCTTATGGTTTCGATAAAATCACTGGTAACTAGCGAGCCAGGACCGGCGCTGGCCTTAACGTCAAGCACATCCACGCGGTAAACCTCATTCATAACTGGTTTAATTTGGTATAGCGTGTTTGCTTCGCGAATGCCAGATTCCAACATCTCACCTTGCCCCGTTGAAAGCCATTCAGGACGCACACCCAGAACAGATGCGATCTCTACTGTTTTTCGTGAGCCGTTCGCACCTTTAAGTAACTTATTTACGCTGGACTGAGCCATGCCTACATCTTTCGCCAGCCTAGCCTGCGTGTATCCAGCGACGTCCATTGCGTGCCCTAAGCGTTCTGAGAATCCCATAAAAGCCTCTTTTTAAGTCCTCTTTAAATAGTATCGCCAAGGCGATTGTTTGGCAAAGAATCGCATAGGCGATTGACAATCGCTAAAGTGATATTCATAATCGCTTTAAAATGATAGCTGAGGTGATTATGAAGAACCCCGCAGTAGAAAAAGCGATTGCCCTTGTCGGTAGTCAGAAAGAGTTAGCTAAACGCTGTGGAAAGGCCCAATCAACGATCTGTGATTGGTTGAACGGGAAGAAGCGTATTTCTCCTGTTCATGTCCCAGACCTTGTTAATGCCGTTAACGGAGAGATTCAGGCATACGAATTTCGGCCTGATCTTCCATCCATTTTCCCACATCCAAATAACCACGCCATTTAGTCAAACCAGTGGCGTAACTCACTTTATGAGGATTATCACCCATGGAGAACGCAATCGCACGAAAGTTAGACCCGCCAGTTATCAATCCGGTTGAGATCGAAAGCGTCCTGCTCAACCGGCTTGCATCAGTGGGCCAGAAGTCTTACGCCGAGCATATGGGCATCAGCGAGTCGACAGCCAGCAGGCGCAAAGCTGAGGGGCATTTCAGCACCATGGCGAAAGAGCTGGCCTTTCTGGGTATTCAGGCTGCGCCACCGGGAGCGGTGCTGGTATCCAGAAATTACTTAACCGCTGTTGAAATTCTTGCTGATGCTGGGCTTAAGGCTGAACGGGCTAGACCTGATGCTCTGGGATGGGATTAAGCCATGAACCATATCGAATTCATCGAAAAGCATGTTCGTGAAGAACTGCTGAAGCTCGGTTTCTCTCTGGGAGTGGCTCAGGGGGGGCATTCCAGGCTATCGACATGTACAAGCGCATGAGCCAGGCAAGCAGAAAGGGGAAGATTTTTGATGATGTTTTACGGCACGCAAAGCTGTGGGCGGAGAAGCAGCAGTTACCTGCTGACCGCTTTGAGAAGCGAAAAGTTAAACGGAACGCCCAGCCGGGCCTGTTCTGAAAAGGCGAAAGCCGCGCTGGTGAGACAGCAACGGCTTTCAGGTGCAACAAACGTGAGTAAATTGCGAGGTCAATTCTAATGCCAAAGCGCAAAAAGTACCAGGAAAATGAGGAACGACGCCTTCAGGATTCTCCTGATGGGCTGGTGGTCGCCGCGTCAAAAAACAGAGCGTTCGCTGAACGTCTTGTTGGCGTGATCCGTCTGGCTCTGGCTACATCGGGAGTGAAAAATGGGCGTCGTTAAGTTAGCAGACTACAGGCCGCCGCTGGAGGTCGTGGAGCATCGCGTGGCGCAGCTGGAAGATGGTTTTACTCGTGTTGCTAATGAGCTTCTCGATGCTGTCATGGCATCCGGACTAAGCGAAACAGAGCTGTGTGTCGTCCTCGCTGTTTGGCGCAAGACGTATGGCTACAACAAGAAGATGGACTGGGTTAGCAATGACCAGCTTGAGCAGATGATTGCCAAGCATCACACACACTGTTCGACAGCAAAAAATCAGCTTGTTGCCAAAAAAGTCTTGGTCCAGGAGGGGCGTAGCGTGGGTATGAATACCAGCACCATCGAGTGGAAAACAAAGATTAACGGATTCTGCAAAACATTAGCTAAACCTGCTAAGGATTCTTTAGCGGAAGTTGCTAATAAAACCTTAGCGGAAAGTGCTAAGGAAACATTAGCGGAAGGTGCTAAGGATGATGGCGAAACCTTAGCAGAATCTGCTTTTGAAACTAAGCAGGATCTGCTAACCACAAAAGACAATATACAAAAGACAATAAACAATACCCCCCAACCCCCAGAGGGGGAGTGTATCGGGCAGGAAGAAAAACCTGTCTCTAAGAAAACTCAGATCGACTACCAGGCGGTGCTGTCTGCATACAACACCACCCTGGGAGACCGCCTTCCCCAGGCAGAGGCACTAAACGACAAACGTCGCCGTGCTATCAAACGCCTGCTGACCGAACTGAAAGAGCCAACTGTCGAGGCTGTGGAGAATTACTTCGCCGCGTTCGCTGAACGAGCACCAAAATTTTACTTCGGTGAGAACGACAGAGGCTGGCGCGCCAGTTTCGATTATCTGTTGCGCTCTGACACCCTGCTGAAAACCAGGGAGAAGGCGCTATGACCGACATGAACATGATCCCTCAGAACATCGAAGCCGAACAAAGTGTGTTGGGCGGCATGATGCTGGATAGCGGTAGCGATCGCTGCCAGACCGCCATGTCGATGCTCAAACCAGAATCGTTCTACATCCGCCCCCACCAGGTTATTTTCGCCGAGATGCGGGAGCTGGTAGCCAACCAGAAGCCTATCGACCTGATCACCCTGATTGAGTCGCTGGAGTCGAAAGGGCTTGGCGAGCAGGCTGGTGGCTTCGCTTACATGGCCGAGATATCTAAAAACACCCCCAGCGCGGCGAACATCGTTCACTACGCAATGCTGGTGCGCGAGAAAGCCATGGAGCGCTACGGCATAGACAAGCTGACCAGCGCTACTGAACTGCTGTTCTCCCGCAACGGGATGACCACCAGCCAGAAGTTTGACGCTATTCAGACTCTGTTCACCGATATCGCTGACTACGCGAAAACCGGTAACCGCCGAGGGCTCCGCGAGTTTTCGGAAGTGATGGGCGACTGGGTGGATGAGGTGGAAGCGCGCTGGAGCGACTCAGACGCAACGCGTGGACTGTCGACGGGGATCGGATCGCTGGATAACCTGCTGCAACCGAAAGGGCTGGTTAAAGGCGCTCTGATGGTGATCGGCGCACGTCCAAAGATGGGTAAAACCACGCTGTATAGCCAGCTGGCCGTCAACTGTGCCGAGGTTGAGCAGCTCCCCGCGCTGATGTTCAGCCTCGAAATGCCGGATAAGCAGATTGTGGAGCGCATGATCGGACAGGTCAGCCGCGTGAATACCGACGTGTTTTATGGCGATCGGTACGACGACGCACAAGTGGCAATGGCTTTTGCCGCTGGTGGACGTCTGGCCCAGACCGGGAATCTATACGTCGACGACACGCCAGGGATCACGCTGGCGCACATCGTTGCAGAGTCACGCCGCATTAAACGCGAACGCGGCTCTGTCGGCATGGTGCTGGTGGACTACCTGACCCTGATGACCGCAGACAAGGCTGACCGTAACGATCTGGCCTACGGGATTATCACGAAGGGGCTGAAGAACCTGGCGAAGGAACTGAACTGCATCGTGGTGCTGCTTACCCAGCTGAACCGCGATCTGGAAAAGCGCACCAACAAACGCCCGATGCCGAGTGATTCCCGCGACACCGGGCAGATTGAGCAGGATTGCGATTACTGGATTGGCATCTACCGCGAAGGCGCATACGACGAAAACGCAGATCAGGCGGCTACCGAATTGCTGTTGCGTCTGAACCGCCACGGCCCGACCGGCGTTGTTTATTGTGACCAGCGCAACGGGGCGATCTACGACTGCGACCAGGCTGCTGCTGAGCAGAAACGCCGCGCGAATGATGCCAGACCCAACAAAAAGAGGGAATTTTGATGAAAATTTACATTGCTGGGCCAATGACCGGCATCCCGAAATATAACCGCCCTGCGTTCCATTTTGAGGCTATACGCCTGGCTTCGGAAGGCCATGTGGTGTTAAACCCCGCGACGCTTCCCGATGGCCTGAGCCAGCCAGAGTACATGGATATTTGTCTCGCAATGCTCCGCTGCGCTGACGGCATTTTCCTGCTGTCCGGCTGGCAGAACTCCGCAGGCGCAAAAGCGGAACACGCTCTGGCTCAAAAGCTGGATCTGGAAATCATTCATCAGGAGAGTGCGGTATGACCAACAAAACCAAAGAACTCGTAGCTGCCGGACATGCGCTGGCGAAAGAGCTGCATTGCGCTGAGTCTGCCGCGCTGGTGCGCGAACTGGCGACGCAGCTGGATGTACAGCGTGCTCGCGCTGATGTGTTGGCTGACGCAGAAAAGCAGAATGCCGAGCTGAAAGACGAGAACGAGTACATTTGCAATCGCTTCAAAGAGCTTGATCGGATGTTCGGTAAGAACCTGCTTGTGATGCAAGCTGCTGTTATAGACTGGCGCATCACCGGCGACGCCAAGAACGGGATGGCATGGATTTTTAACACCCTGTTTGGTCCCGGCGAGCTACCCAACGAGGGCGAGAAAGACGCTCAGGCCTATTTTGACCGCGAATACGCACCACTCGACAAAGAGTTGATGGAACTTCACCAGTGGTTTTGGGATCGCCATAAGCGCATTGAATCCAAAGGTCTTGATATTCAGGAAGGTGCCGCATGAACAGAATCACCGAAGGCAAAAAATACTGCTATCGCTACTATGACGGGAACGACAGCGAAGGCTGCCCAATAGTCACCATGCATAAGCGAGTCATTATCCGCGAGACTGATAAAACCTTTTGGCATGTAGAAGATTTTCCGCACATGAACCTTGAGCAACTTATTAACTACTGGACTGGTGGACGCAAGGAAGATCGGAAGAAATACATCAAACGCTGTTATAAGGGCGCTGACCGTTCTCGGTATCACTACACGAAAGAAGGGGCGCTGAAAGCGTTTATCTACCGCAAAAAATATCAGTTGTCTCGAATTCAGCTAACGGCCGAAACCGTAAGTTTATGCCTGAAAGGGCTTAAAGATGCTGGATTTGTTACCTACACCACTGATCAGTATGGATTCCAGCAACGATCTATCGCTGGGGTTCCTGATGGTGATTATTTCTTGGCTGCCCAAGAACCGGGGCCAATAGCGTCAACCTATAGCTGGGGAGAATACTGATGGCTGATAAATTTCCACCAGCAAAAGGGCCGAAAGTGCCGCCTATGCAACCACGCATCACCATCAATATCGGCGAGTCAGCATCATCGGCGCAATTACGCAGGTTGATACGTGATCGGCACGCTGCATGGTCACAGGAAACCTTTGGTGATGTTGGCCCTGTCGGTCCGCTGAAACACCTTGCGAAAGAAGCGCTGGAGGCTGCCGCCGCGCCAGATGATTTATCCGAATGGGCGGATCTACAATTCCTCTTGTGGGATGCCCAGCGGCGTGCCGGTATATCTGACGGCGAAATCACAGCAGCGATGGAAGAAAAGCTGAAAGTGAACATGGCGCGCCAGTGGCCGGAGCCGAAAGACGGTGAACCGCGATTACACATCAAGGAGCAGGCAACTCCGGTAGTATCGTTCTATCGTGATGGCATTGAAGCAGCAGCTAAATGGGTGGACCAGAAGCGTGAAGCATACGACGACGAATATGGGCGGCACGACCCGGATACAGGCTTTTTCGAGTTCGGCAATGATTCCCAGCGCGAATATTCTGACACGTTAGTAGAAATAGCCGAAGGCATCCGTAGTTTGCATCCTAACACTGGCAGCCATCCGGTATTTACAGATTCATGGATCGAGTGCGGAGAGCGGATGCCGGAAAAATATGGAAAATATCTCGTTGCTTCTTCTTTCGGTATCGTTACTGCTTGGTTCGATCCTGCGTGGAGTAACAAGTTTCAGGATTGCGATACAAATTGCGATGAGGGAATGGAAGATTTCGAAGGAAAAATTTTCAGCGTAACCCACTGGCAGCCTCTGCCAGCAATACCGCAGCAGGGTGTGAAGAATGGCTAAATCTGCCGCAGAACGCAAAGCCGCCCAGCGTGCCAGGCAAGCCGCTGCTGGTGGGCGTAAATTTGAGCTCATACTTGATACGCAGGAACTGGAGATGCTGGAGCGCAATTGTGCATCACGCCGCCCGGGGAGATCGCCGTATGAAATGAGCGAATACGTCGCGATGCTGATCCGCCAGGACGATGCCCGCGTTCGTGGTCGCATTAAGTCGATCAGCGCGAACCGCTGCGGTAAATGCGGTGATGCGCTGCCGGTTAAGTCGTGTCCGTGCGACGGTGATTCGCAATGCTGGGTTACACGTGGCTGGCACGAAACTAAACTAGCAGTGTGACATGTCACAATGTAATCAATAACATACAAGCCTCTTCGGAGGCTTTTTTTTGTCGGCGTTAAATTGCTTTTGCCCCAATGCCCAGCCATAATATCCCTGTCAGCCTGAACAACTGACACCCGGACATTCGCGCCACGGAGAACACCATGGCGCAGCACCACCAGCTTAAACACAATCGCCTGACGTTATCCGACGTCAGCGATTTGTCGTATCTGTCGCTTAACCTCTTCGGGGGTGACGCGTGAGCCAACAATTCCACCTCGTTAACGAAAGCGTTAAGCAGAACGCTATCAACTACATTCGTCAGTTGCCGGTCGACGGCAAGCGCCCGCTGATTCTCGACGTGAAAGAGTCGACGCGCACCGCTATTCAAAATCGCAAGATGTGGCCGCTACTGAAAGACCTCTCCGACCAGGTTCTCTGGTTCGGCAATAAATACGATTCCGACGACTGGAAAGACCTCATCACCGCGCTGGTGGCGAAGACCAAAAAGCAGGAACAGCGAATGGCTCCCGGACTTGATGGTGGCGTCGTGATGTTCGGCCAGCGCACCAGCAAAATGACCATTCCTCAGATGGTCGAAGTCATCGAGACGATTTATTGGTTCGGCACCCAGCAGGGTGTCACCTTCAGCGAACAATCCCGCAATGAAATCGAATGGGCAAAGCGTTGGGGGGACAGCAATGCGAAATAACCCCAGTCAGAAAACCTACCGGAGCAAGAAATGGCTCGCTGCTGTCGGGCAGATCGAACAATGCGTGTTATGCGGCTCGTGGGGGACGCAGGTAGCGCACCGCAATGAAGGCAAAGGCATGGGCCTGAAAGCCGATGATTGCGCCACGGCGGCGATTTGCGTTTGCTGCCACGACAGCATCGACAACGGGAGCAAGCTATCTCGCGACGAACGCCGCCAGCTGATGGACCGGGCTATCGTTCTGACTGTTATCCAGATCGCCCGCCTTGGGCTGGTGGTGCCTGCATGAAAATCTACGACATCACGCCCATCGGCAAGCCCCGCATGACCCGCTCCGACAAATGGAAAACACGGCCAGCGGTCATGCGTTACCGCGCATTCTGCGATGAAGCGCGCCTGCGCAAAATCAATCTCCCTGAGTCCGGCGCGCATATCACCTTCGTTATGCCAATGCCTCTGAGCTGGAGCAAAAAGAAGCGGGAACAGTTCAACGGCAAGCCGCACCAGTCAAAACCAGACTGCGACAACATGCTTAAAGCACTGATGGATGCCCTGTTTGATGATGATTCCAGCGTCTGGGATTGTCGCATTACAAAGCTATGGGGAGAAAAAGGCCAGATCATCATTCGGGAGAACGGACAATGACACGCAACGACATTAACAATTACCAGAAAGCGTCTGTTGAGCGTACCAACCCGCAAAACGCCTGGGTGATGCTGGCAGCAGCACCACGCAGATCTTACCTGGGGAAATACCGCCGACTGACACCATCGCAAAGCCGTTGGGTTCGTTCGTTGCTGAACCACTGGGGCGGTATGTACGGGGGCAGCGGAACAGAGCACCTTTCTGGTGGCGGTGGTATGTGGTCAATGATATTGACCGGCTGGACTGGCGAGCAGCAGGAGCGGATCGCTACCGTGCTGTCTGGTCTGCGTAAAATTGGCTATACCGGCGATGCGTTGTTTGAGCAGGCGAAAGCCATCATTTGGCCGAAGAAATCACTTTCTGACCTGATTGGCAATGCCGGGGATCAGGAGGAAGCTGCATTCATGGAGGCTATCATCCTGAAGTCCTTCAAGCCGGGTAATCCCGTGTATGAGATAGGGAAGGACTATTACACCTGGCGGAAAACCATCAATGGCATGGCACGATGGATGCAGTATTACTACGCGCCGTTTCTGACCGAAAAGCAATGTATTGACCGTGTGCGCTGGTGTATTGAGTTGTTCAACTCTGCTGTCTTCTTCACGCTAAAAGATGAATTAGGCTTCGAAAATGCAAAAACTTGCGAAAAAGACTTGAAAACGAGTTTTGAAACTGCATAATTCAGATATGCTCGGACGTCAAAGGCGAAAGAGCTTACCCACCAGCGGAGATGCCTTGCGCGGAGCGGTGTGAACCACATTTAAGCCCTTGCAGAAATGCAGGGGCTTTTTGCATTCAGGGTCAGAAGCACAGAGGTTGTGAGATCGGCTGTTAACCGATTGGTCGAAGGTTCGAATCCTTCCTGTCCCGCCAAATACCTACCAGGACCATAAGAGCAAAAGCTCAACGCACTACCCTCTATTGCCCACCGCGCCGTGGGCTTTTTTATTGCAGGCCGCAGATATCATTTTCAGATGCCATGTAGCAATCAGAGTCTGACGGCCTTTCCCCTACAAACACACACAGCACCATCCGGAAAATCGGAGGTGAGGCCTATGAAAATGCCATACAAACAAGATTTCATCGCTGCGCTACTTGCCGCCAAGGAGCAGGGTATTGGTGCAATGCTGGCTTTTATCATGGCGTATCTGCGTGGTCGCTATAACGGCGGCGCGGTAACAAAAACGCTAATTGATGCGCTGATGTGCGCGATGATTGCCTGGTTCGTTCGTGACCTTCTGGACTTTATCGGCCTGAGCAGCAACCTCGCCTACATAGCCAGCGTCTTTATTGGATACATCGGCACCGATTCGATCGGCAATCTTATTAAAAAACTTGCAGCAAAAAAGGCGGGAGTTGACGATGCAAACCAGTCCTGACGGAATTGCTCTGATAAAAAAATTTGAAGGTTGTCGGCTGACTGCTTACCCCGACCCCGGAACGGGAGATGCGCCGTGGACCATCGGCTATGGCTGGACCCATCCGGTTGACGGAAAGCCAGTAAAGCGCGGTATGACTATCGACCAGCAAACCGCTGACAGGCTTCTGAAAACAGGGCTTGTTGGTTATGAGAATGACGTGCTGAAAGTTGTCAGGGTGAAGCTGACACAAGGCCAGTTCGACGCACTGGTGTCGTTCGCTTACAACGTTGGGTCGCGTGCTCTTTCCACATCTACACTGCTGAAAAAGCTGAATGCTGGCGATATAAAAGGCGCGGCAGATGAATTTCTGCGCTGGAATAAATCAGGCGGAAAGGTGATGCCGGGGCTCACGAATCGCCGCAAGGCAGAGCGAGCTCTGTTCCTGTCATGATTAGCGCACTGGTTAAGCGTTACTGGCTGCAGTTGCTGGTGCTGGCGTTAATCGGCGCACTGGCTTTCTTCGTGAACCACTACCGCGACAACGCCATCACTTACAGAGACCAGCGCGATAAGGCCACTGAGAAACTCCTCCTGGCGACCGCCACCATTAAAGACATGCAGACCCGCCAGCGTGATGTCGCTGCACTGGATGCCAAATACACCGGAGAACTGGCTGATGCGAAAGAAACCATTGAGCGTCTGCATAGCGATGTCATTGCTGGCCGTAAGCGGCTGCAAGTCGCCGCCACCTGTGCAAAGTCAACGACCGGAGCCAGCAGCATGGGCGATGGAGAAAGCCCAAGACTTACAGCAGATGCTGAACTCAATTATTACCGTCTCCGAAGTGGAATCGACAGGATAACCGCGCAGGTTAACTACCTGCAGGAATACATCAGGACGCAATGCCTGAATTAATTTTTTTGCAAATCACAAAGTCCATTTAATGAGCCTCGCGATGCGGGGCTTTTTTATGTCCGCAGTAAACGCGCATCTCACGCGCATATTAACGAGAGCCTTTCAGTAAGCGAGCCTGAGAAATGCCGTTATAGGTGGCGACCTCTCTCGGGCGGCTTTTCTGTGAGACAGGCTCACTTTCTAAAAGGTAAAGACGCTATGAATAATCCGTCAGTTATTCCGGCCTTCGACTTCCGCGAAATGGTCACGACCCTCGACAACAAGATAATCACCACATCACTCAAGGTGGCGGATTACTTTGGCAAGCGACACAAAGACGTTTTGCGTGCCATACGTAACCTGAAATGCTCCGATGACTTCACCCAGCGCAATTTTGCGCCCATTGATTTCATTGATAAAAATGGCGATGTTCAGCCTATGTATAACATCACCCGCGACGGATGCATGATGCTAGTGATGGGATTCACTGGCAAAACAGCTGCCGCAGTGAAGGAGTGTTACATCAATGCCTTCAACTGGATGGCCGAGCAGCTAAACCGGCGCATGGCGATGGGTGAAGAATTGCAGCATCGCTACGCCATCAAAGAAACGCGCTCAAAGCTGAAAGGCACGATCGGAAGCCGTTTGATGAACGAGCGGAAGAAAGAGAAGCGCGTCCTGGAGCTCGAACATGAGCACATCATGCAGGTAACGCAGCCGGAATTACTTATTGGCTGATCGCGGCATTACAGAAGCCCTTCACTGAGGGGCTTCGATAATGGAGCACTGGAATTATTCATGAACAGACCTCACCCGCCAGCGCATTTTACGATGCCACCTGACCCGAAGCCGTACATCAGCATTATGCCCGCTAATGACGTTGGCGAGTGGCTGAATCAGCACATCCTGAGCGATGAGGGTGACCTCTACAACCCTGACCACCAGCATTTGCTTGAAGCGGATCTGTGCTTTCTCTGGGCATCGAACGCTTTCGAGAAGAAAGGGCGCTCCGTGCTTGGGCAGGCGGAAGAAGTGGCAATGCGGGCAGGAGGCTGGCAGAAAGCGCGGATGGAGCAGCAGATGTATGAATGGTTCGGCAGGGTGCCGCAGTTCATCATCACGCTGGCCGCCGATTACTGTTCGCAATGTTCCGATCTGGAATTCTGCGCGCTGATAGAGCACGAGCTTTATCACATCTGCCAGGCGACAGATGAATTTGGTGCGCCGAAGTTCACGCAGGAAGGGCAGCCAAAGCTGAAGCTGCGCGGCCATGACGTGGAAGAGTTTGTGGGCGTGGTTCGCCGTTACGGCGCGAGCCGGGACGTGCAGGAAATGATTGATGCGGCGAATCAGCCAGCGGAGGTTGCTCATCTCGATATTGCCAGAGCGTGCGGGACGTGCATGCTGCGACTGGCTTAAATACTGGACTGTATAAGACGAATGGTGATTTATGGCTGCATTAAAACCTGATGTGAAAGCCTTCATCATTCAGTCGCTTGCGTGCTATGACACGCCATCGCAGGTGGTCGAGGCTGTCCATAAAGAATTCGGGATCAAGATCACCCGCCAGCAGGCTGAATCTCACGACCCCACGAAGGCCAGCGGTAAGACGCTCGCTAAAAAGTGGATCGAGATGTTCCACGCGACGCGCGAACGGTTCCTGACCGAAACCAGCGACATTCCGATCGCGAACAAATCCTATCGCCTCCGCGTGCTTGACCGCATGGCAACCAAAACCGAGGGGATGAAAAACTTCTCCCTGACGGCGCAGCTGATTGAACAGGCCGCGAAAGAGGTTGGCGACGCTTACACCAATAAGCTGAAGGTTGAAAGCACCGGCAAGGATGGCGGTCCGATCAAAACCGAGACGACCAACCTCACCGCAGATCAGGCCGCAGAGATTTACCGCAAGATGATGGGGTGATCATGCCTCTCCCGTTTGAATTCGATTTCAGAAAACCTGATTACCAGATGGTTTTTGAATGGCGGATGGAGCGCTTACAGCGCATTCGCCAGAACCCTGAAATGCTGCCAGCACTAAAACAGTTTTACCGCACCAACCCGGCACAGTTCATCATCGACTGGGGTATGACTACTGACCCGCGTAACATCGATTATGGCCTGCCGGTCACCATCCCTTTTCTGCTGTTCCCGAAACAGGAAGAGTGGATTCACTGGATCATGGAGCGGCGCGAAAAGCTGGAGAACGGCATCACCGAAAAGAGCCGCGAAATGGGGCTCAGCTGGACGGCGATCGGCCTGGCCTGCTCGCTCTGCCTGTTCAACAAAGAAATGGTTATCGGCTTCGGCTCCCGTAAAGAGGAATACGTCGACAGCACCGGTGACCCGAAAGCGCTGTTCTGGAAGGCGCGCAAGTTCGTGGAAACGCTGCCCGTCGAGTTTCGCGGTTCGTGGGACGAGAAGAAGCACGCGCCCTACATGCGCGTTGAGTTTCCCGATACTGGCGCGGTCATCAAAGGCGAGGCTGGCGACAATATCGGACGTGGTGACCGTACCACGCTCTACCTGGTGGATGAGGCTGCATTCCTCCAGCGTCCTCTGCTGATTGATGCGGCGCTGTCGCAAACCACCCGCTGCCGTATCGACCTGAGTTCGGTTAACGGCATGGCGAACCCGTTCGCGCAGAAGCGTCACGGCGGGAAGATACCGGTATTCACATTCCACTGGCGAAATGACCCGCGCAAGGATGAAGAGTGGTATCGCAGGGAATGCGAGAAAATCGACAATCCGGTGGTGGTGGCGCAGGAACTTGACCTGAACTACAGCGCATCAGCGGAAGGCGTCCTGATCCCGTCCGACTGGGTACAGGCTGCCGTCGACGCGCATATCAAGCTGGGTATTCAGCCAACGGGCAAACGACTGGGCGCGATGGACGTCGCCGACGAAGGCCGGGACAAAAACGCCTTTTCGACCCGTCACGGTTTCCTCCTGGAGAACGTGCGGGAATGGTCCGGCGTGGGCAGCGACATTTACCAGTCCGTTGAGAAGGTCTTCGGCTTTTGCGAACAGGACAACCTCGAAGAGTTTCGCTTCGACGAGGATGGTCTGGGCGCTGGCGTTCGCGGCGATGCGCGTGCCATCAACGAACTGCGTAACGCTGCGCGCCGACCGTCAATACTCGCCACACCGTTTCGCGGTAGCGGCGCGGTGTTTGATCCGGACGACGAAGCGGTGCGCGGCGACAATGGACAGGCCGCCCGCCTGAACAAGGACTTCTTCGCTAACGCTAAGGCCCAGAGCTGGTGGCAGTTACGCAAGCTTTTCCAGAATACCTATCGCGCTGTGGTTGAGGGCATGGCCTACAACCCGGACGAAATCATCTCAATCAGCAGCGCCATGGCGAGCAAAGACAAACTCATCATCGAGTTGTCTCAGCCGACCTACTCCATTAACGGCGTGGGGAAAATCGTTGTTGATAAACAGCCTGACGGCACCAAGTCGCCGAACCTCGCCGACTCGGTGATGATCAGCTACGCGCCAATGAATTCAGCCCTGAACATCTGGGAGCTGCTAGGGAGACAGGCCTGATGGCACGAAACAAGCAAGCCTCTCAGCGAACGGCCCAGGCCACCGCTGATGGCTATGAGAACTTTGTCGCCCGCGTAGGGATGCAGACGCCTAACCAGCATTCAGCATCGACCTACCGGGCGAACTTCACCAGCCGCAACCGCATGCTGGTGGAATGGTCCTACCGTTCGTCCTGGATCATCGGCGAAGCGGTCGACGCTATACCGGACGATATGACCCGGAAAGGCATTCGCATCACTTCGGAGATTGACGCGAAAGACCGTGGCACCCTGGAAGCGCAGCTGGATGAGTTGCAGATCTGGGATGCGCTGAACGACGTGCTGAAATGGTCGCGTCTCTACGGCGGCGCGGTCGGCTTCATCATGATCGAGGGGCAGGCACCAATGACCCCGCTGCGACTAGAAACCATTGGAGAAGGCAAGTTTAAGGGCATTCTCCCGCTCGACCGTTGGATGATTAACCCGGTGCTGACCCGCCGCATTAAAGAGATGGGGCCGGATCTCGGCAAACCTGAGTTTTACGACGTGGTGACAACTGCAACGGGCATCCCGGCCTGGCGCATCCATCACAGCCGCCTGATTCGCTTCGACGGGGTGACGCTGCCATTCCAGCAGAAGATGACCGAAAACGAATGGGGAATGTCGGTTGTAGAGCGTATCTGGGATCGGCTTACTGCGTTCGACAGCGCCACTGTCGGCGCGGCGCAGCTGGTCTACAAAGCGCATCTGCGTACCTACAAAGTGAAAAAACTCCGTGAGCTTATTGCGCTGGGTGGTCCCGCGTTCGAAGCGCTGCTGAAGAACATCGATCTGATCCGCCAGTTCCAGAGCAATGAAGGCATGACGCTGATGGATTCCGAAGATACTTTCGAAACCCACCAGTACAGCTTCAGTGGTCTGGATGACATTCTTTCGCAGTTCGCTGAGCAGATCAGCGGTGCCGTTGGTATCCCGCTGGTACGCCTGTTCGGTCAATCCCCGAAAGGCTTCTCTACTGGTGATGCAGACCTCGCCAACTATTACGACCGGGTGAGCTCATTGCAGGAGCGCCGCTTACGGCTGCCGATGCGCCGGATACTGGACATTATGCACCGCTCGGAACTCGGTAAGCCGCTGCCGGACGATTTCACGTTTGAGTTTAACCCGCTATGGCAAATGTCTGACGTTGACCGCTCAACGGTGGCCGTAAACACCGCCAACGCGATCAGCACCGCGCTGGGCGACGGATTGATGACGCGTAAGGCGGCGATGACCGACCTGCGCGAAAACTCTGACGTCACCGGCATCGGGGCATCCATTACCGACGAGGACATAGAGAATGCCGAAGACGAAGCGCCGCCAGGCATCGGCGAACTTGGCGACAAACCGCCAGAGTCGCCAGGCGGAGATCCGATATCGAACGAGCCTACGGCAGATAGCGCGGGCGGTCGGGGATATCGTAAATGGGCGCTACGATGGTTCAAACGATAGCGTCACCGAAATAATGGATGCGCTGGAGCGCTACAGCGAAATCATCACCCCCTGGGCGACGAAGGTAGCTGAGAACTTCACCGCAGACATAGCGCGCCAGAATGAAAAGCAGTGGCGTCAACACAGCCGGAACATCAGCGCAGAGCTGCGCAACATGGTTGACCGCGCCCCGGTAGGCCAGGTGATGAAATCCATCGTCGCCGAGCAAATTAAGTACATCAAATCGCTGCCTCTTGAGGCCGCCGATCGGGTGTATGACATTCAGAACAAAGCCATCGAGGCCGTTGTGACTGGTGGTCGCGCTGAGCCATTCGCGAAAGAGATAGCAGCGTCCGGTGACGTGTCACGCTCGCGAGCGAACCTTATCGCCCGTACCGAACTTGGACGCGCAACCGGCGCGCTGGATCAGGCGCGTGCGCTGTCAATCGGCTCGAATGGTTATATCTGGCGTACAGCCGAAGATGGCGACGTCCGGCATTCTCATCGGGAGATGGAAGGTAAGTTTGTCGAATGGGGCCGACCTCCAACGCTTGACGGCATGACCGGTCACGCTGGTGAGCTGCCGAACTGCCGCTGTTACAAAGAAATCGTTTTCCCCAACCCTCATTCTTATCTCGCCTGAATCGCAGGTAAACCATGAAATATTTTTTCAATACCCGGCTGGGGGAAACCCGCTATCAGCTGGCTGACGGCTCGCTGCTGTGCAAAGACGTGCCGATAGGTCGAACGGGTAAGCAGCTCTACGGCGCTGCCGATCTGCCAAACCTCAAACCCGACAAGCTCGATGAGATAGTCGTAACGCGTTCTCCTGAGCAGGTATTCCATCCGGCCACGCTTGCCTCATTCGAAGGGATGAGCATCACGATCCTGCATCCTGAAGATGAAAACGGGAATGTGCGGCTGGTGAACCCCGAGAACTGGAAAGAGCTTGCGGTCGGGCATCTTCAGAACGTGCGGCGCGGGACAGGTGATCAGTCTGATTTGATGCTGGCTGACCTTATCGTCAAAGACGAAAGCGCCATTCAGCTTATCGAAGATGGCCTGCGCGAAGTGTCGTGTGGCTATGACGCGGAGTACGAGCAGACCGAGCCAGGTAAAGCCGAGCAGGTCGATATTACCGGAAACCATGTGGCTCTTGTCCCTAAAGGCAGAGCCGGAAATCGTTGTGCAATTGGAGACAGAGACACAATGGCAAATCAAAAGAAAAGCTGGTGGACCCGCATGCGCACGGCCATCAAAACGGGTGACGCTGACACCATGAACGAACTGCTGGACTCTGCGCCAGCGGCTGTAACGGGTGATGAAGGGGATCTTCCGAGCGGCGTTAACCTCAACATTAACCTTTCACCGCAGCAACCATTACCGGACAAAAAGCCGGAAATGGGCGGAGAGCCAACCGGCGACGGCGAGGACGATATCAAAACCTTGCTCAAAGCCCTGCTGGCTAAGCTGGAAGGAAATGCGACGGGCGATAACGACAATAAGCCTGGCGAAAATGATAACAAAAACTCGACCGGCGACGACGAGGACAAAGAAGAGGAAACCACGATTACCGGTGACTCTGCCTATCGTGCCGAGGTTATCGTGCCGGGTATCGATCTGAGCCGTAAGGTGAAACCGACCGCGTTCAAACGTGATGTGCTGGCTGCCGCTGACAAAACACTGGTTCGCCAGGTTGTCGGTGATGCGGATATCCGCAAATTGCCCAAGCAATCGGTAGATATGGCGTTTAACGCCGTGTCAGAGATTGCCAAAGGGCGAAACACCCGCACCACCACTGGCGATGCACAACGTCCAAATATGGGCATGACCAGCATCGCTTCCCTGAACAAACAAAACGCCGACTTCTGGTCTAACCGCAAAGGATAATCCAATGACTGCATATCTGTACCGGATGCCTGTTGGCATTGCCGGGGCTATCTCTCGCCCGCAGGACTTAACCGTCGAACCGGTGATCCTTAAATCCGCTAACGCCTTCGCTGCCTATGGTCTGGCTGGAAAATACGACGCTGACGGCTTTTTCGTGCCGCTGGCGGACGGTGACACCGCCGACAAGGTGAAGGGTATCTACGTTCGTCCGTATCCAACCACATCGCAGCCAGACATGGTTCGCCAGGTGGGGACGGATAAGAACTTCCCGGGCGACGCCATGAAGCGTGGCTACATGACCGTTAACCTCGGATCTGGATTCGATGCCAGTACCATCAAAAAAGGCGCGCCTGTCTACGTGGTTGTTTCGCTCGATTCAACCATTGACGTGCCGCTGGGCGGCTTCATGTCCACGTCCGTCAGTGGCAAAAACGTGGCGCTGACCAACGCCGAATTCACAGGGGCCGGTGACGCTAACGGCAATGCAGAAATCTCCTGGAAGATTTAAGGAACAGACGAATGATTACTTTTGATCAGGCAACCGTTGATAGCTCTGGTGCCTTTCTCATCGGGGAGCTGGAGCGACTCGACCAGACGCTGAACCTGCCGCTGGTGGGTTACACGTGGACCCGCGATATTCAGCTGCGTGAAGACGTTTCTATCGCAGATGACATTTCCAGCTGGACTAACACCAGCTTTGTCGCTGCGGGTACTGGCGCAAATCCGAACGGTAAAAACTGGGTAGGTAAAGACTCTACCGCTATTGCTGGCGTGAACGTTGATATCGGCAGAGACGGCAATCCGCTGAACCTCTGGGGCATGGAACTGGGCTGGACCGTTGTAGAGCTGGCAGCAGCTCAGCAGGTAGGCCGCCCGATTGATACCCAGAAGTACGACGGTATGCAGCTCAAATGGCAGATGGACAACGACGAGCAGGTTTACATCGGCGATGATGCGCTCGGACTGAAAGGTCTGGCAAACCTCATTGGTGTGACGCTGAACAACGCGCCGAAGACCTGGGCGAACTCCACTAACGACGAGATCCTCGATAGTGTGAACAGCATTCTGTCGAATGCCTGGGCAGCTTCCGGTTATTCCGTCGTGCCTTCTGATCTGCGCATTCCGCCAGAACAGTATTCACTGCTGGCGAGCCGTAAGGTTTCCGAAGCGGGTAACCAGTCGCTGCTGACCTATCTGGCTGTGAACACTATCGCTTTCCACCAGAACGGCGTTCCGCTGGAAATCAAAGCGGTTAAATGGCTGAAAGGGCGCGGGGTTGGCGGTAAAGACCGTATGGTCGCCTACACCAACGACAAGAAATACGTGCGCTATCCGCTGGTGCCGTTGCAGAGCGTTCCTATCCAGTATCGCGGTCTGTACCAGATTGCGACCTACTACGGCAAGCTCGGTGCGGTTGAGCCAGTGTACAAAGAAACCCTATCCTACGTGGACGGTATCTGATAACCAGAACGGCCCCGAAAGGGGCCAGAAGGAAACTGAAAATGGCGAAAGAAAAGCTGGTTACCATCCATGTTCACACCCCGTTTACGCTGACGCTCGGCGATCAGTCAAAACAGGAGTTTGGCCGGGGACGGCATAACGTACCGGAAGAGGTCGCGTCGCACTGGTTCACCCGGGCGCATTCTGAGCTTTCCGAAAGCGTGATTAGCGACACCAATGATCTGCAACCCGTTATCGACAGCCTGCAAGCGCAGATTGCCGACAAAGATAAGCAGATTGTCGATAAAGATCAGCTGATTGCCGACCTGAAAGAAGCGCTGCTCAAGCTGCAAGAGCAGAACGACAGCCTGCAAGCGCAGATTGCTGCCGCCCAGACTGGCGGTAATGGGGCGAAAGATGCCAAAGAATCAAAGCCTGCCAACAGTAAGTGATTTTCGCCGCGACTTCCCGCAGTTTGTTGACCCTGCCAAATATCCAGAAGCACAAATCCAGTTTCGTCTGAATCTGGCCGATGTGCTGCTGAGCGAAAACGTCACCGGCAAAGAGTTGTTTCCGTATTTTGCCGAGTTGTTCGTGGCTCACTACATGACGCTATGGGCGGCAGATAGCCGGGCAATGCTGGTTGGCGGCCCGGGCGGTTCAACCAATGGTGTGCAGTCCTCCAAGTCCGTTGACAAGGTAAGCGTCAGCTATGACACCAGCGCGACGCTAAACCCTGACGCTGGCTTCTGGAATAACACCCGATACGGCGCTGAATTTTATCAGCTGATCACGATGTTCGGTGCGGGCGGTCGCCAGCTATGAGTTTCAAAAGCGGTGTAACAACGAGGGTGGATAACGCTCAGGCCATTCTGGATGCGCTCAGGTCGCTAACCAAAAAGGATGTGCTGGTCGGCATTCCTGAAGAAGACAGCGAGCGTGAGGATGTTCCGTTTGGTAATGCCGGGATCGGTTACGTCAACGAATACGGCTCACCAGCGCAAAACATCCCCCCACGCCCGCACCTGATCCCCGGCGTTAAATCGGTAGAGGAACAGACAGTGCCGCAGCTCAAAGCAGCGGCGCAGGCTGCGCTTGATGGTAATGCGGCGGGTGCGGAAAGAGCTCTCAACCGTGCAGGTACAGTGGCAGCAAGAGGTGTGAAAAATTACATCAAAGCTGCCGATTTTACTCCGCTTGCAGATAGCACCGTTGAAGCACGCGCGCGCCGTGGTCGCAAAGGTGCGAAAGCGGAACTTGCGCGACGGGCTGCTGGCGAATCCCCAGGCACCACTTTGGCTAAGCCTCTTTACGATACAGGTAAATATCTTGCCGCGATAACTCATGTTGTGAGGGATAAAGATGCCGAATCTTGATGTGACGGACGTACTTTTTGACCCCGATTTTTGCGACTTCAACCTGTGGGTAACGCGTCGCGCGCAAACGGTGGACGAGGACGGGATCGGCAGTGACAGCGAAGTTAAAACGCAGTTTGCCGGGGTTGTTACCGTTGACCGCTCTCTGGAAAACCGCCGCATGCAGGCCGGGCAGGTTATCAGCGGCGCGATTCTTATCGTGACAACTGAGCGGCTGACACAGGGGCAGACTGGCCGTGATGCCGATATCGTGACGTATCAGAACCGTGATTATCGTGTGACATTCGTCGATCCGTATACGGCTTACGGTGCTGGCTTCGTCCAGGCACATTGCGAACTATTGCCGTTTGATGGGGGTACTCCCGTTGAGCAATAACACCAGCACAGAGCGTGGCTGGCTGACACCCACCAGCGGCGATCCGGATTATGACGAAGCGCTCGACAGGCTGTTAAGCCAGTGGATGCGCAACGTTTCCGGCTTGCCAGCTGGGATGGTTCGCCCGCGCTGGCAGAAAGAACAGCCATCACTACCGTCAGTTGAAACGAACTGGTGCGCGTTCGGCGTTACCGGGTGGCCCATTGATAACAGTCCTGCATTCACCAATCAGACCGATGAGGGCGCTCAGCTCTGGCGGCATGAAACGTTCGAGTGCATGGCGTCGTTCTATGGCCCGGCTGGTATGTCTTATGCGTCCCGTTTTCGCGATGGCATATCTGTCCCGCAAAATAATGCTGAGCTGAACGCGCTCGGTTTATCCCTGGGCGACTATACCGGTCTGACCCCTTTCCCCGAGCTTATCAACCAGCAATGGGTTCGCCGCTACGACATGACGGTTCGCCTGCGCCGGAAGGTTGTGCGCGAGTACGGCATCAAATCGCTGGTGGAAGCGCCAGTCACCTTTTTTGGAGAATAAACTATGACGCAGGGCTTACCTGTATCCAACGTTGTAAACGTTGATGTGATCATCTCGCCGAAAGCGGCTACTGGTCGTAACTTCGGCGCGCTGCTGATCCTCGGTTCTTCCACTGTCATTCCGGTGCAGGAGCGCATTCGCCTTTATGCTTCCGTTGAGGACATTGGCGAAGACTTCGGAGTCGACAGCCCGGAATATAAAGCGGCGCAGGTATTTTTCAGCCAGTCGCCGAAGCCGACGCAGGTTTATGTTGGCCGCTGGGCGAAGACGCTGACCTCTTCCGAAGGTGGAAGCGTGGAAACCATCGTGCAAGCTGTTAATGCCTGCCTGCAATATACCAACTGGTATGGGCTGGTTGTCGCTGATGATGTTGCTGATGGCGGTGATGTGCTTGATGCTGACGACGTGATTGAGGTTGCTAAACTCATCGAAGCGTCCAGTCTGAGCCGCATTTTCGGGGTAACCTCTGCCGATGCCGAGATTATCAATACGACCTCGACGACCGATGTTGCGTCAAAATTAAAGGCTGGCAAGTATTCCCGGACCTTTATTCAGTATTCCACCAGCAGCCCTTATGCGGCGGTTTCAGCTTTCGGTCGCGCGTTTACTGTCAATTTCAACGGCAGCAATACCACCATTACCCTGAAATTCAAACAGGAACCAAGCGTAACCTACGAAACGCTGACGGTAGGCCAGGCGGCGGCTGTGGATGCGAAGAATGCGAACGTGTTCGTGTACTACGCCAACGACACGGCGATCCTGCAACAGGGTGTCATGGCGAACGGCGACTTCTTCGACGAGCGCCACGGGCTCGACTGGTTGCAGAACTACGTTCAGACCAACCTCTATAACCTGCTTTACACCAGCACCACCAAAATTCCGCAGACTGATGCCGGTGTGACCCGTCTGCTTTCCAACGTTGAACAGTCCATGGATCAGTCCGTCACGAACGGTCTGGTAGCGGCTGGCGTGTGGAATGGTGGCCCTATCGGACAACTGAATTCCGGCGATACGCTGACCAAAGGCTATTACGTGTATGCGCAACCTCTGTCAGAACAGGCGCAGGCCGACCGCGAAGCGCGCAAAGCACCTTTAATTCAGGTGGCCTGTAAGCTGGCTGGCGCAGTTCATTATGCCGATGTGCAGATCAACGTGGTTCGCTAAGGAGCGATAAATGGCAACTTATTCTTTTCTCGATGTAACCGCGTCGCTCACCGGGCCGACCGGCGTTATCGATCTTGGTCAGGGTTCTGCGAACTCTGAGGAAGGTATCACCCAGACCATGGGCGGCAACAAGAACACCATGACCATCGGTGCCGATGGCGAAGTGATGCACAGCCTGCACGCCGATAAGTCAGGCACCATTACGGTGACGCTGCTGAAAACCTCCCCCGTGAACAAGAAGCTGTCTCTGGCGTATAACGCGCAAAGCCAGTCCTCTGCCACCTGGGGCAATAACGTGATCGTCATTCGCAACACGGCATCGGGTGATATTTCTACTGCGCGTTCGTGTGCATTCCAGAAACAGCCTGATTTCAATAACGCCAAAGAGGGCGGGACTGTTGCCTGGGTGTTCGACTGCGGCAAGATTGACCAGCTGCTCGGGGAGTTTTAACGCATGGAATTCGAAATTAAAGGCGTGAAATATCGCACTGCAAAGCTCAGCGTTTTCGAACAGCTGAAGGTGTCCCGAAAGCTGTTGCCGGTGCTGGCCGGGATGGTTTCTGACTTCCGGAGCGTTCAGGAGAAGATCAGCAGCAAAGACACCGAAGGCGCGATGGCTACTATCCTGCCCAAAATTGCTAATGCTGTGTCCGATCTGAGTGATGGCGATGTGGACGCTATCCTGTTCCCCTGCCTTTCCGTTGTTTCACGCGAGCACATGAAAGGCTGGGTGCCGGTCTGCCAGCATGGCGAAATGGCGTTTGACGATATCGACCTGCTGACCATGCTGCAACTGGTGGCGCGGGTGGTCGCCGACTCGCTGGGAAATTTTTTGCAAGGACTCCCTACCAGCGAGACGCCCACCCCGCCAGCGGAATAACCTTCAACAGCCTGCCGGGCGGTGAAGATTTTATTCTTCGTCCGGCACTTGCCTTCCATATTGACCAGAAAGACCTTAACAGCGGTGCGGTAGACCTCTGCCGCATCGCGCTTCTCAATGACTACCTCGACATGCGCGAGGATAACGACGCCCGGGTAGATAAATGGAGAGCGGCCAATGAGCGGTAACGCAGATACGATTAAAGATTTCCTTGTTTCTCTGGGATTCGATATCGATCAGGCTGGCGCTAATAAGTTCGAAGCCGTGCTGAAAGGCGTTACCGCTAACGTTCTGAAGGTCGGCGCGGTGGTGGAAGGCGCAGCGCTGAGCATTGTCGGATTTACCACCCAGATCGCGAACGGTCTGGATAAAATTTACTGGGCATCCCAACGGACGGGGGCCAGCGTCCAGGGCATCAAAGCGCTGGGCTATGCCGCATCGCAAACTGGTGCCAGCGCTGAGTCAGCTATGTCCTCCCTCGAAGGGCTGGCCGGTTTCATGCGTAGCAATCCGGGTGCGGAAGGCTTCCTGAACCGCCTGGGTGTCCAGACTCGCGATGCCAGCGGAAAGATGCGTGATACTGCGGCCATCTTTACTGGCGTTGGGCAAAAGCTCAACAACATGCCATATTACCGCGCGAAGCAATACGCGCAGATGCTTGGCATCGATGAAAACACGCTGATGGCGATGCGGCGCGGCATGAATGGCTTTACCGCCGATTACCAGTCTATGCTGCAAAAGACGGGGTTCAACGCTGATAAGGCGGCTGTTCAGTCCAACAAATTCATGACGTCCATGCGCGGGCTTACGTCGCTGTTCGGCATTATGCGGGACAAGATCGGCTCAAACCTCGCTGGTGGTCTGGCTGGTTCGCTGGACAGCCTGCGGCGGCGCATCCTCGACAACTTCCCGAAGATTGAGGAGACGCTGACCAAAGTCATTAAAGGCGTGATCTGGCTTGCGAACGCATTCACACGAATGGCGTGGCGGGTGATTCAGGCCGCAGGTTCTGTCATTGAATGGTGGAAAAAGCTGGACGATGGTAGCAAAAAGTTCCTGATGACCATCGGCGCAATCCTCATCGCCTGGCGTTTGCTCAATGCTGCATTTCTGAAATCCCCTATCGGCCTGATCACCACGCTGATTCTTGCGATCGGATTACTCTATGACGATTACCAGACGTGGAAAGAGGGCGGTAAAAGCCTGATTGACTGGTCCAAGTGGCAGCCAGAGATTGAGCAGGCCAAAAAGGTATTCAAATGGTTGCGCGATAAGTTTCTGGAGCTCAAGGACAACCTGGGCGGGTGGAAAAATACGCTCACCATCCTGTTTGGCTTTCTGGCCGGTGCGAAGCTGGTTTCCATGCTCACGGGGATCGGGCGACTTGTCGCCGGATTTATGGGCCTCGGTAAGGCAATTGGCGGCTCTATTGGTGGGTTGGGTAAGCTGGCGCAGGGGATCGCGCAGCTGGCAATCAAGAATCCCTGGTTGCTTATGTTCATTCCTGCCAACAATACGCCGACCACCAGCGAAGAAATGGCGTCGATTGGCGGTATAGGTAGCAATATCGTACCTGAAAGGCAGCAGGCATATGAGGCACTGAGAAAGGAAAACCCCGGCAAAGACTTTTTCACTGATGAGCAAATTCAGCGAAAAATTCAGGAGATGGGGCTGGAGCCAGAGCAGCGGGCGCAATCAGTTAAACGCCCACAAGCTACAGCACAGGGCAAGGTATTGCTCGACTGGATGGGACCAATGTTCAATAAACTGGAGTCTCTTTATCAGCTGCCTGCTGGTCTGTTGAAAAGCGTGGCGATCACCGAGTCGGGTGGTAACCAGTTCGCCATGTCCGGCGCAGGCGCGAAAGGTCTGTTTCAGTTTATGGATGGCACGGCGCGCGACATGGGCCTGCGTGGGAATGATGTATTCGACCCGGAAAAGTCAGCTCAGGCAGCCGCTAAGTACCTCAGCCAGCTGTTGCGGCAGAACGGCGGAGACCTTAGCAAAGCACTGGCATCATATAACTGGGGGATCGGGAATGTTAAGCGTTATGGAATGGGGCTAATGCCGCAGGAAACGCGCAACTACATTCCGAAAGTAATGAGCAATATGCCCACCAGCGCACCGGTGATCCAGCAGGAAACGAATATTAACATCCACGGCGTTTCCGATCCGCGCGAGGCTGCCCGTTTGACTGTTGACCGTCAAAAGGGCGTGAATTCACAGTTAACCCAGCAACTCCCCGCAGGACCGAGATAATGGATATTTTATCAGCGATTTTTCGCCAGCAATCCCGGCGAATTGGCCTGCTGATCCCCAGCGTGGTCGTCTCCGAAAAGCATTCTGATGCGCTCGAAATTACTGAGCACCCGGTGGAAAAGCCAACAACGAATAGCGCGTCGGGTTTCATCGCCGATCATGCGTATAAGCGACCCAGCGAAGTCACGATGGAATGCGGCTTCGCAGGTGGCGGTTCGTTGCTGGACTTCATTGATACATCGTCAATCGGCCTCAGCGCTGGGCTTAGCCCAAAGGAGACATACCAAAAGCTGCTGGATATGCAGCTTGAGCGCGTACCGTTCGATGTGGTTACCGGGAAGAGGGTGTACACCAATATGCTGGTGCGTGCCATTGAGGTGACGACCGATAAAACCAGCGAGAACGTGCTGAACTGCACGCTTACCCTGCGTGAAGTGATCATGTCGCAAACGCAGAGCGTTAGCGTTGCAGATAAATCAGATATGCAGGATGGCGTCAGCACATCGGCGGTGCAGAATTCCGGGACGAAATCCACTACACCGCCAAACGAATCCTTGCTGAGCCAGCTGGGCGGAAGCGTTACATCAGCATTCGGGGGATGATATGCAGTTTAACGAAATACCGCTTTCTCCTGACAATCAGCAGTTCCGCGTTTTGCTGGGCAATACCACGTATACGCTCAGGATCATCTGGCGCGATGCGGCTGGCTGGATCATGGACGTGATGGATAGCGGCGGCGCTGCGCTTCTTTCTGGCGTACCTCTCCTGACCGGCGTGAACCTATTACGACAATATCCACAGCTTGGCATAGATGGCGCGCTGGTGGTGGCGACCGATAAGGGCGCACCAGACGAGCCCACCAAAACCAACCTCGGCACATACAGCCATCTCATTTTCGTACAGGAGTAGAAATGTCTCTTAACTGGATGCGCCATTTTGAGTTGCAGCTGTTGGACCAGAACGGGCAGGGCGTTTCTCTGTCAGATTTTAAGGTCACGTTCCAGATCGAGTGGGCAGATACACGCTGGCCGCGCGTGGCAAACGTGAAAATTTACAACCTTTCGACCGATACCACGAACAAGATCCTGGGGCAGGAGTTTGCCAAAATTCGCATCATTGCCGGGTATGACGGTATAGCGCCGGATGTTGATGCGAGCCAGGTCGGTGTCGCCCGGGATATTTCACCAGACCAGATAGGGCAGGTGAACGGTCAGAACTATGGCCTGATTTTTGACGGTGATATTCGCTTCACCGTCACAGGGAAGGACAACATTACCGATTCCTGGGTGTTGATTCAGGCCATTGGTGATCACGAAGCGTTCCTCTATGCGACCACCATCACCACGCTTGCCGCTGGCTATACCGTTGCGGATCTGCACCGGGCGACGATGCAGGATTTCAACGCGTTTGGCGTGACACAGGGCATTACCGGTGATTTTCCTGATACCGTGTTTCCTCGTGGCCGCGCGATTTACTCATCCACCCGTAACGTGATGGATAATATTGCAGCGCAGTGCAAAGCGACATGGCAGCTGGTGGATGGTCAGGTCCAGATGGTGCCGGAGGATAAATACATTCACGAAGCCATCGTGCTGAATGCCGATACTGGCCTGATCGGTATGCCGCAACAAACGATGGGCGGCGGCGTAAACGTGCGGTGCCTGATAAACCCGAACATCCGCATTAATGGTCTTATCCAGCTCGATCAGGCTTCGGTGTACCGCGCCGCGCTCGGCAATAGCGAAATCGCACAGTCGCCCGGTCGCATCACCGAAACAGAAGAGAACGGCAACCGTGTGCTGACAGGCACAACGTCACAGGCAGCCAGCATTGCGACGGATGGCGTTTATATCGTCAAAGCTATCGACTATACTGGCGACACCAGAGGTCAGGCGTGGTACATGGACCTGATGTGCTTTGCGCGTGGGGCTCGTGACCTGATTAGCCAGTCTACTATAGCTCGCTCAGGAGGAAATTAAGTGGGTACAAATAAGAACGGAATTCGATATAGCGCACTTTTTCTTTCCGGGTTGCTTTTATCCGGGTGCGCGAGTGCAGGCTTTAATTCCGCGCAGAACGCTGAGTACAAAAGACGTCCAGGATGGCAGCCGATAGTAATTTTATCGACAGATGATTGTCAGACATGGAAATCTAAAGGGAAGTCACTAATTGACTGGAGTGGCGAGACCTGTGGTCCTGACGGGTTGATTAAGGCAATCAATAAAAAGCCGGAGAATATACCAGCTTTTTATGCTGCATATCATGAGTACGGCACAGGTGGAGTTAGGGCTATCGATGTAAGAGATAATTCTCAGCTAAATTATCTCAACTTTGTAAATGATTTAGCTAAGAAACTTTCTTCTTCGGCTGTTGTATCAAAGATTTATGATGATTATGTCATTGATATAAAACCCATGGGGCTTGCAGAGGTTTCACGAGAAAATTTTGTAAAACAGCTAAATGAGTTATCACTGAAGCAACCCGCCATCTATCAAAAAATGAACGACGTAGCCAAGGCTGACTACGAGAAAAGTAGTAATGTTCACAGTAATGAAAAGCTTGGCGTGAATTACAAAACAGTCTGTGGTCCTTATACGATTGATCTGTCTTCTGCTGATGGTTGGGCCAGAATTAATGGCGCAAAACCAGAGACGCAAAAAATTAGTCCAATCGGCTCTGGTGGTAGCACCAAAGGGGAACCGGATAACATCAAGATGGAGTGGATGGCTGCCACTAATCAACCCGGTCGCTGGGTCGGGCTTGAGTACATCAAGCGCAACGGCAAAGCCATTCTCAACGCTCAGTGGCTGCAAGCCAGCATGGATGCGCCGCGTCAGTATGCAACATACGACTGCGTGAAGGTGAAATGACCGCACTGATGTAGATTCACCTTGCCCATCTATGGAAGAAGGTATTAAACTGCAAGAGCAATACGATACTATTTTTTTGCATAACCTGTAAGAAGTGCTCCAGCAAAGCATGGAGGTCACTATGAAAACTTACCGAGCGAATTATAAAATGCCATATGAGATTCCATCAGCTAGCTTCGATGCAAAGCTGAACATGACAGAGAAAAACATCGATCATACTGCTGCGTTCATTCGTGCTGGTGTGAAAGAGTTTGCTTTGCCTGGATTTGTTACACCTCATGGCTACCGCTTGCTCCAGGCTATAAAAGGCAATCAGTATCGAATGGTTACCGACTCAGACGTACCTGAAACAGTGTATGCGGTGAAACTAGAATTTCTTGAGCATATTGTTCCGAGTCGGAAAATCTGCACTCAGATCCTTGTGTGGAAAACTGTTCAGCCTCAGTATGATTCTGCTGTTCGTGGGCTGCCGCAGGAATTTTTCAAATTTTTCCTGAGCAGTTACTCAATCGTAGTTTCCGACAGTGAGCAGACATTAGATGGTCGCCGCTTCTGGGAGCGAATGATTGCTTGGGCAATTCAAACTGATGGTTATCATGTGTATGTGTCTGACGGTACGCAAGAAGATCGTCCGTTGACGTTTATGACGTCGTGGGATGATTTCTATGGTACGTGGGCCAGTTTCTGTTGGGGTAATGATAGAGATTGCCATTCACACCGCTTGCTTGTGATTAGTACCGAGCAGCTACACTAAATTAAAGATTCAAAACAAACCCGCTTCGGCGGGTTTTTTTATGGGGTTTTTATGCCAATTCCAACTCAATCACAGATCGGCGGCGAGCAGCAGACCGCGCAGGCCATTGCCGATTCGGTGTCTACCCAGATGCGCGTAGCGATGCCTGGCATCATTCAGTCGTTCGATCCTGACACTGTTACCTGCACAGTAGAGGTGGCGCTTCGCGGTATTGTTGGCGATGGCTCCACCGAATTAAAACCGCTGGTGGATGTGCCGGTTATCTTCCCGCGCGGTGGCGGTTGCACACTGACCTTTCCGGTTAAAGAAGGCGACGAGTGCCTGCTGATCTTTGCCGACCGTTGCATCGATTTCTGGTGGCAGAGCGGCGGCGTTCAGGAGACCGTCGACCCGCGTCAGCATGATTTATCGGATGCGTTCGCCATCGTTGGCCCGCAGTCGCAAGCACAAAAAATCGGTGGAATCAGTACCGGAGCAACGCAGCTGCGCAGCGACGATGGGAGCACGTATTTTGAGCTCAACCCCACCACGCAGAAAATTAAAATTGTAGCGCCAGGCGGCCTGGATGTTATCGCGCCTGAATCGACATTCTCAGCGAAGGTAACGATTACCGGTCTACTCACCTGGATGGGGGGGATGGTCGGCAGTCTTGCCAGCGGAACAGCGGCGAAAATTACTGGTGCGATTGAATTCTTTGGGACGCTTAAATCTAACGGTAAATCTATTGATGACACGCACACCCACAAAGGCGTTCAGACGGGTAGCGGCAATTCTGGTGGGGTAAACTGATGCGATACCGACGAGAAGATGCTGACGGCGATTACACTTTCGGGCAGGGTGACGACACCTTCCTTATCGACAGCCCGGAGTGTGTCGCCCAGGCCGTAAAAACCCGTTTCGAGCTGTGGCGCGGTCAGTGGTTTCTCGATCTGACGGAAGGCACGCCGTATGTTCAGTCAGTGCTTGGGAAGCAGCGATCAGACGTCTACATTCTGGCTATACGCGAACGCATTCAGGACACTCCGGGCATTCTGTCGATTCTTTCCTTCGATACCAATTATGACGGCACCAGCCGCCGCGTCACCTTCACTTCCTCCATTGACACAATCTACGGCCAGACGACTGTAACAAGCGAGGCATAAATGGCTTTGAACCTCGACACGCTGGGGCTATCGGCAACGGTAACCGCCCAGGGGATTAGTGCGCCTGATTACCAGACAATCCTAGATACACTGACCAGCTATTTCAGGCAGATTTACGGTAGTGATGCCTACCTCGAACCAGACAGCAAAGACGGGCAGATGGTCGCGCTGGTGGCTCTTGCCGTGCATGACGCTAACAACACCGCTATCGAGATCTACAACTCGTTTTCACCGATGACAGCGCAGGCCGCAGCGCTTAGCAGCAATGTGAAAATTAACGGGATCACGCGAAAAGTAGCGACAAACTCTACTGCTGACCTTCTGTTAACCGGTACGGCAGGCACGACTATCATGAATGGCTCCGCACGGGATAAAAACGGCATTATCTGGAATTTTCCAGCGAGTGTGGAGATCGGCGTTGATGGTACTGTGCTGGTGACGGCCACATGTGCGAATAGCGGTTCGGTTGCGGCGCTGGCCGGGACTATTACCACTATCAACACCCCGACCCGAGGTTGGGTGTCGGTAACCAATCCAGTTGCGGCTACTGTCGGTTCACCAGCCGAAACCGACGCAGAGCTGCGCATTCGGCAGGGGCAAAGCGTCGCGCTACCATCGATCACACCGTTTGAAGGTGTCGACGGTGCTATCGCTAATGTTGCTGGCGTGACACGTCACAAACTATATGAGAACGACACTGGGGCAACCGACAGCAACGGGCTGCCGCCACACTCTATTTCCGCCATCGTCGATGGAGGGGATGTTACCGAGATAGCCCAGACCATCAGGGGGAATAAAGGGCAGGGAACCGCAACTTACGGTAAAACTTCTGTCACAGTGCCGGATACTTATGGTAATCCTCACGTCATCAGTTTTTCGCGCTCTACCGATGTGCCAATTTTCGTAGCCATTACCCTGAAAGTTTTTACCGGCTATACCTCTCAAATCGGCGAGCAGATTAAACAGGCTGTTGCCGATTATATAAATGGCCTAACAATTGGCGACGACGTTCTGCTGAGCCGTATTTATTCCCCGGCAAACCTCGGCGTTGTGAGCGGCGGGAATGCCCGCTATTACGATATTACCGACCTGCTGATCGGTAAGTCGTCTGGCAGCGTATCGGCATCAAACATTGATATTGCCTATGATGCTTCTGCGTCCTGTAGCACCGCGAATATCAGTATCACGGTGACCTCATGAGCAAATACACCGAACTGATCACTAACTACCACGCTACCAAGCCACTCTTTTTTGACCATATAGATCTGAGCACCCGCCCGCTGATTGATGTGTCCAGCACTATGTCAGGGCTTATAACAGCCTTCGATATCGATACTGCTGTCGGTGTACAGCTCGACATCCTCGGTCTGTGGATCGGACGCAGTCGCATAGTCAGCCAGCCAATTAGCGGAGTTTATTTCAGCTGGGACACTGACGGGCTTGGGTATGACCAGGGCATCTGGCAAGGGCCATATGATCCTGATTCTGGCTATACGACGCTAAGCGATGAGACGTACCGCATCATTCTGAAAGCGAAAATCGCTATCAACAACTGGGATGGCCGCAATGATTCACTGCCTCCCATCCTTGACGCTGCTACCGCAGGCTCAGGCCTGAGGATGCAAATTGTCGACAACCAGGACATGACGATATCGGTCTGGGTATTCCCCGAGACTGATATTTCTGATGTGTCACTCGAACTGATTGCCGCTATTAAACAGGGCTATCTCACCGTTAAAGCAGCTGGCGTATGGGCCGGTGATGTTGAAACGCCTTCGGTAGAAGCACCATCCGAGGGCTCTAAATTCTTTGGGTTTGATATGGATAACGAATACATCGGTGGGTTCGATGTTGGAGCATGGGGGACAATACTCTAATGGCAACAAACAACTTTAAACCGTTCGCGACAGCGGCAAATGCTAACGTGACGGCCCAGGCTGACTGGGAAGCGCTTCCGGCTCTACTCTCTGGTTTCATGGCAGGAAAAGCATCCAGTGCGCAGGTAAACAAAGCCATTCGACAGGCCAGCTTTATTGCGGCAGCACTGGCACAGTATACAGCCAACAAAAGTGGGCTGGACGTGCTTGATGATGGTGACCTGAACGGCTTTATCTCCAAAATGGGGACCGCTTTTGGGAAGGATTTCCAGGCGCTTGATGCCACGCTGACGGCATTGGCTGGGCTCGCAACCGGTGCAAATAAACTCCCGTATTTCACTGGAAATGATACTGCAGCTTTGACCGACCTCACTCAGGTAGGCCGAGATATTATCGGGAAAAGCACTATTGCTGACATTCTCACATACCTTGGTCTGGGAAAGACCGACTCTCCAGAGTTTGGCGGCCTGAAGGCACCCTCTATAACTTTACGGGATGGAAAGATAAGCCTCACCTCTTCTACAGATGGTACGACATTAGTCTTTACCGTGAGTGGGGAGCCTGTTGCAGAAATAAAAGCGGGTAGCTTCTTTCATAAAAAAATTATCTCTGCAGGTGAGGTTCTTCAGTCACCAAAATACATCTTCAGAGATGGGGATATTATTTTCTACTCAGGTCCAAATAATCTTGTCATGCAGGTTGACGGTAAAGATGTTGCGACGCTGACGCCAGAAAATTTTTATCACGTTAAACAGGTCGCTGCCGCTGAATCCTTGAGTGCACCAAAAGTGATTCTCAGGCCTGGCGATGTGAACCTCGTTTCCGGGAAAAACAACCTGGTTACTCAGGTTGGCGGTAAAGATGTTGCAACGCTGACGTCAGATAGTTTTTATCACGTTAAACAGGTAGCCGCGGCTGAATCACTTAAGGCTCCAAAGGTCATATTGCGTGATGGCGATGTGAATCTAATTGGCGGCGCTAACAACCTGGTTATTCAGGTTGGTGGCAACGATATTGCCTCGCTGACGCCGGGGAATAATTTCTTTAAAGGAAAGCTCACAGCTGAAACCAGTCTCCAGGTTGGTAGCACCTGCATTCTGGCTACTGACGGTAATTTAACAGGAAGTAAATGGGGCGGCTGGCTGGACGCATTCATGAAAGATGGCATGTCTACTGACGGGAATGGGTTGTGGTGGGATGCTTTTTCATCTCAGCTCCAGTTCCGTGTTGGAGACTGGAACATACCTGATGCTGCAGGAGGAGCAGGCACTAGCGTGACTTTCCCCAAAGCGTTTAAAAATGGGTGCCTTATGGTTATTCCCATCCCTGGCAATGGCGGCGCTTCACAGCAAATAGGAAGTCAGAGTTACTCAGCTTCTGGCGCGGTGCTTCAAAAAGGTGCGAGTGATAATAACCCTCGCTCCGGTAAATATCTGGCAATCGGGTACTGATATGAATTCACAATATTATTACAGCGCGTCATGGCGTGCTTTTTTTGCACTTCCTGATGATGAAGATAAGATTCCTGCCGAATGGCCGGTGGATGTTTTACCCGTTACTGATATGGATTATCAGCAGCTGCAGGCGGGAGTTGAAACGGGGAAAATTATCGTTCCCGATGATACCGGGCACCCGGTATTGTCGTGGCGATATTATTACAGCGCTTCACGCCAGGGTTTTTTCCCTGTAGATGACAAGCGTGAGTACGAATCTGGCGCGGGATGGCCTGAGGATGCAATTCCTGTTACGGACTCTGATTATAAGGCACTCTTTGATGCTCAGGGTAAAGGTAAAATCATTAAGCCTGATGACAATGGCTATCCTGTAGCGTCAGAACCTGTGATTGATTATGTTGCGACCGCCGAAGCTGAACGTACCAGCAGAATGTCAGCATTGACACTTCGTATCAATAGTCTTGTTGAGGCACAGGATGATGGTGATATTGCCGATGCAGAACTGGCAGAACTCACTGCGTTGCGGGAGTATCGTACTAAATTACGCCGACTGGATGTAAGCAATGCGCCAGATGTTGAGTGGCCTGCTTATCCTGCATAGGAACCTATAGGAGAAAGTCTGGAGCATTGTTGTGCCATTTTTGTGTCGCACACGGTAAAACGTAGTCCACTTTCTTACATCACGTGCCATCAAGTTACTTATTGTGAATGCGGCAATGTATATGTAAAACAGCTAGTTAAATGTGATTCTACTAATTCGTAATGCGAAGGTCGTAGGTTCGACTCCTATTATCGGCACCATTTCAAACTCTTCTCAAGTCTACCGAAATCAACTTAAAGCCCGTATAATGCGGTTTCTAGCCCGTATCTTATCTCCTGTTATCAACTGGACTCAACCGGAATCAAGTTACAGTTGGGGGCATAAGTGGGGGCATTCTGTGTTCGGTCCAGGGAGATGCCCCCAATGAAGCTAAATGCACGGCAGGTAGACGCCGCTAAACCCAGAGAGAAGGCCTACAAGCTGGCAGATGGTGCTGGCTTGTATCTTGAGGTTGTTCCCTCTGGTTCCAGATATTGGCGGATGAAGTATCGCTTCAATGGAAAAGAGAAGCGTATGGCTTTTGGTGTCTATCCAGCAGTGTCCCTTGCACAAGCGAGGGCACTACGAGATGAAGCCAAGAAAAAACTGGCCGAGGGTATCGATCCATCGTTTGCTAAGAAAGAAGAAAAGTTGGTTCGCGATGTCCAGCTCAATAATACGTTTCAGGCAGTGGCGCTTGAATGGCACGGAACGAAGGTGAGCCGATGGTCAGAAGGGTATGCTTCTGACATTATCGAAGCCTTCAATAAAGATATTTTCCCCTATATCGGCCAGCAGCCGGTGAATGATATCAAACCTTTGGTTCTGCTGAATGTGCTACGTCGAATGGAAAACCGTGGCGCGACAGAGAAGGCCAAGAAGGTTCGCCAGCGCTGCAGCGAAGTTTTTCGTTACGCCATCGTCACCGGTCGTGCGGAATACAATCCTGCAGCGGATCTAACCAGCGCGATGTCAGGGCATGAATCGAAGCATTATCCCTTCCTTACTGTTGAGGAGTTACCAGACTTCTTTAAAGCTCTCGCAGGCTATACAGGAAGCCCGTTAGTTGTTCTTGCAGCACGTCTGCTGATTCTTACGGGAGTACGCACCGGTGAGCTCCGAGGTGCTTTCTGGAGTGAGTTTGATCTTGAAAAAGCGGTGTGGGAAATTCCTGCCGAACGAATGAAAATGAAGCGGCCCCATCTTGTGCCTCTCTCTACCCAAGCGCTGGAAATCGTACAGCAACTCAAAGTTATGTCAGGGCAATATCCGCTGGTGTTCCCAGGGCGTAATGATCCCCGCAAGTCGATGAGCGAAGCGAGTATTAATCAGGTATTCAAACGGATTGGGTATACGGGGAAGGTAACGGGGCATGGTTTCCGTCACACGATGAGTACGATTTTGCACGAGGAAGGGTTCAATACGGCATGGATCGAAACCCAGCTTGCGCATGTTGATAAGAACGCGATTCGAGGGACGTATAACCATGCGTTGTATCTAGAAGGGCGAAGGGAGATGATGCAGTGGTATGCAGATTTCATCGGTCAAGTAGGCAAATTCCAGCTAACCCCTAGCTTATGCAGCTATTAGCTTGATTGCTTGATAGAGTGGTAAGGGGCAAGTAGAGCCTCTTCTCATCGAAGAGGCTGAACCAACGTGAGTTTATTTTTTGCCTTCGAAGTTAATGCTTTACGCAAATTTTTTGTTGTACCGTAGGATGTGAAGATCTGCGGAGGTTAGAGATGAAAATCATGCTATGTTAGTCACTGAGGAGTGAGTCAAAATGTTATAACTTTTTCAAAGAGGCGTTGTATCGTGAAAGTTGTCTTTAATGTTAATGGTAAAAAAGTCCCGCTCGAATCTCTGCAATATATAAGTAAAGCAAATCAACTTGAAGTTATGCGGAATTGGTTTTTTGAAAATTTCGAAGATCCCGCAAACTCTTGTCCGTATGAATCCCGTGAAGGCGGATATGCTTACATTTATGGTGGCCCATACGAAGCAAGTGAAGAGTTGCAAGCGATGTTTGAAGGGTACGTGAAATTTGATTATATCCAAGAACTAGTTAATGATTTACAAGAACAGTGCTACGAGTGGTCAGGTAATTCAAATAATATTAATGATTGGTACGACGAAGACTTGTACGATGCTGTTACATCTTCCGAACAACCCTTTTCTAAGTTCGTTGAAAGCATTGATGGAATAAAAATGCTGGCTAAAGGCGAATTTAAAGATAAGCAAAAAGAACATCTGCTTAGCATCTTATACATTAACGTCATTACAGCTTTGGAAACTCTTTATGTTGAGTTGTTTATTAACTCCATAGATAAAAATGACTCATACCTTAAAGATTTCATAGAAAAAGGTAAGACGGAATTTAAGGTAAGTAAAGAAATATTGGCTTTGCCATTCAAAGGAGAATCTATTGAAAACATGAGGGCGGAATTGATTAAAGCAATCAAAGAACATCTGATTAGTGCAAGTTGGCATAGTACAAACAAAGTTGTAGGTCGTTATAAAGCTACATTTGATATTAATGTACATAAAGAGTGGCCAATAGATGCGATAGAAATAGCTACACAAAAGCGTAATCATTTAGTCCATCGTGGCGGAAAAGATAAAGAAGGTAATTCGGTAGTGATCACCGAACAAGATTTAGAAATGTTGCTGGATCACGCACAAGCTCTTGGAGAAAAATTGTTTGATAGCCTTGGTGTGGCATTACAGAAAAAAGATGAGAGTGAATTTTGAGTCTCGAGGTCGGTTAATACTGCTACCGATAACGAGCAAGCAACTGATACTCGGCAGGCAGTGCCTGCCTGAGGATTACTTTTTACTTCCAAATTGAATGCCGAGAAGTTTATTCTCTGCTTTATCACCACGAAGAGTAAGGACAATTTTTGATTTCAGTTCTAACATTTCGATTTCAGATAAAGTTGTTTCCATAGCATTAAAGTTTTCAGTATTTAAAGATGCTATATATTGCTTTCCGCTTCGTTTTAATGACTGATTGACAAAAGAGAACCATCTTGCGCGAACACCTGGATCTATATCGGCAAAAAGACGATTATCATGCCATAGCATATCCATGGCATGGTTTTCGCCACATGTAAATACTAACCAGTCAAAGCATAATATCCTAGCATCATTGATCCCATCCGAATCATCACCCTCGATTTGGATGCTTAGATCATAACGGATTTTGTTGTCACCAGTATTAACATCTAAAACTATTCCTGCTGGTACCCTCGGGTACATTATTTCTGCGAGTTCAGCAAAAAATTTATCATATTCTGAAAGAGGATTTGTAGAAGCATAGTTCACCGCTAATCTGTCTTGTTCAACTTTTCTTTCTCTTAGATTTTGAGCTTTCTTTTGAAGGTTAATAGAGAAATTTAAATAATCATGCAGCCTTTCTTTTTCTTCTTTAAATTCAGCCAGTTGTCTCGCTATGACTGCGTATTCATCAAATGCTTTCTTGCCTTGCAGGGATTCCAAATATGAATCACGTAATGCCGAAATATCATTAATGTCAATTTTAAGAGATTCAATTTCTAACAAAAGTTTTATTTTATCATTTTCAAGTCTTTTCTTTCTGTTAAAAGATAATGATTTGTGAAAATTTTCAACTGACTCAAAATGGGCCAATGTTTCTGGCTTGAAAATCTCTTGTAAGCCATTGTACAGTTCAAGAAGATCTTCTCTTGAAATATCAGGGTGTGATAATAAAGTTTTTTCTATATTACTAACTTTAAATTCAGCTATATTTTTATTTTTTTCAACTTCTCGTAATTTTATAGTTAAACTGTTTGTTTCATTCTCAATAGCTCTGTATTGCTCGTGAACTTGAAATGTATTAAGTTCATCTTGCAGTCTTGGGATCTCTCTTTCTAGCCATTCATAGCGTACTTTAGGTTGAGAGCCTGCTCTAAACATGTCTTTAAGAATATCATCGTCTTGCCAATTTTTTAGGGATTGACTTACTTTATCCAGTTCTTGCTTATTATTTCTTTTGGATAATATTAAATTATGATCTATGCCGAGAAGAAATGCGGTGCGAAGCAATGCTTCAAAGTCTTGCTCCTTTTTTGTCCTAGTTGGACTGATGCAGTCATCTCTGGTATATCGCGAAAAACGCTTAAATAAAGATCTAAATGATAAATACGGAATGTTATTCTCAAGATTAAATATCCCTATTTTGTCTAATAGATCTTTAAATGCTTTTAGAGATATTGTTTTGTCATTTAATAATAATTTTTTCCCATTTCCCGTTCTAGATATTAAGTATTCAACTCCATTATGAGAAAAAAGTAACGAGAACCACCAATCTGGAACTGCTGAAGTTAATTTTTTATCAGCATTAGCGCCTAAGCAATGTTGAACGAGGCCGAGAATAAGTGTCTTGCCGACTCCGTTACTACTGCCTTCTTTTTCTTTAGAGCTATCACCAATAATCAACGTTAGCCCTGTGTCATTGAAATGCACTGGATGAAAGGTTGGCTGATCGCAAGTTAAGCGAATTAACTTCATTTAACTTTCCTTATTTTGTAATTTGTCATCAATGCTGCATATTGGCATTATTCTGTTTTCGTTATCTAGCATTATTTGTTTGATGCAAAAAAGAATGTCTACGGCAAGCATAAATTGTGTAAAAGAGGGCGTGATTATCGTTGATTTATTTTTTCGCTCTACTTTTGTCCATAGTTCTTCTATGGATACCGGTCCATCAATTAACGAACGGGTGTATCCTGCAATCGCAATTAGGGAGTTACTAAACCTAACATGCTTATGTGGCAGAAGCATTGCTTGGATGTTCATAAGCATCACATGTCTCAAAATATTTAGCTAAAATTAACTCTGCTGCAAATCGATAACTCGCGACCGCACTTGTGGTAACTTGAGGGGGAAGGAGTTTATCTATCATCCAAGTGTATCTTAAATCTGCATAATTGTGGTTATCTTCAGTTATCGCCAATTTGCTTTTTGCATAAGTTTCTTTAACTTCTTGAGCTATAGTTTGTTCAAGACCGCTATCAACAGAATCTAAAAATTCATTTATCAAATATAGTTGATAACTAAAAGATTCCAGCCTGCTCTTTATTGGTTTTGTAATACCATTTATTTTTATTTTATCTTCGAAGTCCGGGGCGGTTTCACTTAAAAAATTTATGGGTGAAGAAGATTTTTGTGCTAAAAAAGTCAACACTTCGCCAACAGCTCGACTATCTGTAAAATCCAAATCAACCTCAGGAATGAAACCTACAATATCTTGCTTTTCACCCTCAGATAATGACATAAATTTTTGAAGGAGCTCCATCCCGCCCATTGCACCTGCGTGATTAAGACTTTTACTGATTGCAAGCGAATTTAATGAAAGTCCAACAGGTGCTGGAATACCCTTAAAATAATCATTCATTACAAAAGTATATTTTGATACTTTCCCCCATTTGGCGACTAATTTATCAAAGTCGCCAATCGATTTATTAACAGCTTCTAGCTCTTTGGTTTGATTTGAAGGTTTAGGCCCATAAACTTGGAAGTAATGAGCTTCATGAGCAATCCACCCATCATTCCCGCCATCTCCCCAGTTTCCCCAAGGGGAAACAGCTTGAAAGCCAGGAGTTGCGTATTGCATAACCTTCGAAAAGAGCGCCTGAAAACTGTCTCCCATACATTCGTGTACTTTTAACCGAAAGAACTGTCTGTAGAGGTAATCTTGCTGTGTCGAACTCATTTTCCTCTCATCCATGATGAACACTCTTAGTGATAATATCCTCTCATTCATTGTTGTAAACCTATGATTAGCAAAATTGGAGATGATTTCACTTTGCACGGCGCTGGAACAGTCGCAGCCTAAGATCTCTCGTCATCTGGCGATGCTTCGGGAAAGTGGCCTATTGCTGGATCGCAAGCAGGGCAAGTGGGTTCACTACCGCTTATCTCCGCATATTTCTTCTTGGGCTGCTCAGGTAATTGAGCAGGCTTGGTTAAGCCAACAGGACGACGTACAGGCCATCGCCCGTAAGCTGGCATCAGCAAACTGCTCGGGTAGCAGTAAGGCTGTTTGTATTTAAAAAATTTGCCTGTACATATGTGTTTATTCAAATGTGAGGTATTAGAATGAAAGCGTTAATGGTATTTGAACTGGCATATGCTGCTATAAAGATAGCGTTCCATCGACCCGTTGAACTCACAGTTCTAATGACTCTTCACATTAAGGCTTTTTAATCACTTCAACATTAACGCTCGTGGTGCCATTCTCACGGCTTATCTGCCCGCTCACCCGCACCAGATCCTGCGCATCGAAGTGCTGCCCGTTCCAGACTTTCTGCGGAATACGAACTTTGATGGTTCCGGTTGGATCGCGGAAGGTGTACCACTCTTCCTGCTGCTGGCTGATGACATTGCCTTCCAGCGTGATCCACGCCCCTTCGTGCATTGACGACACGGCCTGAATGCGGCTTTGACTGTTTTCCTGCTGAACCTTATGACCGGCATACATGCGCTCAGTGGCGACTGGATCTTTCTCTGCGGAGAAACCGCCTTGCGCTGCCAGGGCTGGAATGGCGATGGATGAAGCGAGCAATACGCCGGTGACGTTGACGAACTGGCGACGAATATGACTGAAGTATTGTTTTTGCATAGCAGGTTCCATTTATGATTTCACATCCTCCCAGGGGGGATAACTTAATCATAAATGAGCGTCTATAAAAGCTCAATTGCTATCCCCTGCGGGGGGATAAAAATGTGACAGGCTTCAGAGATAAAAAAACCCACCGGTCGGTGGGTTCAGGCATGTGGCTTTTACAAGAGAAAATCAGCGGGTAACGCCGATCCAGCCATGGTAGCCCATGTAAATGCCGACAAGGGCAATCAGTACGCTTGAGAAGTATGGGGCTCGGCGTGCCAGAGTATCCAGACCGCTCCAGCGTTTGGTTGCCTGGCGAACGCTAAACGCCGCCGCTGCACCCACAGAAACCAGCGTAATCGCCAGGCCGATACTGAAACACAGTACCAGTGCAGCGCCGAGCGTAAATTCCTTCACCTGGATGCACAGCAGCAGAACGGTGATGGCCGCCGGGCAAGGAATGAGTCCACCGGTTAGCCCAAACAGGATAATCTGCCCTGTGGTTACGCTGCGATTGGCAAAACGTTTTTTGATGTCGTTAGCATGGGCTTTTTCGTGAGCGTCCTGGTATTCGCGGGAATTAACATCCAGCCCCTCCAGCGCGGAGTGGTCATGGTCGTGACCGTGCTCATGCTCGCGAAACTCCACATCATAATCGTGTACATGCCCACGATGGCCTAAAGACAGGCGCACATCGAAACTGTGTGGCTCAGGGATTGCCAGGACTGATTCCATAAACCCGTCTTTTTCAACGAAGTCGAAAACCTGAGAATACGTTCCAGTCCCCCGCCTTGTGGCCACAGAGATATTGCTGGCTTCCCATTTCCTGCCGCTGAGTGTGCGTAAACGCCAGTGAGGCGGTTGCCCTTCCTCGAAAATAGAGAGTTCAACGCTGCCGTGGCCGGTATCGATTATGCGGGTTTCGTCATGTTCGTGATGGCCGTGGCCATGTTCCTCTTCCTGCTCCATTTTCCACAGTTTTTCACCGCGCCAGGTGCGCCAGAACATCCATGCCGCCGTGACAAGAATGATGATGGCTGAAATCAGCTGGAACCAGGGTTCAGCGGACTCGGCGGTGAATTTCTGACTGATGTACATCCCGCCCATAGCAATGAGCCAGACCACAGACGTATGAGAAATGGTCGCGGCAAGCCCCAGTAATACGGCTTGTTTCACCGTTCCCCTGATAGCCACAATAAACGCGGCCATCATCGTTTTGGAGTGTCCCGGCTCCAGTCCGTGAAGCGCACCCAGCAGGATCGCACTGGGGATGAACAGCCAGGCATTCGCCACGCCTTGCTGTAAAAGAGCAGAAAAATCAGTCATGTTTCGCTTGCCTTAAAGATATTTAGTTATCTCTTTAAATT
>OIWP01000755.1_pt1 | contig 46443 bp, 41 predicted proteins | sample 1587661 | NCBI WGS metagenome assembly OIWP01 (sample SAMEA3888899, study PRJEB22519) | human gut metagenome | biome: human gut; feature: human-associated habitat; material: faeces | place: Denmark | collected 2010 | reverse complement strand
CACGTGACCCAGCTCCTTTAAAAGCTCGAAGTTCTGCATGTTTCTTGCGCCGACCTGAATGACATCGACGTCCTCAAAGAGGTCGAGGTGGTCGATGCTCATAATCTCGGTGACGATGGGCAGGCCGGTTCTTTCCTTGGCCTTTTTGAGAAGCTCGAGGCCCTCTGCCTTAAGGCCCTGGAACGCATACGGCGAAGTACGGGGCTTGAATGCGCCGCCGCGCAGGAACGTAGCGCCTGCGGCCTTGACGCGCTCTGCGACACAGCAGATCTGCGCTTCGCTTTCGACGGAGCACGGACCCGCGATGAGCGCAAGGGAACCGTCGCCGATCACCTGACCGGTAGGAAGCTTGATGACCGTATCTTCCGGATGGAACTTACGGTTTGCTTTTTTATACGGCTCCTGCACGCGCTTAACACTTTCTACAATATCCTGTGCGGCGATATACTCGCTGTCTACCGCAGCGGTATCGCCGATAAGGCCGAGCACGGTGGAATGTGTGCCGACCCATGTGTTAACACTGACGTCATAACGGTCGGTGAGATCCGAAATGAAGTTTTTGACCTGTTCTTTACTGCGGTTGGCTTTGAGTACGATGATCATGTTTTTTCCCTTACCTTTCTTTATATAGGAGCCGTGCCCCGCTGCCGCTCTCGGCACAAAAAAAGCGAAGCCCATTGGCTCCGCTTGGTTTTATACTGCTCAGAATACTTCAAATTCCTCCGCGCAGAAATTTTCCGCGCGTTTTCAAGCGTTGCCCGGTATATTCACATACGACGAAAAGCACACGGTATAAAATCGTGCGCTAAAATACTTTGTAAATCGTCTTGTGAATAAAACGGACTGCATAGTTTGAACCATCCTATATGTGACTCTTGCTTTGCGATTTGCAGGTTTGCTTTATCTATCCTGCATCGCCGTGTTAAAATCATACCGCCGCGCGGGCGCTTTGTCAAGAGTTTTCTTGCGGTGTTCCGGGAGAAGTTCCTTTTTTGCGTCTTCTTCTGCGGAAGCGCTTCTTTTGAGGCCGCTCCTTTTCGGAGGTATTTCCCGGCTTTTTGCGCTTCGCTTTTTCAATGGGCTCGCCGCGCAGGGCGCAAATGCGCTCTACAACGACAACCGTGGGCGCGCCGGCGTCGACGACAACGTCCGCGCTTGCGAGGTATTTCGGGCGGCGCTCGTTTAAAAGGCGCTCGATCACCGCGCGGCGGTCCGGCGTCTGCAGAAGCGGGCGGCGTTTATCGTTTTTGAGGCGCTCCTGCAAGGCGGCCAGCGGTACGTCGAGATAATAGATGGTACCGCCGCCTTGATGGAAGCCCTCTACGTTCTGCGGCTGCATCAGCGTGCCGCCGCCCGTGGCGATGACGAAATGATTACTCTGCGCAAGCTCCTTTACGGTCTCGGTCTCGAGCGCGCGAAAATGCAGCTCGCCGTATTCTGCGAAAATCTCCTTGACCGTCATGCCGGTCTTCTTTTCTATGTACAAGTCCATATCGACAAACTGCATATCGAGCGCGGCGGCCAAGCGACGGCCGACCGTGGTCTTGCCGCTGCCCATGAAGCCGCTTAAAACGATATTGCCCGATTTTATGATTTCACCTTTTACTTTTTTGTCCATTTCCCGTTCCCCGTTTCTTTCGGTTTGTTATGCGCGGAAAAGCCGTGCCGTTTCCGCTTCCGCATCGCAGATGAGCTGTTCGATATCGCTGTCCTTAAACGACGCGCCGTACCAGAGCTCGTGCGCGGCGACCGCCTGACAGACGAGCATGCCCATGCCGCCGACAGTTTTGAGTCCGCAGCTTGCGGCAAGCTTTAAAAATTTCGTTTTGCCGGGGTTATAGACGGCGTCGAACGCGGCTTTGCAGCGAGAGAGCACGTCTTCCCCGACAGCACTGACACCGGTTTTGGGGTACATACCGAGGCTTGTGGTGTTGAGCACAAGATCGTAGTGCTCGGTTTCCTTTGCGAGCTCGTCATAAGACAGCACGCGAAACACGCCGGTTTTGCTGCGCGTGCGGCAGAGCTCCGCGAGTTCATCGCTGAGCGCCTGTGCTTTTTCGAGCGAGCTTTCGCGGCAGACGATATCAAGATGCGGTGCATCGGCCGTGAGCACGGCTTCAAATGCGATAGCACGCGCCGCGCCGCCGCGGCCGAGCAGAAGAAGCTCGCCGTTAAAATCGAGCCCATAGCGCGCAAGGGCCTTTTTGCAGCCGACACCGTCCGTTGTGTAGCCGGTCATTTTGCCGTCTTCGACACGCACGGTGTTGACGGATCCGAAAAGCTTCGCTTTTTCGTCGATACCGTCGAGCAGGGGAATGATGTCGCTTTTGTGGGGGATGGTGATATTAAAGCCGTCGAGCGTGCGCAATGCGGGCAGCGCCTGTGTAAGGGACGGTACATCCAGCACGGAATATTCCGGCTTATAGCCTGTGAGGGAGAAGAGGCGGTCATGGATAAACGGCGACATCGTGTGCCCGATGGGGTGCCCGATGACGGCAAAACGGCGAAGCTGCATTTTAAGGCTCTCCTTTAAAAACAGAAAAATTTAGCACGGAATGCGGAATTGCTATTGACAAATAAGCCGTGCATCCATACAATGTATGTGAAGTACACCCCGATTGTATCATGCCTGCGGCGTTTTGTCCATACGGCAGACGGTGCAGTACTTGACAAATACTACACGATAGGAGGAAAATTAAATGGTTCTGGAGAAAGTTATCGATATTATTGCTGAGGAGCTCAGCGTAGATCCCTCCGAGATCACCGAGGATTCCAACCTGGTTGAGGATCTGGACGCAGATTCCCTTGCTGTTGTTGATCTTGTCATGTCCATCGAAGATGCTTTCAACGTAGAAATTCCGGATACGGAAGTTGAAAACCTCAAGACGGTTGGCGAAATCGTTCAGTTCATCGAAGAACATCAGGGTCAGTAAATTTTACGCCTTGTGCAAAACGATATGAAAACACCGGGAGCGGCTTTCTGGCTGTTCCCGGTGTTTTTTTTCGCTGATTTAATTTGTTCCGATGGACAGCTGTTTTGTTGGTACTCTGTTTCTGCAAATTAGTTTAAACTAACTTTTAATTATTTATGTATAAGTATCTTTGGTACAAATTGCACCGAATAGTACAAGGAAAGAAGAAACGAACCTTCTTTTCTGTTTTTTTAAATAAAATCTTAGGCGGCCCGCACAAAGATGGCTACCGCTCTTGCTTTTCAGAAAAATTCCCTGTATAATAAGAAAAGATATGCCCGCTTTGGGCCCGGCGGCACAGCGTTTGCCGCACGAATCGTGAAAGGACTGAATTTCTTGGCGAATCAGAAGAAGATGGTCAACGACATCACTTCCATGGACGTTGACTTTTCCAAATGGTACACCGATATTGTTAAAAAAGCCGAGCTGATGGATTACTCCAGCGTAAAAGGCTGCATGATCATCGAGCCGTACGGCTACGCGATCTGGGAAAACATTCAGCATGAACTGGACGATCGCTTTAAGGCGACGGGTCACCAGAACGTTTACATGCCGCTGTTCATCCCGGAATCCCTCCTGCAGAAGGAAAAAGACCATGTAAAGGGCTTTGCGCCTGAAGTGGCTTGGGTAACGGAAGGCGGCAACGAGAAGCTGAGTGAGCGCCTGTGCGTACGCCCGACGAGTGAGATTCTCTTCTGCGAGCATTACCAGAAGATCATCAACTCTTACCGCGACCTGCCGAAGCTCTACAACCAGTGGTGCTCCGTTGTGCGCTGGGAGAAAACGACGCGTCCGTTCCTGCGCTCCTCCGAGTTCCTGTGGCAGGAAGGCCACACCATGCACGAAACCGCAGAAGAGGCCATGGAAGAGACCATGCGCATGCTGCACACCTACGAGGAGTTCTACAAGAACGTGCTCGCCATTCCGGCTGTGACCGGCCAGAAGACCGAGAAAGAAAAGTTTGCGGGCGCTGTGGCGACCTACACCATTGAGCCGATGATGCACAACGGCGTTGCTTTGCAGGGCGGCACGAGCCACTACTTCGGCGACGGCTGGGCAAAGAACTTCGGCATTACGTTCACGGGACGCGACAATACCCTGCAGCACCCGCACCAGACCTCCTGGGGCGTTTCCACCCGCATGATCGGCGCCATCATCATGGTACACGGCGACGACAACGGTCTTGTACTGCCGCCGAAGGTCGCGCCGATCCAGCTGGCAATCATCCCGATTGCACAGCATAAGCCCGGCGTGCTCGACAAGGCAAACGCGCTGTATGAATCCCTGAAGACGAAGTTCCGCGTGAAGCTGGACGACACCGACAACTCCCCCGGCTGGAAGTTCAGCCAGTATGAGATGCAGGGTGTGCCGCTGCGTTTGGAGATCGGTCCGAAGGATATTGAGCAGAACCAGTGCGTGCTCGTCCGCCGCGACACGAGAGAGAAGATTTTCGTTTCGCTCGATAACCTTGAGGGCGAGATTGAAAAGGCACTGCAGGCTGTGCATGACGGTCTTTACGAGCGTGCGCTGAAGAACCTTGAAGAGAAGACCTTCACGGCGACGACGTATGAGGAGTTCCTCGACATTGCGGAAAACAAGCCCGGCTTCATCAAGGCCATGTGGTGCGGCGACAGCGCGTGCGAGGACAAGCTGAAGGACGCGACCGGTGGCGTGAAGTCCCGTTGCATTCCGTTTAAGGAAGAGCACCTCTCTGATGTTTGCGTTTGCTGCGGCAAGCCGGCAAAGCACATGGTCTACTGGGGCAGACAGTACTGATTTTTCTGCTTTGCGTAGCGCTATATCAAATCGGCATACGTGTTTTACACGGTTTTAACTGTGTTTTTATAAGCAGAATGTTGTAAGAATACTTTAGGGCACACCGTATTTTTTGCGGTGTGCCTCTTTTTTTGCTCTTTTTTATGAAATGCACGGCTGATTTTTGGACGCGCAGGCAACAAAGCAAAAGTTTTTATGCAAATGATACAAGCAAAATAGAAAAAGCTTGTGCAAATCCGCTTTTTTCACAAAAAGGGCTTTACATTTGCTTTGGAATGGTCTAAAATACAAGCAGAAATAAATCGTTAGGAGTCCGTATGGACTTCGGCGTAAATTTAGGAGGAGAATTCCAATGGCAAATGTAAGAGTTGGCTTTATCGGCTGCGGCGGTATTGCAAACGGCAAGCACTTCCCGGGCATGGCCCAGCAGGAAGGCGTAGATATGTGCGCATTCTGCGACCTCATTCTTGAGAGAGCAGAAAAGGCCGCTAAAGAGTACGGCACCCCGGACGCTAAGGTTTACACCGATTATCATGAGCTTCTGGCAGACCCGACGATCGACGCTGTTCACGTTCTGACCCCGAACGTTGCACACTGCGAGATCACCGTTGCTGCTCTTGAGGCTGGCAAGCACGTTCTGTGCGAGAAGCCGATGGCTGCTACCCCGGCTGACGCTAAGAAGATGCTTGAAGCAAGAGACAGAACCGGCAAGATGCTGACGATCGGCTATCAGTATCGTCACTTCCCGGAGAACCAGGTTGCTAAGAAGGTTGTCGATTCCGGCGCTCTTGGCGATGTTTACTATGCAGAGGCTACATACCTCCGCCGCCGTGGCGTTCCGACCTGGGGCGTGTTCACGGATAAGGCAAAGCAGGGCGGCGGTCCGCTGATCGACATCGGTACGCATGCTCTTGACCTCACGCTGTTCCTCATGAACAACTACGATGTTGACTATGTTTGCGGCACTTCCTTCGAGAAGCTCGGCCACACGCTCGATGCTAAGCATCAGGGTCAGGTCAACTACCGCGGTGAGTTCGATACCTGGAACAACGAGACCTACGACGTTGAAGACTCCGCTGTTGGCTTCATCAAGATGAAGAACGGCGCTACGATTGTTCTGCGCGCTGCTTGGGCTATCAACATGGCTGAAGACTACGCTGCAAACGGCGAAGCTTACACGATGCTGGCTGGTACCGAGGGCGGCCTCGATACGAAGGAAGGCCGTGTCCGTCTGAACCATGTTGTTGCTGAGTACCCGACCATTTCTTGGGTTGGCAACAAGGTCAGAGGTTTCATCCCGGGCTTCTCTCAGGGTCCGGCACCGAAGTCCAAGGAAGCTGAGATCTGGGTCAAGGCTCTGAAGGGCGAAGGCGAGCTGTTTGTTACGGCTGATCAGGCTTATGTCGTCACGAGAATCCTCGATGCGATCTATGAGTCCAACAGAACCGGCAAGCCTGTTTACTTCGACTAATTTTAATCAGTACATTTTGTGTGCGGCGGCATTTCGTGTCGCCGCACATTTTTTAAGGCGGAGTTTCCGCAAACGTTATAATTTTCAGAAAGGTGGTTTTCCCCATGGAAAATATCAATGTTCAGGTTTATTCCCTGATTTCCGAGCCGATTAGCCCGATTGAGAAGCTGAAGACCATTGCAAAGCTTGGTTTTGCAGGCGCAGAGTTCACTGCAGACTTCACGGAAGTGCCGGTTGAAGAAATGAAGAAGGTTCTCGCAGAGAACAATTTGAAGGTCGATTCCGCTCACGTCGGTCTGGATCAGATTGAAGGCGTTCTCCCCTACTTCGCGGAGCTGGGCGCAAAGCTCGTCATCTGCCCGGCGACAAATTTCTGCAACAAGGCAGAAGCTGAAGAAGTTGCAGCAGATCTCAACCGCCTCGGCAACATTGCGAAGCAGTACGGCATCAAGATCGGCTACCACAACCACACCGACGAGTTCTATGTGGACGAGGGCAAGTATCTTTATGACTGGCTCATCGATGCATGTGACCCGGAAGTTACGGCTTTCCAGCTTGACTGCGGCTGGTGCAGCGCAGCAGGCGTAAACCCGGTAGACTTCATCAACAGCCACGCAGGCCGCATTGCAAGCATCCACATTAAGGAAAACAGCGGCGTTATCGGCGCAAACAAGCCGCAGTCCCGCCACGACACCACCCCGCGCTTCAAGTTTGAGAAAGACGCTGACGGCAAGCCGATCTTCCCGCCGGAGTTCCTCAAGATGAAGGAAGAGCACGACAAGCTGAACGTGCCGCAGGGCCAGGGCATTGTGGACTGGAAGGCTGTTAAGGCAGCTGCCGACGCACAGTGCGACAACGTCATTTACGTTGTTGAGCGTGAAGCCAGCTACAACGATCCGCAGGATCGCGTAGCTTGCCTTGCTGAAGACATTGCATGGCTGAAGGCTAACCTGTAATTTAACTGAACGCAAAATGAGCCGAGCACAGAAGTTGTGTTCGGCTTTTTTGCTGCGCAAAAAAAGAAGCTTGCGGGGAACATAGCGTAGCGACACTAAAAATTTCGCCCGCCTTTTCAAAGGCAGAGGGGACTTGGGGCAGCGCCCCAAGTCCCCTCAAGTTTTCTCGAAGAAAGTTTAAATCAAAGCCTTTATTCGTTCGCTTTCACAGGCAAATGCGAAGCGCTTAGTGCTGGATCTGCTGCTCTTCCTCGTCATCGTTATGGCTCCACGGCGAGGGGGCCAATTTTTTATGCAGCGCAACAAGCTCGTGGTCGTAGTTATGTCTGACTTCACACTTTTTGTCGAAAATCATGGTCGCTTCGTCGTCTGCGGTGCAAGCCGGCCACTCCGGCAAATCTTCGCTGGACGGTTTGCCGTCACGCGCGAAGTTGAGCCACGCGTCGCACATCTGCTTTTCGAGCAAGTCGGTCACGCCGGGCTCGTTATACGCGGCGACGAGGCTCGTGTTATGGAACACAAACGGGATCTCGCTGCAATGCCATGCGATATGCCCACCGTCATACGGGAAGGTGTAGGTCATCATATACGAATACGTGCCGCTTTCCGGGTGCTGCGCTTTTTTCAAGATGAAATCGGTAGACGGCGCACGGAAGATGGAATCCATGAACAGCACGTCGCTGACGTCCTTATCCGGGTAAACCTCGGCGAACATCTCCTTGAGCTTTTTGCCCTCTGCGCCGTAGCGTTTTTCGATCATAGAATCGATGAGCGCAGCATCGGCCTTTTCCTCTTCGCTTAATGCCGGCATGAACGAGAACTCGCCGAGCACGGTGCCAACCATGACCGGGATGGTCTTTGCGTGCTCCGTGAAACCGACCTCGAGCGGATCGCCGAGGTACCAATCGTTTGCGAGCGGGTTGCCGCCGACGTATGCGCCCGTCTTTGCGACCTCCGGCGCGACCTTGTTGTACGCCCCCGGATATTACGGATGTCTGACGGGTTCTTGCTCATTGCTTCCAGAACGTACTCTATGTGGCTGCTATTCAGCTTGAGAAAGCGGGACTTAACCACTTGCTGCGGCATATCCTCGCCATTGATACGGATGGTCGGAGCGGTAGAGCAGACGGCATCCAGCATGATGTCCATGATCTCCCGGAAGCGGTCTTTATCGAACTTCGGATCCTGACAGAGAATGTCGTAGTCAAGATTCTCTTTGATAATCTCTTCATACTCGCTTCGCTCATCCATCCTGTCCATCCCATCAAGATTGATGGATTGATAGTTGTTCAAGTCAGTATTTCTTTTTTGAGTAATTACTTGATCAGTATTTATTTGGGACGGCTTTTCCGATAACGGGGCATCCGATGGCGATTTCTCCGTTGACGGCTTTCCCGTCAACGGTAAGTCCGATGACGGAGAACTGGGCTGCGGAATCTCAAATACTGTGTACTCGTTGTTAGAAAAACGCCCACGGGAGTCATAGAGCTGACGGCGGACAACATACCCGCTTCGCTCAAGAGCTTTGACGGCTGCTCTCGTGGAGTCCAGTCCGTCGGCACTGAGTTTCGCCAAGCCGCGCATGGAGTAGTCCCAATCCTCCGGGAGACTCAGCATCAAAGAGAGCAACCCTTTTGCTTTTAACGGAAGAGCCTTATCACGGAGATGGACATTCGACATGACGGTGTAGTTCTTGTTTTTGTTGACGCGAAAGACACCCATATCATCGCTCCTTCTCTGAAGGCTGACGATCCCGACGGGTGGGAAGCGAGATTGGGGAGTATGGGCAGTATTCAAACACGCACGTCTGGTGCCGCCAGAAAGGGCGATGATAACGGCAAGTGCGGCACTCCGGACAAATGCCATCGCAACCGCTGTCATAGTGATCTTGGTTTGGAGCCTCCCTCATGAGAAGTCCAAACGCCTGATAGTATTTTGATGGATTCATTTTTCCCTCCATGTTCTTGAAATAGAAAAAGCCCCTGTCATGGTTCTGCTTCGAGCTTGATGCTCCATGTAGCAGTACATGACAGGGGCTTTCGCTGTATTAAGTTTATTGCTGCGTCCTCCTTTCGATAAGTGCGGTTGCAGCTCGCCGCGGTCAAACAGCTTGCGCTCTGAGTGCTTGCGAAGTTGGACAAAATCAGCGAAACACCAGTGTTTTCAAGGCTTTCTGACCTTGCTCCTATTATAACCTAATCGTCCATACGTCTGACGATACCGGTTGCCTTCATATCTCAAATCTCCCTTGTTTTCAAAGTTTCGGTATGGGTAGTATTTGAGAAATGCGGGGAATTATACACGTTACAAAGTTTTACGGAAATACACAGTGATGCGTCCGGTACCTGCTTTGACGTGAAAAGCGGCATGGTTTGAAAAGGATTGTCTCCGATATTGATATAAAAAATCAAGCGTCATGCTGGAGTAAAAGCACGGCGCTTGACTTATTAAAAATAAATTTTAATCTTCCACAGGCGTTTCCAAATTGTTCATTACAAGCCCTGTGATAAGCTTCGGGTAAAAATACGTGGACTTCTGCGGCATCTTTTCGCCCGCAGCCGCTACCGCGCCGATCTCCTCCACGCGCGTGGGGTTCAAAATAAATGCACACTGCATCTCGTCGCTTTCAACCGTGGAAAGCGCTTCGTTCAAATCGCGCGTATACGTCAAGTTTTTCTGACTTGCCATATTTTCGCGATCAATCCCGAGGGCGCGCTCCAAAATGAGCGTGTGCAAAACGCTGACGTCCAGCCCGCGCGAGGCCTCGCTCTTTTCGGGCATAAATTCTTCCATAACCGCCGCGTCTTTCAAAATCAGCAGCGCGTAGTTCATTCTGTCCCCGTTTTTATACACGAATACGAACGCCTTTTGCCCGGCATCATACACATTTTTCATGCGCGGCTCAATCTCGCTTTTGTCCGCAAGCGTCTCGATTTGAAAGTATTCCCCGCAGCTTTCAAGTACCTTTTCGGCGGAAAAGCCCTCAATGCCGCGCACAAGGCGGTGCGTCGGGAACACCACAAGCCCCGGATGTGCCATATCGACGAGCGTCATCATGACGAATTCGCTGCCCGGCGCCCAAACGGCATTTTCACGGCAGTAATCGCGGTAATGAATTGCGGTTTCATAGCGGTGATGCCCGTCCGCAATGTACAATTTGCGCGGCGCAAAATCGGCGCGGAACGCTTCAAGCGCCTGCTTGTCATTCACAATCCACAGGCGGTGTGTGACAAGTTCGTCTGAAAATTCGCAGTACGGCGTGCCGGCGGAAAGGCGGTCGATGCGCTTTTGCGTCTCGCCCTTTTCGTCCTGATACAAAGAGTAAATCGAGCTGAAGTTGCAGTTCGTCGCCTTCATCAGCTCAAAACGGTCCTTTTTCGCCTTAGAGAGCGTCTCCTCGTGCGGCAGCACAACGCCCGCAGAAAAATCCTCCACGCGCACAAGGCACACGATGCCCTTTAGGCTGCGCACCTCGCCATGGTCTACGTCGGTTTTGAATTCTTCCTCGTAGATATAAAGACCTGCGTCCTTGTCACAGCGCAAAGTGCCGTCGGAAAGCCACGTGTGCAACGTCTTGCCGGCGGTCTTATACGGTTCTTCGCCGCGCGGCAGCTCCAGGCGTATGACGTTGTGCGGGTTTCTTTCCAAAAACGCCGCGCGCTCCGCTTCACTGATGATGTCATACGGCGGACAGGTCAGTTCTTTCGCTTCTCCCGCCGATTTTGTGTACCGCATGGCATGAAATGCCCGAATGTCTGCCATCGTGGTGCCTCCTTTAGATTTCACTTTTTCTCATTATAACGGCAAAGCACTCTTGCGTCAAGAAAAAAGCAATACAACATGAAACATCCTCGCCGCAGTTCAAGTCCGAAAACACTTCACAGCCCGGCTGTTTTGTCCGTATTCCCCGACCGTTCGAATAAAAACCTGCTTCTTAAAAGCGCAAGAACAAAACGCTGTGCGGCGGCATTTGTAAGGTTCCGCCCGCAGCTTGGTCCAGAACGTTTGACTGGGTAAATGAGGAGGGAGGCAACACGGTGTCACTGGAGAAGAGCACCGCCTCGCTGCAAGGTCCAAAGGAAGAGAAGTCCACCGGCTTTTTGCGGTGAAATGCGGCGTTCACCACCGTGGCGGACACCCGACCCTCTCGATCCACGGTAATAACGGCTTCTTGAGACGCGGAGCACAGACGATTACCCATGTGCCAGCGATTCATCCAGGAGAACACTTGTCCTTGCGCTGTCAAGCTCACGTGATTCGGTTTCACACACAGCATTCCCTCGTTGATTGCCTGAAAGTGACACGCAAGGGCTATCCCGCTTTTTTCCGCCTCTTCCATCAACATGTGCAGAACCAGCGCCGCATAAATACCGTCGGTAACACTGGAAGGACGGTACCAGGCATACCACACATTCCACTCGTCCATGGAAATGCGTATAGAAGGCTCCAGCCACTGCCGGGACTGGTGAATCAGCTCCCGCATCCGGGAGACAGAAGCCATGCACCGGTTATATTCCTCCTCTACGGTGGAAAGGTCGGTGTAATGGGGGTCGTAGCCATAATAGTGCTGGGAAATCATCTGAGAAATCCCGGCAAGCGGCTTGGCTGAAAATTCTGCCCATTCCTTGTTAGGATAGGGTCCCGAGGAGCACAGGCTGAGACCGGGTGAGGCCTCCAGCATTTTTTTGCCATTCTCCAGTGCGATCTGGCAGTACCCGGCAGGAGTGTTGTCGCCCTCCATGTGACCGTAACCGAATTCGTTACCCAATGACCAAAACTGCACGTTGTAAGGCTCTTGGTGACCCCGATTGGCTCGGAGTTTTCCGTAGGGGGTTGAGACATCGCCGTTGCAGTATTCCACCCAAGCGGCGTTCTCATCGGGGGTGTTCCAACAGGGGTTGATGGTGATAAACGGCTCGGCACCGATTTCTCGACACAAGGCGATAAAGTCATCGGTATTCATCTCGCTGAAATCGTAGCCCATGGTGTGAGGTTGAGTTTCCAGACCCAAATAAGACTGGAACGGCGCACGCATATCCGCCGGCAAAAGGCCGTCCATCCAGTTGAATTCCCCGGCAAAATTGCCGCCCGGCCAGCGCAGCACCTTGATGCCCAAATCCTTCATGGCTTCCACCACATCGCGGCGCATTCCGTGGAAGTGATCCTTGGGCAGCAAAGAAACGGCTCCTACGCAGACATAACCCGCATTCTCCCAGCAGATTCGCAGATCGGCATCAGGGTCAGCGGCCTGCGGGGTGAGCTCCACCTCTAAACGGGTCCAATCGTCGCCGCCACCTACAGATGTGGCACGGCAGTAGACGTTCTTTCCGGTTCGATCTGTCAATGAAACCGTAAACTTCACCGATTCTTGGGTTTTAACCACCATTCCGAACAGATACGGTTGCCCTTGGGATATTGTGATGCCATGCTGACCCATGCCGACAGCTTCCCCGCAGTAGGGGTTGAAGATACCGACGGAATTACATTCGAGGGTCCGCTTCATGTGGTAGCCTTCTCCGTGGCGGGGGTAGGGGTCATCCAAGGCAAAAACGCCACGTTCCCCCAAGGGAAACCATTCTATGGCGCAGCCCTCGCAAGCCGTGGGCTTCCCGGCGAACTTTCGATTGCGAACCATCTGGGCGGATAGGCCGGTATAGATACAGGAGCGAGTGTGCTCCAGATTGCAGCCGAACAAGTAGGGCGAAACCAGTAAATCCGCAGGATCGTCCCGGCGTAAGGTGAGAGGTGTGGCCTGAGCTGCTTTTCCATCCCAATCGACGGCCTCGTCCAGATTGCTGCTGCGAACCACGTTCATGAGTTCGCCGCTGAGAAGCTCCACAACGCTGACGCGCAGCTCCGCAGCCACACGGCTGAAAAGCGTCACGTCGGGCAGGCTTTTGCCACGTTCCCACTTAGAGACCGCTTTATCGGTTACATTCAGTCGTTCGGCCAGTTGAGCCTGAGTAAGACCCATGGCCATCCTGCGCCGGCTGATAAACTGTCCTATTTTTGATAAATTCATAAATTTTCCTCCCCTTAGGACTTTTCTTTAGCATATCATAGTCCACCCGCACAAGCAACCGACCGACAGTTGAGTAACATGGAGCGAAAAAATTTCTCTGATACTTTTATGGAACGCTTCTTCCGTCACGTCGGAAAAGAAAAAACGGGAGTGCTCCCGAACATCGCCTCGCAGTTAAGGCAGAACGCGGTTGCTTATTTTGCACTTATTTTCAAAGGGCTGCACTGTATTCTGCTTCGTTTTTTCGCCCGGGGGTACCTCTTTACCGCTTTGCAAAAATAAAAGCTTTTCCGTGCGCAAAAAGCTTGAAACGCAACGGGGGATTTGGTATGATGGACGTAAATAAGCCTTGAGGGGAAGGGCTGCACATTGTGTGCGGCGTGCGCCCTAAATTTTGGGAAGGCGGTTGGATTGAGATGGAAAAAAGCAAGCGAACGTTTCGCGGCAGTTACCCGGCGTATGCCCTGACCTATTTCTTCTTTTACTGGAGCTTGGGCGTGTTTACCTCGGTGCTGTCTATGTATCTGACGGGCATCGGCAAATCGAAAGCGGAGATGTCCTTTATCATGTCGGCTTCGAGCTTGTTCGGCGTGCTCCTTATCGACCTTATCCCGATTGTGGGGTATATCAATGATAAGCTGCGAAAGCCGCGGCTTATCTGTACGGTGATGATGGCGTGCGTGGCGGTGTTCGGCATTCTGTTTGCGCTGGTGCGCGAAACGATGCTGCTGTTCCTTTTAAACGGCTGCATCATGGGCTTTATCTCATCGCTTTCACCGGTGAGCGAGCGCATGGCAACCTCAACGAAGTACCGCTACGGCACCATTCGTATTTGGGGCACGTTCGGTTATGCGGCGGCCGTACAGGTGGCCTGCGCCATGATGGAATTTACGAGCCCGCAGCTGATTTTTGTTTCGGTCTCCGTTTCAGCGGTGCTGGCCATTGTGGGTTTCCTCGGCACGGACGACATTTCGTTTACGGATACGGAAGCGGCAAAGGCTGCGGCGGGCAAGCAGTTTTCATTTCTCTGTACGCCGATGTACATTTTGTTCGTCATCATCGGGTTTGTTTTTTCGGGCTGCTCAAATCTCAACATGACATACAGCCCCATTTTATTGCAGGAGCTCGGCATGCCGACGGGTGCGGTGGGCACAGTGCTGTTTTTCAGTACGATTGTTGAGCTGCCTGTCATTTTGTTTTCGTACAAATTTATGGATCGCTTTTCAGGGCGCACGCTGATGCTTTTGGCGTTTGCTATTATGGTGGCGCAGTTTTTGCTGTACGCCACGGCGCCGAACGCGTTTGTTGCGGTTGTGACCATGCTGGTTTTGCGTGCTATCGGCTCTACGCTGTTCGGGATGATCTTATTGAAGATCGTGCGCGGCGTTGTGCAGGTGCGTTCCGTTTCCACGGCGCTGGGCGTTATCAGCGCTACGGACGCGATGAGTGCCATTTTAATGCAGAACCTCGGCGGCATTCTGGTGGAAAACACGAGTATCCGAACCTTGTATTTTGCCATGGCGGGCCTGATGATGCTCGGCATGATCCTAACGCTGTTCCTGCGCGTGCAGAACACGGAAAAGGTGTTTTCGTAAAAATTTCCCCGCAGCTTCGCGAAATTTCCGACGTGAAGCTGCGGGGAATTTTTAGAAGCCGAACACGGCTGTGTAATCTAAAACGGCGTGCACGAGGACGGGGATCCACAGGGAGCCGGATTTTTCTTTGAGGTATTGGAAAAGGCAGCCCATGGCGACAAGCCCCGCCATTTGTGAGCATACAAAACGCACAAGGTAAGACGCGGTGATCGCTCCGAAATCCGCATAGGCGAACACGTGCATGGCGGCAAAGAGAATGTTTGGCACGAGGTAGCGAACGGCGGCGGGCTCGTCCCGCAAAAGCCCCACGCATACGCCGCGCACGACGAATTCCTCACAAAACGCGATGAAAACGGTGTAGTAGAATAGGCTGTACAGCACGGTGATTTTATCCGGCTTTACGATCAGCGCTGCGGCCGTGACGATAAGCAGGAGAAACAGCAACAAAACAGCGATTTTTCTTGTTTTGCCTTTGGGGACGGTCAGCTGCATCGCCTGCACAAAGCGCTTTTTGCAGAAAACGAGCGCGAGGAAAACAAGAAAAGCGGGCACGGCGGACGTGAGCAGATTTTGCGCAAAGAGCTGCGGCAGGTGCGAGGAAGCCGCCCGCACGGAGAGCAGCGTGCCTTTTTGTTTTTCGGCGTATATGACCCATGCGGCGAAAAGCATATCCGCGGCACAAATCAAAAACACGGCAAGAATTTTCAGCGCAAATTTGCCTTTTGAAGACGCTTTATCTAAAAGCATAGTTTTCTCCTTTCGCGGCCCGAGCAGCCGCCTTTTTCGGGTAAATTATAGCACGGCTTTCAGAACGTGACAAGTTCACTAAATTTCTGACAGTGAATTTTACGGGGGGAATTTTCTTTTTACTGGAAACGGGCGGGCGGCTGTGCTATGATTAAAGTATCAAACGGAAGGTGGTTATATTTATGATATTGGAAAGAGTCACGCCGGAAAGCGTGGGTATTCATTCCGAAGGCATATTGAAATTTATCGATCTTGCAGAAAGCAGAGGGCTTGAGCTGCACAGCATGATGCTGCTGCGCCACGGCAAGGTGTGCGCAGAGGGCTGGTGGAAGCCGTATAACCCGGCGTCGCCGCACATGATGTTCTCCTTTACAAAGGCGCTGACCTCCACGGCCATCGGCTTTGCGTGCCAGGAGGGAGCGCTGTCTCTTGACGATCGCTTGAGCGAGCTGTTCCCGGACAAGATGCCGGAAAATCCGAGCGAAAATCTGCTTGCCTGCACGGTGCGCGATCTGCTCACGATGTCCTGCGGCCACGAGACGGAGATCAATACGTTCGACGTGAACGAGACGGATTGGATTAAGAATTTCCTTTCGCACGAGTTTAAATATAAACCCGGCACGTGCTTTATGTACAACACCGCCGGCACGAACATGCTGTGCGCCGCGCTGAAGCGCCGCACGGGTGAGAATCTGTTCGAGTACCTTACGCCGCGTCTTTTTGAGCCGCTCGGCATGGAGAATATTGAGTGCTTCCGCCTGCCGGACGGCATTGAAATGGGCGGCGCGGGCAGCCGCCTGAAGACCGAAGACATGGCGCGCTTTATTTTGTTTGTTTCCCGGCACGGCAAGTGGGAGGGCAAGCAGCTTTTGAACGCCGAATGGTTCGACATGGCGAGCGCAAATCAGGTCTCGACGATCAGTCCGGCGAATAATGCGGATAACCCCGACTGGCGCTGTGGTTACGGCTTCCAGTTCTGGCGCTGCGTGCCGGAGCATGTGTTCCGCGCGGACGGCGCGTTCGGCCAGTACGGCGTGGTGTTTGAGGACAAAGACACCGTGCTCATTTTGCAGAGTTCTTCCTCCAATCAGCAGGAGCAGCTGACCTGCGCGTGGGAGGCACTGCTGCCGGCCATCACGGACGAGGAGACGCTGCCGGAAAGCCCCATGGCGCACGTTTTAAAGAAGCGTTTGGAAAAAGCGGAGATCACGCCGATGCTGTCTTCCCGCAACCCGTGGTCCGAAAAAGAGATTGAGGGTAAGAAATTCGCGTTTACGGAGGAAGTTCCGGGGCTTGTCGATTTCATCGGCGGTGTGTGGATTGTGGCCCCGCAGGGCGGTGTGACAAAGACGCTGCGCTTTGAATTTGCGCCCGAAAAAGCAAATCTCGTTTTCGAGCAGGATAACGGCGAATTTACGGCGGAGATCGGCCTTCAGAGCCACTTCACGAGCTTTACGCTCGGCGGCCGTACCTACGGCGCTGTGGGTCGCTGGCGCAGTGACAAGCGCTTTGAGCTCGAAGTTCGCTGTGCGGAATCCGCAGGCGGCAGACGAATGATCTTCACATTTGAGGGTGACGCGCTCACGCTGGAGACGGAATCTACGATGGCAATCTCCGGCGGAATTGCAGACCGCCCGTACAAGCGCTACACGCTGAAAGCGGAATAATTTCAAAGAAGGATATGGGCCGTGCGCAGAAGGAAAACCTGTTTGCGCGCGGCTTTTCTTTGCTTAAAACGTTTGACTAACGGCCTAAAATATGCTATACTCTTGAGGTATCGAATATTGGGCTGTCGCCAAGCGGTAAGGCAACGGACTTTGACTCCGTCACCTCGTGGGTTCGAATCCCGCCAGCCCAGCCAGAAAAAAGGACTTTGCGTTTTGCAAAGTCCTTTTTTCAACAAGATAAATCCCTTGGGAATTTGTGAAACTGCCCTTTGGGCGGTGAAGTGTCTTAGAATGTTTGAAGTGTCTTAGGATGTTTATAAAAAGGAAAACCGCCGACCTTCGCAATCATCTCGCGCAGCAGCTCCGGGTTTTCCAGCATGGGGCACGGGCGCAGGTGGTTCTCGTTGAACGGCCGGCCATCGTGGTACGCTATGAAGAGCGGCGACTGCAGGGCTTCGAGCAGTGTTTTTTCGCGAATGTTGGAATCGGAATAGTGGATGAACACGCATGAGCGGTTCGCCGCCGGTGTAGATATACAGGTATACGCCGAGCTCTTTGCCCTGCGTGATGGCAGAAATTATAGAGAAAACAAAAGCGCCGGGCTTCCATGAAAGCTCGGCGCTTGATTTGTTGATGAGAATTATACGAACTGGGACGGGTCTACACGGGTGCCGTTTTGGTAGACCTCAAAGTGGCAGTGGTCACCGAAGGAATAGCCGGTATCGCCGACATAGCCGATGACATCGCCCTTGTTGACCCACTGGCCCTCGCTGACAGCGACGGAGCTCATGTGTGCGTACAGGGTGGAATAGGTGCTGTCGTGGTAAATGGAGACGTAGTAGCCCCAGGAATAGCCCCAATCATCGGAGCCGTTTGCGGTCATGACCCTACCGGAGCGGGATGCCACGATCTGCGTGCCGCGGCTTGCGGGGATATCCATGCCGTAGTGGCCGTTGCCGAATGCACAGCTGACGCCGGTCCAGCCCGGAACAGGCCATGCAAAGCTTTCACCGGAATAGTCATCGTCATAAGACGGCTGCGGCACCGGGGTCGGGGTGGGGGTCGGCTTTACGGTCGGCACCGGGGTCGGTGTCGGGGTAGGCATAACGTTGCCGTTATCGTCCACTTCTTCTTCAGGCACCGGGGTCGGCGTAGGTGTGGGCTCTACGGTCGGTACCGGGGTCGGGGTGGGCGTGGCTTTTGCCTGTGCCATCTGCTGCTGCATTTCGGCGATCTTTGCCGACATCATGTTTGCGAGCACGTATTCTTCTTCCTCGGTACGGGAAAGCTCGGTCTCGGCACTGCTCTTATCGGAGCGGATCTGCTCGAGCAGGGCGGTGTTGTCGCTTTCGAGCTGCTTTAATTCTTCTTCGCTTGATTCATACAGCTTTTTGGCATCGGCGAGCGCGGTCTTTTCCTTTTCAAGCTCTTCGCGCTGTGCCTTTGTCTCGTTCATGTACGCTGCAACCGTATCGATGAGCTGCTTATCGTGGCGGGTGATGGTGGAGACGGCCTCTGCGCGCATGGAGAAATCATGCAGGCTTTCGGAATTGAAGAGGATCTCCAGTGTGCCGACGGTGCAGCCGGCGGAGTACAGCACGGCGAGACGCTTTTTCAGAAGCTCCATGGTATCGGAGATCTGATCTGCGGAGTCGTTGAGCTCTTTTTCGAGCTTTTTAATGCTGGTGTTCAGCACGGTGATGTCACTGTTTGCGGTATCGATCTGCTCCTTGATGGTATCAATCTTTTCGGAGAGCAGGGTAAGGTATTCGGTCTTATCGGCCTCCTGAGACTCCAGAGAGGAGATTTTGTTTTCGAGGTCGGCCTTTTTGTTGGCGAGCTCGGTCTGTTTGGCTTCCATATCGGCTACGGTATCGTCGGCGTAGCTGAGCGGTGCGGCACAGAGCAGCAGGGCGGAAAGCACGGCTGCAGTGATGCGCTTCCTATTTTTAGAAAACAACTTCAACGGAAAAACTTCCTTTCAGCAATAAATTTCGATTTCATAAAAGGGCATACGAACCCCTTTTTATATACAGGACTATTCTACATGATAACTTCCGATTTTTAATTCCATAAAAGAATTAAAGTGCAAATTACTACGGAAAAAGAACAGATTTATTTCAGAATTCTTACAAGGAAGCCCAAGTCGGTATCAGCTTCGAGATAACTTTACGGGAAAAAGGAGGGCACTTCAAAGGAAAAAGAGGATGCGCGAAAGCATTTTACTTGACATTTTGCCGCGAAACGAGTACAATATCAGCGGCTGTTCGTTAGTTTGTTTAACTAAATTTATCGAAAAACGGCACAAATGGGCGAAAGGAGTGTGCAGCATGTCCGGCTTTTCTGCGAAAGCAAACGAGCTTCTGGTGGAGATCTATCGCAATGTGCAGATCTTGGAGCAGAACGAACTGAAAAAACAACGGCTGAACATCTCCATCAACGAGATGCACATGATCGAGCTCATTGCCAAAGGTAAAACCGGCATGACGGTCAGCGAGATCGCCCAGCAGCTCAAGGTGACAAAGCCCTCCGTTACGGTAGCGGTGAACAAGCTGGTGCAGAAGGGCTACTGCGAAAAGCAGCGCCTGCCCGGCGACGGCCGCGCGGTGCAGGTGATGTTAACGCCCGAGGGCAAAAAAGTGGAGGCGTTCCACCGCCGCTGCCACCGGCGCATCATTGCGGAAATCTGCGAGGATCTTTCGGAAGAGGAACGCGAGGAGCTTCTGCGCACCATGACGCGCATCAATTCTTATTTTCAGACGAAATTGTGATTTCTTTAAGTTTCTTTCAATGATTTGCGCGGCAAATCATTGGGGAACCCCTTGATAGGGTTCCCCGGAGTTCATCGTCCACCGGACGATAAACTCTCCCCTCCTGACTTTCTCGAAGAAAGTTTAATCAAAGACTTTTAACAAATATTCACTTTAACAAGGTTATTATATTGCCTTTACGGCGCTGCCGAAATTTTTTCGGCCGGAAAGGAAAGAAAACTATGAGCTTTAAAATTTTAGGTACAGGCAGCTACGCGCCGGAGCATGTTGTGACGAACGACGACCTCTCTGCGCTTGTAGACACCAACGATGAATGGATCACACAGCGCATCGGCGTGCGCTCCCGCCACATCAGCGAGACGGAAACGAATGTGGATATGGCGGTGAAAGCGGCCGAGCGCGCGCTGGAAAATGCGGGTATCGCTGCCGATGAGCTCGACCTCATCATTGCGACGACCATCACAGGCGACACGCTTTCTCCGGGCACGGGATGCATGGTGCAGAACCGCATCGGCGCGCACTGCCCGGCGTTTGACCTTGCGGCGGCCTGCAGCGGCTTCCTCTTTGCGTTGGAAACGGCGGCGGGCTTCCTTTCCCGCGGCGCGTATAACCGCGTGCTTGTCGTCAGCGCAGAGCGCATGAGCGGTATCATCGACTGGACAGACCGCGGCACGTGCTGCATTTTCGGCGACGGCGCGGGCGCGGCGGTGCTCGGCAAGGGTGACGGTCTTGTGGCCTCTCACCTGATGACAAAGGGCGGCGACGACGTAATCACAATCCCGACGCGCTATGACCGTTCCCCGTGGTACAAAAACGAGATCAGCGAGATTACGTCCGTACACATGAACGGCCGCGAGACGTACAAATTCGCCGTGATGGCGATGTCCGACAACATCAAGGATTTGATGGCTTCGGCGGGCGTTGCGGGCGAAGACGTGGCGCTTGTCATTCCGCATCAGGCAAATTACCGCATTATCAACGAAGCGCGACGCAGAATCCCCGACATTGCGCCGGAGAAGTTCTGTATCAACATCGACCGCTACGGCAACACGTCTTCCGCGAGTGTGCCGATCCTCTTGGATGAGATGAACCGCGCGGGCAAGATTCACGAGGGCGACCTCATCATTCTGGCGGCATTCGGCGGCGGTCTTTCTGCAGGCGCCATGATCATCCGCTGGTAAAAACACGACATACAGTCAAAAATAAAGAAAAACCGAAACGTTTTCAACAGGCAAAAGCCGGAAAGGGGAAAACATTATGATCTCAACACCGATTTGTGACATGCTTGGCATTCGCTACCCGATCTTTCAGGGCGGCATGGCTTGGATCTCGGACGGCAAATTAGCAGGCGCCGTTTCCGAAGCGGGCGGCCTTGGCATTATTTCCGCTATGAACGCAAACGCAGAGTACCTGCGCGAGCAGATTAAAATTGCAAGAGAACTGACCGATAAGCCCTTTGGTGTGAACATCATGCTGATGAGCCCGTTCGCGGACGAGGTGGCAAAGGTGGTCGCGGAGGAAAAAGTGGCGGTCGTAACGACCGGCGCGGGTAACCCCTCCAAATATATGAAAGACTGGCTTGCGGCCGGCATTAAGGTTATCCCGGTCGTGGCATCCGTCAGCATGGCACGCCTGATGCAGCGCGTGGGCGCCTGTGCGGTCATTGCGGAGGGCGGCGAAAGCGGCGGCCATATCGGCGAAACGACCACCATGGCGCTTGTACCGCAGGTGACGAGCGCAGTGACGATTCCGGTCATCGCGGCGGGCGGCATCGGCGACGGCCGCGGCGTGGCGGCAGCATTCATGCTGGGCGCTGTGGGCGTGCAGCTCGGCACGCGCTTCCTGGTTGCAAAGGAGTGCGGTGTGCACCAGAACTACAAAAACAAGGTCTTAAAGGCCAATGATATTGCGACGATGTCTACCGGCAAGCGTCTCGGTCACCCGGTGCGCAGCATCAAGAACCCGTACACGAAAGAATATTTTAAGCTCGAGTACAGCGATATTTCCGACGAGGAGCTTGAAGCGTACGGCAGAGGCTCTCTGTACCGCGCGGCCGTGGAGGGCGACGAAAAGACCGGCTGCTTCCTTGCGGGCCAGATTGCCGGCATGGTGAACAAAGAGCAGACCGCAAAGGAGATCATCGAAGAGATCTTCACGCAGGCGGAAGATGTGCTGAAGGGGGCGACCAAATGGGTAAAGTAGCCTTTGTTTTCTCCGGTCAGGGCGCACAGTACAGCGGCATGGGCAAGTCCCTTTACGAGCACAGCGCGGCGGCAAAGAACGTGTTTGACACGGCGGAGAGTATCCGCCCCGGCACGAAGAACCAGTGCTTCTCCGGCACCTTGGAGGAGATCAGCATCACGAAAAACACGCAGCCGTGCCTGTTCTGCGTTGATCTTGCGGCGGCGGAAGCGCTGCGTGAAGCGGGCATCACGCCCGATGTGACGGCGGGTTTCTCGCTCGGCGAAGTGGCGGCAGTGACGTTTGCGGGCATCTTTACAACGGAAGAGGGCTTCTCGCTCGTCACAAAGCGCGGCGAAGCGATGCAGGCGGCGGCCGAGCAGGCAGACAGCGCCATGGCGGCGGTTTTGAAGCTGCCGAACGAAAAGGTTGAGGAGCTGTGCCGCATGCACCAGAGCGTGTTCCCAGTGAACTACAACTGCCCGGGCCAGCTCGTCGTGGCGGGTCTCAAAACGACTTTGCCGGATTTCCTTTCCGACGTTGCCGCAAACGGAGGCAGAGCCGTACCGCTGAATGTGAGCGGCGGCTTCCATTCTCCGTTTATGGAGAGCGCTTCTGCGCGTCTGCACGACGTTTTGGAGACGATGGACGTGAAGGAGCCGACCGTGCCGGTCTACGCGAACTACACGGCGGAGCCGTACACGAAAGAAACGGCAAAAGAACTGCTGACACAGCAGGTGGCACACCCGGTGCGCTGGCAGCAGACCGTTGAAAAAATGATTGAGGCGGGCGTGGATACGTTTGTTGAAGTGGGCGCAGGCAAAACGCTGTGCGGCCTCATCAAAAAGACGAGCCGCGCGGTGAAGGTATATAACGTGGAAGACGCGGAGACGCTTTCGGCAGCGGTGCAGGCGATCCGTGCAGAAGGAGAAAACGCATGAGCTTAAACGGCAAAACGGCGCTCGTTACGGGCGCATCCAGAGGCATCGGCCGCGCCATTGCGCTGCGCCTTGCCGAAGACGGCGCGAATGTAGCGGTCATCTACGCAGGCAGCGCCGATAAGGCCAAAGCTGTTGTGAACGAGATCACGGCGCTTGGCGTAAACGCAAAAGCATACCGGTGCAACGTGGCGGATTCCGCCGCGGTGAACGAAACCGTGAAAGCGGTGACGAACGACCTCGGCAAGATTGATATTCTCGTCAACAACGCGGGCATCACACGCGACGGCCTGATGCTGCGCATGAAGGACGAGGATTTTGATGCGGTGCTCGACACGAATTTAAAGGGCGCGTTCAATATGATTCGCGCGTGCTATTCCGGCTTCATCCGCAAGAAAAGCGGCAGAATCATCAACATTTCCTCCGTTTCCGGCATTATGGGCAACGCAGGGCAGGCGAATTATTCCGCTTCAAAGGCGGGCGTCATCGGTTTAACGAAATCCGTGGCGCGCGAACTCGCTTCCCGCGGCATCACCTGCAATGCGGTGGCGCCGGGCTTTATCCAGACGGACATGACAGAAAATCTCGGCGACAACAATCCGCTTTTAAACAGCATCCCGCTGGGCAGAATGGGCAAGCCGGAGGATATTGCGGCGGCAGTGGCGTTTTTGGCTTCCGACAGCGCGGCGTACATTACGGGCGAAGTGCTGAAGGTAGACGGCGGTTTGGCTATTTAAAACCTGTGAATTTTGAGATTTTACGGGCTTGAAAAGTTCTTATTGATTAAGTTTTCAACGTAAAAAGATAAATCGGTTCAAAACTTTCAAGAGAAAGGAGTGCTTCCGTTTCGGAAGCCTGAAAAATATGGAAAGAAGAGTAGTTATCACGGGTCTCGGCGCAGTTACCCCGATCGGCAACGATGTGGATACGTTCTGGGAAAACCTGAAAGCCGGCAAGTGCGGCATCACGAAAATCACGAAGTTTGACTCCACGGACTTCAAAGCGCATGTGGCGGCGGAGGTCAAGGATTTTGACCCGCTGCTGTACATGGATAAGGGCGAAGTGCGCAAGAACGACCCGTTCTCTCAGTTTGCCATCGCGGCGGCAACGCAGGCGGTGAACGACAGCGAAATCATGGGCAAGATCGACCCGGAGCGCTTCGGCGTGTATTTCGGTTCCGGTATCGGCGGCATCCAGACGTTCTCCAATCAGGTGACGGCGCTGAACGAAAAGGGCCCGCGCCGCGTTTCCGCGTACTTTATCCCGATGCTCATTGCGAATATCGCGGGCGGCAACATCGCCATTAAGTTCAACGCGCAGGGCTCCTGCCTGCCGATCACCACGGCGTGCGCGACGAGCAACAACGAGATCGGTGAAGCGTACCGCGCCATTAAGCACGGCTATCTCGATGCCATCATCGCCGGCGGCGCGGAAGCAGCCATCGTCCCTGTGGGCGTGGCGGGCTTCGGCAATATGACGGCGCTGACCACCTGCCCCGACCCGGAAGACGCTTGCTGCCCGTTTGATAAGCGCAGAAGCGGCTTTGTCATGGGCGAGGGCGGCGCGGCGCTCATTCTCGAAGAATATGAGCACGCAAAGGCGCGCGGCGCGAGAATGTACGCGGAGATCGTGGGTTACGGCGCTACGGACGACGCGCACCACATGACTGCCCCGGATCCGGAGGGCAACGGCGGCGCAAGAGCCATCCGCATGGCATACGAAGAAGCGGGCGCGGACCTTGCAAACGAGAAAATTTACATCAACGCGCACGGCACCAGCACGCCGCTCAACGAGCGCAGTGAGACGCTGGCCATTAAAAAGGCGTTCGGCGAGCACGCATATGACGTTGTCATCAGCTCCACAAAGTCCATGACGGGCCACATGTTGGGCGCGGCCGGCGCGGTGGAGGCCATTGCTTCCACGCTGGCGGTGAAAGAGGGCATCGTTCCGCCGACCATCAACTACAAGGAGCCGGACCCGGACTGCGACCTTGACGTCTGCCCGAACGAAGCGAGAAAGGTTGACCTTGACCTCGCCCTGTCCGTTTCCCTCGGCTTTGGCGGCCACAACGCTTGTATTGCAATTCGCAAGGTTTTGTAGTAAAATATGGGGTACGACACCGCAGGGTATCTGCGGGAATACCCGGATAAATACCGCTTGATTCAACGGAGGGACGTTTGTGAATATTAAAGACATTGCGGCTTTGGCGGAGATCGTCAAGCAGAACGAGCTGACGAAGCTGGAAATAAACGGCGAAAATATCGTCATTGAGCGCGCCGCGCAGGTCGTGCAGGCGGCACCGATCCTGAACGCCGTGCAGCCCGCCGTGCCGGAGCAGATGCACACGACGGAGCCCATTGCGGAAGTGAAGGAGAAAGAGGGCGTTTATGTAAAAAGCCCTGCCGTAGGCGTATTTTACGCCGCGCCGTCTCCGGACAGCAAGCCGTTCGTCGCCGTGGGCGACACGGTGCACAAGGGCGATACGCTCTGCATCATTGAGGCCATGAAGCTGATGAACGAGATCAACAGCGAAATGGACGGCGAGATTGCCGAGATTTGCGTCGGCAACGGGCAGGTCGTCGAATACGACCAGCCGTTGTTCCGCATTATTTAAGATGAAAAGCTCCCGGAGCGCCGCCGAAAAAATGCGCGTCCCCGGGATTTTTCCGTGGAAAGGAATACGTTAGATGAACAAGGAAGAGATCAAAAAGATCCTGCCGCACCGCGAGCCGATGCTTCTCGTAGACGAAGTGGAGCTCATTGACGGCAAAGCGTTCGGCAAGTGCCACATCCGCGGTGACGAATACTTTTTGCAGGGCCATTTTCCGGGCAACCCCATCGTACCGGGCGTGATTCAGTGCGAAATGCTGGCGCAGAGCGCCTGCGTGCTGCTCGCAGACGGTGCATCGGAGGGCATGACCCCGGTGTTTACGAGCCTTGATAAGGTGAAGTTTCGCGGCATGGTGAAGCCCGGCGATACGCTGGAGACCGAGTGCGAGCTTGTGCGTCAGCGCGGCATGTTCTATTTTGCAAAGGGTACGGGCCGCGTAAACGGCAAGGTCTGCGTTTCGGCAGAGTTCTCGTTTGCGCTCGTCAAGGCGTAAGCCCGGCGGAAAGGAACAGGCTATGTTTACGAAACTGCTTATCGCGAACCGCGGCGAAATCGCGGTGCGCATTATTCGTGCCTGCAAGGAAATGGGCATCCGCACCGTGGCGGTGTATTCCAAGGCGGACGCGGAGTCTATCCACGTGGCGCTGGCCGATGAAGCCATCTGCATCGGCGAGGCGGCGGCGAAGGACAGCTATTTGAATCAGGAGCGCATCATCAGCGCGGCCATTGCGTCGAAAGCGCAGGCCATTCACCCCGGCTACGGCTTTTTGGCGGAAAATGCTTCGTTTGCGAAGCTGTGTAAAAAGTACGGTATCGCGTTTGTGGGCCCGTCCGGCGAACTCATCGACCGCATGGGTGATAAGGACGCCGCACGCAGACTGATGAAAGCGTCCGGCGTGCCGATTATTCCGGGCAGCGGCATTTTGGAAAATGTCGACGAAGCAAAAAAGGCGGCAAAGGAGATCGGCTACCCCGTCATGTTAAAAGCATCGGCAGGCGGCGGCGGCAAGGGCATTCGACTTGTAAAGACCGAGGACGAGCTGGAACAGGCGTTTAAAACGGCATCAAGCGAAGCGCAGCAGGCGTTCGGTGACGGTCGCATGTACATGGAAAAATACATTTATCCGGCAAAACACATAGAAGTGCAGCTACTCTGTGACGAGCAGGGGCACGTGGTGTGCCTTGGCGAGCGCGAATGCTCCATTCAGCGCAATAACCAGAAGCTGATTGAAGAATCCCCCTCGCCCGGTGTGACAAAGGAAAAGCGCGCCGAGCTGTTTGAGGCGGCGACGAAAGCGGCGAAAGCCGTGGGCTATGTGAACGCCGGTACGGTGGAATTTTTGATGGACCGCGACAAGAATTTCTATTTTATGGAAATGAACACGCGCCTTCAGGTAGAGCATCCGGTTTCGGAGCTCGTCACCGGCAAAGACATTGTAAAGTGGCAGATCCGCATTGCAGCGGGTGTAGAGCTTGACTGCACGCAGGCAGACATTAAAGTGCGCGGCGCGGCGATCGAGTGCCGCATCAACGCAGGCGGCGTGGGCAAAGTGAATTTCCTGCACATTCCGTCCGGCCCGTGGGTGCGCTTTGATACGTTCTTATATCAGGGCTACGAGGTGCCGCCGTTTTACGATTCCATGCTCGGCAAGATGATCGTGTTTTCTTCGACAAGAGAAGAAGCGATACGCAAGATGCAGTCCGCCTTGTGCGAGCTTGTCATCGGCGGTTTGCCGAACAACATTGAAGATCAGATCGATATTATCCGCGACCCCGTTTTCCACAGCGGAGATTATTATACGGACTTCATCAAAAACCGTGAGGGCTGAGGAAGTTCATTTACCGAAGGGAGTAGACCGTTATGAATTTGATGGGTCTGTTCCGCTCGCCCCAGAATGAGCTGGAAAAGGGCGGAAAACAACTGAAAAACCCGCAGGAGGAGCAGCACGAGATCACAATGACATGCCCGAAGTGCGGCACGCAGACCCCGGTCTCCGAGCTTTGGGACGACCTGAACGTCTGCCGCTGCGGCCACCATTTCCGCATGACGGCACGCCAGCGCATCAGCTTTTTGGCGGACGACGATACGTTTACGGAGCTCGATGCCGACATGACGAGTCATGACATTCTGGAGTTTCCGAACTACGAAAATAAACTGAAAAGCGCGCGCCTTGCGACCCGAGAAAAGGAAGCCGTTGTCTGCGGCACCGCAAAGGTAATGGGAGAGGACTGCGCCGTGTTCTGCATGGATCCGCATTTTATGATGGGCAGCATGGGCACGGTTGTCGGCGAGAAGATCACGCGTTTGTTTGAGTATGCCACAGAGCACCGTCTGTCTGTTATCGGCTTTACGGCGGCAGGCGGCGCCAGAATGCAGGAGGGCATTTTGTCTTTGATGCAGATGGCGAAAACGAGCGGCGCGGTACGCCTGCACAGCGATGCAGGGCTCTTTTATCTCACTGTGCTAACCGACCCCACAACGGGCGGCGTGACGGCGAGCTTTGCCATGGACGGCGACGTCATCATGGCGGAGCCTGATGCAATGGTCGGTTTTGCCGGTGCGCGTGTCATTGAACAGACCATCCGCAAAAAGCTGCCGGAGGGCTTCCAGCGTGCGGAGTTCCTTTTGGAGCATGGCTTTATTGATCTTATCACGCCGAGAAGTCGGCAGCGTGAAGTGATCGCGCGGCTCCTGCGTCTGCACAACGAGGGCAAACAGGATGCCTGCGTACAGCAGGCGGATGCAGGTGAGACAAAGGAGGCTGAAGCATAATGGCAACGGCATACGAAAAGGTTCAGCTTGCTCGCGGCAAGGGACGCCCGAGCGGCCTCAGCTTCATTCAGAATATTTTCCCGGATTTCATTGAGCTGCACGGCGACCGCCGTTTTGCGGATGATCCCGCGGTCATCGGCGGCATCGCGACGCTCGGCGGCCGCGCGGTGACGGTCATCGCCATCGAAAAGGGCGCAGACACAAAGGATAAGGTCTACCGCAACTTCGGCTCGCCGAACCCGGAGGGCTACCGAAAGGCGCTGCGCCTGATGAAGCAGGCAGAGAAATTCCATCGCCCGGTGATTTGCTTTGTGGATACCTCCGGCGCGTTCTGCGGCATCGGCGCAGAGGAGCGCGGGCAGGGACAGGCCATTGCCGAAAACCTTGTGGAAATGATCGGGCTGAAAACGCCGGTCATCTCGATTTTGGTCGGTGAGGGCGGCAGCGGCGGCGCGCTTGCGCTGGCGGTTGCGGACCGCGTGTGGATTTTGGAGAACGCCGTGTATTCCGTCGTTTCCCCGGAGGGCTGCGCGAGCATTCTCTGGAAAGATGCAAAGAAAGCGAAGGAAGCCGCAGAGTGCCTGCATCTTACCGCGCAGGACATGGAAAAGCTTGGCGTTGTGGAACGCGTCATCAGTGAATCCGGCAAAACGAAGGCGGAGCTTTTCAGCCGAGTGAAAGAGATGCTTGCCGTGCAGACGGACGAGCTGTGCAAAAAAGACACCGAGACGCTTTTAAAAGAGCGGTATGAGCGGTTTAGAAAGTATTAAAACGCAAAAAATTAAGACCGACGAAAACGCTGTGGTTTTCGCCGGTCTTTTCATGTTCCGAAAAATCGGTGGTTTTAGGAACACACCGTATTATTCCCCAAACACATGCTTCACGTTTTCCTGCTCGAACTGTTTGTTGTAGAGATCGGCGTAGTAGCCTTTGTTTTGAAGCAGCTCTTCGTGCGTGCCCTGCTCGATGATCTTGCCTGCGCGGACAACCAAAATAAGGTCGGCGTGGCGGATGGTCGAGAGGCGGTGCGCAATGAGGAACGAGGTTCGGTTTTCAAGCAGCGTCGAAATGGCGTGCTGAATGAGCTCCTCGGTTTTGGTATCGATGGACGCGGTGGCTTCATCTAAGACGAAGATGCGAGGGTCGGCCAGCACGGCTCTTGCAAACGAGATGAGCTGCTTTTCGCCGGTGGACAGCTGGTCTCCGCCCTCGCCGACGTCGCTGTCGTAGCCGTTTTCCATGTGCATGATGGCGTCATGTGCACTGACGAGCTTTGCAGCGGCCTCAATCTCCTCGTCCGTCGCGTCTAAGCGGCCGTAGCGGATATTATCGCGCACGCTGCCGGAAAAGAGGTGCGGCGTTTGCAGCACGTAGCCGATACTGGAGTGCAGCCACAGCATGGAGCGCTCGCGATAATCCTTGCCGTCAATGAGGATGCGGCCCTCAGTGGGCTCAAAGAAGCGGCAGGCAAGGTTGACGAGCGTGCTTTTGCCCGCGCCCGTTTCGCCGACAATGGCGACCGTGGTGCCGGCGGGAATATCGAGCGAAAAATGTTCTAAGACGTTTTCTACGCCGTCCGGGTAGCGGAACGTCACGTCGTCAAACGTGATGTGACCCTGAATCGGCTCCCAGTTTTCTCTTTTCGGGTCGAATGCGGTGCCGTATTTTTCAATGACTTCAGGCGTATCTTTGATGAGCGGCCCGCGCTCCAAAAGGGCGGAGACACGCTCAATGTTGACCTGCGTGGAAATAAAATTCGAGATGGTGCGCGCAAGCTGCTGTACCGGGTCGGCAATAATCAAAGCATAGTTGATGAACACGGTCATTTCGCCGACGGTGATGTCGCCGAACAGCACCATGTTGCCGCCCTGATTCAGGACCATCGCAACGCCGATGGCGGTCAGAAAGCTGATGATCGGAATATACACGGCATTTAACCGCACGGCGCGGATCGTTGTGGAGCGCATGTCCTCCGCGACTTTTTCGAACGCTTTGTCGTTCTTTTCTTCGATGACGAGCGTTTTGGATGTTTTTGCGCCGGAGATGCCTTCGTTATAATGACGGGTGACCTCGGCATTGATGGCGCGCACGCGGCGGTTCACTGCCAAAATTTTCTTCTGGAACACGACCGTAATGACGGCGATGATCGGGATAATCGCGATGAGGATGAGTGCGAGTTTCCAGTTGACGAACAGCATGATGACAACGCAGCCGAGCACGTACATGGAGCTCCAGAAAATATCCACAAGGCTCCACGCCAAAACCGTGCCGATCTTGCCGGTATCGCTCATTAAACGCGCCATAATGGTGCCGACGGGCGTTGTGTTGTAGTAGGAAAAGTCGAGCGTCTGCAAATGGTCGAAAAGCTTGCGCTTTAAGTCGCGGCCTAAGTACATTTCAACCTTTAAGGCGTAGATTGCCATTAAAATGGTTGTAATGGTCTGCACGACGACCATGGAAAGGTAAACGGCCGTAAAGGGAATGAGGCCTTCCGTCGTGCGCGGCTCGATGAAATTATCCACGGCGTAGCCGGAAAAAAGCGGCTGCACCATGTCAAAACAGGCGCCGAGGATCATCAATGCGATGATTAAAATCATCTGCCACTTATACGGGGCAAGGAACGGAAGCAGCTTTGCCCACGTTTGTAAGGATTTGTTTTTGATTTTCATATCGGTAAATACCCCGTGCGCGGCTTAAGTAGCCGAGCGCTGTGTGTCGTAAATGCGTTTATAGATGCCGTCTTCCTTCGAGAGCGTTTCGTGCGTGCCGCGCTGCACGATGCGACCCTTATCCATGACAATGATCTGGTCGGCATTCATGATGGTCGTGATGCGGTGGGCGATCAAAATCGTTGTGCCGCGCACGTTTTTGTTGATGGATTCGCGAATCTTCGCGTCGGTTTCCATATCCACGGCGGAAAGAGAGTCATCGAAAATTTTGATCGGCGTGTTCTGCATGAGCATACGGGCGATGGCGACGCGCTGTTTCTGACCGCCGGAAATCGTCACGCCGCGCTCGCCGATCTGCGTATCGTAGCCTTCGGCAAAGCGGTCGATGGTGTCGTCGATGACGGCAAGGCGGGCATACTTGCGCACGCTTTCAATATCGTGGCGATTGGAACCGTCCGAAATGGTGTCCTTAAAGCTTTTCGAGAACAGGAACGGTTCCTGCAAAACAATGCCGATATTGCCGCGCAGGTGCGAAAGCGCGATGTTGCGGATATCCACGCCGCCGATGGTGATCTCGCCGGAGCCTTCCGGCAGCTCGTATAGGCGGTCTAAAAGGTAGGTCAGCGTGCTTTTGCCGCTGCCCGTGGAGCCCAAAATGCCGAGCGTGGTGCCTGCGGGAATTTTGAGGTCAATGTCGTGCAGCACTTCGCCGGAGGCGCCGTAGGAGAAGTTGACGTGCTTAAACACAATGTCGCGGTCCATGGGCGGGGTAACGGGGGTTTCCGCATCTTTTTCCGGCTCCGCGTCGAGAATTTCAAAAATACGCTTGGAGCTGATGCCGGTTTTTGAAAGCTCGCTCAAAAGACGACCGAGGCTGCGTGTAGGCCACACAAGCATGGAATTGTACGCGACGAACGCGAGGTACTCGCCCTCCGTGATGGCGCCGTCCACGACGAACACGATGCCGGCGGCGATGATCGTCAACACCTGAATGCCGGAAAGCAGATCGCCGATGCCCCAGTTGACGCCCATCACGTGGCCGAGGCGTACCCAGAGGTCGGAGAAGAGGTCGTTCTGCTTATTGAATTTATCTTTTTCAAAGCGCTCGCGGCCGAACGCGCGCACCACGCGCACGCCGGTCAGGTTTTCCTGCACCATGGCGGTCAGCTTGCCTTCGGCTTCATCCGCAATGCGGAAGCGGTCTCCCACGATGACGAAGAAGATCATGGAATACCCCACGACGATCGGGATAAAAATAAAGGCGATAAGCGCGAGCTTTGCGTTCATGGAGAACATCAGGGCGAGTGAGACGACGATGAGAAAAACCACGCGCACAAGCTCCATCATCTGGTCGTTGATAAAGTTGTGAATGAGGTCGACATCCTGCGTGCATCTCTGGATGATGTCGCCAGTCTGGTTTTTGTTGTGCCATGCGTAGGGTAGGCGCTGAATGTGCGAAAACAGCGTGTTGCGGATTTTCGTCACGGTGCCCTCGCAGCCCTTTGCCATATTCATGCGCGAAAGGTACGTGGAAATGCCCGCGAGCACCGCGAACAAAAGCGACGCCAAGGCGCATAAAATGAGATTTTGACGTAAGAAATCCCGCCCGCCCATGTTTTCGATCTGTGTTGCCAAAAACGAAGGGAGGTTGAACGGGGAGTCGTTGATGACGGAGTCTACCGTCACGCGGATGATCTGCGGTGTCATGTACCCGGCGAAGACCGAGATCGCCATGGTGAGCAGCGCCAGCACAAAATTGTGGCGCAGTCCCTTTGTAAAGGAGTAAAACCGCAGAATGGTCGTGCGTTTTTCCTTTTTCACAATATACCGGTTGCCTTTCCGGTGCGCATTTTGTCTAAACAAAAAAGGAGAAGTCGGCCACACCTCAAGCTGCTTCTTGCCCGCGCGGTTTCCCGACGGTATGGACATCTTTTTGCGCACCTCACACTGTGCCGGGTGTTTAGCATCGGCACAGAAAAACGGGTCGAAGCCAAAGCTTCGAGCCCTTCACAGCGTGTATGCCGCAAAAACCGCTTGTTTTGTGTCCCGCTGCCGAACGCCATGAACACACAGGTTTTTACGGTATGAGCCCGGAAACAGACACGGCTTTCCGATCCCATAGATAGTATGACGGCGATTTAACTTTAACATCACAGATACAAAAAGTCAATCGTGTTGAGCAAAAATTTTGTTAGAAAATATAAGTTTTGTGTGCGGCGGGCGTGCAACAAGGGAACCGAATAGACTTTTTAGCGCTAAATAGACTGAAAATTACAGTTTTGGGGGCGTCTGCGAAGAAAATTTACAAATACCCCCTTGCTATTTTGAAACACGCAGATTATAATATGAATATATCTGGTATTGAAAACCATATAAAAGAAAAATAAAAAACAGTTTTAAAATAAAGAACCGGGGCAGGTCCCCGGAGAAAGGGTGAAACGTATGGATATGCAGACGGCATACGCCGGTTACGGTGCAAGAAAGGTTTGGCATAAGGAAGACAGGATGCGGCTGTCTTTGCCGCTGTATTCGCTTGGGGAAGAGATCTTCTCCGCTGTGTCACACGGTGTGGGCGCGCTGTTCGGTGCGGCGGCGCTCGTTATGTTATTGTGGTTCTGCGAAAAGAGTCTTGTGAACGTCGTCAGCGTCAGCATTTTCGGCGGCACAATGATTTTGCTCTACACGGTCTCCACCCTTTACCACGCATTGAATGTGAACCGCGCGAAAAAGGTGTTTCGCGTGCTCGACCACTGCACAATCTATCTGCTCATCGCAGGCACATATACGCCCATCACGCTGTGCTGCATTGAGGGCAGGCAGGGCATCGTCATGTTCGCGGCCGTGTGGGCTGCGGCGGTGCTGGGCATTATTTTAAACGCCGTCGATATGGAGAAATTCAAGGTCGTTTCGATGATCTGCTACCTGATGATGGGCTGGGTCGTCGTGCTGGCGTTTAACACGGTCGCGGCAAAAATGCCGGGTGTGGGATTAAACTGCCTCATCGCGGGCGGCGTGGCGTACACCGTAGGCGCGGTGCTGTACGGCCTCGGCAAAAAAGTGCCGTACATGCACGCCGTGTGGCACCTGTTTGTCTTAGCCGGCAGCGTGCTGCATACGCTGAGCGTGTTTACGGTAATTATTTGATAATTGACTTTTCTATAAAAATCACAAACCGAAAGGATTAAGCTGCATGAAGGTATCCGAATTTACATTTGATTCCAGCACGGCACATAACAAAATTTTCACCCGCCTGTATGAGCCGGACGGCGAACCGAAGGCTGTTTTGCAGATTTCGCACGGCATGGCGGAGCATAGTGCGTTGTATAAACCGTTTTGCGAATACATGGCGCAGCGCGGCTTTGTCGTTGTCATCAACGATCACCTCGGCCATGGCCGCAGCGTGACCTCCGGCGCGCTCTACGGGCATTTCGGCGAAAAGGGCGGCCTCTATAATGTCGTCGAGGATCAGCGCAATTTGCAGAGCATCATGCGCGAAAAATATCCCGAGCTGCCGTATTTTCTCATGGGCCACAGCATGGGCTCGTTCATCGCGCGCGAATTTGCGGCCGCCTACGGCAACTCCCTCACGGCAGTGGTATTCATGGGTACCAGCGCGGGCATTTCGACTGCCATGTGGAAGGCCGAGCGCACGTATCTCAATATGCTGAAAAAGGCAAAGGGCGCACAGGCGAAAATTCCGTCGCTCGAGAAGATTGCCACGGGCCCGTACAACAAGAAATTCAAGCCCAACCGCACAAATTACGACTGGGTGACGAGTAAGGAAGAGGAAGTGGATCGCTTTGTAAACGACCCGCTGTGCGGCTTCCCGCTCACGGTGCAGGGGTATATCGACCTCGGCACGCTTTTGTACGCCATCAACACCGACCAGTGGTACCGCCGTGTGCCGAAAGACCTGCCGATTTTGCTCATCTCCGGCGAAAACGATCCCGTAGGCGATATGGGCAAGGGCGTGCGCCGTGTGTTTGATAAATTGAATAAGACCGGGCACGACGTGAAGCTGACGCTTTACCCGCGCATCCGCCACGCGCTCATCACCGAGATGAACAGTGCGCAGGTCTACGAAGACCTGTATGCTTTCTTCTCGTCGCACCTGCCGAAGGCGGAAGAGCCGGTTTACGAAAAAGAGACGGAAGCAGAGCCTGAAGTTTCCACAGAAACGGAAATATCCGTTGAAAATCCTGCTGCGGAAGAAGAAAAAGAGACCGAAGCGGCAGCCGCCGAAAAATACGACGACATGCCGGAAGAAAACGCAGAGCTCCCCGTGATTTGAAAATAGAAAAGCCAAGCGGAAAGTCGCCTTTGCACCGACGTACAGTATCGGGCAGGGGCGGCTTTTTGCATAAGGAAATCTTTTTCCGCGTATACATAGCGCGAAGGAGGGATCGGGATGTACGGTGTTTTGAGCTTGCGTTCGCATCGTGTGCCGAGCTTCGGTGCGTTTTATCGCTTGTTGCCCGCGTGGCTGCGCAGAACGGCGGCCGCAGCGCTGACGCTCGGCACCATCGGGGCGCTCGGTGCGATCTTAACGGTCATGGCGGAGGACCCCGGCGTGCGTGTGCCGGTCATCATGTATCACGCCGTTATGGACGACGCGTCGCGCCTTGGCAAATACGTCATTTCGCCGGAGGAACTCGAAAGCGATTTTAAGTGGCTTTCGGAAAACGGCTATACGGCAATTTTATCCGAAGACCTCATAAACTACACGGAAAACGGCGCCGCGCTGCCTGAAAAACCGATTTTGCTGACGTTTGACGACGGGTATTACAATAACTACTTATACGCTTATCCCACCGCAAAGCGGTACGGCATGAAATTTGTGCTTTCGCCCATCGGAAAATACGCCGACCTCTACACCGAAACGCCGGACAAAAGCCCGTACTATGCGCACTGCACGTGGGATATGCTGCGCGAAATGCAGTCTTCCGGCGTGGTGGAAATTGCGAATCACACGTATGACCTGCACAGCTCGGACGGTGCGCGGCTCGGCACAAAGCAGCTTTCCGGGGAATCTCTGGAAGACTACACGAAGCTTCTCACCGAAGATGTGACGCTTTTTCAGCAGAAAGCAGAAGAAAACCTGCAAAGTAAGCCCGTCCTGTTTGCATATCCGTTCGGCGCAGTGAGTAAGGGAGAGCCGGAGATCATCAAAAACCTCGGGTTTAAGGTTACGCTTTCGTGTGAGGAGCGTGTCAGCACCGTTACGCGTGCCCCGGAAAGCTTATATTACCTCGGCCGCTACCTGCGTCCCTCGGGTGTGAACAGCGAGTCGTTTTTTGAACACATTTTGAAAGCATGATGTAGGAGGGTTCATATGCCGACAATCTATTTAAGCCCGTCCATTCAGCCGTACAATAAGTATTTGACAGAGGGCGATGAGCAGTACTGGATGAACCGTATCGCGGACGACATGGTGCCCATGCTGGAGCAAAACGGCATCAAAGTTGTGCGCAACACGCCGAACACGTCGCTTGGGCAGGCGATACGCGAATCGAACGCCGGGAATTACGATTTGCATTTGGCGCTGCACTCGAACGCCGGGCCGTCAAATTTGGCGGGGAAGCTGCGCGGGCCGGATGTGTACTATTATCCGTACAGCGCTTCCGGCAAGCGCGCGGCGGAGCTTATTGCCGATGAACTGCGGAAAATTTACCCCGACCCCGACCTTGTGAGCACAGTGGCGACGACACGTCTTGCGGAGATCACGAAAACGAGCGCACCGGCGGTCCTCGTAGAGATCGCGTACCACGACAACGCCGAGGACGAAGCGTGGATTAGAAATAATATCACTGTGATTGCCGAAGCGCTTACCCGCGCAGTGTGTGCGTACCTTGAGATGAACTGCGCGCTGTGAACGAGAGCTTCTCGGCGTTTGTCCGTGTTTTGACAGCGGTTTTGTGGGGGCCGCACGTGCTGCTTTTGATTTTGCTTGCGGGCGTGTGGTTTACGCTGCGCGGGCGGTTCATGCAGGTGACAAAGCTGCCGGGCATGACGCGCGGGGCATTGTGCGGCACGCAGCGCTGCGGGGGATTTTCCGCATTTCAGTCCTTGACGGCGTCGCTTGCCGGCTCGCTCGGCACGGGGAATATTCTGGGTGTTGCGGCGGCAATCCTGGTCGGTGGCGCGGGCGCGGTCGTCTGGATGTGGATTGCGGCGTTTTTCGGCATGATGACCGTATATGCCGAGGGCGTTTTGGCGGCAAAATTCGGCACGAAAAACGCCCCCGGCGCGATCGGCTATGTGCAGAAGGCGTTCGGGCGGCACGGCGCAAAAATTTATGCCGCAGGCTGTGTGCTTTCGGCGCTCGGCATGGGCACCATGGCGCAGACCGGCGCGGCATCGTCGGTGCTGGTGCCCATGGGTGTGCCGCGCGTGCTTGCGGGCGTTGTATTTGCGGGGCTTTTGCTCCTTTGCGTGCGCGGCGGCCTGCCGAAAGCCGTGCGCGTCACGGAAAAGCTTGTGCCGTTCATGGCGGGGCTGTTTTTGGCGTTGTGCGCCGCGGTGCTCCTTCTGCGCGGAAGCCATATCCCCGGCGCGGTGCGGAATATGCTGAAAGGTGCGTTTTCGCTGAAAGCCGGTGCGGGCGGCGTATGCGGCATGATTTTAGCCATGCGTGAGGGCATTTCGCGCGGGGTGTTCACAAACGAAGCGGGCCTTGGCAGCGGTACATTCGCGACGTTCCGCACGGAAAATAAGACCCCGGAGCAGATCGGTACACTCGGCGCTTTGCAGGTGTTTATCGACACAATCCTGCTGTGCACAATTACGGCGCTGTGCATGCTGGTGTCGCCCGTGCGTGATTTTTCCCCGGAAGCGGCGCTTTCGGTGTTTTCGCTCGTTTTGGGGCGGTTCGGCGAGCTTTCTGCCGGCGTATGCGTGGCGCTTTTCGCGTTTGCATCGGTTTTGGCGTGGAGCTGCTACGGTATGGACGCGCTACTGTATTTATTGCCGAAAAAAGGCGCGGCGGAAAAGAGAATATACATGGCGTTTTCGGCGTTTTCCTGCTTTTTGGGGTGTATGTCGCCGTTTCTCGGCGTTTTAAATGTATGTGATGCGTTTAACGGCCTTATGGCGCTTTTGAACGTCCCGGCGCTTTTGGTTTTAACGCCGCAGGTTTTTGTAAAACAAATTGCCCAAAAGCCAAAAAAGGTATAGATTTTTCTTCGACAAGATGTTAAAATACAAATAGAGAGAAAAGCGATGAATAGAGGGACTTTTAACGGTTCGTTTAGCCTGTCTTTGCTGATCTCCAAAAAACAACGAATATGCGTTTCAAAAAACGCAATAAGGAGGAAATATTATGAAACTGATCCTTGCGATTGTCAGCAACGATGACAGCGGTGCGGTCTCTTCCGCACTGACAAGAGGCGGCTTCTCCGTCACAAAGCTCGCTACCACCGGCGGCTTCCTGATGGCCGGCAACACCACCTTCATCTCCGGTGTGGAAGACGAAAAGGTCGATGAAGTCATCGGTATCATCGCGAAGCATTCCCGCCGCAGAACGCAGGTTGTGCCCAGTACCTCCACCATGGATGTGGGCATGTACTCCTCTTTCCCGGTGGAAGTCACCGTGGGCGGCTCTACCATTTTCGTGCTGAACGTAGACCGTTTTGAGAAGGTTTAATGCAGTTTGAAGGTTTTGCGGGGAATGCGGCTCTGAAAACGGCGCTTTCGGCGGCGTTTTCGCGCCGCAGGCTGCCGCATACTCTTCTTTTACAGGGTGAAGCGGGGCTTGGCAAACGCACATTGGCGCAGATTCTGGCCCGCGCGGCGGTCTGCACATGCGAAAACCGCGATTTAGCGCCCTGCGGCGTATGCCCGGCGTGTATTCGCGCAAAAGCAGGCTCGCACCCGGATATCCGCATCGTTACGGGCAGCGGCAAATCGAACACGATTTCGGTCGCATCCGTCGATGAAGTCATCCGCGACGCATACAAAAAGCCGGAGGAAGCGGATATCAACGTCTACTGCATTTTTGCGGAAAATCCCATGCCGGAGATCACCCAGAATAAGCTTTTGAAGGTCATTGAAGAGCCGCCGACAGGCGCGCTTTTCATCTTTACGGTGCTTTCTGCGGACGCTTTGCTGCCGACAATCCGCTCGCGTGCACAGGTTTTTACCGTGCGCCCGCCGGAGGAAAGCGAAGCGGCGGTTTACGTGCAGAACAAGACCGGCATGCCCATGGAGGAAGCTGAAAAGCTTGCATCGTTGCACCGCGGCAACATCGGCAGAATGCTTTCGGACGGCGAAAACGGCCGCGCCGCAAAAGCAGAGCAAATGGCGGAAGACATTGCAAACGCACTCGTTTCCGGCACGGAGCATGACCTTTTGGCGGCGACCGCGCCGCTCATCAAAGACAAGCCCTTATTCCCGGAAAGCATGGAACGCTTGCAGCTTTTGCTGCGCGATGCATGTCTGCTGAAAAACAATGTAAATGTGCAGGTGCCCGCGCGTGAGGTCTGCGACAAATTAAGACGCAAGCTGTCTTTAAAAGCGCTGATGGCGCTGTGCGAAATGACGGCAAAATACACGGAATACTGGCGGCGAAACGCGAACATGGCGCTGCTTGTAACGGCGCTGTGCGCCGAAATGAAAGAAACTGCGGGCAAATAAAGCCTGTTTTGAAATAAAAATCGTCCGTGTTGTCAAAATAACAATACGGATTTTTCCCGGAAAGAAAGGAAGCCCTTTACGGGCTGTGGATATAAATATGGCAGAAGTAATCGGTGTTCGTTTTAAGAACATGGGCAAGGTGTATTACTTTGACCCGAACAGCGAGAAGCTCTCCGCCGACGACCACGTCGTTGTAGAAACGGCGCGCGGCGTAGAGTGCGGCGAAGTGGCGATGGCCAACCGCGATGTTGCGGATGATTCCATTGTGCAGCCGCTCAAAAAAGTGATTCGCAAGGCGACAAAAGACGACCTGCGCCGCGTGGCGGAAAATGAACTGAAAGCAAAAAATGCGTTCACGCAGTGCGAAAAGAAAATTGCGGAGCGCGGACTCGAAATGAAGCTTGTCGACGTGGAGTACACGTTTGACAACAGTAAAATCCTCTTTTACTTCACGGCGGACGGCCGTGTGGACTTCCGCGAGCTGGTAAAAGACCTTGCGGGCATGTTCCGCACGCGCATTGAGCTGCGTCAGATCGGCGTGCGCGACGAAGCGAAGATGATCGGCGGTCTCGGCATCTGCGGCAGACCGTTCTGCTGCGGCTCGTTCCTCGGCGGCTTTCAGCCGGTCTCCATCAAAATGGCGAAGGAGCAGGGGCTTTCTCTGAACCCTGTGAAAATCTCCGGCACATGCGGCAGACTGATGTGCTGCCTGAAATATGAGCAGGAGGCATACCTTGACCTGCTGCGTACCACGCCGAAGGTGAACGCTGTGGTTTCCACGCCGGACGGCAAGGGCGTTGTTATCGACCAGAACCTGCTTACCGGAAAACTGACCGTGCGGCTCGATAAGAGCCCGGACGCCGCGCCGAGCGTCTACAAAGTGAAGGACGTACGCGTGCTGAAAGACGGGCAGATCAAGCTGAATAAGAGAGAAATTGAGGAATTTAAGAAGCTGGAGAACTAAAAGTACCTGTATTTTGGCGGGCTTTTGTTACGTATCTGTAAAAAAGCAATTTTCGCTTGCATTTTCATGGATTTGTGTTAGAATGTAGGTATCAAATACATGGAGGTGTCCTAAAATGGCATATAAAATTACAGACGCTTGCATCGCTTGCGGCGCTTGCGCAGACGCATGTCCTGTTTCCGCAATCTCCGAGGGTGACGGCAAGTACGAGATCGACGCTGATACCTGCATCGAGTGCGGCGCTTGCGCTGACACTTGCCCGGTTTCCGCTCCGGAGCAGGCATAATCGCTGACATTGCGTAAAAGAGAGGGCTGCCCAAGCGGCAGTCCTTTTTCTTTTGCTGTTAAAAGTCTTTAGTCAAGTTTTCTTCGAGAAAACTTGCGGATATTAAAGGGCGGCGGTGCCGCCCTTTGGGAGACCCCCCTAATTGGGTCTCCCACGAGGAAACAGTCCACCGGACTGTTTCCTCTCCCGTCCTGATTCTTGGCAGGCAAAAAGATTTCGTCGTCTGCGGACGACGATTTGGGGCGCTGCCCCAAGACCCCGCGACCTTTTTGAAAAAAGGTCGATCAAAAACTTTTGACCACGCTTATCGTAAGCTTGTGAGAATTCAACCGAAAGGAGGAAACCTGTGGAAAATCTGCACTGGGAGCCGCTTGCGCCTGCCTGCCGTGTACTCGTCAGCCGCGAGCACACGTTTAATACGGACACCATTTTGCTGGCGCATTTTGCCGCGCCGAAACACAAAGAACGCTGCATTGACCTCGGCACGGGCTGCGGCACCATTTCGCTTCTGTGGCAGGCAAATTACGCCCCGCGGCACATCACGGCGGTGGAACTCGGCGAGCAGGCGTTTTCGCAGGCCTTGCGCTCCGTTTCGGAAAACGGGTATGAAGAAAATATCGAGGTCATTCGGGGCGATATACGGGAGATCAAAAAAATCATTCCGCACCCAACGTTAGATCTTGCGGCGTGTAACCCGCCGTATAAGGCCGTGGGCGCGGGGCTGCGCAACCCGGACGAACGCATGGAAAACGCGCGGCACGAGTGCACCTGCACGCTTGAAGATGTCGCGAAAGCGGGCAGAGACGTGCTGCGCTTCGGCGGCCGGTTTTGCCTATGTCAGCGCCCGGAGCGCCTTGCGGACGCAATGAATGTTTTTAGAAGCTACGGCTTAGAGCCGAAAAGGCTGCGGCTCGTACAGCAAAGGATAAACACCGCGCCGTCTCTGTTTTTACTGGAAGTGCGGCGCGGCGGCAAACCGGGGCTTTCCGTACTGCCGACACTTATTATAGAAGACGAAAACGGCGGGTTTTCCGCCGAAATGCTGGAAATTTACGGGAATTACAAATTCGGTCACGAGGGAGGACGCGCAGATGGAAGAAAATAAACTGCTTCGCGGTGCATTGTATGTGGTGGGCACGCCCATCGGAAATTTGTCGGATTTTTCGCCCCGCGCGGCGGAGACCTTGGCGGCGGTGGATTTCATCGCAGCGGAGGACACGCGCGTCACGATGAAGCTTTTAAACCACTTCGGCATTAAAAAGCCGCTTGTAAGCTATTATGAGCACAACAAGGCCGAAAAGGGTGGGCGCATTGTAGACCGCATTTTGGCGGGCGAAACGTGCGCCATTGTCTCCGACGCCGGCATGCCGGCCATCTCCGACCCGGGCGAAGACCTTGTGGCGTTGTGCGCCGAGCACGACGTGCCGGTGCTTGTTGTGCCGGGCCCGAGCGCCGTCATTTCCGCGCTGGCGGTATCGGGACTGCCGACGGGCAGATTTACGTTTGAGGGCTTTTTGAGCGTCAATAAAAAGAGCCGTAAGGACCACTTGGAGTCCGTCAAAAACGAAGTGCGCACCATGGTGTTCTACGAAGCGCCGCATAAACTGCCGTATACGTTGAGAGATATGGCGGAGATATTCGGCGACAGACGCATCGCGCTTGTAAGGGAAATTACGAAAATCCACGAGGAGTGTGTGCGCACGACATTATATAAAGCCGCCGAATACTACGAGCAGAACGCCCCGAAGGGCGAATTTGTGCTCGTCATTGAGGGTGCGAAGGCGGAAGAACAGAAAGAAATGACGTTAGAGGACGCCGTAGAAGCCGCAAAAAAAGCGATAGAAAACGGCAGCTCTGCCAGCGACGCCGCTAAGGAGGCCGCAAAGCTCTCCGGATTTAAGAAAGGCGAAATCTATAAAGCGCTGATGAACTGACGAGCCCGCGGCAACGGCGGTTTAAAGTCTTTAGTCAAGTTTTCTTCAGAAAACTTGCGGGTGCGTAGGGCAGAGCCCTACGTCGCTTTCCGCAGAAAGCGAAATCTTTTTGCCTAACCAAAAACTAGGAAAGTAGGATTGAATGTCCGGGGGACGTTCAATCCGTAGGAAACCCAGTTGCATGGGTTTCCTAAAAGGCGGTCACAAACCGCCTTTCAAAAACCGAACAAGCCAAAAGAAAAGCACGCATACTCGAAAGTTCTGCGTGCTTGAGTTTTTTATCTAAAGGGAACGATCAGGATTTAGAAGCGGGTGCGGGGTCGGCATCTGCGGCTTTCGGCGTGTCGTCTCCCTTGTGCCTCCAGTTCAGCCATGCACAGAACGTGTAGAGAACGGGGAGAACGAGGTCGAGAACATAGGTGCAGATTTCCGGCATATTTGGCGCATCGCCGGTGAAAATCTCGTACAAAACATTGAAAAGAATGATGACGCCGGTAGCAAGGCCCAGAAAAAAGCACGGCTTCATGCTGTTCGGGCGGTCTGCACGGGCGTGGCCCATCAGCCCCGCAATGAGCAGCAAAACGGGCACAAGCATCGCGCCCGCAACGGACAGCACCGGCATAGAGGAATTAAAGTAAGCGGAAAGGTCGTATTCCTCCACGTATTTTCGGTCGATGAGGCACAGCAGAAGCGCCACAAGCGACGCTGCACCGTACAAAACGAACAGCACGCTGCAAATTTTAAGCGGAAGTTTCCCTTTTATCTTTATGGCCATGCGGCACGCATCCTTTTTTGGTTCGATTTTCTCGGAAAAAATTTTATAGTTTGATTTTACCTGCAACGCGTGAAAATTGCAACCGTTTTTCATGAACTTTCCGTATCAAAATAAAAGTTTTCCGAAAACAGTTGCATTCTCCGTTTGAATGTGCTATAAAAGATGTACGAACAACTTGAAGTTCATGATGGAGGTTTGTAAAGATGAAAAGCGAACGTATCCCCGTAAAATCCTTTTCCGCCGATAACGGTTTCATCGGCAAAATGCAGAAGCTCGTGCGCGAGGAGGTGCTGCCGTATCAGTATAATATCCTGAACGACGCCATCCCGGGTATCGAAAAGAGCCACGCCATTGAAAATATCCGCCTTGCAGCCGAAAAGCTGAGGGGCAAGGACGTAAAGCCGGACGAATTCTACGGTATGGTGTTCCAAGACAGCGATGTCGCAAAGTGGATCGAAGCGGCAGCCTATGCGCTTGCAGCGGGCGAAGACCCGGAGCTTGAAAAGGCCGTGGACGAGACCATTCAGCTCTACGGCGCTTCCCAGCACGAAGATGGCTATGTCGATTCCTATTTCACCGTGAAGTGTCCCGACAAAATGTGGACGAACATCTGCGATGCACATGAGCTTTACTGTGCAGGCCACATGATGGAGGCTGCCGTGGCGTATTATGAGGTCACCGGCAAGCGCGAGCTGCTCGACATCATGTCGAAGAGTGCAGACTGCATTTACGAGCAATTCATGAAGAAAAACACGCGTGCCTACCCGGGCCACCCGGAGGTGGAGCTCGCACTGATGCGTCTGTGGCGCGCCACGGGCAACGAAAAGTATAAGGAGCTTGCAAAGCACTTTGTAGACGTGCGCGGTCAGGCCCCGAATTATTTCGTGGAAGAAAAAAAGAACCGCGGCTGGAACGTTTGGGACGGCGCGGAGGAGCTGAATACCGACTACACCCAGAGCACCCTGCCCGTGCGTGAGCAGAAGGACGCCGTGGGCCACGCCGTGCGTGCCGTGTACCTTTACACCGGCATGGCGGACGTCGCAAAGGAAACACAGGACGAGACACTGCTTGCTGCCTGCCGTAATTTGTGGGAGAGCATCACAAAGCGCCGCATGTACATTACGGGCGGCATCGGCTCCACGTTTATGGGTGAAGCCTTTACGGTCGATTATGACCTGCCGAACGACACCGTGTACGCCGAGACCTGCGCCTCCATCGGCCTGATGTTCTTCGCGAAGAAGATGCTTGAAAACGAGCACCGCGGCGAATATGCCGATGTGATGGAGCGCGCGTTCTACAACACCGTGCTCGCCGGCATGCAGCTTGACGGCAAGCGTTTCTTCTATGTGAACCCGCTTGAGGTCGTACCGGGCATTTCTGGCAAGGCCGTCACGCACCGCGCAGTGCTGCCCACCCGCCCGCAGTGGTATGCCTGCGCATGCTGCCCGCCGAATGTGGCGCGCATGGTGTCTTCCTTCGGCTCCTATGCGTACAGCGAAAATGAAGACACGTTCTTCATTGACCTCTATGCAGGCGGCACGGTGAAGACCGAAAAGGGCATCACGCTCACCTGCGAGACCGATTTCCCGCACGGCGGCACGGCAAAGTATACGATTAAGGGCGAAGCGGAAACGACGGTCGCTATCCGCATTCCGGCATGGAGCGAAAAGAGCTTGCTGACCGTAAACGGCGAAGCGGTTGACCTTAACACCGTGACAAAGGACGGTTACGCTTACATCACCCGCGCATGGAAAGACGGCGATACGCTTGCGCTCACCATGGATATGACCCCGCACGTTGTGTACGCCTCCGCAAAGATTGCGGCGGACAGCGGCAAGGTGTGTGTACAGCGCGGCGCGCTCGTCTACTGCGCAGAGGAAGTCGATAACGGCAAGGTGCTGCCGCTGTATGTTAAAGCCGGTGCAGAGCCGAAGACGCTCGATTTCGAGCCCGAAACGCTCGGCGGCATTGTGCCCGTAGAGATCGCAGGCTGCGCACAGCAGGACATCGACACGCTGTATTCCACAAAGGCTCCGAAATTTGTGGAAAAGACAATCCGCCTTATCCCGTATTACACATGGGCAAACCGCGGCGAAAACCAGATGCGTGTCTGGCTGCCGGTCAAATAAGAAACGCGCTTATATCGTCATAACAGAACAGAGAAAACCCGGTGCAGTCTGGATTCGGCTGCATCGGGTTTTGCTGTTTTGGAATTTTAGTCAATGGTATAAAATCAAGCTCAGTCAACAAACTTCATGCCGTGACCATCCGTATAGATTGTGCCCTGCAAAAGGCGCACGCCTTCTATGATGCCCCAAATTTCGGAGACGATGGCAAGCGTGCCGCAGCTGCAAACGGTGATGGCAAGCTGTGCAATGCCAAGGCTCGTTTTGCCGATGTAGAAGTTGTGCACGCCGAACACACCGAATAAAATGGCGAGCACACCGGCTGCAATGCGGCTTTTGGTGCCCTGCGGCGGGTCATACGGCTGTGCGTAGTTCTGCCCATACTGCGGCTGGCCGTTCGGGGCGTAGTAGGTTTGCTGCGGGTTGTTATAATTTGCACTATTGGCGTTCGCCTGGTACTGCTCCGTGTAGCGCGGGGGGCGGTAGTCGCCCGCGCCCTCCTGCGGGGTGGGCTGCTGCGGCTGTGCGGTGTAGGCCGCATAGGTGTACTGCGGCGGCTGATACTGCGGCGGCGTTGG